>Ga0209343_10000446_pt1 | contig 57991 bp, 52 predicted proteins | sample RifCSPlowO2_02_FD_184026 | JGI IMG/M metagenome (GOLD analysis project Ga0209343, IMG submission 184026) | Groundwater microbial communities from Rifle, Colorado - Rifle CSP2_plank lowO2_0.2 (SPAdes) (version 2) | ecosystem: Environmental > Aquatic > Deep subsurface > Groundwater | place...
TAGTTTCTCTGTAAGTCAGATATCAAGGCTGGTTCTGATTCAAAGCGGAGAAGAACATATATCCCAAATCTGTTCTTCTTTACAATATAGGCAAGTTTCTTTTTCCCCCACTTTTCAACAGCAATTACCTTGCCGCCGTTCTTTTCAATAAATCCCTTTACCTTCTCAATCTGCTCATCAACCTTTTTATCATTAAGGTCGGGCTTTAAAACAAAAATACTCTCATACGGTTTCATATATCTCCTCCTTTTGGATATAAAGCCCCCACACCTATTCCCGCCGGTTACCGATGTCCATTCAAGACGGTTCAACTCCCGCAGGAATAGGTGTGGGGGCAAGAAGTTAGTTTTTTATTATTAACACATTAAATTTTCCAAATCAAGATTTTTTTTAATTTTTGCTTTAAAAATTGAATAGGCTGCAAAGTTCTGATACTATTTCAACATGAAGATTCTATATTTTGATTGTTTCTCAGGTGTTAGCGGCAACATGATTCTCGGGGCAATGGTGGATGCCGGAATTGATATTAAGGCATTAAAAAAGGAACTAAAAAAACTTGATTTGCACGGTTATAGTCTAAAGGTTTCAAAGGTAAAGAGGAAAGGGATAAAAGGTACAAAGGTAGATGTAATAGTTGATAAGAAGAAACATCTTCATCATACACATTATAAAGACATAAAGAGGCTGATAGAAAGGAGTAAACTTCCTGAAAAAATAAAAGAGGATTCTCTCTCCATATTTAAAAATATTGCAGAGGCAGAGGCAAAAATTCATAGGACATCTGTTGACAATGTCCATTTTCATGAGGTCGGTGCTGTTGATTCTATTGTTGATGTTGTAGGCACTTCAATATGCATAAGCCTCCTCAACCCTGACATTACCTTATCTTCACCAATAAATACAGGGAAAGGGATGGTAAAGACAGAGCATGGATTATTACCTGTCCCCGCCCCTGCCACTACCGAGATGCTTAAAGGTTTTCCGTCATATTCATCTGATATAGAGTTTGAGCTTGCTACACCTACAGGTGTTGGAATAATTACAGCAATGGCAAAGGCAAGCAATACTATTCCCGTTATGAAGACCAATGTAATCGGGTATGGTGCGGGCTCAAAGGATTTTTCAGATTCACCAAATCTCTTAAGAATTATGATAGGTGAGGGTTACAGCCCTTCCGAACAGGATTCTATTACAGTGATTGAATCAAATATTGATGATATGAATCCACAGTTCTATGACCATATAATGAACAGAATCTTTGATGCAGGTGCATTGGATGTTTTCCTAACACCTATAATAATGAAAAAAAACCGCCCTGCCGTAAAGATAACCCTGCTATCCGATAATGATAATGTAAATAAGCTTGCGGATATATTGTTAAAAGAGACTACATCATTTGGATTGAGGATGTATAAGACAGAGAGGATAAAACTTGAGAAAGAGATAAAGACTGTAAAGACAGAGTATGGAAGTACAAAAGTCAAGATAGGAAAAAAAAATGGAAAGATAATTAATATAGCCCCTGAATACGAAGACTGTAAGAGAATTGCAAACGAGAGGGGAATATCAATTAGAGAGGTTTACGAAAAGGTAAAATCTGCTACAAGAATAAAAAACTAATGAAACCACAGATACACACAGATGGACACAGATATTTTTAAAAATTTTAAAATCTGCGTTCATCTGCGTCCAATTAAAGTTATGCCAAATAAAATTCGTGTCCGTTTTGCACCAAGCCCTACAGGTTATCTTCATATAGGCAATGTAAGAACTGCCCTGTTTAACTATCTCTTTGCTAAAAAACATAATGGCAGTTTCATATTAAGGATTGAAGATACGGATTTTGACAGGGTTAAAAAGGAGTATGAAGACAGCATCTTGGAAAATTTAAAATGGCTGGGGCTTAACTGGAATGAAGGTCCTGACTGCGGAGGCAGTTATGCTCCATACCGGCAGTCCGAAAGGATTAACACATATAAGGAATATGCAGATAAATTACTAAATGAAGGCAGGGCATATAAGTGCTTTTGCTCTGGAGAAGAGTTAGAGAGAAAAAGAAGAGAATCCTTATCAAAAGGACTCCCGCCAAGATATGACGGTAAATGCTTCCGTCTTTCAAGAGAAGAGATTGCAAGTTACGAACAGAAAGGAATCAAACCATCTACAAGATTTAAGGTAAAAGATGGAATGATAGAATTTGAAGACATTATAAGAGGAAAAATAAGCTTTAAAGGCTCGGATATAGGGGACTTTGTAATCCTCCGCTCAGACGGCATAGCCTCATATAACTTTGCAGCAGCAATAGATGATGCCCTTATGGAAATAACCCATGTAATAAGGGGAGAAGACCATCTCTCAAACACACCAAGGCAGATTTTACTAAATCAGGCAATAGGGTTTGATATACCAAAATTTGCCCATCTCTCCATGATACTGGGACCGGATAAATCCCGATTGAGTAAAAGACACGGTGCAGAATCTGTAACAGAGCTTAAAGAGGAAGGGTATTTGTCAGAGGCAGTTATTAATTATCTGTCACTACTCGGCTGGTCGTCAGAAGATGGGAGAGAGATTATGCCACTAACCGATATTATAAAAAATTTCTCACTTGAAAGAGTATCAAAAAGCCCTGCTGTATTTGATATTAAAAAATTAAAATGGATTAACAGCCATTATATAAAAAATAAAGATATTGCCGAATTAACTGAACTCTCCATCCCATTTTTGGTAAAGGCTGGTGTAAGAACAGAAGCAGTAAACAGGGAGTGGCTCTACAAAGTAGTAGATGCCATCAGAGGCAATATAGAGACCCTATCGGAGATTGATAAGTATGCAGGAATCTTTTTTGACGAACTCCACCCTTATCCTTCCACTCCAGAAAAGGGGGAGTGGGGAGTTGAGGCAATGGAAGTCTTAAAACTCCTTAAAGAAATGATAGAAAAAGAGGAGAATATTACAGAAGTAATTGCCGATAAAATCATAGCAGATATAAAAGGAAAAACTAATCTGAAGGGCAAAAAACTCATGATGCCTATAAGAATAGCCCTTACTGGAAAAACAGAAGGACCAGAATTAAAAAAGATAATGTCTGTTCTTGGGAAAGAGAGAATCATCAAAAGGGTAAACTGATCTTTCATCATGAGGCAATCTATGGAAAACTTGTTTATTGTGATGTTCAACCGTTCCCTGTCCTATAGTCAGGCACCTTTATGTCCCACGTCTTTCAAAACCAACCATTTTGGCGATTTGAAGCGGACTATTCTCCAGTAAAGCCATATATAGGAAAAGACAAAGGCTATTACAAGGCATATTAATACAATGGTCTTCTGCCAGAATACTATTGCAGGCAATACACTTATCATAGTAACTGTCCAGAGGTAGGGAGACGTCATAGAGTTCCGCCTTATCTTATATCGTACCTCTTTTGAACCAATTAACCACCTGATAAGCCGTTTGTATATCAACATATGAAGATGCAAGCCGTCAGGCAACCCAGGTGATATGCCTCTCAAAAACTTCTTGCGGTAAATTGAAAAAAATGTCTCTGTAACAGGATACACTACAATCATCACAGGAAACCATGCCGATACCTCCGGATGACGATTTACCAGAAGAACCGAAACCTCGGCAATTAAAAACCCTAATAAATATGCCCCTCCGTCTCCAAGGAAAATCATGCCAGCTGGATAATTCCATAACAAGAAACCTAAAATAGCTCCGCCTGCTGAAAGGCATACTGACATGAGAAAAATATCCCCCAACAAATACGAGATGTATCCAATCGCTGAAAGGATTATCAGAGAAACCATACCTGCAATGCCGTTAAATCCGTCAATGATATTTATGGCATGGGCAATGCCTCCTACTGCAAACATTGTAAAGGCAAGAGATAGCGGAAAGAAATTCAAAGTAAAATCTATAAATGGAATATCTACACGGTTCAATGATGCGTCTAGTAAAAACGCTCCCATGCCTGATGAGAGCATTGTCAGGATAAGCCTTGTTTTTACCCCTACCTTTTTAGTTAAATCCTCTATAAGCCCTCCTGCAAAGGCTGGAACGGTTGCGATGAGTAGAAACCAGTATTCCAGAGCCAATATGCCTCTCTGTAAACTCATCAGCAATCCTGCTAATATTAGACCTGATGCTATCCCTATCCCACCCACACGAGGCACAGGTTTCCCATGAAACTTCTGAGGATCATCACCTATCGGGTCAAGCATGTATAGATGACTATAACGGATTATGAAAAGGGTAGTAATAGTTGATATTAAAAATGAAACAAATATTAATAATAGCATTGCAAATATTCTCTATAAATTATAATCTCGCATCTATTTTGTAATGCTTTTTAAACCACTCATATGTCTTGCTTAATCCCTTACGAAAACCGATTGAATGCCGCCAGCCGAGAGAATGAATTTTTGTTACATCCAAAGGACGGCGTGGTGTGCCATCAGGCTTTGATGTATCCCATATGATTTCACCATTATAGGAAACAATCTCTTTAATTAACATTGCAAGGCCTTTTATAGAAATATCCTCCCCTGTCCCCACATTAACCAACCCTTTTTCATTATAATTCTTCATTAAGAATACTATCGCATCTGCAGCATCATCTGCATGAAGAAATTCCCGTAACGAGCTGCCTGTTCCCCATAATGCAACAGACTTATCCCCTTTTTCTTTTGCCTCATAAAATTTACGGATTAAAGCAGGTATGACATGGGCATTTTGAAGGTCAAAATTATCATTTATACCGTAAAGATTAGCAGGCATACAGGAAATTGCTTTGAATCCATACTGATCCCATAATGCCTCACATAGTTTTATACCTGCTATTTTTGCAATAGCATAAGGCTCATTGGTTGGCTCAAGAGTACCGGTAAGCAGATATTCTTCCTTTACCGGAACAGGTGCGAACTTTGGATAAATACATACGCTGCCCAGGAATATAAGTTTTTTTACGCCGAATTTATATGATGACCATATAACATTATTCTGCACCTGAAGGTTTTCATATATAAAATCAGCCCGGTAAGTATTATTTGCATTAATCCCACCCACCTTTGCAGCAGCTAAAAAAACATACTCGGGTCGCTCTTTGTCAAAAAATGCCTCAACATCTGTTTGTCTTCTCAAGTCAAGCCCATTGCTTGTTCTGGCAACCAGATTATCATATCCTTCAGCCTTTAACTTCCGCACAATAGCTGAACCGACAAGCCCTCTATGTCCGGCAACATAAATTTTAGCTTTTCTTTCCATAATTAGTTCTTCTCTCTATTCCTCATTTTATCCTACCTCAATATGAGGTCTGCTATCAATAGTGGACACGAAATACCTCATGCCGTCAAGTTTCCTTTCATAAAACTTCTGTTCATAGACTGCTGGAGAGAGAAACCCCAGTTTTGCCTGTCTTCTCTGACGATTGTAAAATATCTCAATGTATTCTGTAATCTCCTGTATAGCTTCTTGCCGTGTTCTATAACGGCTGTGATGTACAAGCTCACTCTTTAAGGTTCCCCAGAAACTCTCCATGGGGGTATTGTCATAGCAGTTCCCTCTTCTGCTCATGGATGCCTTCATACCGAATTGCTTTAGCAAGTCTCTGTATTCATGGGAGCAGTACTGGCTCCCACGATCTGAGTGATGTATAAGACCCGCATCCGGCTGTTTTGCTCTTACTGCCCTGGATAACGACCTGCTGACAAGGTCTTTTGTTATGCGTCCATCCATTGCATAGCCTACCACCTCTTTGGTAAATATATCCTTGTGTCCGGCAAGATAGAGCCACCCTTCTTCTGTCGGAATATATGTTATGCCCGTAACCCAGACATGGTTGGGAGCTGTTGCATCAAAGTCCTGCTCCAGCAGGTTCTCAGCTACAGGAAGGTTGTGGTTTGAATCGGTTGTTGCCTTGAACCTCTTCTTTTGTATGCACCTTATTCCCAGCTTCTTGCGTATGCGCCTGATACGATGAATCCCTATATTTATCCCGTGCTCGGCTAAGTCCTCCTGCAGGCAAATACGAGTAGGGAGATAAGGAAACGGTTTGAATGGATTAGGAAGGTATACTGGAAGGGTGAATTTTGGTCGCCGGGATTTTTTTCATCAACTGTGGGAGTAGATACCCGCATCAACATGCTATCGTGTTCCACTTTCCGCCAACCACAGATTCGCTGCTGAAACCAACTACACAGTGAAGCTTTCCCACCTGCACGATCGTGTGTCGCGCGAATCCCGCGTCCTTCATCAACGCTGCAACGCGTCTCGCAGTATAGAAATAGACGGCGCAGTTTTGAAGTGTCAGTCTCACTTTTCGTATCGGCGCCCTCCATGTCCAGAATCTGGGGAAAGATACGATCACGCGATCTTTCGTTACCCGACGCATCTTCTTCAGAACTGGCATCGGGTCGCGAATGTAGTCGAACAATCCGATTCCAATACTCACATCGAAGGTAGCGTTTGGATTAAACTCCAAAAGATCGGTGTGAATAAAGCGGCACCGCTCTCCAACGCCGGCCTGAGTCGCTGAGTCGCTGCAGAGCTGAAGCATGTTCTCTGCAATGTCTATTCCTATAACCTGTGCCGCCCCCTTCTTCGCAAACTCTATAGAATACAATCCACTGCCGCATCCGACATCAAGAAATGTCCTCCCTTCGATCGGAGCAGAGTGATCGATCGTGAAAGCAAATCTTTCGTACATATCCTTTCGGAAAACCCTGTCGAGAAAATTTGCCACACCCGGCTTCTGATGGGAATAAATACTCTGGAACGCATTAGCTTGAGCATTCCAGTACATCGTTTGGGATTGGATCTCTTCACTCATAAACCAAGAACCTCTCTAATTGTCGTAAATTCAAAATCACTCAACAGCCTCTCAATCTTTTTTTCGGTCTTTGCCAGGCCGTAGTAGTGTCGGAATTGTTTTGTCGGTGGTAGCTTCACGCGCGGTTGGCCCGGGTCAATCTCCCACGGGTGGAGATAGAAGACCGCCGGCCGCCCTTCGGCATTGATTCGCTTGATACACCACTGCGTATAAGAGTACGGAAAGATACGAAAATATCCTCCACCGCTGCACGGGAGACGCTTCCCGAAAACCTCGACGCAACTTATCGGAAATTCCTTCAGCCGATCAGTGATTTGGTATGGAGCAAGCGGAGCGTCGGCAATACCATAATCCGGATGAAAGCCAACAGGAAAAACCGATGAGTCGTATCGCAAATTATATTTTTCCAAAATCTTCAGCGCCCATTTTGTACGTTCGACAATCGTGAATGATGGGGCACGAAACCCGATGATATCTCCGTCGACACCACACTTCTTCAGAGCTTCGAAATTTTTTCGAAGGTCATCTTCGAATTCCTTTTCTGTCGACTTGCTGACCAGGAGATGGTTATATCCATGGACAGCAATCTCATGCTTCCGCTCCGCGATTTCACGGATGAGATCAGGAACTTTGTCCGCCATCCAGCCGAGCACGAAGAATGTCGCGTGGACATTGTGCTTTTCCAGAAGGTCGAGTATCCGACGCGTGTTCGCGACAACGCGTAGCTCACATGTATCCCAGTCTTCCCTCTTGATGACCTCGCTCAGGTTGTAGACGCAGAACCAATCTTCGAGATCGATGGATAGGGCGTTCTTCACCAAAGGTCGCTCCAACGATGCCTTCCGAATGCCTCGTAAGATCGATCTTGTATGAGAGAACGGAACAATTCAAGAGAATGGCTGAATTGGTATTTCTGTTTTGCAGCTGCACGCGCGCGCCGCCCCATAAGTTCAAGCCCTTCGGCATTCGTCTTGGCTTCAAGGATAATGTCCGCGAGCGCATGGGGATCATCTGGATCAACAACCCATCCCACCGATTCCTCCAGAACGACGCGGGCGAGTTCGGACTCGGTAGGCGCTAAAGCGATAAGCGGTTTACCGGTAGCGAGAACATTGTACATTCGGCTCGGGACGGAAATGCCGGTCATTCCGGATACAAGTCCTATGAGAGCAACATCGGCGGCGTTCAACAGATCGCTCAGCGATTCTCTCGGCTGGGGCGGAAAGATGCTAACATTCGCCAAGCCTCTTTCACGAATTGTGCGTTCCAGCCATGGCTTCTTGACTCCAGAACCTACAAAGACAAAATGAATGTCGGTCTTATCCTTCAACAGTTCCGCCCCTTGCACCATCGTCTCAATGGCGGCAGAGCGCGCCATATTTCCTGATGATTGGATCACAAATTTCTTTTCGATACCCCACTGCTTAAGATATGGATTTCCCCCACGCGCCGTTGGAACGACCTGTTCGACATCCGCCCAATTCGGAATAACCGACACTGCAGGAGTGGCACCTTTCAGTTTACCCTGGACGAGGTCCTTCATATCCCGGCCGATAACAACTATATGTACCACGCTGTGATAGAGACGATCGTTCAGCCAGTGAAAAATGCGTTCCACCAGCGAACCCGATCTAACGATCCCTGTCCCAACCAGAGCCTCAGGAAAAACATCATGGATCAGCAGTACACATTCCGCATTCCGTACCCTGCACGCAAGCGAGACCAGAAACGGAAGAGTAGGCGGATTGGTCACAACGAGCACGCGATCTCCGGGGCGAAACCTCAACAGTGCCTGCAGAAAGATGGAGACAGTAATAGTGACGACGTTGACCACACGCCCAACCAAAAGGTTCTTATCGAACGTGGTAGAATTGCAGCGCCTCACATGGACGCCATTTCTGACTTCCAGCACTGCAGCGCTAATCCCACGCGAAGAGTAGGTGGGTTGTCCGCACAATACGTGGACTTCCATATCCGTCGCGAGTCCTTCGGCAATATTTGTCAGATAGTAGCCTGTTGCACTTTGCTCGGGATAGTACAATTCTGAAACTACCCAGATCCTTTTTTTCATCCACGCTCTCCAACTATTATTGTTTTCATATCATGGAAACGCCCCACATTGCCTGAGTAAAGCACAACAAAGTCAGCATTCAATATCCCCTGCAGCCTTAATACACTTATTCATCGCAGAGGATATACTATATTTAGTTGAAATTTGAAAAAGTGGCTCCCATGTGGAATAATCCACATACCTAATAAAAAGAAAGGAGCCACAAATGAAGGATAGCACAAAGAAGAGGAAAAAAGCAATGAGGGGGATACAGGTAAAAACTTGACAAGCTCCTCATCGCATCATAGATGCCATTATCAGATTCACTTATCCAGTATGCAATCCTGCCACTATATTTTTTAATAATATCCAGAGTCTCATCTGTTGAGCCCCCATCAACAATAATATGTTCTATATTATGATAAGTTTGACTGCTAATACTCTTTAAGCAATCTTCTATTGTGTTTTTACTATTGTATACAGCTGTGATTACAGAGATCTTCAAATCCTGCCGCTGATCTTTTAAATCCAACTCATGAATTTTCTAAAATCGTTCCAGAGCATCCTTGGTTCGTTGATGTAGATATTGCTTCTTGAAATTGCTCTTTTGGCGATCTTTGAGAACTCCATATTGTGTCTATGAAAGGCTTCTTTCATTTCCGCTTCAAGCCGTTCAAACTCTTCACTGCTCATGGTATCGACCCTGCGGTTTATATCCTTCACATAATAGTATTTCGGAGAAATCGTATAGAAATCCTCAAGTGTCCTGTTCCTTTCAACTATCCCTTTCTCAACCCATTTTTCAAAAAGTGTAGTGCCAGGGAAAGATTCGTAGACGCTAAGAGAAGCGTAATCAGGGTTTAGTTCTTTCATGAACTTAAGCGTCCGATAGATATCATCTTTAGTCTCGGACGGAAGCCCCATCATAAAATAACCTGTCCAATGAATACCAACCTTTCTAAATAAATTGGCTGCTTTTCTGCATTGCTCAAAAGTAATATTTTTATTCATCAATTTAAGAATTCGCTCGCTACCGCTTTCAATGCCCACCTTAATGCTGTTGCAACCTGCTTTTTTCATCTTTTTTAATAATTCTTCATCAACTAAGTTTACTCTGGTATTACAATCCCAATTGATTTTTATTTTTTCCTTTATTAGCATATTACAGAGTTCCAAAACCCTCTTTTGATTAACAGTAAACGAGTCATCTTTAAATGTAAATTGACGGGTTTCATATTTATCTATAACTAATTTAATTTCTACGATAACATTCTCTATAGAACGATAGCGAGTTTTTCTTTCCCAAATGCTCGTGGCACAATATGAGCAGTCATAGGGGCAACCTCTGCTTGTCATCAAAAGTCCCATATCTTCTGAATTATATGAATTCTTATTTAATAGTAAATCTCGTGATGGGAAAGGTATGGAATCTAAATCTTTGATAAATTCACCTGGTGGATTATGAATAATCTTTCCATTCTGCCTATATGAGATTCCTTTAATATTTTTTAACTCCTCAACCTTAGCCTTACTCTGTCTTCCTAATGTATTAACCAGCTCAACAAAGGTTTTTTCCCCTTCCCCACACACCAAAAAATCCACATCAGGGCAGATTTTCATTACCTTATCGTATTTTATAGAGATATGCGGACCACCCATTACAACCGGAACTTCTTTATTCCAGCTCTTACAAAGAGATGCAATCTTAAAAGCAGATGCAGCAAATGTAGTCCATACAGTTATGCCTATAACATCGGGGTTAAAATTCCTGATAGTCTCCCTTATCTCTTTCAATATGGGATTGTTTTCATCTTTAAGAGACTGGAGGTAAAAGGGATAGCTCTCCTCAAGGCGGGAGAAGTCCATTTTTGTAGGATTTATATTACAATCAGCATCATAAATAAGAACCTCATGCCCTTCAACCCTCAAAACCGCGGCAAGATAGCTTAAACCCAAAGGAAAATAACGGTTATAATAACCGATAAAGCGATAAAATGGAGGGTCTATTAGGAGAATTCTCACTGTATTTCTACCTTCCAGTCCTGTAAACTTCCTCAAAGACTGATAGATGCTCTATAGCTGACTTTTCCCAGGAAAAGTATCTCGCTCTTTTAAGCCCGTTATTAACTAATTTATTTCTTAAGTTTTCGCTTGCCAAAACTTGATTCATCTTCTCGGCAATATCGTTTGGATTTGATGGATCAAAGTAAATTGCAGCATCAGCACATATTTCCGGCATAACACTAATATTAGATGTAACTACTGGTATACCACATGCCATCGCCTCAATCTGAGTCATACCAAAAGTTTCACAATATGAAGGGAATACATAAAGATTAGCACCTGAATATAAAAGATATGTTTCGTCATGAGGAACTCCATCTATAAGAATTACCTCGTGGGTTAAACAAAGTTCATCTATGGTTCTGAGCATTTGGAGGTAATAATCTGTCTCGATATGTTTCCCCACAATGACTAGTTGATAATTTTGATCATATCTCTCTCTTAGAATTTTAAATCCTCTAATAAGACTCACATAATTCTTAAACTTATACACTGAAGATATAGAAAGAATATAATCTTTCCTAATTCCAAATTTTCTCTTGATCTCACTTTCAGATAAGACGTTAGGATGAGTATCAACTCCATGATAAACAGACACTATTTTTGAGGATGAGACACCCAAGTATTTAATTAATTCATTCTTAGTGGTTGTAGAAACAGTAATAATTTTATCAGCCATTTTAGAACTCAGCCTTATCATGGCTCTCAGGTAGTATAACTTCATTTTTGAAGGAAACATCTCTGGCACTGAGAAGGGCTGGATTACTTGAATTGTTATTACTGTCTTACAGGGTGAAAACAAAATATCTATGTTGCCTGATGAGAAAAGAATATCAATCTTATTCTTTTTTAAAATAACAGGCAAAATAGTTTGCTCCCATATTATTCGGTAGTATGGTATGGAAAGTTTAGAAGACAACTCAATAAATTTAAAATTATGTTGATCTACATCAAACTGTCCTCTTTTCTCTTGGCTAATAAAGATCTCATATTGATTCTCCTTATCAATCATGGCAAGATTTTTAATTAATTTTATAACATAGATCTCCGCGCCGCCTGTAACAATTGACAGTAAATTTATCCCTATTTTCATTGCTTGTCTGCTAACCCCTTTCTTTGTATCAACCTGAATATTTTCTCAGTTACCCATCTGAATCCACTGTTAAAATGAATCAACCTCTGAAAATGTTTGTTTACATAAATCCATGATATGATTTTCTTTGCAAAGAAAAGATGTTTAATCTTTCTTTCTATATTTCTCCTTCGAACTGTTCTTCTTACCGTGTCCAAATACTTTATAGCTTTTAACCTTTCTTCCATAGACAATTCCGGGGTACAAAAAATGGGGGTTGTATCAAGATGCGAGAAATTACTCAAATAAATCTCCGGCTGTATCAGAAAATAACTACCTTTTATAATCCGGTCATAAAGATCAGTTTTGGGATATGGTATCAAATTACCAAATACTGCGTCAAAAACTGGATGCCGGAGGGCCAGGCTTGCAGAATCTTCAATATCTTTCCATGTCTCCTCAGGTGCCCCCACCACAAAGAAGAGAACTACATCAAAACCCAAATCGCAAGCATTTCTTATAGATTGTTCAACAATCTCTATTTTAATATCCCTTCTCAAGACCTTCATCATTTTGTTATTACCTGCTTCTACGCCAAAAGCTATTTTTTGAAAACCCACCTCCTTCATCCTTTTCAGAAGATCCATGTCAACTCTATCTGCTCGTATTCCGTTATCACAAATTAGTTCCAACCCTCTTAGATCAGCTTTTTCCAATTCATTGCAAATTTCATACACTCTTTCTTTTATCAGTGAAAAATTATCATCTAAGATTCCAATCTGCCGATAACCTCGGTCATACCAGTACGTTATTTCCTCTGCCACATATTTGGAGCTTCTTATTCTGTATTTTCTCCCTATTACCAGATTAACTGCACAGTAAAGGCAATGGAATGGGCAACCGCGAGAGGTGAGAACATTGATTCTCCTATTGACATACCCACATAGATCAAATCCCTCATATCTGGGAAAGTTTATTCGATCCAAATCATGGATGAATTCCCTCTCGCCATTAAAAGTGATTTTACCTGCGTTTCTATAAATAAGCCCCTTGATCTCTGATAATTCAACCCCCTGACAAAGTTCAACGATACTTTTCTCCCCTTCTAAAACAACTCCATAGTCAATCTCCTCGCAATCTTCCAAAACCTTTTCTCTAAAGGTGGATACATGAGGCCCCCCGACTATAATCTTGATGCTTTGGAAGCTTTTTGCTATTGACTTAGCAATTTTGTAATGATTCATATAGTCTAAGGTCATCATACTTATTCCCACCAGATCAGGTCTATAACTTTCTATTTTTTCAACTAATTTATTCATTCCATTTCCTATATTCATATCTAAAATGGAATATTCAAATCCATTATCCTGCAAACTTTGAGCAATATAACCAAGCCCGCTCAGCGGGAAAGCAGCGCCATAACCACCATGTGAATATGGCGGTGTAATTAACAAAACCCGGCTAAACCTCATTTGAGACCTTCTTCACCTTGTTCAATAAAAACTCTATGAAAATTTTATTTGTTTTCCCATGACAAAAAAATCTGGCGTGATATTTTAGCGACAAACTCATATGGATAATACCTTTCTGAGTTCGTTCGAAAAATCATAGTTTTGTGGTATTATTCTTTCATATTTTTCCAAATCTATTTTATTAATTACATAAGACAATTCAGAGATACTAACAATACTGATAAGATTAGGTATGAGATAGCTTATTCTCTCAATTCCTGGAACTCTTGTGGAAATTACAATTGCACCGGTACTAGCATATGTCATAATTTTACTGGGAAAACTCGCTTTAGAAAAAGCGCTATCCACACCTTGCATGCTTACGAATATATGCATACCCATCAACACGCGTATATACTCTTTTTCACTGAGAAAACCCATAAATTTTATATTGGTTTGATTTAAACATAATTTTTCCATCTGCCCTTTTCCAGAACCAAATCCAGTCACTATAATCTCATAATCTTCTCCTATTGACTTAACAGCATCTAAGAAATCAAATACACCACGTTCTTTGTCAATTCGTCCACTGTACATAATTTTTTTTTTTGATTTACCATCCCATAACGGCACCATTGATATCGCTCTTGCTTTCTCTATTATTTCTTCTTCAAAGAAACCAGGCAACACCGCATAATTATTAGTTTTTAATCTTTTTTTCAAGCCCTCTGCCACAATGAAGGCTCCATCATTAAAAAAATTGCCCAGCTTTTCGCAAATGATAAAGACTGTCCTCTTTAAAAAACCAACCGCAGCTGAACAAAAAAAACCATCTTCATACTCAAGGTAAATTTTTGTTTTTAGAATAAATTTACACCAGAGCGCAGGAATAAGCGTCTCCAGATTATAGTTATAATATATTACCTTGTCGAAAGGATTTCTTAAATAGAAAATAGTCAGATAAAATAAAGAAAATACTATTGACGATATTATATTTAAAACAGGGATATCAATTACAGGCATGTGGAGTATGGGAGTCACCTTCAAGCGAGATATGACTAAAGGATAATATTTAAAACTTTTGTTATTAGCGACGGATGGAGAAAGAATTGTAACTTTTACATTACCTATTCTTTGCAATTTTTCTGCAACACCGGCAATCTTCTTATTCCCAGCGGGAGAATATGACTTATGATTCTTCCGCTGCTCCATTACGGATTCATCCAAATATTGTGCGATATATATAATATGGTTCGTACGCACCCTCCGCGCTGACCTGCCTCACTCCGCCCGTCTGATTGACTGGGGGATGGCCTCCACAATTCCTTAAGCACCTACTATAGCCCTTTGGGCCGTCAGGGGAAGCACATTCTCCTGATGGTCGGCATTCATCTACTGAAACACCGGTATAATTGTTCCGACGAGCAGGCCGTCGAGATGCTCCATGAGAATGCCTACTGGCAGTGTTTCTGCTGGTTCAACTCCTTTCAAAGCGGCCAGATTTTGGAAGCCACGTCCCTGGTGAAATTCCGGAACAGAATTGGGGCTGCAGGGATGAAGCAAATTAAAGCGTTGTTACTGAAGGCTGGTCAGACATGGGGTTGGTGAAAATCACCAACCTTTTTAAGCCATAAAACGTCAAAATCCAAGGAAAGAGATATATCATCATACCCTGCGTATTAAAAATAAGAATAAATGAAAAACAAATTATTAATCTTTGCAATAACGCAAAGCTGATGAGATATCTTGGAAATATTAGCGGCAGGACAATGGCGATTCCGAATATTCCGACTTCGGAAATTAGTTTGACAATACCATCTGAACCGTATCCTGGATCAATCCCGAGCTCATTGCTATAAAATTTTCTTGCCTCCCAGTTTCCTATACCCACTCCATTTAATGGATGTTCCATAAAAATATGAAGATCAACCATATTGTCATTTAATCGTGAAACAAGGGAGCCGTATTCCATATTAGCAACATTAAATTTGTCGAAAATATTTGAGAAATAATCGTTTAATATCACGGATATAATTGCACCTAAAAAAATAAATAATCCTATTTTTTTCTTTCTATGCACAATATTCATCGAACTAAAGAATACAATAGATAATAGCAAAAAAAATATCAGTCCGGTTGTCGATACAATTGTTAAATTCGTTATCAAGAATATCAGGTAGCGTTTAAGTGTAATGATCCGGTTCACCATAGCAAGAACAAAGCCTGTATTCACAAATACCTGCCATGCTCCAGGCTCCCAGAATATACCACAATTACTGCGCGAAATACCATGATCTATATTAAATGTTGGTATACCAAAAAAAATATAATTTTCATACCTCGCACCAAAGAGGTCAAAAAAATTAGGAACTGGTGAATAAATTTTGAAATATGGCATAAGAAGGGAAAACCATGAAATTACAGACAAAATTAAAATAATGTTCACGTATATTTCAGAGAAACGCTCAAATGGCATAATTGAAATAAACAGAAAGGCAGAAATTAACACAGCTACATATACTGCCTCAGTCTTCAAATCATCATCCGCCGTGGATAAAATAATTACAATTGTAAAAAGCAAATAAAGTGTACCTATTTGAGAATAATTTATACTTCTATGCAAACAAACCATGAAAAGAAAAATTAAGAAAGGAAACACATAAAAGTTCCTTGTATACGTTTCATGATAAAAACTTGAGTAATATAGAGAGCCAGAAAAAATGATTATTAGAAGAATAATCAAATAGTCTGTATTTTTTTTTGAAAACAAACGAAGATCACTTTGCAGTATTTTTGCACTCATAATACATCTCCATGTACTTTCTTGAAATCAATTTAATATCAAATTCCTCTATGACTTTTTCTCGAGCGCGAGAAGAAAGCCTTTCATGCCGTTTCTCATCTTCCAATACCCAATAAATCCCTTGAGCCAAATCTTTCGGATCAAGTGGAGCAGCAAGATAGCCGTTTCCCTTATGCTCGATCAAATCAGGGATACCTCCTATTTTAAAAGCAACACAAGGAGTACCGCAGCTCAATGATTCCATTATTGTATAGGGGAGGTTTTCTTCAATAGACGGAGCAACAAATACATCTGCAGATGCATAGAGCAATGATAAAGAAATATCATCATAAAGACGATCCATATAATAGGTTTTCAAACTAAATGGTTGTTCTCCAGCAGGCTTTGAAGCCCCAAACACTACTATTTCAACATCCTCTTTCTGATGATATCGTTCAGATAATATTAATATAGCTTTCTGAAGATGATGTATACCCTTTCCGAGATCAGTAAAAGCATTCATTGCACCAAATAATATTATTTTTTTATTCTGAGGTAGTGATAATAACTCCCTTGCGATTTTTTTCTCCATAGGTTTATAACGGTGGGTATCAATTCCATTAGGTATGACCTCAATCCTTCGACCATTGAAAAGAGCACTGGATCGTGCTTTATCAGCTAACCAACGACTTGGAGTAACAATGGTCAAAGGTAGATCTTTCCATGATCGTTGTTTGCGCAAAAAAATTCTATAAGAAATATCTTTTGTTTTATTTGATTTAAGAACGGGACAACAGCCACATGCTGTTTCATATTTTTTACAGTCTAAAGGCATATGGCAACCACCAGTAAACGCCCAGGAATCATGCAACGTCCAAATAATTGGTTTTTTAATTTTCTTAAAAGTCTCAACCTGCAAGAAACCGCCATTGATCCAATGCAAATGAATTATATCTGCATCAGTCCGGTTGATAAAATTATGAAAGTTCCATGGGACCCATGCAGGAGAAAAAATAACATTCTGACGGTCTCTGTAAATAAAGAGAGGGAGTCCCTCTATTTGATATCGAAGCTTAGCTGCTACTTTTTCCAAATTGGTTGATGGACCGAGCACCGTCGGATCATCAGAGGATTTTTGGGATACAAAATACCTTGATTTTATACCATGCTCTAATAGCCCGTGATGAAGCCTATAAGCTGCTCTCGCCGCTCCGCCAACATTATCAAAAGTATTTATCAGTAAAGGGTTAATGGCATTCATTGAATTATCCAAATTCATATATACCAAAAGCTTTTTATTTTTTTAGAAAATTCCCCGATATCCCAATTACGTACAATATTTCTTGGAATTTTGTAGCGATCTGTCCATCTATGCGCCTGACCTGGGAAATTTGCCGCTGCTTTTAAAAACCCGAGTTCTTTACAAATATTAACAGAATGTTCATTGTAATGATTTTTACCTCCATAGGGATATGAGAATATGTTTATAGCATTATTGAGCCAGCCCTCTAATTGTCGCTTCGATGTAATTATTTCCTCTTCTTGCCGACTTTGACTTATGGCAGATAAACAAACATGATTATGGGTGTGCACGCCAATTGTCACAAACTTACTTGTTGCAAATTGACATAATTCCATTACTGTCATTGGTCTATGAGTATTTCTAACAACTTCCTTGAGTTTGATCCAATCTCTTAATTGTTTTAACCATTGATTGCGTCTAATAACATCAATATTTATCATTAAAGGAATTATTTCTTTATGGAAAATCATGCGGTCACATTCAGTTTTTGTATTCCATATATGGCCATAGGTTTCATCAATAAGCCTGAATTTATCTGGAAATTCCCAATTGCCGAGAAGAATATAATCTACAGCATCCCACCAAAATTCCTGTTGAGTTTCAATTAATCTTGAACTCACGAAAAATGTTGCAGGAATTCCAACATCTTCTATAATTGGCAATGCTTCATAATAATTATCCGCGTAGCCATCATCAAAGGTAACCACTACGGAGGGTTCTGTAGTGGAACTCCAATCATCCTCAAAGCGTAAAACCTTGTAATGATTCTTTACAAAATTCATTTGATCTCTAAAATTTTCTGGAGTAACCGCAAGTTGATGAGTATCTATCTTTAGGGATGTAACTCTATGATAAAGTAACACCACAACTGGCTTAGCATAAATATTAACTATTTTTTTTGTAATGGAAGCAAAAAAAAGGAAAGGACGCTTGCATATATTTTTTTTCATTATTTCGTTTTTCTTGCAACTATTGTAATCACAGCCTGGTAGTCATTGTCATGTTCATCCAATAATGTTTTATCCGGGATGTCTTCAACACATATACCTTGTAAGAGTGCTGTTGCAGCCAGCACATTGCCCCAGGTTTTAACTTCAAACTTGGGAAAAATTGGTTCGAATAGTTTTTGTATTGATGCATTTGTGAATCGCCAGTAATCACCCCACCGATCCATATCGTAACGGCTTATCTGAATAATGCCAGCAACACTGGCGAGAAGAAAACCGCCAGGTTTTAACAGGTAATACGCACCTTCAATAGCCTTTTGAACCTCAAAAATAAAGTTGAAGGTTTGGGTACATATAAAACAGTCCACTTTATTTATGGGTAAAGTTGATTTATCAGTTAGATCTCCAATAATAGTTGCTTTAGGATTATCGGGAGTTAAATGTAGCACTTCAAATCTCTCAACTTTTTCTCCACCATAACGATTACTGTAGTAACTATCGGCAATTTCCAGCACAGTTCCCTGAATTAAATGAGAATTTTCTTTAAGAAATTGTTGAATATAATAGCGATCTACCGTAGTTCCGCGTTCTGAACCAAAAGAAGAGCTTATCGGGATGTTTCTATTATAGTCTAAAAAGATTATTGGTGTTTTTTTGCGTAGAGCAATTTGTGGGAGAGAACGAATTATCCGAAAAAATTCACTAAAGATTTTAGACATCATTTCGCCAAGTTAAAAGAGTGTATTTCTTGTTAAATTCTTTAGTCCCTCTAAAAAAGAAACAGGTTCAAGGTCAAAATCTTTCAAAAAATTATTATCACTAATTTTATCAACAGGTAAATCTATAAATCTTTGAAAAAATCGTTGTGGCAATATCCCTAATTTCCCAAAAAATAAAAAGATGCCGAGCGGCAAAGGAATAATTCGCATTTTTATATTTAATGTTTGCTTGATTAAATTAATCATTTGATTAAAACTTAATATATCTGCTCCTCCCAAATTATAAACTTTATTAAATGATTTCGTTTCATTAATTAAAAGCACAATTGCTTTCACTAAATCGTCTATAAAAAGAGGTTGCAATTTATATTCTCCATTGCCAAAAACTGGAATAAAATGCCATTTTTGTGCAAAATCAACTATATAACCAATATTTTTGTTATCTCCAGGTCCGTAAAGCATTGTTGGTCTAAGAATTGTATAATTCAAACCGGAATTGATCACTTCTCTTTCCGCTTCTTTCTTAGAAAGAGCATAATAGTTGTTTCCGTTAAGAACATTTACAGAACTAATAAATATAAACTGCATCGGTGGATTTATATTAGCGCAGTTTATCAAATTAATAGTTCCAGATACATTAACCTTAATATATTCTTCTTTGTTTTTTGCATTAACAACTGCAGCTAAATGAATAATAATATCGCTATTCTTGCAAGCTTCTTTAAGATGCATTGTATTATGCAAATTACAATCAAAGCATTCTAAATTTTTATGTGAGAAAGGCATTTTTCTATTTTCTCGTAATAATACTTTTACTTTATAGTTTTCCTTAATCAAGGTTGATACTAGTCTCTTGCCTAAGAAACCGGTAGCACCGGTTACGAGGATATTAAGTTGTTTTTGAGAAATGTCCAACCCCATTTTAAACGAAAATAGTAACTTCTATGTGCATAGTCCTTTAATTTTAAAAGTTGATTGGGTGACACTTTCCCATAGTTAAAAACCGGTGTATAAGCATCAAATTTTTCCCAATCTTTTTCAAAAATTAAATCTCTATTTTCATCATAAAATTTAGTCGCAGGATAAGGTGTACAAATAGTAAATTGTGCAATATTAGTGTTTAAATATTTTGCATATTTAATGGTTTGAAGAATGCTTTCTTCATTATCCTCCGGCAATCCAATAATGTAAAAGGCGGATATCTTAATTCCCTTTTTATGACAATATCTAATCATTCTTTCCTGATAATTTCTCTCAATTGGCTTTCTTTTAGATGCTTTCAATATATCTTCGTTAGAAGATTCAATTCCTATATTAAAGGCTCTCAATCCGGCACTATACAGCAAATCAATTAGTTTTTCATCTAATAGGTCTAGCCGAGTTTCACACGCCCATTCTACCTTTATATCGGATTTCATTATCTCTTTCGCTATTAAAGCTGCCCTCTTTTTGTTGAAGGTAAAAATGGGATCTCTAAAGAGAAGAGATTTCATTGCATATTTATTTTTTAAGTATTTTATTTCCTTAATCACGTTCTCCACACTACGATATCTCACAGTTCTTCCAGATATTAAAGGATAGGGACAATAATAAGCACAAGAAAGTGAACAACCCCGACTTGATAAAATTGGAAAAAAAGGTTTACTCTTTAAGGCTGGAAAATATGAGAATTTTGCATAATCATAAAGTTCCCATAACGGAAATGGCAATTCATCCAAGTTTATAAGTCTACCGACATTTATTATGCCTTTTAACTCATCAAAAGCAATATCTTCGTGGCTAAGAAAATAATTTTCTCCTTCACCAATTAAAACAAAATCAGCATAAGGCAAATAAAGATCCGGCATTATGGAAGAAAATGTTCCAATAAAACCGATTTTTACTTTATCTCCCAGTTTATCCTTTAATCTTTGAGATGCTTGAATGTCAGAGTTATAGTCAACAATAGATGACCGAATAATAATTAGTTTTGCTTCATTAGTGATTCTATCAATATCATCAGCATATACAACATCTTTTCCATTTCTCTTTAATACAGATGCAATATAAGCCAGGTCAATAGAGGGCAGACTGACGGTTTTCTTTTTTGAAAATGTTAAGATTCGAGTTAGAATAGAGTCTCCAAAATGGGTCGCTGTGCCAAATCCGCCAGCCAAGTCTCTATTTAAAACTTTGTATTTTTTAAGCGAATTTTGCTGCAATAAAAATATCATCCAATACCTTTATTAGCTTTATTTAAAGTTTTGCAGCTTTAAAATATAATTAAATTTTTGTATTCTTACAATGGTATCTAAAATCAGTGCAATTGCAAAAAAAAGCAGGGACAAAATCATAAGCCCTGTAGCTAATATTGCAGACGGAACTTTAAATATATATCTGAATTGGATGTACTCATAAATCACAGGTATCCCTATTAAGGCGCTTAATATAAAAAAAATACCTGATAAAATCCCAAAAAATACAAGTGGTTTATAATCTTTAAATATAAAAAAGATAGTCTTCAATATTTTAAAACCATCTTTAAGAGTATGTAGTTTAGATTTACTATTATGTGGTCTATCCCTATATTTTATAGGAACTTCTATAATTCTGAAATTTTTATCAAGAGCATGTAATGTCATCTCTGTTTCAATCTCAAATTCTTCGCTGAGACTTGGGAAATTCTTAACAAATTTTTTGTTTAATGCTCTATATCCACTCATAATGTCCTGCAATTCAGAGCCATAAAGATAATTTATCAAATTCTTTACCAGGTTATTGCCGAAAACATGAAATCTTCTTTTGTTTTGCGACCTGTATATTCCCTTTGATTGTCTGTCCGCGACAACCATATCAGCCTCATTGTTTAGTATGGGCTCTAAAAGCTTTTTAAGTTCATTAGGAGGATAAGTTGAATCAGTATCTACCATTACATATATATCAGCATCAATATCACTAAAAGCCCTTTTCACAGCATTTGCCTTGCCTTTTCTTTTTTCAAAGATTAGATATCCTACTTTGTTTTTTGAGTTTATTTCGGGAAAAGTTTCACTTGCTATTTTTGATGTATTATCATTTGAATTATTATCTATCACATAAATCCCGGCTGATTGTAATTCGTTGTGAAAATTGATAATTACATCTCTAATTGTATTTTCCTCATTGAAAGCAGGCATGATAATACAAATTTTCTCGCCTTTACGAATTTCTGTATTCATTATTGATCACTCTCTGATAATTATAAAATGTAACTCCAGCAAATACCCAGAGAAATAACAGAATAAGTAGTTGGAACATTTCATTGTAATCTAACATCCTTGATCTACTGAGATGTTTTTTATAATCATCATTTACTTGTTTATTATTTGTTAAAGTTAACAATAAAGAGTATGATTTATTTTGGATGATATCATATTTCAAAATTATTGGTGATAATAGATAACCAAATGCATTTTTACCTAATAACCTAATCCATGTATATGGTTTAACCATCTCTACTGGAAGATCTAAAATATATCCATTACCGCTGTAAGCTCTCTCCACATTAAAGGTATTAACCTGTTTTTTTAGCTGTAAGTTTTCTGTTGATGAAAAGAACACCATCGAAATAATAGAAATAGTGCAGAATATTAAAAGTGATCTTCTATAATATTGAAAATATCGCATCCTGTTTTCATTTAAATAATTATATGTAATTACAACACCAATCAGAGCAATTGGGAATGTTTGCAATAAATATCTGTATCCATAACTGGAGCCCATTTCCTGCCACCATAAATGAATAGAAACAGCATAACCAAAAAACAATAGAATTAACCCCATAAATATAATTTTGTAAAATAGATGGCTGTCTTTTCTTTTATTTTTTATAGTGAACAAAATGATACTAATAAAACCAATGGGTATAATTGGGTTCGTATATAATAATCCCATTTCAGAACCAAAAATCATATTAAATATATAGGGTAGTCTTTTTATTAAAATGGAAATTATTTGTAGTAAGGTATAACTTTCAAGCCAGAATGGTTTATTATATATCAGACTCGGTTTGGGCAAAAATGAGCCGTACTGAAAATAATAAAAACACAAATTAGGTATGATTGATATAAGACTTATAAATTGAAGTAAATATAAATAGTTGAATATTCTCTTTTTATAATCATCAGTTCTATTATCAACAAATAAAAAAATAATCAAAAAAGTGATTGGAGTTAAAAGAAAAAGATTAATATTTGAATAACGAATAAATAAGTTTAAAGAAAATAAACTTCCGAATAGGTATAAATACATTGTGGGTGACTCACCTTTTTTTACTTTATTATAAATAGTTACAACGCACCAAAATAATAGAGCAACAGCAAAAAACTCGAATCCGTGAGAGAAAAAATATTTATCCATTACAAAATATGGTATTGTACTGCTAAAGATAAACAATATAATAAACCATAATTCATTATTCAATAATTTCAATAACTGGAATGATTTGATATAAAAAAATATTCCAGTGAAAAACAGAACATTAACCGCAAAAACATACCCAAATAGTGACCAGGATCCGAGGTAATTATCATGATTTTTTATTATAGGGTGACCGATGACCCTGTCAATAACACCAAATATAGCTACGAATGGCGCAGCCAGTATTCCGCTTCCAATAGGATGAGATGGCATCAAGTGGTTTTTTGACCAGCTATCTACCGGTTCATTAGAATAATCCAAATCGCCATCCAAGCCTAATGTTAAGGCATGCGAAAAATATGATGCTTCATCGCCATGTATTTTTATATAAAAAAGATTAGGTGAAAAAACAATTAAGAAAAAAATACCAAAGACCAAAAAGTATGCATTTTTTTTGATGAATGATTTAATTCTCATGAAAAGCTTTAGATATCGTTTCGCCAGGCAAATATGTTTAATTGCAAGTCAAAATTTGATCTGATTTTACGACTAATAAAAGGGGAATCAGTATAAAATTCACTATGATGTATACGAAATCCTTGTTGTGACAAAATTCGTATTATTTGATCTAAATATTGTTTTTCATCTACACGGGAATGATATTCAACAAATATCCATCGAATTTTTGATAACGATTTTTCGCAGGCAGTTAAAACAAGACCTTCAGCCCCCTCTATATCCATTTTCAAGAAATCCACATGATGCTCTGTAAGGTATTCATTAAGATCGATTGCCTGAACCTGCACAAGATTCCCATCCTTTTTTTGAGCAATACGCCCGCCATCCGCCCCTTCGACGCTAAAGTTAATAATTTCATTCTTGTGCCAAATTGCCTTATTAAGCAGCTTAACATCATTAAATCCATTGCCATAAATATTTTTTTTCAGGATCTCAAATAAGGCCGGGTCTGCTTCAAATGCAGTAATCTCAGATTGTGGATATAATCGCTTAAAAAAGAGAACGCTCAATCCAATATTAGCTCCCAAATCCAGGATGTTCGGCGCTTCTTGAGGACTTTTAAAAGCATAAATTTCCCTAAGGAATATTTCTTTGTAGGCAGATAAAAAAGATGCGGAATCAGGTAGATGCAATTCCCAGTCATTAACAATGACCTTGCACTCGGTGTATCTTGGCCGTTTACCCAGTTTAGATTCAAGAATGCAATACCGCCTATATTTATCTTGAAAAATGAGCTTGTATATATGCCTTGCCGGCTCATAAAATAAAGGTTTAAAGATGTTTATCATTTATATAGCAGATAGAGTGATTATAAAGAATATCGTGGGAATGATTAATTGCCGAATATCAGATTTTGAAATTTTTGATAACTCTTTCTTAACCCTAATTCTTTGATTTTCTTGATTGTTGACAAGGAAAGCACTCGTCTTGCTCTATCCAGCCGACTCTTCCTATCTATCATTTTCTGAATTTGTGAAACCAGAATCCGGAATCTCTCAGAAGTTATGTTCATGCAAAAACAGTTGGCCGGACTTTGATGATTGTATAAAGAAATATCATGGCCGTCTTTAATGAGACCATTTTTTTTGCATAATTCAAATGATTCGGTGCCCGGGTATGGTGTGAATATGCTATGTATGATTAAATCACTCTTGATTTTTTTCATAGCTTTATATGTATCATTAAAAGAATCTTCTGTCTCCTGTGGAAAGCCTACGATGAAAAACGTTTGCAACTCAATCCCATATTTCTTAATAATTTCACACGCTGATAAGGCTTCCTCAATGGTATAATTCTTTCTCATCTCTTTCAGTATTTCATTATTGCCTGATTCAACCCCTATCTGCAATAAACAACAGCCCGCTGCCTTCATCAGCGATATGGTAGGTTCATCGACCAATTTTACATGAATTTCACAATGCCATTTTAAACCCGGACAATGTTTAATAAGTGCGTGACACAGTTCTTTTATATATTTCTTAGTAACGCCAAAAGTATCATCGTCAAAACGTATTAATTCGATTCCCATATGTTGAAGACCCTGTATTTCAGCTATAACATTCTCTACCGAGCGGAATCTGACTTTCCTGCTCCAAACCATTCGGGATCCACAAAAGAAACAATTATAGGGACATCCTCTTATTGAAAAAATGTTTTTAAATGCCGACAATGGATATTTTTCATAATCTTTCAGCACAGCGGGAGCAACTTCATGCGGAAAGCTCAAAGAGTCTAAATCTTCTATTAATTCCCTTGCCGGATTATCAATAATTCTTCCATTTTTCCTGTAGCCGATACCCCTAATCCCATCAAATTCCTTTCCATCTTTAATTGCATTTAGTAATTCAACAGTGGGCTTCTCACCTTCACCTTTTACAAACACATTGATGTCTGAACAATTTAGCACCTCCGATCCTACCATTGAAGGATGAGGACCACCAACTATTACAATACAATCGTTGTTAATATCCTTGGCGAGTTTGGCCACCCTACATGCCGAAGCGAAAGTCTGGGATTTTACAGATATGCCAACAACGCATGGTTTATACTCCTCTATATTTTTTCTGATTTCCTGCCATATCGGCTTTGATATGTCATTAAGATTACCTAAATAATTATCGAAGCCCTTGCCAGACAGATAACTCTGTGAAACGCCCTCACTGTCTGGATTAAAATCAGAATTATAAGCCAATACCTCCCAATCTGTATCTTTCCTAATCGCACCGGATAAATAGCCCAGCGAAAGGGGAAACAGGTCCAGTGAATATGTATCCTTATACAACCTGTAGAATGGGGGTTGAATTAACAGAATTTTTTGCTTGTTTTGTTTCATTTGTAATAGCCCTCTTTATGCATAATTTTTTTCACTTATTTCAAATTTTTGGAGTATTGTTTTATCACAATTTCTATACATTTAGCGAATTTCACTGCTTTTTTTTCAGCATCTTCAACCGATAAAAATCTGTCAGATTCCAATCTAACATCAGAAGTATAAGAAAACATTTTTGAAAGATATTCTATCGTGGTATCATGGGCTACTTTTGTCTTAATCATTTTGCTTATCATTCGGGGTAAATCATATAAATTAGTGCATAGTTCCGCATTGGGATGATATTGTGTATAGCTGTTTGTCACAGACAGGGCAACGACCGGTTTACCAAGTATCAAAGCTTCCACACCGGTTGTGGCATTTAGGGTAACAATTCCTCCCGAGTTTTTAATTATTGTTTTTATTGGAATATTGGGGTGGATCACCTTTACCGATGGTATTTTTTTGATCTGTTTTAGCGAATTTAACCCAATTGTATGCGCCCACCAGGGATGAGGTTTGACATATAATGTGTATCCAAAAGGCAAGGCTCTGCTTATTAATTCGATCACATTGATTTGGTTTATATAAGGATATGATTCCAAAGCAATATGACTCTCCGTTGTAAGATGTAATCCATAATATATATATTTTTCATTCTTATCATAATTATCGTAGTAAAAGGCTTTAATTCCCTTTTCGACCCTTTTTATATAGAAATCTTTCAATCTTATCTCGGATGAAAATAGATAATCCTTTGGTTTTTTATTTATTAATCGTTTCCATAATGGTTGCTGGCTTGGTTCATAGAGCTTAAGATTATTTTCATTCAAATTATATATATTAGATTTTTTCCCGTTTCTATAGTTATTTACGAATGTTTGAATAGCGTTCTTATCAATAGTACTTATATCCGCATCAACTATTTTACCATTTCTCTCCTTTGAAAATGACATAAAGAAACCTCTATTTATAAAATTTCCCAGATACCTGATAAAAGGGATATTATTTTTAATGCAAACATATTGAATGAAGCTTTGTTCAAAATCCGGAGTCTGATCTGAAAAAACGAATGAGTATTTATTGTTTCGGAATAATTCCGCTATCTGGTTTAATTTGTTTTTGTATATATCCTTTTCGATAAACTCTTTATCCGGTATATACCAATTCCTATCTCTGGTCTTAACAACGAACTCCGACGTCTGTAAAAGATCAGAATATAATATTGCTTTAAAAGAAAAATCGTATTCATTTTCAAATTCACTGATGGATTTACTTTCATCCAGGCAATCTTCCCCAAGAATTGCAATCTTTGATTTGATATAATCAATAAAATGCCTGGAAAATAATAAATAGGTAAGATTTATATTCAATCCAGCCAGATGATCGGATAGTCGGTTTAAGAATGGTGCAAAGTATTTATATTCTGTATTGTCAGATTTACAAACCGGATATAATATGTTAATCATGATTAGTAATCAACTCCTTTATGATTTTTTCTCCAAGATCAATTTTCCCGAGACCGCCCCAACAATATGTATCAATAAAACTTGTATCACTGGTATATGCCTTTAAATTGTCTAAATTAAACTCTCCTGAGTGATGAATCGAGTTCATAGATGGGTCACAATCATGTATAGGTGACTTGAATTTAGCAAATGGGCGCACTTTTTTTGTATGAACTGCAACCACCTTCTTTCCCAATATCATCGGCTCAAAGAGCGTAGAGCAGTGATCACTGCAAACTACAATATCAGCCCATTTTACAAGCCTGCTTCTATCAAGTTCGCTGCCAAAAAGCTTCAAATTATCTATTTTAAGCAGATAAGGATATTCACCAAATTTGTATAATCTCGGGTGAAATTTTGCTACCATAGCAACATCTTTACAAAAGGCATAATCAAGTATAATTTCTTCCATTATTGCCCAGGCATTTGTGCATGTTTCAAAAGGAGCCGCCATGAAAAAGCCTATTTTATATTTCCTTTCATTAAGAAAAATAATTTCGTCATATTCTAATTTATTCTTATACATAACATAAGGAAAAGAATCAGAAGGATCACCTGTTAGAGTATAGTTTGGCATGCCAAATCCAATATCGTATATGCTGCAAATACCAACATTAAATTGATCATACGGTTGTGGTTTAATCGGCTCATAACTATAGTAGTCTTTATGAAAACCTCCAGCGGGCCCATGAGTTACTACTTGTACTTTTACCCCCTTTTTTTTAGCTACTTGTCTAAGAATATGGGGGAAATAGTTTTCCCGTTCTTCTGAATTATCTGTTATTAAAAAAGACGGCTTTATTTTCTTAAGTAATTTATTCGCAAGTTTATCTTGCTTAATATAAATGAGTTTGTAAAGTATTTTTAATACAAGTTCTATTATGATTCTTACAACTTTATTTTTCGCCTCTATCTTTTTTATGGCCTTATAAAGCTTCCCAACATGGAACAGAGTAACTACATCCAAGACCTTAAAACCGTCGGAATCTAAAAGATATTTTTGAAATGTATTTTTAATACCCTGCTCAAAAATAACGCTTATATCGCCATAATAGGCAAAATGCTGGTCTGCATAATTCTTTCCTGGGACTGACATGGAAACGATACGCTCCAAATCAGCCTCTGCTCTGATAAAGTATAAAATCACAGGTTTATTCATATCACTCATGCGAATTTAATCTCCTATACTTGTATGTGAATAATAGTGCAAAAGTAAAACCTGCAAAGCCAAACGCCTGGGATAAGACTGCGAATAATAATGAAAAATCTTTTAAATAGCTAAAAAGCAATACACTGATAATTTGTAAAGATAAACTTAATACATTAATTATGCCTTCAAAGTGCGGAGCTCCGTTTGAAGAAAAATAATGGCTAATGGGGTAAGTAATTAAATAAGGCGCTCCTATAAGCAGTATATAAGGAAAATAATGGGTAATGATTTCGTATTCAGGCCCATAGAAAAGTATGACCAATTTGGGATAAAGAAAAAAAGCGGCGACAAGAATAGGGGGGAAAATGAGAAAATTGAAAAATACCTTATGTGAAATATATGCTCGTTGTTTTTTATCGCTGGTTTCTTTAGACAATGCTGGATACATCATGGTCCCCAAAGCAGAATTTGGAAAACGAAGCAGATCAAAGTGTGTGAATATCATACTGAAATATGCGAGGTTTGAAACTGCAAGCTTTGCTGCAACAAAGGTTGCCACTCCCTTTTTAGTGAAAAAATCAACTATATCCGTTAAATAAAACAATAAACTGTTTTTAACATATAATTTAATGTTGATCTCACGATATTGCAAGAATGAAAGATTGATATAATTTCTAATAAGATATGCACCGACCAAAGCAGTCAGTAACATTGCACCTGCGTTAACAATGAAATACTGAAGAACAGCTTTTTGACTATTGGCAAAAAAGTAAAGATAGGCAAACCCGGCTGTTTGCAGAACAGGCCTGATAGTGGTTAATCCGGCAAGCAATTTAAATTTTGCCTGGTAAGAAAGTGCATATGTAGTGAATATTAAAAAATATTCACAAAAAATCATCAACGAAAGCAAAGGATAAATCCAATCAGAGAAATCACTGAATAAGCTAAAAAAAGAACCTATAGCAATTAACATAAAAGTGGTTATTGTACCCATTAAACAATTAATGAGAAACCCCAGGGAAAAGATAGTTTTTTCGTGTTCACTGTGGTTTTTCAGATAAGGTAAAATACTTACAGACTCACGAAAGCGGCCAAAATGTTGGAAATAGGCAAGGATCAGCATTATGAAAATATAACTGCCATAAATTTTCGGACCCAGGTGCCTGGCAACAAACACGCTTGACAATAAGCCACAAATAAAGCCGACAATATCAGATGTAAAAAGGGCAATGTAATTCATGAACTATTCAAAAGAATCAAAACACCAAAAAATATATTGGCTCAGGCAGGATACTCCACTTTGCCGATTAAAAGGTCGCATACCATAAGCAGCCATATCTGGTGAGTATTTTCAATAATGTTATATGCCTTGCTGTCCAACCAAAAATTGAGGTTTCCCTCCTGTTTCAGGGAATTATCAGCCTTAAAGCCAGTAAAAGTTACAACATACATTCCCAGTATTTTGGCGGTTTTGGCTGCATTTACCATATTTGATGAATTCCCGCTGGAACTGACAAGAATTACCATATCTCCCTCATCACCATAAAACTCAATAGCTTTGGCCACCCAGCGCTCATAGCCATAGTCATTAGCGAAACAGGTAATGAGGTCAGGCTCGTTGAAATTCACAGTGCGGATTCCCGACTGTTTGGTGAAGTCCACCGCAATATGGCTGGCGATAGCGGCGCTGCCCCCGTTGCCGGCAATAATTGCCTTGCCACCTCGTTCTTTAATTTCCAGCAGCATTTCCTTCATGCGGATCATTTTATCGGCAACATCCGTTTCAAACAGGGACTGCCTGTACCGCTCTAAGCAATCTTTTATAAAACTTTTTTCATCCATGATTTATTCCTTTCTGAATGAATATATAGAATCGACAATATGCATCAGCTTCAGAGCATCGTCGGAGCACCCTGTTCTCACTTTCCGGTCCTCATCTATGGCGGAAAAAAACTCTATTATTTCCCTATTAAAGGATTCATTAGTGTGGTAGGTTATATTTTCCTCATCTTCCCATGTAGCTGCCGGCGCAACACTACGGTTCCTGGCTATAGTGAGCATCTCGTCACCGTAGGTATTTGAGGATGTCTTTAAACCGTTAAGCACAAGGTAGCCCCTTTCCAGAAAGACCTCCATGGAAAACAGGTGGCGCCACTGGGTCATGGTGGAATGTAATGATGCAACCAGCCCTGTTCTCGTGTTTTCCAGAGTGGCAAAAACATTGTCCTCCACATCCAGATGCCAATAAAGAGTTGAAACCGAAGCATGCACTGAATCAAAATCACCCCCCAGGTACAGAAAAAGGTCCAGCATGTGAATGCCCTGGTCGATGAGGATGCCTCCACCGGACATCTCTTTCTTTGCGCGCCAGTTATTGTAGAAAGACTTGTCCACGCTCTTGCCGTAGCGCCCCCGCATCCAAAGCACCCGCCCGTACTCCTGTCCGTCAATCAACTTTTTCATATACTGGATACTCTCGTGGTGTCGGTGGTTGAAGCCATACATTAGTATTTTGTTGGAGGCTTTTTCCGCCGCCTGAATCTCCGCAACTTCCGCGGCGTTGAAGGCGGGAGGTTTTTCACAAAATACATGTTTCCCTGCCTCAAGACTTTTTACAGTCAGGGATTTGTTCAAATAATTTGGTGTACATATAAATACCGCGTCAATGGCTGGATCACTGATAATATCTTCTGTGCCGGCAGCCATAGGTACTCCTGCATCAGTTTCAACGGTATCAAAAACAGCTACCACTTTAGCCTTGCCATTGTCAGCAACCGCTCTATGTCTAATCTTCCCCATCTTGCCATAGCCTATAATGCCAACTTTATACATTTTTCAACTCCTGAATAAGATCATCCAATCCTTTTCGGCATCCTGTGAGGAATCCTCTGCAGGTGCTTGCTACATGTGGGGTCATAAAAAAATAATCGGGGTAAAATTCCTTTAATTTCCCTCCGTATGGTTCCTTCCAAAAAACATCGAATGCAGCACGCAGTCTGCCAGCTCTTAATTCCTGATAGAGTGCGTCCTCATCTACAATATCGCCTCTTGCTGTATTAATCAATACAGAGCCGTCCTTCATCAAAGCCAGTTTTTCCGCATCAATAAAGGACTTATTATCATCTGTCTTTGGAATGTGTAAAGAAATACAATCTGCCTGCATAATTTTATCAGGCAGCTCTTTAATATCATTCTCAAGAATATCAAAGGTCATAACATTCATAAATGGTTTCATATAATTCGCCACACGTCTGCCAACGTTGCCTGCACCTATGACCAATAAAGTTTTACCCCTAAGCTCTGTACGATCATGCTTCACCCAGGGCTCTATGGTACCCAGATTATTGTAAAGCATCCGAAAAATAAGACTGCATGTAAATACAGCCGTCTCATTGAAAATGATGTCAATGGTATCAGGTGAAGGGTAACGAACGAGGATACCCTTTTCTGCCGCTTCTTTTTCCGGCACGTTGTCCCTCCCTATGCCCGCGCGGAAAATCCCCTTCAAGTTTGGAAATTCATTTAAATTGATACGCTTGCTGCCAAGCAAAGCAATATCGGCTTCATATTTCAATTCCGTAAAATCCAACCCATCATCATAGCCGTCAAGCGTGGCAGTGTTTTTCCAGATAAGAATTTTCATTTGAGTTCCTTATCAAAATATTCAATAAGGCCGCCCAGAAACTGACCGTCTAACTTCATACTCGTCTTAAATACCTCACCATAGCCCCTGCATAATATCAATCTAAGTTCCCTGCCAACATTTTTTTTGTCCTTGCTCAGCGCACTTGTAAATTTTTCAACAGAGAGATTTTTAATATCATATCCATCCCAGATCTGTTCCAATAATTCCCTGATTTCATATCTGATGGTTTCATTCAAGTATTTCATCCTGACCGATATAAAATTTGCCATATCCATACCGTAGCTGACGGCGATCCCATGAGGAACTGCATAATCGGTCAAGGTTTCAATAGCATGGCCGAAGGAATGACCGTAATTGAATACTTGACGTTCATTGCGGTCAAACTCATCAATTTCAATGTAGCTTTTCTTGATTTCCAGGCTTTTGGCAATCATACGGCACAAAACTGTTTTATCTGCCAGAGCAGGTACATAATCTTGTTTGAATTTTTTAAAATCTTTTTCGCCGGATACTACAAAATAGTGGCTCATTTCGCCCAGACCTGACCGAAGATCCGCCATGGACAAAGTTTCGAGAAAATTCAGATCAATATAAATCTTATTCGGAGGATAAAACCCACCCACCTGGTTTTTATATTCTCCAAAGTTGATAGAGGTTTTGCTGCCTATGCAGCTATCCCCCTGGGCGAGAAGAGTGGTAGGGAAAAAAAGCCAATCCACGCCTCGATATATAATAGACGCGGCAAAGGCGGTAATATCCTGGGTAATTCCGCCGCCAATGCCTATGAGTCTGTGGTTTTTTCGGAATCCGCCTTCAATTAGCTTTTTAATGATAGGCATTATGCCTTCATAACTCTTGTGCTTTTCGTTGGCATCTATTCCAATCAGCAAACTATTGTCAGGTATACAAGCCGTAATATGCGGATAAAACCGCATTATTTTATTATCCAGAATTATAACGTCGCCATCCCTGAGTTCTGTCTGAAGAGTATTGGCAGAATCATCAATAAATTTGACTTCATAATCATGCACACTTGATTTTACTTTGAAGTCAAACACTGGTGAAGCCCCCATCTACTATGATATTCTGTCCTGTGATATAGGTGTTGTGATCACTGGATAAAAAAAGAACCGTCTTGGCGATTTCCTCGGCATTAGCCAATCTCTTTTGAGGGATCGTTTCTACAAGTTTTTCTATCACCTCGTTACCGAGGATGCGCCTGGTAAGTTCCGTGTCCACAAAACCTGGAGATACAGCATTAACCAGTATGTTATGTGGTGCAAGGTCAAGCGCCACAGCCTTTGTGAACCCGATAAGACCCCATTTGGTCGTGGAATAAACGGCCCTTTTCTCCTTGCTGACCGCGCCGAATATGGATGAAATGTTGACGATCCTGCCTGACTTTCGCGCTTTCATTTTTTCTGCAAGTGTTCTGGTAACAAGAAATGGACCCTTCAGGTTGACAGTATTGATCCAGTCCCAGTCCTCATCAGTAATGTTTTCAATTGAATTGATCTTATTCACGCCGGCATTGTTTACAAGAACATCAACACGGTCAAGCTTCGATAGTGATTCCATGCAGTTGTCCACCGAATCCTGTGATAAAAAATTCAAATCTATATACTTAACAGATTTTGATTTCGACTTTTCTGACTCATTAAGTGCATTTAGAACCTCAATATCTGTGCCCGTGGCATACACAATAGCGCCTGCCTCCAGAAAAGCCTTAACCATAGCAGCGCCGATACCCCTGGTCCCGCCGGTTATCACAACTGTTTTGCCTTGAAAGTCTATGATCATATCACGCAGGAAAGCCAAATACTGTACAGGGCGCCCCATCCAAATTTTCAATCAGCAGGGGAGCAACAAGCACTTTATTAAATGGACCGATTTTATCCAACTTCATGTCCTCTATTAAAAGAATCGGTTCGCCCTCATCCGGGTTTAAAAACGCATGATGAGCATTACGGCCTTCATCACGATTGCTATAGCTTGAAATGGATATCAAGTCCATTCCTATGCAGCGAAGTTTTGGAAATACTTGCCGAAAATACCCGGCCAATTCAGATGATAATCCTGGAGATGTCATTTTGTAACGATCGGTACCTCTGTAATTGCCGTATCCTGTCCTTATCAACAGCAAATCTGTTTCACAATTTTCAATATGAGGTAAAATCTCAGGCTTAATAATTTGGCCATCGCACACACTGCCTGTCAAATCAACTGTTTCAACTTGATTAAACACCCAGAAATTCGCACCATAATCGTTCAGCTTTTTACCTTTAGGATTAAAATGGTATGGCAAATCAATGTGCGTGCCGCTATGGCTGGGAAAAGTCAACATCATGGTATTGCAGCTGTCACCATTATGAATTTGCTTATCCGGTAAGAAAGCAATGCCTGTACCTTCCCCATAAAGCGGGGTATTTTCAGATAACACATATGAAAGAAAAACTGGATTTTCTCTGTTAGTGATGCCAGGTTTGACCATTAGAGAATCACCAGTTTATGAATTTATCCGCGACCAGGTATTCTTTTATGTGCCAGGTTATCCCTTCATGATCACTAAAAAAATAACAAGACCCATCGGGATTTTGCAGGGTTTGGTCAATTTTCAGATTCAGCGTTCCCTCGATGTGTTCCTTTGCTTTTTCCATTCTGAGGCACGGATTGCAGAACCCGGATGATATAGGATGTTGTCCGGTCTTTTTTTTCTTTATTTCAATATGGATGCCGTCATTGCTGGCAAACATAGAAGTTCCGGTATCACTTATGACCTTATATCTCCCCCCCTGGAACATTTTAACTAAAAACTCACAATATCCCGGGATATCTTCAACATGAACTTCAATATGATCAAAAAAAACCTGACTGCGATTCATTATTCCTCCTTTATGTCTTACTGCTACAAATTAGCCCAATACGCCATAAAACAACTACTACTTCAAAATAGAGTTCATCAGTTCTTCAAAATGGTCAATTTCATCGGGTGAAACGGCCATATTCGGCCTCATTCTCACCGTTTTTTCCGCTGTCGGATTACAGAGAAAGCGCTTTTCATAACACGCCTTGACAAAAGCATCTCTTTCTTTGCCGTTCTCAAAATCAAAAGCCACTAAATGGCCCGTGCTTCTGTAGTTCAGGACCTTTCGCTCCAATATCCTTCTGAATCTCTCACTATGGGCATTGGCTTTATTCAACAAGTCATCTTCTTCGTATGCCTTTAAGATATACATCGCCCTGACAGCGTCCATTAATTCACCATCGAAGGTAACTTCCAGTTTTCTAATGGGACTTACGATGCATTCATTGTATTTTTCTTTCACAACAATGCCGCTTATCTGGGATTTTTTTCCGAAAACCAGGATATCAGGCTCAAGACCTATCTTTTCCGAATACCACATCTTCCCGGTTACGCCGAATCCAGTCTGAATTTCATCAACGATAAAACAGATGTCGTGTTGATTACACAATCGCTGCAAAGCAAGCAAATCCGCAGGATCAATATAAATATCGCCTGCCGTACATTGTATGGGTTCAACAATGACGGCGACAAGATTATGTATGTCTTGATTTTCAATAGCGCTTTTGATTTCATCCAGAGATAAATTTTGCCATTGGTTTCTGGGAAAGTGCTTAATTCTTTCCGCAGTACCAAGGTACCGGTCCGTCACGAAACCCCAGCTGTTGATGCCGTGAAAACCTTTTTTCAAGCCAATGACCATGGGATTATCGACTTTTTTGTATTCCAATGCACATTTCAGGGCGGACTCTACTGCCAATGCGCCTGTACAGTTAAAATGAATGTAGTCAGAAAAGACATATTTTCTGAATTTATCGCGGAACTCAACCAGCTCATCGGTTTGAAAAAAATTATTGGCCATTCTGATTTTTGAAATGGCCGATATCTTCTTAGTAAATGAGTCGTCAAAAATCCGGTGATTATAGCCAAGAGGCAATGAAGAAAACATGCTGAAAAAATCCAAAAAATCCGTCTGAGTGTTTTTATTAAACACGTAGGACCCGTGGCTTTTTTCGAAATCTATCGTTAAATCAAAAACAGTTTTTGTTTTCATAAATCACCCGCATATCCCGCTTGATGCCTTCAATTTTTAGGATAGATGTGAGCAACGTCCTGACGGCTCACCGCAAGTCGTATTGCCGGCTTGCTCCCTACCGCCATAATTTTGTGTATTCTGCCCTTTTCGATAAAAACGACGTCACCCTTCTTTACGATAATTTTGGCTCCCTCAATCTCCCATTCCCATTCACCGTCAACGATATACCACCATTCGTTCCAATTATCATGATAATGAAGTCTGTTTCCTTCTCCCGGCAGTTGGCATATCAATGTCGCACTGTTGTTTTCAGTATTGATGATACGCTGGCTCCATGATTTGTCCCCGGGCATAGTCTTAACAATTTCATGAATGTTATTCAGTTGCTTATTTGATTCATCGAATAAGCCCATGAAGTCAATGCCGTCTTTTCTCAGAATCGTAGGAACATCCACCTCGATATCTATATTCCGTTCTTTTTGAGATGTATAATATTCCGCCTTTTCCCTTGTCATCTTCTTAATGCCGATAATGGCCTCCGCCAGCATGAAATCTTCTTCGTTGTCCACATCAACAATCGAATATCCCTTTAAGGTAAAAAATCCTATCGAGCCGTCGCCTCCATGATAAGCGGCCTTGTATTTCTTCATATTTTCTTTAAATCGCGACACTTCCCAACCCATTATGCCGCACGCATATGCTTGAACAGGCTTAAGCTGCTGAGACGGCAAGGTTTTCTCGATTTGGATGAAATTAACCGGTTTATTATCATACATGCATTCAATCTGGATATCTTTTACCGATATCATTGTTTCAATTTTTTCACATAGCATCCTCGTGACAAACTGTTTGATATCATCAGGACTTAAAAAAGGCGACGTGGGTAAAAGCTGTATCATGATCTGACAATCAATGCTCTGAATAAAATCTAATGCAAAATCGTCATTGGTGGCACTGTTCGAGGCACAAATCTCGGGTCTCTTGTAAAACTTTATATCATGGGAATCGGCAATTTCACGGAAGATATCAGCTTCTGAATTTATGTAGATATCATCAAGGATGTTTGATTCTTTTGCCGCCTGTATGATATATGATATCAACGGCCTCCCATCCAACAGCCGCAGGTTTTTTTTCGGCACCCGCTGGCTGCCCAGTCTTGCGGGAATCATGCCAATTATCTTTTTCATATTCACCTCATCACGTTAGTTGTCGAACGTTCTTCTCCTTTTGGGAAATACAGAACACCACTCATTGAAATACAACCTTTATGCTTAATTGTAGACCTGCTCTACCCATTACATCAATTTCAGAGCATCCTGGGTATTGTCCGCGTGGAACAGTTGCCACCATTTTATATCGCTGTCCAACCGCCATCTACCATAACCGTAGCGCCGGTCACATAAGATGCCGCATCAGAGGCCAGGAAGAGAGCAACAGAGGCAACTTCCTCCGCTTTACCCAAGCGCTTTAATGGCACTTTACTGCTATAATTCTTCACAAATTGCTGATCCTGTGTATTGTTCTTTCCCGCGACATGTCCTTCCAACCCTCCGGGGCAAACAGTGTTCACACGGATATTGAATTGTCCATAATAGGATGCCATCTGACGGGTAAGGTTGGCAATGCCGCCCTTTATAGCAGCGTAAGTCATATTTTCATGCATATTGGTGTCTTTGTAAACAGATAAATCCTGCCCCACAATGCCATAAATAGAGCTGAGCTGGATGATACTGCCGCCATTACCCTCTTTGACCATTGCCTCGGCTGCCAGACGCGCCAGCCAGGCATAAGAATTCATATGTATATCTACATTTTTCCTGAAAGACTTGAGCGTGACATCCCTGAATGAATTACTGCCCCAGTCCTTTGTGCGAGGGTAGGAACAATTAATAAAAACATTCGGGCAGTTATAGCGTATTATGACATTGTTGAACTGTTCTTCGCACTTTTCAATATCCGCAGCGTCAAGATGTTGAAAATAGACATTGTCAAACTCTCCGGCCAGCTTTACAAAGTTTTGTTTGTCAATATCAAGTATTATTGTCCTTGCGCCGGCAGAAGCCAGAGCTTTCGATATTTCTATTCCGATGAGCCCTGAACCGCCTATGACAAATGCAGTTCGGCCATTTAAGGAAAATTTTTTTGGATAATAACCTATACTCATTTTCATCCCGTAAGGCGTTTAAATGTTGTATGTTTAGGCCTTCCTTCCAATTTTTTTGCAACATCAAAATCTAAGCTTTTTATCTGATGAAAAACTTCGCTAACATTTTTTAAATACTTTTCAATTATATTTTTATCATATGCAAAAGTAGCAGCTAAACTGCCGTTGGCAAGAAAACCCCGCTTTAACATCTCCTGATTAAAATAAGTCAGCAATTCTATAGCATTATCATAGTTAAATGAAAAAGAAGGAACAGAGTCTAAACCGACGACATCTATTTTCACGCCGGTTTGGTGCGAAATATTTCTCCATCCTGATTTTATTCTTGACCCATGGTCAACAAGAATTTTCTGGACGGATTCCTGCTCCATCTTTTTGATTGTCGCAAGTGCTGCAACAAACCCTATCCTTTCCGTCCACATCGTTGAACTTATGAATGTATCTTGCGCCACATCCATAACTTGACGCCTACCGATAACCGCTGAAATCGGATAACCATTGCCCATAGCCTTTGCAAATACTGCGATATCCGGGCATACACCCAGTGTTAGATGAATCCCGCCAAGGTTATTGTGGAAACCGGAACTGACCTCATCAAAGACAAGTACCATATTTTTTTCATCAGCTTTTTCTCTTATTTTTACAAGGAAATCGTCTTTTGGCGGTATTCCGCGTTGAGGTTCCATGATAATTACACCTATATCCTGACCATAATTTGAAATGACATTATTAAAAGATTGAATATCATTATAGAAAAATGGGTATGTAGTTCCCTTGAGTCCCTTTGGAACGCCTTTCGTATCTAGACCAGGCAACAATTGTGAATTTAGATTTTTCCCATCAGTCAGATTTGCCGAAAGGTACCAATCATGCCAGCCATGATACCCACAAAAGGCTATGTGATCTTTCCCTGATGCGGCTCTTGCTATTCTAATGGCAATAGCACATGCTTCTCCCCCTGTTCTTGCAAAACGAACCATCTCTGCCCAGGAATGCAATTCAATCAATTTTTGCGCCAGCTCTACTTCTTCAAAAGAATTCAGCGTACCCATAGAGCCGTAATCAATAGCTTTCTTCACGGCGCCATCTACATCATCATCTGCATACCCAAGAACACAGGCAGTCACGCCCATTCCTGCAAAATCAAAATAATGATTATCATCCAAATCCCAGATTTCACAACCCTTAGCTTTTCTGTAATAGGATGGCCACAAATCAGGCAGGAATAGTTCACTCCTTTTGGAAAGTAGTTGATTCCCAGAAGGAATTATGGTTTTTGCTTTTTTCCAAAGTTTTTGTCCTGTATTAGTCATGTGCACCACCCTTCTCCAAAAGCGAAAGATTGCTGATTATAGCCTCAGCAGTTATCAAGTCCACCATCTCATCTATTTCAAGCGATTTCCATCTGGGCACTATGTAAGGCATTGTTCGGTCATGATAAAAGCTGCCTTTTCTTATTAAAACTTCAACATCTGATATGTAAACAGATCCTTCAAAAAAATAAAGTTCTTCAATATCCTGGCGCCGCAAGACATTAAATGTTTTGCCAATGTAAGGTTCGATTAATCCATCTTTGTTTATCTTTACATCAAAAACAGGGTGTGCCGACTCAACTCTTGAAACTCCAACTATTGAATCCGCCTTTTTTCGATTTTTGTCGAGTTTATTCAAAGCAATATCAATATCATCAGAATCTCTGAGTGGTGAAGTTGGTTCAAGTAAGACTATGTAGTCGTATTTGATTGATTTATTTGAAAAAAAATTCAGGGCATGTAAAATTACATCCATTGTTGCGGATTTATCCCGGGCAAGATGTTTTGGTCTTATGAAAGGGATTTCGCAACCATGTGATTCTGCAACCTTTGCTATCACATTGTCATCCGTGGAAACAATGCAACTGTCAATATATTTTGATTTTTTTGCCGCTTCAATGGACCAAACTATTAGTGGTTTCCCGGATAGGGGAAGTATGTTTTTTCGAGGCAGGCCTTTACTTCCGCCGCGGGCCGGTATAACTGCAAGTACAAATTTCCCGTTAATCATAGTCTTTCCACCGCCTTCTTATACTCTGCCCATTGGCCCACATCGATCCAGGAGTCATCATCAATGGGAAACACGCCCACTTTTTTACGCCTGTTTATCACTTCTTCAATCAGGTGGGTGATATGGTAAAAGGTATTTTCCGGTATTAGATCCAGCACATCCGGATTCAATACATATAGTCCGGCATTGATAAGGAAATCATACTTCGGCTTTTCATTGATATGAGACAAATGACCATCTCCATTCAGTTCGCAGGTGCCATAGGGGATTACGTACTCCTTGGTAGAGGCAACGAGGGTAACATCGTGCCCGTTTTTTATATGGAAATCGAATAAACTGGCGTAGTCGGCATTGATGATGATATCGCAATTGGTGACGAAAAATGGTTGATTGAATTGCCCTTCCAGAAAACGCAGGCTGCCGGCGGTGCCAAGAGGTTCACTTTCCTCAATAAAATGAACGCCGTAATCAGGGTTCAACTCTTCAAAATATGCCTTCATTATCCTGCTTTTGTAATTGACAGTTATGTGAAAATCATTGCATCCATTATCTAGAAACCGCTGAATTATGTGCTCAATGATCGTCTTCTCATGTATTGGGACCAGGGGCTTGGGAAGCACTTTGGTAAAGGGCTGAAGCCGTGCACCCCTACCCCCGGCCATGATGACTACTTTTACATCTTTGAGTTTTCTGGTCGGACGGTCTTTCCTGCCAAGTTTTTCCCATGTAACATAATCAATTACGATATTGTCTTGATCAACAACTGGAATGAGATTAAGTTTTTTGTTTCGTAATAATTCTTCAGCTGATTCATTGGAGTACTGTCCCTTCAACAGGAATGTCGGCTGTGTACTGTAGCTGTCTTTAATACTGGCCGTAAAACTCTTTCCCGCCAGAATACTCCTCCGGATATCCCCATCCGTCAACGTGCCGAGTAATTGTTGATTATTATCCACCACCAAAAGACATTTCTCCGCTGTTTTATCCAGTGCTTTCATGGCATGACGGATGGAGCTACCTGGTTTGACAAAAATATTTTTCATAAATCGTAAAATTCCTTTTTTGGCTCTTTTGGAATAAATCTTTCTCTTAAAACCTTAATTATTTTTTCAGCAGCATCGCCTTTGCCATATGGGTTTTCAACCATAGCAAGGCTTTTCTGAAAATCTTCACTATATAATCTATTTATGGCATGCTCAATAGATTCCTTTGTAGGTTCACAATCAATTACACTATCCGCCTTCAATCTCCCCTTTTGTCGGTCACCAATATTGACCGTACCAATTTTGAATGTTGGCGCTTCTGCCAATCCGCTTGATGAATTTCCTATAACACCATCGACAAACTGTAATGTTGATAGATAATTCACCCGCCCCATGGAGGTGAACGCAATAGAATTTTCAGAGTTTTTCGAGACAAAACCATTAATCATTTTTGATATAGTTCGACTATCAGTGTCTGCATTCGGGAAGGTAAAGATTAAATGTGTATCCTCAAGGCTTTCCAGGGCGGCAAGCAGTTCGCTGAATTGTTTCGAAGCTGTCTCATTTTCCAGCGTAACAGGGTGAAACGTCACCATTAGGTTTCTTGGCTCGAATTTAAAACCGAGTCTTTCTTCAATCTCTTCCTTTCCGAGTAAATCGGTTTTAACAATAGTATCAACCCCCACCCCCCCCACCAGAAACACTCTATCAGGGTCCTCACCTAACTGTATCACCCTTTTTCTGTATTCTTCCGCTGCAACAAAGTGTAAGTAAGCCATTTTGGTGATAGAATGTCGGATAACTTCGTCAAAAGCCCCCTGTGTTGTCTCCCCACCATGAATATGAGCAATCGGTATCCTGTGCAGTGCAGCAGAAAATGCCGCAGCAAAAATCTCGTAGCGGTCGCCTAAAACAACCAATATATCGGGCTGCAAGTCAGATAAAGCATCGGCAAACCCGATTAATCCCAGCCCTGTGGATTTTGCAATGGCGCTTGGTGTATCTGCTGACAGAATCATCTCAATCTTCTTGTCAATTATGAAACCATCGCGTTCAATCTCCTTGTATGTCAAACCGAATTCCGGAGAAAGATGCATGCCCGTCACAATCAGCTGCAATTCAAGCTCAGGGTCTTCATGGATTCCTTTCATTATCCAGCAGAGGAGTCCATATTCAGCCCGTGAACCGGTTATGACCGCAATCTTACGCACCTTTCACATGCTCCCATGTAATGATTGAATCCGCCTTAATATCGCAGCTTGCCTTCATACCCACAACAATATCCTTGAATTCAGGAGGTATGCCGCTTCCGGGCCGCTTTATGGCAATATTGGCAGACGATAAAATATCTCCTGCTTTTATATCCCGGGCAGCAACAAGGCTCTTTCTGGCAGCCATTTTTACGTCATTCTCATTTTGCATAGGCCTCTTTATCCCGTCTCCAAGAGCCTTATCTATATTTCTGATAGCATCAACCATGTCAGCAAATTCCTGCGGCTCAAGCGATGCCTTGTGATCTGGTCCTTTCATGTTTTTATCCAGCGTCAGGTGCTTTTCTATCACTTTTGCTCCGAGAGAAACTGCGGCAATGGAAACCTCTATACCAAGCGTATGGTCTGAATACCCCACCGGAAATCCAAAGGCCTTTTCCATTGTTTTCATTGCCAGCAGGTTGGAGTCTTCCGGCAAAGCGGGATAATTCGACACACAGTGGAGAAGAGTTAAGGGGCAAATGGAATTTTTCTCATCTACCAATCTACCATTCCACTCGTTCAGTTCCATAATCCAATTTACTGCTTTCTCTACTTCACTCAAGTATGACATGCCTGTAGAAAGAATAATTGGTTTTCCTTTTTTGGCAATATGCCGGATGAGCAGTTTGTTGGTAATCTCTCCTGAGGCAATCTTAAATATCTTCATGCCTATCTTATCCAGCACATCCGCACTTTCCTCGTCAAAGGGCGTTGACATACAGATGATACCTTTTCTCTCACAATACTTAAACAACTCTTTATACGCGGAAGGAGAAAGTTCAAGCCTCCTTAGCATTTCTAACTGGGTTTCGGCAGAATCGGTGTTTTTTGTCTGATAATTTGCCTTTGCTGCTTGAGCCGTTACGATATTATCGGTTATAAAGGATTGAAATTTTACGGCATCGGCCTTTGCAGAGACAGCGGCATCAATGAGTTTCTTTGCCAGCTCTATATTGCCATTATGGTTGACGCCGGCTTCTGCAATGATAAAAGTCTTCATCGCGCTGGAACCCCTTTTACTGTTATTCCCTCAGCCACATCATGCAAAACAACAGAACCTGCTGCAATTACGGCGTTTTTACCTATTCTGACCCCCTGAATCAGGGTAGCACCTGCACCTATAAAAGCACCATCATCAATGGAGCATCCACCAGATATTACCGCACCGGGGCAAACTTGGATATGATTGCCGACTTTACAGTCATGCTCAATAATAGCACCTGTGTTTATAATCGTATTCTCACCTATTGAACTGTTTGTCTGAATAATTGCACCTGCCATTACCTGCACACCATCAGCTATTTCTGTCATTTCTGAAAGCATAGATTTAGGATGAACTAAACATGGCACTAAAAAACCAATTTGTTTAACTTTTTCATACAGCATTTTTCTTTTACTATTATCCCTTATACTCCCCACCCCGATACAGGCATTTTCAATTCCCTTTTTGTTTAATTCATGGAGCAAGTCATCACCACCTAAAACAGTAATTCCATCTAAAGTTGACCTTGTTTTAAGCTGCGAGTCTAATACTCCTGTAATTCTGTATTGACCCAAAAGCCTTATGAGTTCTATTAAGACCTTTGCGTGCCCCCCCCCGCCTATGATTATAATCTCTTGCATCTGTTTTCTCTCCTACAATAGAAAATTTTACTCCAGCCAATTCAATAAATGCACTCGGCATATCAGGATAAGTAGTTGCTCTTACTCTTCTTTTTATTTCTTCTTCTGACATATTACTGGTAATTCTACATAAATCATTAAGTTCTTTTCTTGTAAATGGTTTTCTTCTCCATTGAGCCTCACTCTTCGGCAACGGCTTGTTAGATAAAATTAAAGAAAATACCTCCACAAATGCCATATAGATATAGGCATAACATCTCTGGGTAAGTGAATAGACGGTATCATTATCAAAGATTGGGAACCGCTTCACTGTAATAATATCCCCGCTATCTGGCTTCTCTTCCATGTGGTGAACTGTAATACCAAATTTCTTTTCACCATTATAAATGGCAAAATTTGTGCAGCCAATACCGGGATATTCTGGAGTCCCCGGATGTAAATTAATCGCTGCTATTTTTGTATTATCCAAGACATATTTCGGAACAATCCATGGAGAGATATATGAAATTACATAATCAAATTCTCTGCCGTATATATGTGCAGGAAACGGGTCATCAATCTGTCCAAAAACTATTTCAGATTTACTGAAGTGTAATCTGATTAGTTCTGATGCCTCTCTTGTAAATGGCTTTTGCTTTGCAAGAAACAATATTGTCATATTTTATCCCTTTAAATACTCTTTGATGCTTTCTACAACGAATCTAACTTCTTCTTCTTTTAAATTTACGCTGCAAGGAAGATTGATACAAGTATTATAAACCTCTATAGCCTTGTCTATCTTATAACTTTGACAGTCTTTGTACATCGGAAGAGTATGTATCAATTTCCAGATAGGTCTCACTTGAATGCCTTTAGATAAAAGATATTCCATTAAAGGTTTTTTATGTTCTTTAGGAACTCTGATTGTATAAAACCAGAAATTGCTTCTCACCATGGGACTCTCCCATAAGAACTCAATCTCATCAATAACGGAAAACAAGTCCCTGTATAAAGCTGCATACTTCCTTTTTATATTGATAAACTCCTCCAGCCTTTCCATCTGGGCAACACCCATTGCCGCTTGAATATTGGTGAGACGGTAGTTATATCCAATCTCATCGTGGTCATATTCGAACGGGTCGATCTTTGCCTGAGTCGTTAAATGCCTCACCCTTTTAGCAACAACTTCATTATCGGTAACAATCATCCCGCCGCCGCCGGTTGTAATAATTTTGTTGCCGTTAAATGAAAAACATCCGGCCTTTCCAAAGGAACCTGTTTTCTTCCCTTTGTATTCTGAGCCTATACTTTCCGTAGCATCCTCAATTATATCTATGTTACAGACTTTGCAAACTTTGATAAGATCATCCATGTCAACAGGATGACCGAAAATATGGACCGGTATTACAGCCTTAATACGCCTTCCCGTACTCCTGTTGTAAGTATATCCATCATCTTTTTGCATCGTACAGCACTCAATAAACTCCTCTAATTTACCGACATTGAGACAGAGCGTATTAGAATCACAGTCCATAAACACCGGTTTGGCACAACAGTATCTTATCGTGTTAACAGGAGCAATAAAAGTCAGCGCAGGGACTATTACTTCATCGTTTGGAGAAACCCCGCAAGCAATAAGGCTGGTATGCAACGCAGACGTGCCATTGACAACGGCAACAGCATATTTCGAACTAATATAATCAGCAACCATTTTTTCAAATCTATCAACATAGCTACCAACAGAAGAGACCCAGCCAGCGTCAAGACAATCTTTAATGTATTTCCATTCATTGCCTTGAATCACAGGTTCTGAAAGAGGAATTTTATACATTGTAAAAGTCCGGTTTGTAAAATGGAAGGTTTGCTGGATTTTTCATCCAGTCAATCACTTCAGTAAGACCTCTCTCCAATGAATAGTTTGGAACCCATGATGTGTGCTTCAAAAGTTTTGAATTATCACACATCAACTTCTCAACTTCACTCTTATCCGGCCGAATTCTTTCTTCTTTGGATACAATATTTAAATCTTTACCCATGATTTTTCCGATTGTTTGCACCAATTCACCTATAGAAATTTGATGATTCATGCCGATATTAGTCACTTCGCCAAAAAGCGAATCAGAATTGTAAATGTCCAGAAAGCCTTGACATGTATCCCTTACATAGGTCAGGTCTCTCGTTGGTGCAAGATTACCCAATTCAATATCATTTTTACCCAAAAGTATTTGTGAAATAACTGTTGGTATGATTGCTCGGGCTGATTGCCTTGGACCATAAGTATTGAAGGGACGAACAATTTTCACGGGCAGATCGAAAGACAGATAATAGCTGATTGCAAGCTGGTCAGCCGCAATTTTGGATGCCGAATAAGGTGACTGACCAACCAGTGGATGATTCTCATCAATCGGGACATATTGGGCAGTGCCATACGTTTCACTTGTAGACGTGATCAACACCTGTCCCAGTTTCAGGTTCTTTGCTGCCTCCAAAACATTATATGCTCCTTCTACATTTGTTCTAATATACGCCAGTGGTGAAATATAGGAATAGGGAATCCCGATAAGAGCTGCCAGATGAAATACGGCATCACATTCTTGCATAGCTTTAAATACAGAGTCATAATCCCGAATGTCACCAAGGATTACCTTGATTTCCTTTTTGTATTTTGAATTTTCCAGCCATCCCCAGTGATTATTTGAATTATAACGGTCGAAGGCGATGACAGCAACACCTTCTTCTGCAAGCATTTCAGTTAAGTGTGAGCCAATGAAGCCTGTGGCGCCAGTGATGAGGATGGATTTATTGTTTGACATATTATTGATTTTGAATATTGATTAGATCATCAGTCACATTGTGAAAATAATAAGGCTGTTTAATAACAGTGAAAAATGCTCTATTCGGAAGAATCTCTAATTTGGCATCAAATATACCGTTAAACAGATATCTAAATAAGTTAACCGGTGTAATCTTTTCAGGCATTATAATACCTGAAGGCAAATATATGGCGCTTAATATTCCAAATCTTTGATCAAGGTATTCAATTGGCGGTTTTTTATGATCATTAGATTTGGCTGCTAAAGAATTCCTGTCTAAATAAATATCGTCGAGACGGCCACCGTAACCATGATCCGATTGCACGATAATAACTGCGGTTGGGTCACGCTGCCTTAAAACATCCACTATTTCAACAACCTGTGTTCCGGCAAACTTCACCTGTTGAATAAATTTTAATTTATCATCGAACTTTCCAAAAGCACTTTCAAAATATTTTGGCCTGGAACCATCGGAATTAAAAACAAATGGTTCGTGAGGGATCTCAAAATGTAAATATAAAAATGTCGGTTTCTTCGGTTTTTCAAAATGTTTCAGTCCTTCCAGCATAGACAAAATATCTTGGCGCAGGTTATCTGTAAGCAATTCATTTTCAATCGTGCGCAGCATCGAAATATGAATGATTAATTGAATAAAGTCGTCTGATACTAACGACTTTCTGAGATTCTCGTTTAATCGCCTATGGTTTCCTTTACTCGACAGCACATCATATCCCTCGGATTTGAAACGTTCCATAACTTCATTCTGATTGTAAAACTGCCCTATGTAAGTATCTTTATTATAAGCGTCATTAAATCCTTGATCTTCGTGTATGTATCGCATGCTGAGCGTAGCGCCTATGGAACCGCCCGTAAAACAGTAATTACTGCGGGCATTTTTATTAACGGAAAATCCACGTTCAATTAATGCATCCACAAGACTGCTATCGTCCCAATTGTAGTATTTTTTTAGAACTCTGTGACTGGTGTAGCTGTCAAATATCAAGAAGTATACATTAGGTTTAAAAATATTTTCCTTATTTTTTAATATTTGATGTACTTCTTTGCTGATACTATGGTTTTTAGATTCTGCATTCTCTTTACCTGCAAGTATAGTCCAGTCGAAGTTAATAGCCGTTGTCAAGACAGCAATCATGACTATTACAATAGAGAGCATATTGAAATAGTAAGTTATCTCTCCAAGGTTCTGTTTACACCACTTGCGTCGGAAAGTCCAAAAAGTGCCTGCCATAACTATCAAACCGTAAAATGGAAGAAAATATTTGTTCCTGCTTAATGGCAGTCCAAAAACCGGGAATTCAATGAGAATATCCAATATGCGACCGTATGCAAAAAAAAGGAAAATGTAAAATGTGACAACTATCGCTGATAGCCTGTTATCATTCATAAGATATGATGCTGATATAAAAATTAATGCGGTAAAAAATAAGGCAATAAACAAAACTAATATTACGGAGCTCAAGTTAGCCTCATTTACATTTATTGAATAAACTGTGAGAATTTGAAAAGCAACGACCATAAATGGATGGAGCGGTAGTGATTGCAGCTTCATTGATTTATCCCCTTTCATCTTTTCACTCTATTGCTTTTCTTCGCAATATTGAATAATATAATCAGCGCCCACCTCAGAAGATCTGCCCCAATTAAAGATTATATCGTTGCGCAGATTCACAAGGGTCTCTCTTTTTTCTTCTTTATTATTAAGTGCTTTTTCAATTTCGCGGTCAATGTAAATGCAGTCAGAAGGCTTTATCACCGTCCCAATTAAATTACGAATACGATCCTCAAGAGGCACAATGCCTATTTTTTTATACTCCGGATTATGAACTTTTTTAGGTGTATCAATAAAGATAACGGGTTTCCCCATTCCCAATGAAAATTCAATTGCAATACCGGACCAGTCGGTTATCAAAAGCTCTGACTCTTGTACATTTTGAGATGAAGCAGAATTTGTTTCCAGAAAAAAATTATTATGATCGCCGTATTTTTCTTGCAGTTTTTTGACTTTATCGCCTTGACGTTTGATAAACTCTGGATGAGGGCGCACGACTATTTCATATGGCAGGGGAAGAATATTTTCCAGGATAGTGTCGATGCATGTCTCCAGAATATTGCCGGCATGCCAGGAAGGAGCAATCAGGAGCTTTTTCTTATCACTTTCTTGTTGAGAAGATATCCGTCTATAATTACGTTCTAATTCCTCCAGCCAACTATAACCAACATTTATCAAACGTTTGGGAGGCAGGTTGTATACTTCTTCGGTCTTTCTTATTTCTTCAATATGGTGTGGCCCTACACAAAAGATGGTATCATAGTAATCAAATGCCCCCTGGTTATATTGCAAGTGTATGCTGTTGATGGCATGAAACATGTAAATATGGTTCACCGGATAATACGAGCGTTTAACATGATGCTTATTAAGATCCGCCATAGTCAAGACGAATATCCTGGTATTGATGAAAGGGAAAATGAAGGGGACGAGTTTATTGATATAAAAGGGTACTATTCGATCATTACTTATATTCAAAACAGGGTCTTTCGCATCTGATGTTATATAAAGGACTTTATAATCTGATTTTTTTAGAATTGCTTCTATCGTGCCTCTAAAGTTTTGATAGTATATGCTGCTTTCGGAATAAAAGGTGATTTCCGGCGCGGCTTTTGCCGCCTTAAAATATTTACTCACTTCGCCTATTTCTTTAAAGAAGCCCATAACCGATTTCCTTTTTGTTCTCCGAAGTTATATATAATGTTATTATTCATGTCTGCTTCATTTTGAGATCTATGCAATCTTTATTGTAAAGATGTTCTTTTCTTTGTTTGGCACGATCAGGTTCATTTTTTTCAATAAGACTATTAAGATATACATTTTTTCCATTCACCCAGTTTTCAAATTCTTCAGGTGATCCAAAACCATCTGCTCTTACTAATGAATTTCGATACATCAATTCCTTGGTGCCTTTAAAGTTATCCCACCATAAGTTTTTTTCCATCACCTGGTGATATATGGGCGACCCAGGTAACGGTGAAAGGATCGCGACTGAATAGCTATCCGCATTGGTCTTTTCAGCCACTTCAATTGTTTTTTCCATTTCTTCCCAGGTTTCCCCTGGAAAACCAACTATCCAAAAAGTATGTACAAATAAGCCTGCATCTCTTGCTTTCTGAATTGCAGGCTTTATTTCATCAACCTTCAGATTTTTACCAATAATATCGTCAAGTACTCGCTGCACTCCGGATTCGCACGCAAGTGTTACCTGATAACAACCTGCTTTAGCCATACGCTTGAAAATGGAATTCTGCTTAGACGCATAATAATTTACTTTAATGCCATTGGGAAGACACCATGGAATCTTCAAAGGTTCTAATAAATCGCATAAGGCAAATAAGTGATTGATGTTAGCAGTCAAAGAATCATCTTCGAATTGAATTTCTTGAATATTATACTTATCAACACATAATTTGATTTCTTCAAATATGTTTTGTGAGTCACGCCATCTCAAAGAACCCCACATCCTTGGAGTCGTGCAAAAGCTGCATTTTTCAGGACAACCTCTCGATGTCATAATATTAGCAATTCGGTTAGAGCTTGACTTTGAAGAATGAAAAAGTCCTATTTTAAAATAACCCTCCATGTTCATAAGATTCCTTGCTGGAAATGGAAGTTTTTTTATATCAACAGGCTTAGGTTTAGGATTAATATGAAATCCATCATCTGTTTTGAAAATCAATCCAGGCACACTATGTAGATTTGGGTTATCATTGGAAAGTGCATTAACAAGATCTAATATTGCTTCATCGCATTCACCTATCATTGCATAATCAATATTATCATCCTCCAAGTCGTTAATCGCTTTATCAAGATTGGAATTAGGATGTTTCAGTGAGTATTGATAGTCAATAACCGCATTAGAGATGTGATTGCCGCCTAGGATCACAGGCGTTTCAGGATTAATATTTTTTACGATTCTGGCAATGGAATGAGCATGTTCTGCAAGATTAGAAAAAAGAACGGATATACCTACAATATCAGGTTGTATTCGCGATATATAATTGGCAAGTTGTTTATCAGACTCCCCAATCAAAAGTGTCTTGTTATCATCTAACAGAACTTTATTATTATAACCTTCCAATGCCGAGTCGTGAACATAAACATCATATCCCCCATTTAAAAGCACTGCGGCTAAATATCCCATGCCTAAACTCGGTTGTATTCGGTTAATACCATCTTTTATTCCTTTAATATTTGGAGATATTAGTAAAACTTTCTTTTTCAAAACAATTAGTCCTCCTTATTCTCTGTTATAATTCTTTTGAAAATACATATCTAAAATTGCCTGAATGTCAGCATATGTGGCATTTACTATATTATTTAAGCCCCTTGCTGGATTAATCATTTCATGTACCAAAGAGTAAATAGTTGATTGATTGTCCTTAATAGTTTGAAAAAGATTTAGCTGATCCAAAATTTTATATAAATGATCAAAACGTTTATCAAGGGGTTTGTAAACAGATAATTTATTGCACATTTCCTCCATCATACCGGTTTGATCGTGTTGTCTGTTGTATTTTAAAATTTCCGGCAAAAAGGCTCCGCTCGCAAGTCCATGAGGAATTCCCAGGTAACTTGTTAACGGATAGGATATGGAATGAGCAAGAGCTGTTTTAGTTTGGCTAATGCAAAGGCCCCCGAGCAGACTTGCCCAACCCATTTTCATTCTCATTTCGAGGTTATTTAAATTATCGAGTAACCTGATGAGAGTTTCTAAAATCGTATCAATAGCAACTAAAGCCAATGACTTGGAATAAAGAGTGGTATTTTTATTCCAAAGAGACTCAAAACAATGGGAAAGAGCATCGAGCCCTGAAATTGCTGTCATTGTGGCCCCAAGGGATAAAGTCAAGACAGGATCAATGATGGCAAATTTTGGAAAAATAAGCGGTGAAGAGAGTGACAGTTTTTTCTTATTTCTATCATCCCAAATCGTAGCAAAGGGAGTAACTTCTGCTCCGGTTCCGGCAGTAGTAGGGATAGCCACCACTTCGTAACGTTTAGAAGTGCAATCTTCATTGCCCTCTACAAACTCAAGAATGTCTTTTTCGGACACATCAGATAGCACACTTAACGCCTTAGCCGTGTCAAGGACGCTCCCCCCGCCAATTGCGACCAGAATATCGCATTTAATATTCTGCAATGTTTCTATATGAGCAACCAAATCACTAATGGTCGGGTTGGCGCTCACGGTATCAATAACATATTCAGCATGAGGACAATAATTGCTCCATCCTCTTGATTTAAAGCCATGGCTGCTGACGACAATATATTTGCGCTTCTGCACAAGCGAAGGCAGTTGAGAAAGTGTATCTTCTCCGATAAAAATGTGTACAGGATTAAATATAGAATTCACTACGAAGTTCCCTGAATAAAACCCATGAAGAGTTCTTTATTTTTTTTAGGAGTTTCTGTAGGACGACCCAAGTCTTTTCTGGAACCTGCTTTTATTTTCACTTCAAGAAAATTTGGGCCTTTTTCCTCCATAAACTTCCTGATTCGAGATATTAATCCATCTTCATTATCTACAGATGATACATTTGCATACCCATTAGCTTTCACCAGCTCCGGAAAATCAATAAATCTGGCTGCAGTTGCCTGTCCTCCAACGGATTCATGCATTTGGTTATTCATCAAAATATGATAAAGGTTTTTTGGTTTTAGTTTGCCAACTGTTGAAAGACTTCCCATGTGCATAATAAGAGATCCATCTCCATCAATGCAAACCACCTTCCTATCTGGCTTAGTAACAGCTATTCCAAGCGCAATAGATGAGCAATGTCCCATAGAGCCAACTGCAAGAAAATCCCTGAAATGTGGTTGACTATTCTTTTCTCTTATCTCAAAGATTTCTCTCGATGTCTTCCCTGTTGTAGATATAATTATACTGTCAGTTGTTAAATGACTTAATATTATTTCAAGAGATTCTTCTCTGGTCATCAATCTATTATCAAATGTGAGCGAAGGTGATTTGTAGGCTTCAAAAGTTCCCTTTTTTACTACAATAGCAAAGGGTCTATTCTCCTTTTTAGCTTTTTCAACAGCATTTGTTATTTTTTTGCCATACTGTTGTTCATCCTTTGAAATAATCTCATAGGAGATATCTATCGCTTTTAATAGATCAAGTTGAACCTTACCATACTTTATATGTTGTGGCTCATCATGAACGCCAGGCTCTCCTCTCCAGCCTATAAGGAGTAACATTGGTATTGAAAAAACATCGGGATCACATAGCGACAACAAAGGATTAACTGCATTCCCTAGTCCGGAGTTTTGCATATATACCACGGGAAGTTTCCCTGTTGCCAAATGATATCCTGATGCTATTGCTATAGCATTTCCTTCGTTTGCAGCTATTATATGCCGATCCTCTGGTACATTATCATCCACACATAAACAAAACTGTTTTAACAGAGAATCAGGAACACCTGTGAAAAAATCTATATCCGCCTTTGCCAGTATGTTGTAGAATTCTAAAGGATTAAGCTTCATTAATATCTCTCAGATATAAGGGTTAATATTTCTTTAATAGGCATACAATATTGTTCCGACGCCTCTTTACACCGGCCATGATCAAGAATTGATTCTGCTGTTTTTTTCATTGCCGGATAAGCACTACGAATTAATTGATTTCCGTAAATAACGATATTAATGCCCAAATTCTTGAATTCGTCTTCTGTGATATGTGAAAAGGTAGAAGGCACAACAACTAAGGGAACTCTATTTTTACTTAATTTATACTTTTCACAAAATTCGTTTATTTCCTTCCCGTCCTGTTCTTTGCTGTGGATCATAATGCCATCTGCACCAGCTCCGATATAAGCTTCTGCTCTGGTCAATGCATCCGTCATGCCCTTGTTGAGAATTAAGCTTTCAATCCTGGCAATTATCATAAAGTCATCTGTAACCAATGCCCTTTTACCTTCTGTGATCTTCTCACAAAAATTCTCAATAGTGTCTTGTTCCTGAAATACTTCAGTTCCAAATAACGAATTTCTCTTCATACCAATTTTATCTTCAATAATCACGGCTGAAACACCCATACGCTCTAATGTTCTAACTTTGAACCGAAAATGTTCTGTTTTCCCACCTGTATCTCCATCTACAATCATGGGTTTGGTTGTTACTTCCAATATTTCATCAATAGTTTGAAAACGGGATGAAAAATCAACCACTTCGGTATCCGGCTTGCCCTTAGATGTAGAAACTGTAAGACTGCTTAACCAGAGTCCGTCAAACTCTTTTTTCTCTAACCCTTTTTGAACATTTGTTTTTTCAACAATAAGACCGGTTAAACCATTGTGCGTTTCCATAAAGCATAATATTGGTTTTGCATTTATTAATCTCCTCAGAGATTTTAACCTTTTGTTTGGTGTAATTCCCCTTTCTTTCAAAACATTAACTAGCTGAGTAGAGGAAACACCTTTCGTATATTCCAGTTCAATTAATTGCCCACCCCATTCTTTCAATGTATCGATAACTCGCTGACGTGTTTCTCTCTGAACTCCTGTTTTCCAATCATCTCCATGGACGACATAATCAGGCTTTATTTTTCGCAGGTTTGGAACATAATCGAGAGTCTCCTGTGAAACAACCTCATCGACACCTTTAATATTTTCAACAATTATTTTCCGTTGTTCATAAGGAATAAGAGGAAGTCGCTTATAACTTGCAATAGCTTCATCAGTCAATAATCCTACGATTACATAACCCAATTCCCGCCCCTTGTTAATTATATTTAAATGCCCATGATGAATTAGGTCGGCACTCATCCCCACATAAACGGTTTTTCGCTCAGTCATGTTTTCTCCTTATATAATTCCAACAGTCAATTTCGTGGAATGCGTCAAATGGATGAAATAATGGTAATTTTGATAATAGGGGCCGCTAACAGATTTGAAGAGTGTACACTTCTTATTAGAAAACATTCCACTCGGATTTCTGATAGAAATTGAGATGCAGCTTGACGCTGCATTTACTAATTTACGACGATATTTATTTCTTAAAAAGATCGCTGAAAAAAATTTTAATCTTCTGCCAGAACATTTTAATGGCAAAAAATGAGCCTACAAAAAAACCAATAAGAATCTGAAAGACATAGCTCAATGTTCCAGGGTCTAGGTAGGCAAATGCATTCTGTACAAAAATCACCTGTAAGAAAATAGAATATATTATTCCTCTTATTAACATAAACATAATTTAATCTCCCGATTATTTTATGAGTCCCAAAAGGGGACTTGTCTTGCTGAAGCATTAGCCATTGGCAAACAACATACTCAGGCGCAAATCCCCAGTCTCTCTTTGATTCAAGATTGCCGAGATATAGTCTTGCCTGCTTCCCTGCAATAATACTTGTAATTGCCCTCGTAATCTTTCTTGTCACAAATGTCTCGCCTCTTCTCGGTGATTCATGATTAAAAAGTATTCCATTACAGGCAAAGAGCTTATATCCTTCTCTGCAATTTACAGTCATCCAGTAGGCATAAACCTTAGCTGCTGCATAAGGGCTTCTCGGATAAAAAGGCGATTTCTCATTCTGGGGTGGAGGCGTGACACCGAACATCTCTGAGGAGGATGCCTGATAGAATTTTGTCTTTATCCCGCTTCTTCTGACTGCCTCAAGGATTCTTGTCGTTCCTAAAGCTGTTATATCACCAGTATATTCAGGCATATCAAAACTCACCCGCACATGACTCTGTGCACCAAGATGGTATATTTCATCTGGCTGGATGTTATAAATGAGATTTGTTAGCTGTCCTGAGTCTGATAAATCGCCGTAGTGAAGAAAAAGCCTGGCATTCGGATTATGTTTATCTATGAATATGTGGTCAATCCTGCCTGTATTAAAGGCGCTTGCACGGCGAATGATGCCGTGGACTTCATAACCTTTGCTTAACAGCAATTCAGCGAGGTAGCTTCCATCCTGACCAGTAATACCGGTAATTAAAGCAATTTTTGACATTTCTACTCCTTTTGTATTGGTAACATTATCCACAGAGTTCTCATAATGAGTCTGGCGATTTTTATTTCCTCTTGTTTTTTCTCACTTGTTCTTCAATCCATGGGTATGTTTTTGCTATTCCATCACGAAGGGAATATTTTGCGCGCCAGTTTAAAGAATAGATTCGCGCATTACTAAAATTCCTTGATAAGACGCCTACAGGTCCCTCAACCCACTTTATCTTCACACCTTTGCCTGCTACTTCTGCAACTGTATCTACAAGTTGCTTAACCGAGACATATTGGGGACTGCCAATATTGACAGATCCTTCAAGGTCTGACTGCATCAAAAGATATATACCCTCCACCATATCATCCACATAAGTATAAGAGCGGATTGCTGTTCCATCACCCCACACCTCGATTGTACCGCCATTTTCTACCTCTGCAATCTTCCTGCAAATTGCTGCGGGTGCTTTCTCCCTTCCTCCTCTCCATGTACCTTCAGGTCCATAACAATTTTGGAAACGGGCAATTCGTACCTTCATTTCATACTTCCTTCCATACGCCATTGCTGTTCTCTCGGCATATAGTTTTTCCCAACCATATTCATTGTCAGGATTTGCAGGAATTGCTTCATCTTCTGTAAGTTCAGGCTCACCAGGCTTCATATCACGATAAACACAAACCGAGGATGAAAAGAAATATCTTGGGATACCCATCTCCGCAGATTTATTGGTCATATGGAGGTTAATCAAGGCATTGTTATACATGATTTCACACTCGGCAGAATGAATGAAACCCATACCACCCATATCTGCTGCTAATTGATATACCTCATCAAATTTCCCTTCTTCGAGAGTGAGAGCCTTTACACAATTCTCCGGCTTACGAAGGTCTAAAATCTCAAATTCATCTGCTACAGAGGGTGCAAATTCATGATATTTAATGTCCACACCCCTTACCCAGTATCCTTTTTTCTTCAAATATGTTACTAAATGTCCTCCAATAAATCCTCCTGCCCCACAGACAAGTACTTTTTTCACTTTACTATACTCCTGTAAAAATTATTCATCATTCTTCGAAGCAGTCCAATGTCCCTGTGCTCTTCCATACTATCCTCCAGTCTGGTGAGATTGATATTCTCCCTCTTATGCCATTGGCATCTCTGCACAATCCCATATATGCGCAAATACTTCGTTTATTGCCTTCCTGATACCCTTTGCACCATCAGCCATTACGAGCAGCCCTTTGTCATATTTTAAACCTCTATCTATTAGCTTTAAGAGAAAATCTCTGCAAACCTTGTGATTCTCAGTACTTGACTGGATAATGCCAAG
>Ga0209343_10000448_pt1 | contig 57886 bp, 47 predicted proteins | sample RifCSPlowO2_02_FD_184026 | JGI IMG/M metagenome (GOLD analysis project Ga0209343, IMG submission 184026) | Groundwater microbial communities from Rifle, Colorado - Rifle CSP2_plank lowO2_0.2 (SPAdes) (version 2) | ecosystem: Environmental > Aquatic > Deep subsurface > Groundwater | place...
GGCGGCGTACGCTTTCTGGGGGCGACCATGTGGACGGACTTTTCCGCTACCGGCAACACGCCGATGGCGTGCCTGAGTGCGCAGAACGCGATGAACGACTTCCGGCAGATCCGCGCCGAAGGTTACAGGCGCATCCGCCCAGCCGATCTGGTCGCCCGGTCGCTGCAGACGAAAGACTGGCTGCGCATGAAGTTCGCGCAACCATTTGCCGGCCCAACAGTGGTGATCACCCACCACGCGCCGACGCTGCGCTCCCTCCAGGGCGGCCCGCTCGCGGACACTCAGCTGGCTGCCGCGTACGCCAATCGCTGGGAAGACCTCATGGGCGGCGAGAGGATGGCGCTGTGGGTGCACGGCCATTCGCATAGGGCTGTCGACTATGAGGTAGCGGGCACGCGGGTGCTGTGCAATCCCAGGGGCTATCCGGGGGAGGAGACGGGCTTTCGCCCGGATCTGCTTATTGAGCTCTAACCAACCTGCCAGGTGAGCCCAACTCCGACATCGTCGAGAAACTCTGGCCTGATGGCGGCCTTGAGGAAGCGATACATCAGGCCAATGATGGAGCGGGTCTTGCGTCTGCCTCGCTAGGGTTCGCCTGAAACGGATACTCGGGATGCCGGGGCGCGAGGTGGGAGCGGGTGCACACCTTTGCAGTGACCTGAGGGATTGAATACCGCAGGCAGCAAAAAGCCGCGCACTGCGCGGCTTTTCGATTTGGTGGGCCCACACGGACTCGAACCGTGGACCAAAGGATTATGAGTCACACTTAGGTGAAACGAGTTGAACTTCTGTGCAACTGTAATCCCAGTAAATACGGGGGCTACAGACGTATTTGACGTTTCACTCCGTTTCGTGAAAACCCCTTGAGTTTCGCGCTAGTGTTGAGCATTGTGTTGAGCAAATCCTAAAGTCTTGATGGGCTCAGACAATGGCGCAAACACTCGAAGACACCCAGGCAAAAAGCTGGGCTAGAACCGGGCTGCTGAAGGAGGGGGCCGGGAGGGAATCCCCGTCCGTGCCCAAGCGCACTTTCTCCGAAAACCTTGGGCGTGGGGCTGGCTCGATGCTGTTGGAACGCCGCTCGACTGGGACAATTGAGGTGTATCTGCTGCTGCGCCGTGGCGGCAAGCAACAGCGCCGCAAGTTGGGTGTGTACGATGAGGTTAACGAGCACGGACAACGGTGCGGACTGGCCTACTGGAGAAGAGAGGCCGCCAGCGTATCGGCAGAGCTGCGCCAGTTCGACACGCTCCATGCGTATGACGAACACCGTCGACGGATCGCGCTGGAGAAAGAGCGGGCTGTTGCTGAGGAAGCCCGACAAGGAACATTCCAGCAACTGTTGAGCGATTATGTCGACAACATGGAGCGCCTGGGCAGATCCAGTTTTAAAGAGGTTCGGGGCACACTGAAGCTGAATGTACTGACCCCGTTTCCTGCGCTGTGCGCTCGGCGTGCGAAGGATATAACGCCGCCAGATATTTCCGAGATCGTGCGCCACTGCCTGCAAAGGCCCGTTGCAACCAAAGGCCGTGGGGCTCGTCCTACCAAAGCAAACGCCACCATTGGCAAAAAGCGGCAGGCCGACAAGTTGCGGGCATATCTGCAGGCGGCGTTTTCGTTCGGGCTAGAAAATGACCTCGACCCGCTGCGTGTCGGCAATACGCTGTACGGCTTGACCGTCAACCCAGCGCGGGACGTGCCGGTTATCAAGGGCGCGAATCGGGCGAACACTTGGGTTCTGACCAAGGACGAGCTGCGGGCAGTCGTGCTGGCTGTTGAGGAGCTGCCGGTACGACACTGTGCAATTGCTAAAAGCATGCTGTATCTGGCGGGGCAGCGTGTCGAGATGCTCTGCCGAGCGGTGTGGGCTGACTTCCTCGACGATGGCGAGCATGGTCCTGTAATGCGCCTGGTGGATCGCAAGGGCGGGCACGATACCCCGGATCGCGATCACCTATTGCCTATGACTCCCAGGCTTAGCCAGATAATGGCACCACTGCTGGCTCTTGAGGCGCAGGGCAAGGCGCCTGGGCCCTTCTCGATACGGGGTAGCGTGAACATTGCGCCAAGCACCGCATTGAACATTTTCACCGAGCTTGGTGACCGGCTCGCCAGTGAAGGGAAATCGCGCCGTTTCACTTGGCGGAACATACGAGCGACCATCGAAACCCATCTCGCTGCGATGGGCGTCACCCAGGAGCGCCGGGCGTGGCTGTTATCGCATGGCCGCTCTGGAGTGCAAGCAAAACATTATGACCGATACTCCTATCTGTATGAGAAGCGGCATGATCTAGACCGATGGGCGCGATATCTGGACGGGCTGGCAGTGGAGTCGAAAACCGACAACGTGGTTCAACTGCGCGGCTAATCGAGCGCATTGCAGCCGTTACTCGATCACAACTTTCAGTGAGCACAGTTACGGCTTTCGCCTCGGGTACTGTGCGGGAGGACACGGTTTTGACCGCTTGGCCAGTGCCCCCCTCTGATGAAGCGCTCTTGGCCGCAAAATTTCTTAAACTGACAACAAACTGGTCGAATACCAGCCCCAAAAAAAATCATGAGTTGGCAACGTACTCCCAGATCAATAGAGGAGTACATCCATGCCCAAAACTTTTCTCACCAACTCCGAGCTCTGCGCACTGCTGCGCTGCAGTCAAACGACGTTGTGGCGTCTGCGCAGGGATGTACCTGGCTTCCCCCAGCCAAGTCGCCTGCGCCGTCGCTTGCTGTGGACGCCTGAACAGGTCGCGCAAGCAGTCGCACTGATCAACTGATCCCAACGACTGCTAGGAAAACCGCCGCTTATCAATTTTTGAACGGCCCCCAAGTGGTTTGTGGATGGTCTCGCGCTCACAAACCGGAGGTGGAAATGTATGCACGCGCCAATGGATTACACATCCAGTAATACCCCCTGAAATCTTTACTCGTTAGAAGAAATATTTTCTACCTAACTGGCACAAGGAACTTATGCGTGAAGAATTTGCGTTTTTCAGACACTCAGATCATCGCTATCCTCAAGCAGGCCGAGGCCGGTAAACGTGTACCTGAGCTATGCCGCGAGCATGGCATAAGCTCGGCGACGTTCTATAACTGGCGCACCAAATTCGGTGGTATACATGCCCCGCTGATGGCCAAGCTGCGTGAACTTGAGGAGGAGAACCATCGGTTGAAGAAGATGTACGCCGAGGAACGCTTGAAGGTTGAAATCATTCAGGAAGCCATGGCAAAAAAGTGGTGAAGCTATCTTGGTGGCGAGAGGTGGCGCAATAACTGTTGCCGCCGACGCATTATTGCCCGGGTAGCCGACGCTATGCTGACCCAACCCAGCAGTCAGAAAAGCGAAATGCAACAATGAGTTCGGCGTTCGAGGCAGGGCCAATGAAATTCCGGTACGTGGGTCAAAAGTGCATCGGCTGCAACAGTCGAGAGGTCTATAAAGATCGCAAAACCATCGTTGAGCCGGTATTTGGCCAGATCAAAAACCTTGGTTTTGATGGCTTCAGTGTCCGCAGCCACCTGAAGGCGGCTGGAGAATTTGCCCTAAAAACACAGGAAAGGGGGCCTCATAAAGCGGATAACGAGACTTTTTGTTGATGCTTAGATGACCGTAGCTCACCTTCGGGTGATCAAATGGTGATTTGGGGCAGCCGGGTTGGCACCGCATTCTCGGACAGCCTTCGAGGTGCTATTGATGATTCGCAGCAGGGCCACTGAGGAAGAGGAAGGAGTTCGGCACATGAGTTCGGTGAGTATGAGAGGATACAGTCACTTGGCATCCTGTTAGATGCATCATCTGCAGACCTGTAACATCCAGCCCAATGAAAAAGCATCTCAATGACCAACTCTACGATGTGATTGCCGCGAGTCTCGATGACGGTCGTATTGTGCCTGGCACACTGATCCTTGAGGGGCGCCTGGCTGAGATATTCGGGGTCAGCCGCTCGCCGGTTCGCCAGGCTCTGGCGAGGCTGCACGAGGACAGGCGGATCAGCACCTTTAAGGGCCGCGGTTACCTGGCGGGTCAGCAGCCGAGCCAGGTAATCCGTAATAAGCTCGACGCCGATGCCTTCGCCTTGCTGCCGGGGCAGAGTCGGCCGCGCAAGACCGAGTCCTGGCAGCGGGTGTACAACGACATCGAGCGCGAGCTGCTGCATCACTCGATATTCGGTTCGCATCAGATCAATGAGCTGGAGCTGTCCAAGCATTACAGGATCAGTCGCACCGTATCCAATCAGGTGCTGACCCGCTTGCAGTTGATGGGCTTGGTGGAGAAGGACGAGCGTTCGCGCTGGCAGTTGATCGAGTGGGACAGTCAGCGTCTGGCCGACCTCTACGAGGTGCGTCGTCGCCTCGAACCCTATGTGCTGGTGCGTGCCGCCGAGCATATTCCGATGGAAAAACTGCAACACTTCATCGCCCGCCTGAAGCAGGCGATGGTGCAGTACCCCGAAATGGAAAGCTGCGAGTTCGACGACCTGGAAAGCGACCTGCACATCCGCACCCTGAGCTATTGCCCCAATCGCGAGATGCTGCAGATGCTTAGGCGCACCCACTCACTGCTGCTGTCAGGTAAACACATCCTGCTGAACAAGAACTACTTCCCCGAGGAGGAGCCGTTTTTCCAGGAGCACCTGGAAATCTTCGAGCACCTGCGGCGCGGTGAGCCGCGCTTGGCTGCGGCGAGCATGGAAGAGCACCTGCTGATTGCCGAGCGCAAGGTAGGCCAGCGCCTGGCCTACTTCAAGGCGCATAACTCGGTCGCCGACGTCCCCTATCTGGAGCGCCTTGGCTGAAAAGTCAGGTCACCGCACCGACCGACCAAGGCACGAACTCGTTGTCGCCGTAGTTGTAGCTCTCGCTCTTCGACGGTGCGCCTGAGGCTACCTCGATCAGCGCCTCGAAGATGCGCTCACCGGCCTGGGCGACGGTCTCGCGGCCTTCGATGATTCCCCCGCAATCGATGTCCATGTCCTCTTCCATGCGCCGGTACATCTCGCTATTGGTCGCCAATTTGAGGCAGGGCGCCGGCTTGAACCCGGCCACCGAGCCGCGGCCTGTGGTGAAGCAGATCAGGGTTGCGCCCGAAGCGATTTGTCCGGTTACCGACACCGGGTCATAGCCAGGACTATCCATGAACACGAACCCCTTTTCACTGATCGGCTCGGCATATTCGTAGACCGCGTTGAGTGTGGTCGAGCCACCCTTGGCCGCGGCACCGAGGGATTTCTCGAGGATGGTGGTGAGGCCACCGACCTTGTTGCCCGGCGAGGGGTTGTTGTTCAGTTCGGCGTTGTTGATGCGGGTGTAGTGCTCCCACCAAGTCAGCCGACTGAGCAGTTTGTTGGCCACCTCGTGGCTCACCGCGCGGCGGATCAGCAGGTGTTCGGCGCCGTAAATCTCCGGGGTTTCACTGAGAATTGCTGTGCCTCCATTGCGCACCAGGAGGTCGGCAGCATGGCCCAGAGCCGGGTTGGCGGTGATGCCGGAATAGCCGTCGGAGCCGCCGCATTGTAAGCCCAGGGTAAGATGCTCGATGCTTTCCTCGGTGCGTTCCAGGCGTCCGATGGCGAGGACCATCTCGTTCACCTGCTCGATCGCTTTGTCGATGCTGCGCCTGGTGCCGCCGGCATGCTGGATGTTGAACACGCGAAAGTTCGGCGTTTCGACCAGCTGGTATTTCTTCATCAGCGAGGAGATTTGATTGGTCTCACAGCCCAGACCAATCAGCAGCACGCCGGCGATGTTGGGATTGCGCGCATAGCCCCAAAGGGTGCGTTCGAGGAACTGGAAACCTTCCGATTCGGTGTTGATGGCGCAGCCGCTGCCATGGGTCAGTGCCACTACGCCGTCGATGTTGTGCTCGGCCAACTGGGCCGAGCCATTGAAGTGCGCCGCCACCGCGCGCGACACCGTAGCCGAACAGTTAACGGTGGACAGGATACCAATGTAATTGCGGGTACCGACCCGGCCGTCGCTGCGCCTGTAGCCCATGAAGTGCCGGCGCTGTTCATGCGGTAGTACCGGTGTGCGTACTACGGCTGGTGGCAACTCGCCATTGGCATGGTTCGGCGGCATCGCCACGTTATGCGTGTGCACATGGGCGCCGGCGGCGATTGCTTGGATGCTGACGCCTATGGTCTGCCCGTATTTGATCACGGCATCTCCCGGGGCGAGGGCTCGCAGGGCGATCTTGTGGCCGCTGGGAATGTCGTCTTCGGCGATCAGGCCTATCTCTGCGACCGTTGTGCCCTTGGCGATGGGCTTGCGCGCAACGGCCACCGAGTCCTGTTCGTTGAGTACGACTACGGACTGCGTACGGGTGATTAGCTGCATAGGTTTTCTCGGTTTGTTGTTGTGGACGAATGGGGCGATAGTGGCAAAGATGAACATTGCGTGCAATGTTTGTTGATGCTAGTGTCGCTCGCAAATCGCGCTGCTTGCTCAGCGAACAAAACAAAAAGAGGCCCGTTCATCATGCTCACTACTGTTTCCGCCTTCCCATCAGCCTTGCCGCGTATTGCCTCGCGAGCGTGCACCACGACCCGGCATGCGTCGTTCACCATGCTAGGCATGACCTGTGCGGAGTTATGTTCAGCGCAGAACTGCGCCACTGCCTATGGCGGTATCACCGTCCCGCAGGAGGGCAAGTGATGCGCAAGCTGGTCAATGGCTATTTCCAGTTGCTCAAACTGCTGGCTGTGGCCGGACTGGTGGCCATGGTGGTGTTGGTATTTGGCAACGTCGTCCTCAGGTACGGGTTCAACCAGGGGATCACCATCTCCGAGGAAATGTCGCGCTGGGCCTTCGTCTGGCTGACTTTTATTGGCGCCATCCTGGTGCTCAAGGAGCGTGGCCACATGGGGGTCGACCTGGCATTGAAGAAGATGCCGGCCTGGGGTGAACGACTCAGTCTGGTCGCCAGCCAGTTGTTGATGCTGGCCTGTTCGCTGCTGTTCTTCTGGGGCAGTTGGCAGCAGGTAGTGATCAACTGGAATACCCCGTCACCGGTGACCGGCCTGTCGATGGCCTTGTTCTATGGTGCCGGCCTGGTCTTCGGCAGTTCCGCAGCGCTGATCCACCTGCATGAGATCTTCTGCCTGGTCGTGCGCAAGGAATTCCAGCTTGCCGAAACCGAAGCCGAAGCCTCCTCGCAAGGCCATTTCGGCTAGCGAGCGACCCGCAAACCCAATACGGCTATGCAGTCCGCCGCCGCTGGCGACGGGCACCGAACAACAAGAATTGGAGTGGTGAAATGGCTATCCTCGGCATATTCGTGAGCTCGCTTCTCGGCTCGATGGTTATCGGCGTGCCCATCGCCTATGCCCTGATTCTTTGCGGCATCGCGATGATGTACTACCTGGGGCTGTTCGATGCGCAAATCATCGCGCAGAACCTGATCAATGGCGCCGACAGCTTTCCGCTGATGGCGATACCGTTTTTCATGCTGGCCGGTGAAGTGATGAACGCCGGCGGCCTGTCGAAGCGCATCGTCAACATGGCAGTGGCCATGGTCGGCCACATCAAGGGCGGTCTCGGATATGTCGCCATTCTGGCCGCCTGCCTGCTGGCCAGCCTGTCCGGTTCCGCTGCTGCCGATGCTGCAGCCCTGTCGGCGCTGCTGGTGCCGATGATGGTCAAGGCTGGGCATAACAAGGCGACCTCCGTGGGCCTGATTGCCTCGGCGGGAATCATCGCGCCGGTGATTCCGCCGTCGATCGGCCTGATTCTGATTGGCGTGGCGGGCAACGTGTCGATCACCAAACTGTTTCTCGCAGGGATAGTGCCCGGATTGTTGATGGGCGCTTCGCTGTGCCTCGCCTGGCACTGGGTTTCGCGTCGGGAAGTCATCGAGACTCCGAAACGCGCCACGACTCGGGAGGTAATTGGCGCATTCCGCGACGGCATCTGGGCCCTGCTGCTGCCGCTGATCATTCTGGTGGGTCTGAAGTTCGGTGTGTTCACCCCAACCGAGGCCGGCGTGATCGCGGCGGTGTATGCGTTGTTCGTATCGATGTTTATCTACCGCGAACTGAAAGTCAGTGACCTCTATGGGGTGCTGTCGTCGGCAGTGACCACGACCAGCATGGTGATGTTTCTGGTCGCCTCCGCGCTGGTCGCCGCCTGGGTGATCACCGTGGCCGATCTGCCCGCGGAAATCATCGGCCTGCTCGAGCCACTGATGGACAGCCCGCGTCTGCTGATGCTGCTGATCGTGGCCATCATCATCGCGGTCGGCATGGCGATGGATATGTCGCCGATCATTCTGATTCTGGTCCCGGTGATGCTGCCTGTGGCTGAAGCGGCCGGCATCGACCCGGTGTATTTCGGCGTGCTGTTCGTGATGACCTGTGCCATCGGCCTGATTACGCCCCCCGTCGGCCTGGTGCTGAACGTAGTCTCGGGCGTATCGAAGGTTCCCTTCATCGATACGGTCAAGGGCACCCTGCCATTTCTCATCGCCGAGTTACTGGTGGTGCTGTTGTTGATCGCATTCCCCGAACTGCTGATGGTGCCGGCCCGCTGGCTGGCGCAATAAATCTCTGTCCCTGGGGCCGACTGCGTGAAGTGCTGCGTACCGTGGGCTCCAGAGACGGATAGCTCAGGCATCTGTGGATGCCATTAGAAAGTGCCGATAAGACTGAAAAAAGAGGAAAGTCATGAAAATAATTCCAAAAGTACTGACCGCTCTGCTGTGCTCGAGCCTGGCATTCTCCGCAGCCAGTCATGCGGGCGAGATCAGCTCGAGAGTCTTCAAGGTTGGCTTCGTGCAGGCCAAGAGCCACCCGCACGGACTGGGAGCGCAGAAGTTTGCCGACATCATGAAGGAGAAGACTGACGGCAAGATTAAAGTGATGGTCTTCGGCAGTGGCACACTCGGTGGCGATGCGCAGGTTATTTCCTCCGTTCAGGGCGGCATCGTGGACATGACCATGGTCACCCCGGGCCTGCTGGCCGGGATTGAGAAAGGATTCGGCATGTATGGCATGCCGTTCACCTTCGAGAACGCCAAGGAAGTCGATGCAGTACTCGATGGTCCGGTCGGCCAGAAGCTGCTGAAAACCCTGCCGGCGCATGGCTTGATCGGTCTGGGTTACTGGGACCACGGCTTCCGCCATGTGACCAACAGCCAGCAGCCTATAACTAGGCTGGAGGATCTTCAGGGGTTGAAGATTCGTGTGCAGCAAATTCCGACCGCTATCGAAACCTTCAACCAGCTTGGCGCCAATGCAACGCCGTTGTCTTTCACCGAGCTCTACACCGCAATGGAAACCCGGACGGTGGATGGCCAGGAGAACCCGCTGGCAGCGATCGAGACTTCGAAATTTTTCGAAGTGCAGAAGTATGTGTCTCTGACTGGGCATTTCTACGACCCATTGGTGGCGATCTTCAGCAAGAAGACTTGGGACCAGTTGTCGGCTACTGAACGCAAAATTGTCCTGGAGGCGGCTGCCGAGGCGCAGGCGTACGAACGCAAGGTGTCTCGCGAAATGGACGTGACGGCGCGCCAGTCTCTCGCTAAGCACGGCATGCAGGTGAACGAGGTGACGCCTGAAGAGATCGCGCGTATGCGTGAGCATCTCAAGCCGGTAACAGACAAGTTCACCCAGGAGTATGGGGTGGAGTTGGTGCAGGCCATGTCCGACGAAATCCAGAAAGTCCGTAACCAGCAGTAACCCGCCACACAGCGCCAGGTACTGGTCGGTTCAAGGACACCTTCTCGGCAGTCAGACAACTTCGTTTTTGGCGAGGAACGGGCTCTGCGGTTGAGGTCCGACCAGTCTTCAGCGCTAAACATCGCTAATGGGAGCAACTTGCATGGCAGACCTGAAAATAGGCTTTATCGGGCTCGGCTTGATGGGCCATGGCATGGCCTCGAACATACTCAAGAAGGGCTATCCGCTCACGGTGCTGGGGCATCGTAATCGGCAGCCGATCGATGATCTGGTGAGCCAGGGTGCTAGCGAGGTTGATACGGCTGCAGAGCTGGCCCGCGGCGTGGATATCGTCTTCCTCTGCCTGCCTGGCTCCAACGAGGTTGCCCAGACCTTGGCTGGTGAGGCCGGTCTGCTGGCGGGCCTGCACAAGGGCCTGATCGTGATCGACTGCAGCACCGGCGATCCGAACCGTACCGAGGAACTGGCGCGGCAGATCACCGGACGGGGTGGTCGCTACATGGATACTCCGGTCAACCGCACGCCCAAGGACGCGGCTGCGGGTCGCCTGAACGTTCTCGCCGGTGGCGACACGGACTTACTGGAGCTGGTGCGTCCGGTGCTTGAGTGCTTTTCCGAAACCATCCATCACCTGGGCCCGGTGAGTTCCGGGCACAAAGCCAAGGTGATTCACAATTTCATCGCCCTGGGCAATGCCAGCATCCTCGCCGAGGCCTTCTGCACCGCGGCGAAGACCGGAGTCGATCTGCGCGCCTTCGCCGATATCTGCGGTTTAAGCGGTGGCTACAGCCGTACTTTCGAGCGGATCATCCCGTTCGTGCTCAACGGCGATGACTCGCAACAGCAGTTCGCCCTCGGCAACTGCGAGAAGGACATGCGCTACTACACCCAGCTGACCAAGCTGGCGCCCTCCACCGGGATAGTTGCCGAGTCGGTGTACCAGACGTTCCTGTTGGCCAAGAGCCTGGGCCACGGCGAGAAGTTCGTGCCGCACCTGTTCGATGTACTCGGTGAGATCAATGGCGTGCGGGTCCGTGCGAGCGAAGAGGGCCTGCAATGAAACTTCTGCGCCATGGCCCGGCCGGCCAGGAGAAGCCCGGCCTGCTCGATGCCACGGGGCGCGTCCGCGACCTGTCTGCGTTGATCGACGACATCAGTCCTGAGCTGCTGGCCCCGGAGAACCTAGCCGAACTGGCGACGCTGGATGAATCCAGCCTGCCGCTGGTGCCGGCTGACGTGCGCCTCGGTCCGCCGCTGGCGCGGATCGGCAAGATTGTCTGCGTCGGTCTTAACTACGCGGACCACGCCAAGGAGTCCGGCCTGCCGGTGCCTGCGGAACCGGTGCTGTTCATGAAGGCCACCAGCGCCATCAGTGGCCCGTTCGACCCGGTGATCCTGCCGCGGGGCTCGAGCAAGACTGATTGGGAGGTGGAACTCGGAGTGGTGATCGGGAGCAAGGCGCAGTACGTCGAGCGCGCCGAGGCGATGGATTATGTCGCCGGTTACTGCATCGTCAACGACGTCTCCGAGCGAGCCTTCCAGCTTGAGCGCGGCGGCCAGTGGGACAAGGGTAAGAGCGCCGATACTTTCGCGCCCATTGGCCCCTGGCTGGTCACTCGCGATGAACTTGCCGATGTCGCCGATTTGCAGCTGCGCCTGTCGGTCAATGACGAGTTGCGCCAGCAGGGCAACACTCGCACGATGATCTTCTCGATCGAGGAAATCGTCAGTTACGTCAGTCAGTTCATGACGCTCAACCCGGGCGACGTGATCAGTACTGGCACCCCGCCGGGAGTCGGCGCAGGGATGAGTCCGCCGCAGTTTCTCAAGCCGGGCGACCGGATGACCCTGAGCATCGCCGGCTTGGGTGAGCAGACCCAAGACGTGCAGGCCTGGCAGCGCTAAGTGCCACCAACCGCGTGTAATCGACGGCCGCGCTTGCGCGGTCGTCCTTTTTTGACCAGGTGCTACAGATGAACAGACGCCTCTATCCCGGTGGTGACTACCGCCGTGCGCAGAATATCGAGGAGCTGCGTGCTATCGCCCGGCGCAGACTGCCGCACTTCGCCTTCGAGTACCTCGAGGGTGGTGCGGACGATGAAGTCACCCTCAGGCGCAACCGCGCGGTCTTCGAAAGCATCGGCCTGCAGCCGCGCACCCTGCGCGACGTTGCGGTGCGTGACCTGACGACGCGTTTCTTCGATGGCCCGGCAAGCATGCCCATGATGCTCGGCCCTACCGGTTTCAACGGCCTGCTCACCGATAAGGGGGATCTGCGTCTGGCCGAAGTGGCTGCGCGGGCGGGCATTCCCTTCATCCTCAGCAACGCCTCGACCGTCTCGATCGAGGATATCGCCCGCGTCGAGGGCGTGCGCGCCTGGATGCAGATCTACCTGTACCGCACCCGTGCGCACGTCGCAAAGCTGGTCGACCGGGTCAAGGCGCTGGAACTGGAAGCCATAGTGGTGACCTCCGACAGTGCGATCTTTGGCAATCGAGAGTGGGACAGGCGCAACTATGTGCGGCCGCTCAAGCTTGACCTGCGCAATCAGCTGGATGTGCTCCGCCATCCACGCTGGATCTGGGACGTGTTGATCCCCAACGGCGTACCGCGCTTTCAGAATCTCGGTGATCTGCTGCCGCCCGGCCAGGACTCGGTCAAGGGCGCGGCCAGTGCCCTGGCGGCCGAGCTCGACCCGAGCCTGAACTGGCAGGACATCGCCTGGCTGCGTGACCTCTGGCCCGGACGGTTGATCGTCAAGGGCATGCTGCATCCCGAAGACGCCCGGCTGGCGTTGCAGTACGGGGTCGATGGAGTGGTGCTGTCCAATCACGGTGGCCGCCAGCTCGATGGTGCGGTCTCGGCAATGGAGGTGCTGCCGGAGGTGGTCAGTCTGGCCAAGGGGCAGTTGAGTGTGTTCCTCGATGGCGGCTTCCGCCGTGGCTCCGACATCGTCAAGGCACTACTCCTGGGTGCCGATGGCGTGCTGCTCGGCCGTGCCGGGCTCTACGGGCTGGCGGCCGGCGGTGCTGCGGGCGCCAGTCATGCGATTGAAATCCTGCGTGGCGAGGTCGAGCGGACTCTGGGCCTGCTCGGCTGCAGCAAGCTGTCAGAACTCGGCCCTGAGTTGATCCATGACCCGGCCTGGCGCCGCGCCGCAGTGCTGGCCGCGGACTAGAACGGGCAGTCCAGGCCGCTATCCTGCGTGGCCTGGCGCACTGCCTGGCACACGTCGTCGGGTAGGGGAATGCCACTTTCCAGATAGCGGCGTCGGCGTGCCAGGCCCGCGTGGCCGGGCATGCGCACCGGTTCGCCGGCCACGCGCGGGCGGCTGCTGAGGCAACGATCGACGAAGTGGCCCATTTCCGCCCGCAGTGCTTCGAGGCCACCGAAGAACTCGGGGTCCAGGGTCAATACACAGACTGCCGCGCCCCACTGATCGATTCCGTCCTTGCGGCCAAAACCACCGAGCCCTGAGGTCAGCGCCTCGACCAGGGTGCCGAGGGCGAAGCCCTTGTGGCCGAATTCCAAGCCGCCCAGGGGCAGGATGCTGCCCGGCGGCTCGCTGAAGAAGACTTCCGGGTCGCGGCTGAGGCTACCGTCGTTGGCCTGTAGCACCGGGTGCGGCAGCTGCTCGCCGGCCTGGCGGGTCTTGCTCACCAGACCGTTGGTGACGGTCGACATGCTGACGTCGATGAGGATCGGGTCGCCCGCGGTGGGAATGCCAATCGCCAGCGGATTGGGCGTGTACACCGGATCCAGTCCGCCATAGGGTGCAACCGAAGCCACGGCCGGGTCGGAGGTGAGGATGATTGGCACCAGGCCTTGCTCGGTGATGGGCTGCAAGTAGGCGGCCAGACAGGCGATGTGGTGTGAGCGGCGGATGTTAGCGACGCCGATGCCGAGGTTTCTGGCGGCCGTGCTGGTGAAGGCCAACGCCTGGCTGACACAGTAGGGGCCGAGCAAATAGTTGCCATCGAATAGCGCTGCAGCCGGCGAACGCTTGATCGTCTCGAGCTGGCTGGGCTCGACCTTGGCGTGCCCTGTGCGGATGTCGCGCAAGTAGCCCTGGGCCAGCTTGACGCCGTGGGTGTGGTGGCCGAGCAGGTCGCCTTCGACCAGCACGCGAGCGACCGTGCCGGCCACCTCCGGTGAGGCTCCCGCGTTGGCAAACAGGCGCTCGACCAGGCTTTGCAGCGCTATGGCATCGACGTTGGACATTCACTGGCCTCCTTGGGCGGGGTTGATCAGGGGCTGGCCGTGGCATCTCTGCCAGAGCTTTTTCAGCAGGGGGAACAGGGCGATCAGCAGGACCAGGGCACCCAGGGTGGCGCTGATCGGCCGTTCGATAAAGGCCAGCAAGTTACCGTCGGCCTTGATCATCGATGTCATGAAGTTGCTTTCCAGGACATTGCCCAGCACCAGGCCGAGAATGGCCGGGGCGATGGGGAAGTTGGCAGTGGAGATCAGGTAGGCGGTGATGCCACAGGCCAGCATGATCCACACGTCGGTCAGGCTATTGTTGATGGCAAAGGCACCGACGATGCAGAAGCACAGGATGATCGGCATCAGCACCCGTGTCGGGGTGACGGCGAAGATATGTGCGCTGCGAATCGCCAGGTAGCCGATCGGCAGGAGGATCAGGTTGGCGACGAAGAAGGCGGTGAACAGGCCGTAGGCCATGGCACTGTTGTCCATGAAGATGGTTGGGCCGGGGTTCATGCCTTTCATGTACAGCACACCAATGACGATGGCGGTGATCGAGTCGCCGGGGATGCCGAATACCAGGGCCGGCACCCAGGCACCCGCGACCGCCGAGTTGTTCGCCGAGCTGGCATCGACCAGCCCTTCGACATGGCCGGTGCCGTAGGCTTCGGGCGTTTTCGAGCGCTTCTTGCTGAGGGCATAGGCGATCCACGCAGCGATGTCGGCACCGGCACCGGGCAAGGCACCAATAAAGGCCCCAAGAGTGCTGCCGCGAACTACGTTTTTCCAATAGTGCTTGAGGTGCGTGGGTACCTTGCCGAACACACTGCCATGTTGTGGGGCGATGCTCTGTACGGGGCGATCACCGGTGAGCTTGTGCTGGCCATAGAGCTTCATGACCTCGTACATGGCGAAGAAGCCGATCATTACCGGGATGAAGTTGATCCCACCCATCAGGTCCGGTACATCGAAGGTGAAGCGCGGTGCGCCGGTCACCAGATCGAGCCCGACGGTGGCCAGCAGCAGGCCGACCATCAGTGACAGGAAGCCCTTTACCGCCGAGCCCTGGGAAATGAACACCGCGCTGCCTAGGCCCAGTACCGCCAGCCAGAAGTACTCGTATGAGCTGAAATTGAGGGCGAACTCGGCCAGCGATGGCGCGATCATCACCAGTACCAGGGTGCCGGCCAAACCACCGATTACCGAGCAGGTGACGTTGACGCCCAGGCACTCTCGGGCACGCCCTTGGCGGCCCATGGCCGCAGAGTCAGCCACATAGGCCGCCGAGGCTGGGGTGCCGGGGATGTTCAGATATGTGGCGGGAATATCGCCGGCAAAGATCGCCATGGCCGCGGTGGTGATGATCGCAGCAATGGCGGCAGTGGGTTCCATGGCAAAGGTGATCGGTACCAGAAGGGCCACAGCCATGGTCGCGGACAGGCCGGGGATGGCACCGACGAAGACGCCGAATATTGCTGCAATAAGGATTACCAGCAGCGTCTGGAAGTTGAATACCAGGAGCATTCCATCAAATAATTCGTTCATGCGCAGCTCCTCAGAAACCCAGGGGTCCGGTTGGAAGGGGCACCTTGAGCAGGTGGCCGAAGGAGAGGCTGATCACTGCGGTCGCCGCCACACTGATGGCAGCGGCAGGCAAAATGCGGACGCCTTGCTGGATTAGCAATACCAGCATGATCAGCAGCATCATCGATGCCGCACCGAGGGTCTCGTTGAGCAGAATGTAGGCGCCGACCATCAGGCAGGGCAGAGCCGCGCAGAGAGTGGAACGCAAGAAATCGTTCGGCAGACGGATATCAACGGTGCTTTGACGTATCTGGCCCAGGGCGGTGACGCTCAGGACTGCGCCGCCACCAATCATGCCGATGGCAATGAGGGTGGGGAATAGGTCGGCACCATACTGCATGCCTGGTACTGCGGGGAAATCGCGCGCCAGTACGATGACGGTAATGCCTAGCGCGATGAAGATCATGCCAAATACGAGGTCTTTCATGACGGTGTTCTCTTACAGCAGGGCAAAGACCAACGACGCCCTCGCAAGGGCGTCGCAGCGGGTAGACCGGCTACTTCTTCATGCCGATCTTTTCGATGATGTCGCCCATGTAAGTGTTGTTCGCTTCGAGGAAGGCAGCGAAATCTGCCGCGTCATGCCACTCCACACCGAAGCCGAGCTTGCGCATGTAGTCTTGGTATTGATCCGAGTTATAGGCTTTTTCCAAGGCTGCTTCGAGCGTGGCAACAATTTCCGGCGGCAGGTTTTTAGGGCCGGCGACGCCGCGCCACTCACCCAGCGAGTAATCGCTGCCAATGCTTTCCTTGAGGGTCGGAATAGTCGGGAAGGCCGGATTACGCTCGGGCGACAGGATGGCCAGGCCTTTGGCCCTTCCAGCCTCGATCATCGAACGTGCTTCGGGAACTGAGGAGGGTACCAGTTGGATGCTGCCGGCAGCCAACTCGACCATGGCCGGTGCTGCGCCCTGGCTCGGTACGAAGGTAATCTTTTCCGGGGCGATGCCTTGTTCCAATAGCAAACCCGAGAAAGCCACATGCCAGATGCCGCCCAGGCCGGTGCCGGAAGCCATGATGGTGCCCTTGGGCTCGGTGCGGATGGCCTCGAGCAGTTCGCTGACACTGTTGTAGGGCGAGTCCGCCGCCACTTGCACACCCGGATAGTCATAGTTGGTCATGGCGATCGGGGTGAAGTCCTTGTAGGTCAGCTTGGTCAGCCCCTGCCAGTGCATCATGTTCAATTCGCCGGTGATGAAGCCCAGCGTGTAGCCGTCCGGCTTAGCCGCAGCCATTACGCTATGGCCGACTACACCGTTGCCGCCGGCACGGTTGACCACGTTGATGGTGACACCGAGCTCGGTTTCCAGTGCTGCAGCAATCCCACGTGCAGCGGCGTCGCTACCACCACCAGCGGCCCAAGGGACAAGTAGTTGGATGGGCTTTTCCGGGTAGGCCGCCATGGCCATGGGCGAGACGAAAAGAGCGGACAGCAGCAGGGTTTTCAAGGGACGCAGGGCTTTGCGCCCGCTGTGCGGTTGGTTCTTCATGGACGGCTACCTATTGAAATTATTGTCAGTGAGAGCTCGTGCCGCGCGGTGTCTCCGCTTGTTGGCGGAGTGGGGCGTACCGGGCGCACCTCGTCCGGGTGGAGCGTCCGGCTAGGCAGTAGGAGAAGCTAGAGGGGGCCATGGGGCATGTCTAATGAGGCTTGCTCATCGACGTATAACCACAGGTTATTGTGCGCGCCACACTGGGCAGCGCAGAGCCGCTGCGCCCTAGGTGCCCAGAGCCGAGTCGGTGCGGTGCACGGCTCCGTCGTCAGGTGCTCTCGCGGGCGAGGATCTGGTAGTCAAGCCGCGCGCTTTCCCGGGGGCGTGGCAGGCCCTCGCGTAACGCCCTGGCACTGGCCAGTAGCATTTCGCCAGCGCACTGGCCGATGCGGTAGGGGTCAACGGCCACCGTGCTGATAGTCGGGGTGCAGTAACGGGAGACCTCGAAGTCGCCGAAGCCGGCCACCGCCAGGTCATCCGGCACCTTCAGTCCCTGGCGATGGCACTCCATGATCGCGCCGAACGCCGACAGGTCGCTCACGCACAGAACCGCGTCAGTGTCCGGCCAACGCTCCAGCAAGCGGCGGATGGCCTCGCCACCATGGCTCATGGTAATGGGTGAGTCGCCGTGTTCCAGCAGCCGCGGTTCGCCTAGTTCGAGCGCGGCGATCGCCTGCAGGTAGCCGTGCCGGCGTTGCAAGCCGCGCTCGTCCAGCGCCGAGGCGCCACCGATGAAGGCGATGCGCCGGTAGCCGCGTGCCTGCAAGTGGCCAACCATGGCGGCCGCCGCATCGGCATTGGAAAAGCCGACCGACTGATCGATCGGCGCGCTGGGAATGTCCCAGGTTTCGACTACCGGAACCCCGGCCTGTTGCAGCAGCTTGCAGGTGTTCGGCAGATGCACGCTGCCGGTGAGCATCACGCCGACTGGACGGTGGCGTAGCAGGGTGCGGACCAGCAGCGCCTCCTCGTCCAACTGGTAGTTGGTATCGCCCAGTAGCAGGCACAGGCCTTGGGCACGGACGGCGTCGTTGAGGCCGCGAACGGTGTCGGCGAAGTTCGAGCTGATCAGCGAGGGCACCAGCGCCACGATGAATTCCGAGCGCCCGCTCGACAGCGTACCGGCCGAGGCATCCGGCAGGTAGCCGAGGCTGTCGATGGCCTCCTCGACCCGCTGTCGGGTACGTGGGGAAACTTCCCGACCGGCCAGGACCCTGGAAACCGTCATCTTGGAAACCCCGGCCAGCTTGGCGACGTCGGCCATCCGTGGTGGTGTGCTGGGGGTGACGATGTCATCGCGACTCATGGCTGTCTGAAGTCCTCCGATGGCGACGCGGCAGAAGGGCCGCACACTGCTGTTGTCGATTATGGCGCGTGAGTATACATGCGGCGTACCGCGACAAACGGCTTACAGATCGACCGGCAACGATCCCGCAGGACCGTGCGTAAGATTGCTGCGGAATGGCTTTACAAATTAAATGTTACCGGTAACATTCTGGTTCAATCGGCACCCTGGTTCCTCATAGGGCAGCCGCGATAACAACAATCAGCTGCCTCAACGGCACGCTGGCCCACCTAAAAGAGAGCCCCATGACTGGACAGATCAAGCGCCCGCTTCGTAGCCAACAGTGGTTTGACGACCCCAGTCATGCCGACATGACCGCGCTCTATATAGAGCGCTACATGAACTACGGCCTTACCCGCGAGGAACTGCAGTCCGGCCGGCCGATCATCGGTATCGCCCAGACCGGCAGCGACCTGGCGCCGTGCAATCGCCATCACCTGGAGCTGGCTCAACGGGTCAAGGACGGGATCCGGGACGCCGGTGGCATCCCCATGGAGTTCCCGGTGCATCCGCTCGCCGAACAAACGCGCCGGCCGACGGCGGCACTGGACCGCAATCTGGCCTACCTCGGATTGGTGGAAATACTGCACGGTTATCCGCTTGACGGCGTGGTGCTCACCACCGGCTGCGACAAGACCACCCCGGCCTGTCTGATGGCGGCCGCCACCACCGACCTGCCGGCGATCGTGCTGTCCGGCGGGCCAATGCTCGATGGCCATCACAAGGGGCAGTTGATTGGTTCCGGCACCGTCCTCTGGCATGCGCGCAACCTGCTGTCGACAGGCGAGATCGACTACGAGGGGTTCATGGAAATGACCGCCGCCGCTTCGCCCTCGATCGGCCACTGCAACACCATGGGCACGGCGCTGTCGATGAACGCGTTGGCCGAGGCCCTGGGAATGTCGCTACCCGGTTGCGCAAGCATCCCGGCGGCCTACCGCGAGCGTGGGCAGATGGCCTACCTGACCGGCAAGCGCATCGTCGACCTGGTCCACGAGGACGTGCGTCCCTCGCAGATCATGACGCGCGCGGCGTTCGAGAACGCCATCGCCGTGGCCTCGGCCCTGGGCGCGTCGAGCAACTGCCCGCCGCACCTGATCGCCATCGCCCGGCATAGCGGCATCGACCTGAGCCTGGATGACTGGCAGCGGATCGGCGAGGAAGTCCCGCTGCTGGTCAACTGCATGCCCGCTGGCAAGTACCTCGGCGAAGGCTTCCATCGCGCCGGTGGTGTGCCAGCGGTGATGCATGAACTGCTCAAGGCCGGCCGCCTGCACCAAGACTGCGGCACCGTTTCGGGTAAAACCATCGGCCAGATCGTTGCCTCCACTCAAGCGTACGATGCAGACGTGATTCGCCCCTATGCGGACCCGTTGAAGCATCGCGCTGGCTTCATCGTGCTCAGCGGCAACTTCTTCGACAGTGCGATCATGAAAATGTCGGTGGTAGGCGAAGCGTTTCGCCAGACCTATCTTGCCGAGCCTGGTGAGGAGAACAGTTTCGAGGCGCGCGCCATCGTGTTTGACGGGCCCGAGGACTATCACGCGCGGATCAACGATCCGGCCCTGGCAATCGACGAGCGCTGCATTCTGGTGATCCGTGGTTGCGGCACCGTGGGCTATCCCGGCAGCGCCGAGGTGGTCAACATGGCGCCGCCGGCTGAGCTTATCCGCCGCGGCGTCACCTCGTTGCCGTGCATGGGCGACGGCCGCCAGAGCGGTACTTCGGCCAGCCCGTCGATCCTCAACATGTCCCCCGAGGCGGCGGTCGGCGGCGGCCTGGCCTTGCTGCGCACGGGTGACCGACTGCGTGTCGACCTGAATGCGCGCAGCGTCAATCTACTGGTCGATGAGGTGGAACTGGTTCGTCGCCAGGATGAGGCGGTGCCCACTATTTCGCCGTCGCAGACGCCCTGGCAAGAACTCTACCGTCAGCTGGTCGGCCAGCTGTCCACCGGCGGTTGCCTGGAGCCCGCCACCCTGTACCTGAAAGTCATCGCCGAGCATGGCGAGCCGCGTCACTCCCATTGAGCCCAGGACGGGGGCAGCTTGCCGTAGCTGCCCCCAAGGATGAGGGCAGTGTCGCTGCGATGATGTGCGTCGAACACTAAAGGTGCCATGCAGGTGCGCACGCGCGAGTGGGTAGTGGCCTGTCCGGTTCGTGGGTTGACTCCAGTTCGCATGGCTGAGGCCCGAGACCGGGCGCTGCGATGGGTCAAAGCCTGCTATGGCGACGAGCAGCAACCCAGTGCCGGGGCCTCAAACGCCGAAATTGACTAACCCCACCGGCACGCTAAGTGCGCTTGCTCAGGGCAATGGCCAGCCCGCTGAGACCTATTACCAGCATGCCCGCCAGAGCCCAGGGGTCTGGAGTGTGGGCGAAAAATAGCGCGCCCAGCAGTCCGGCGAAGACGATCTGTGCATAGCTGATCGGGGCCAGTACCGCCGGGGTTGCATACCTGAACGAATGGGTCAGAAGCAGATGACCACACATCCCGCACGAGCCCAGGGCGAGCATCAGCACGACATGGCTGACGCTCGGCTCCTGCCAGAAAAACACCAGGCCGCAGCTCATCACCAGACTGTTGATCAAGCCGGTTAGGAAGTTGCTGGTAACCGGACTATCAGTTTCGCTGATCTTGCGCGTGAGCAACTGATAACAGCTGAAACAGGCGGCGGCGCCGAGCGGGAACAGGGCTGCTGGAGTGAACAGCGCGCCCCCCGGGCGGACGATGATGAGCACTCCGACAAAGCCGGCACCTACCGCCAGCCACTGCCCCGCTCTGATCTTCTCCGCCAGGAACAACGCGGAATAGACGGTGATCAGGATCGGCGCGATGAACAGCACCGCAGTCTGTTCGGCCAGCGGCATGAACAGCAGTCCGGTGGTGAACAGCAAGCTCACCGCCAACAGGCTGAGGGCACGCGCCAATTGCAGCAGCGGTTGCCGCGTGCGCAGCACTTCCAAGCGGTGTTGGGGCAGGAAGGCCACGGCCATGAGCAGGGTATGCACGCAGTACCGGGCCCAGACTACCAGCGCGACGGGATAGAACGCGGACAGGTATTTTGCCAAACCGTCGACGCTGGCGAACAGAAAGACTGCCACGCAGAGGAGCAGGACGCCTTTGACCGGCTGACTGGGGACAAGCCGGGGGGCACTCAAAGTGAGGGGCCAGGATTTTGGAAGGGTTTCTGCCTGACACCAACCAAGGGGCTGCGCAGGGCCGCGACTCTTGGCCCGGCAGGTACGGCACGGTGGGGCAGCAACGCCAGGGCGCGGGCTAAAGCCGGCATGCGCGGGCACGAGCCATTGAGCGGGTCACGTCGGGTGATCAAGACTGCATCTGGGACGGGATAATACGTCCGGCACTCATCAGCCCCAGCGGATCGAACAGCTGCTTGATGCCTGTCAGCAGGCCCAATTCAGTCTCGGCAATGCGTGCCAGGTAGGCCTCCTGTTTGACCCGGCCGATACCATGTTCGGCACTGATGCTCCCGTCGAAGCGATCGACCACGGCGAAAATAATTTCCTCCAGGTGCAGCAACAGGCCAGGCACTGCGTCTGCGGCGAGGTCGTCTGGCGGCAGGATGTTGAAGTGCAGGTTGCCGTCGCCGACATGCCCGTAGACCAGTACGGTGGACTGCGGCGAAGACGCGGCGACAGCAGCGCTGGCCTGCTCGACGAACTGCGCGATGCTCGAGATTGGCACCGACACATCGGTGCGCAGGTGCTCGCCGCGCAGCCGCTGGCCCTCGACCATGGCCTCGCGGATCAGCCAGAACCTCTGCGCCTGGGCGACATTGGTAGCCACCGCGCCATCGAGCAACAGGCCACTGTGCAGGCCTTGCTCGAGGAAACGATCGAACAGCTCGTCCAACTCCACCGGACCCGAGGCGGCCAGCTCCAGCAGCACATAGTAGGGATGACTCGCCGTCAGTGGATCGGACAGGTGGCTGGTCGCTTCGAATGCCAGCTCCATGCCCAGGCGCGGGATCAGCTCGAACGCCGACAATAGATCGCTGCACTCGCGCCGGGCCCGCGCATAAAGCTGCACGGCATCCGCTACCGAAGTCACGGCCAGCAATGCGGTCAGGCTGCGCTGCGGCCGCGGCAGGAGTTTCAGCACGGCGCCGGTGACGATGCCGAGGGTGCCCTCGCTGCCGATAAACAGCTGTTGCAGGCGGTAGCCGCGGTTGTCTTTGCGTAGCGCCTTCATGCCATCCCAGATACGTCCGTCCGGCAATACCACCTCCAGCCCCAGCACCAGTTCGCGCATCATCCCGTAGCGCAGCACGTTGACGCCGCCGGCATTGGTCGCGATGTTGCCGCCGATCTGGCAGCTGCCCTGCGCGCCCAGGGCAAGGGGGAAGTAGCAGTCCTCGGCTTCGGCCGCGTGTTTTACCTCCTCGAGGATGCAGCCGCTGTCGACCGCCATGGTGAAGCCGAGCGCATCGATCTGACGAATGCACTTCATGCGCTCCAGGCTGATGATCAGTTCGGGCCTGTGCGCGGCGGGCAGGGCGCCGCCGACCAGTCCGGTATGACCGCCCTGGGGCACCATGGCGATGCGTTTCTCGTTGCAGAAGCGCACCACGGCGGCGACCTCCTCGGTGCTTTGCGGGCGCGCCACTGCCAGCGGCGCGCCGAGCCGGCAACCGCCCCAGTCCGTGGTGTAGCGCTCCAGATCCCGGGCGTCGTGGAGGACGCCCCGTTCGCCGAGCAGCGCAATCAGCGCATCGATCGCCGCCGTCGCGGAAATATTCATGCTGGTGTCCTTACTGACAGAGTCAGGAGATGGCCGGGCAAGCGGCGAAGTTCGCCAGTTGGCCACTTGCCCGGCCGGTGGTCGAACGATCACCGGTACCAGAGCACCAGGCCGGGGAAGACCAGAAACAGCGCCAGCAGCCCGAGCAGGGTTAGATAGAACGGCAGCAGGCTGTTGACCAGTTCTTCCATGCCGACCTTGCCCACCCCGCAGCCGACATAGAGCACGGTGCCGACCGGCGGGGTGATCAGGCCGATCCCGAGGACGAAGGACATCAGCACGCCGAAGTACACCGGGTCAATGCCGAGATTGACCACCACGGGGGTCATCAGCGGCGCAAGGATGACCATCGCCGGCGTGAGGTCCATGAAGAAGCCCACCACCAGCAGGAACAGGGTGAGGATGCCGAGAATCACGAACTTGTTGTCGGAAAGGGCGGTGAGGGTCTCCACCAGTTCCTGAGGGATCATGTTGGCGGTCAGCAGCCAGGCCAGGACGTTGGCGAATGCCAGCAGCAGCATGACCACGCCGGTCAGCTTGCCGGTGGCGATGCACAGATGGAAGAAGCGCTTGGCCGACAGGCTGCGGTAGACGAACATTGACACGACCAGCGCGTAGACCAGGGCGAACGCGGCGCTCTCGGTGGGGGTGAACACCCCGCTGAGGATGCCGCCGACTATGATCACCGGCAACAGCAGGGCCAGGATGGCACCGCGCAATGCCTTAGCCAGCTCGAGGATGTCAAACGGCTGCGCCTTACCGATCTTCTTCGACTGCAGGAAGGTGGTGCCGGCCAGGGCCAGGGTGATGATGATGCCCGGTACTATGCCTGCCAGAAACAGCTGCGATATCGAGGTGTTGGTGACCACTCCGTAGAGAATCATCGGAATTGACGGCGGGATGATGATTCCCACCACTGAGGCCGCGACTATGATGGCGGTAGCCAGCGGGGCGGGGTAGTGATGGCGCTTCATCGGGTCGATCATCATGCTGCCGACCGCCGAAGCGTCGGCGACCGCCGAACCACTTATGCCGCCGAAGAACATCGAGGTCAGCACCGCGATCTGCCCCAGCCCGCCGGAGACGAAGCCAACCATGGCACTGGCCAGGCGCACCAGACGTTTGGCGATGCCGCCTTCGCTCATGACCTCGCCAACTAGGATGAACAATGGGATGGCCAGCAGCGGAAAGGAGTCCAGACCGTTGATCGCCTCGGACACTATCGGCGTCAGCGAATAGTCGGCGTAGTAGAAGATGAACAGGCTGATGGCGGCTAGGCCGAAGGAGATCGGCATGCCGATGACGATGGCGGCGAACAGGCCGATCAAGATACTCCAGAGAATCATGTCGGGCTCCGCTCAAGCAGTTTGAAGAGCGCGATACTGTTCGCGATCAGGGTCAGCACCGCCATCATCGGCATGGCGCTGTAGAGCAAGGTCTTGGGAATCTGCAGCAGCGGCGTGACGCTGACATAGCCGGACACGATCTGCATGAAACCGACCAGGATGCAGAGGCACACGGTATAGATGACGCCGACTGAAATAATGCCAAAGGCTTTTCTAATCGGGCTGCTGACCAGGTTCTTAAAATAAGTTACCGACACATGTTCGTTGTTGAGACTGGCCAAACCCGCGCCCAGCAGCACCACCCAGATGAACATGATGCGTGATATTTCCTCGGCCCAGACGAACGAGTAGTTCAATACAAAGCGGCCAAAGACGTTGGCCACCACGCAGAATACGACCCCCAGAACCAGCAGGCCGATGGTGATCTCCAGCGTCGTGCGCAACAGCTGCATGGACGCCTGGAATGTGTTTTCAGATTTGACCTTCATGTTGTCTCCACACTGCGAGTCTTGACCACGAGAGCAACCGGGGATGGGCGCGCGGGGCACCGTCATCCCCAGTTCCATGGGTAGGGAGTCAGGACTCTTTCAGGATGGAGGCCAGCAGTTCGGCGCCGATTTGCTCTTTCCACTTCTCGTAGACCGGCTGCAGCTGGGTCTGAAAGACCTTGACCTGGTCGGGCGACAGCTCGCTGATGTTCATCCCGGCGGCCTTCAGTTCGGCCTTGAGCTGGTCGTTCAGCGAGCGGCTGACTTGGCGCTGATAGACCGCCATGTCCTGCGCGGCTTCGACTACCAGCTTCTGGTAGTCGGCAGGCAGCTTGCTCCAGAAGCGTTCGGACACCAGGGTAATGAATGGTGTGTAGACGTGGTTGGTTTCCGAGGCGTAGGTCTGCACCTCATTGAAGCGCGACGCGGAGATAGTGATCCAGGGATTTTCCTGACCGTCCACTACGCCTTGTTCGAGCGCGGTGAAGAGTTCGGCAAACGACATGGGGGTCGGGTTCGCGCCCAGGGTCCGCCAGATGTCGATATGGATCGGGTTCTGCATGGTGCGGATCTTCAGGCCGGCGAGGTCTCCGGGTGACTGCACGGCCTTGTGACTGTTGGTCAGTTGTCGGTAGCCGTTCTCAGCCCAGCCGATGGCGACAAGGCCCTTGCCGGAGGCGTCCGCGAGTATCTTTTGGCCGATCTCTCCGTCGAGCACGCGATCGGCCACTTCGGCGGTGGGAAACAGGAACGGCAGGTCAAACACGGCGAACTCGGGGAGCATACCGACCAGGGGTGAGGTGGACGGCGCTGTCATCTCCAGGGTGCCGGCCTGTAGCGAGCTTACCGCCTGCAGATCATCGCCGAGTTGGGCGCTGTGGAACAGTTTGACCTGGATATGGCCGCCGCTGCGTTGCTCGACAATTTTCTCGAAGTACTCCAGACCGCGGTATTGCGCGCCGGACTGGGTGGTGCCGATGCTGAATTTGAGTTCGAAGTCGCCCTCGTCGGCGACGACCGCACCTTTGACGTCCGGGATCGGCGGCAGTTGCGGGGCTGCGCTCGCCTGAGCGCTGGCCAAGCCAATGACCAGGCCGGCAATGAGGGACACGAGTGGTTTTCTTGTAGTTGTTTTCACGATGACACTCCGGTCTTTTTTATCTAATGGGTATCTAACATGGGATGAACGCGTTGCGAGTTAGCCTGTACGACGGTTAACCGTGGATGATCCGCCGGTGGCGATCCTTGCCCTATCGGGTGGACCCGGCCAGAACCGACTGGCGTCTGGCCCTTGAGGCGGGGCGGGCGGTTCAGTCGGTCTGCCAGGCGGCGCCGCTTGGATACAGGTGGTGGGCCAGTGATTCGGCATGCATGCTGATGCTGTAGCCCGGGGCCGTGGGCGGCTGGTAGCGGCCCCGATGAATCCTGACCGGATCGAGGAAGTGCTCGTGCAGGTGGTCGACGTACTCCAGCACGCGTCCCTCGAGCGAGCCAGAGACGGCGACATAGTCGAACAGCGAAATATGCTGCACGTATTCGCAGAGGCCGACACCGCCGCCGTGGGGGCAGACCGGCACATCGAACTTGGCCGCCAGCAGCAGCACCAGGATGACTTCGTTGAGGCCGCCGAGCCGCGCGGCATCCAGTTGGCAGTAGTCGATGGCGCCTGCCTGCAGCAGCTGCTTGAACATGATCCGGTTGTGGCAATGTTCGCCGGTGGCCACACCAATCGGGCCGATGCGCCGGCGGATCTCTGCGTGACCGAGGATATCGTCGGGGCTGGTGGGTTCCTCGATCCACAGCGGGTCGAACTGTGCCAGCTTGCGCATGTTGACCACCGCTTCATCGACGTCCCACATCTGGTTGGCGTCCATCATCAGCGGCCGCTCCCAGCCGATTTCCTCGCGCAGGATGCTGGCGCGGCGCATGTCTTCCTGCAGGTCGCCGCCGACCTTCTGCTTGAAGTGGGTCCAGCCTTCGGCCAGGGCTTCGCGTGCCAGGCGGCGGATCTTTTCATCGGAGTAACCCAGCCAGCCGGCCGAGGTGGTGTAGCCGGGGTAGCCTTGTTCGTGCATTTCCTGTTCGCGGCGGGTCTTGCCACTGGCTTTGCGCTTGAGCATGGCCAGGGCTTCTTCCGGGGTCAGCACGTCGGTGACGAAGCGGAAATCCAGGCAGCTCACCAGCTGCTCCGGCGACATGTCGCACAGCAGTTTCCAGACCGGCTTGCCCTCGGCCTTGGCCCACAGATCCCAGATCGCATTGACGATGGCGGCGGTGGCCAGGTGGATAGCCCCTTTGTCCGGGCCTATCCAGCGTAGCTGGCTGTCGCCGCTGGTGATGTGCCGCCAGAAACCGCCCATGTCGGCGGTAATCGAGGCCAGGCTGCGTCCCTCGACCATTGGCGCCAGGGACTGTACCGCAGTCACGCAGATCTCATTGCCGCGGCCGATGGTGAACGTCAGGCCATGGCCTTCCAGGCCTGAGCTGGCGTCAGTATGCAGGGTCACGTAGGTGGCGGAGTAGTCGGGCGCCGCATTCATTGCATCCGAACCGTCGAGCTCGCGAGAGGTCGGGAAACGGATGTCTTGGACGGTAACGCGAGTAATCGTCGGCATAGTGGGGGGTACCTGCCAGTGTGTGGCGTTGTTGTTATTGTCCTCGCGAGTGTGTTGGTGCGGCGCTTGGGGCGCTGCCCTGACTCGTGGGTTCAGGTGTACCGATATGCCGTTGCGCAAGTGCTGCGTCGGCTCTATCGGTAGGGAGCGGAAATCACGTTATGGCAGGCCAGGCGGGGCGTCTAATGAGGCTTCTTCATCACGCAATAACAGCAGGTTATCCGGGCGTGCGGGTGCATTGCGAAATGGTGATGCTCCGCCCGATCTGGCTGTGCGGCCCATAGCGGTTTGGGTGAACGGCCGCCAGGGACTGGTGGCCCATGCGAGTGGTTCAATCAGTCAATTTCGGCATCAGAGGTCCCGATGCGCTGTTAGCGCTCCTCGCACTAGCCCGCTATGGCACGTTGCAGCGTTCTACCTCAGAACCTCAATCATTCGAACTGGCGTTAACCAACTAGCCGTACTGGCCACTAATCCTGCGACCGGCCGGCGAGGAGGATGTCGATGAGGTCCTGGGCGTTGGACGAGGGTGTTTCGTGCTTGCGCGTGAGGATGCCGAAGCGCAGTGGTTGGGTGACCAGGGGCGTCGACAGCACGCAGAGGCGGCCCTGCTCGACCTGCTGGCGGGCAATGGCCTCCGGTAGCAGGGCCAAGGTCTGACTGTGTTGCAGCAGGTGCAGGGTGGTCTGCACCGAGGTGGTTTCGATGATGTTGCTGGGTGGGCTGATCTCCAGCTGGCTGAGCAGTTGTTCGAGCATCTGTCGCATCGGCGTGTCCAGCGGGTACAGCACCCAGGGCCACTGGGTCAGCTCCACGGGTGGGATGTCGCGCTGGTCGCTCAGCGGGTGGGTGCGATTGGCCACCAGCCAGAAGGGCTCTTCGGCAAGCGCTTGAAAGTCGAAACGTTGCTGCTGGCGAACTTGGGTGAAGCGGCCGACCACCAGGTCCAGTTGCTTGTGCTCCAGCATCTGCAGCAGCTGGTCGCTGGTTTGTTCGACCAGCTCGATCACCAGCAGTGGCCTTCTGCGTTTGATCTCGGCCAGCGCCTCGGGCAGTGCTGCGGCGGTGGCGGCGAAGATCGCACCAATCTTGACATAGCCATGCCCACCCTTGCGCAAGGTGTCGAGTTGATGAATGAAACGCTGGGAATCATTCAGTGTGCTCTCGGCGTATTGGATGACTACCAGGCCTAGCTCGCTAGGCTGCAACTCACGCGGCAGACGCTCGAACAAAGAGAAGCCGAACAGCTCTTCGATGTCGCGCAGCATCTTGCTCACAGCTGGCTGGCTGAGGCCCATCTGTTCGGCGGTGGTGTGCATGTTGGCGGTGCGCGCGAGCGTCGCGATCAATACCAAATGGCGGAACTTCAGCCAGTTTTTCAGCGCTGGCAGGTTGCTCGAGTTGCCACTCATGAGTGGCCAACTTTCGAGTGGAGTGATAACGAAGTCATATCGGCCCTTGAGGAAATGTCATTAGAAGCATGGCGCGGAGGATGCCTAAAGTCGCATCCGTCGCGCCGCCATACAAGCCTGCAACGTGTCATAGCCTACTGCAGCGGGCTCGGTTCGCCGTACAGGATTGCCCTGTGCGAACCGATGGTGGCATTCGCTTTCTCACATCAAGGTACAACCACTGATGCCCAGCCCGTTGATGCTCACTCCTGAAAATACCCTTCCTGCCGATGGCCTGCAGGGCACTCTGATCGGTCGCGCCTGGATCCCCGGCGAGATACCCGGGCCGTCACCGGTGCTTCTGCGCGAGGACGGCGTGTACGACCTGGCAGAGCTGGCGCCGACCCTCGCCGGCCTGTTGGAACTGCCCGCTCTTTTGGATCACCTGCGTGAGCCCCAGGGGCGGTGCATTGCGAGTGTCGCCGAGCTGCTGGGCAACAGTGGCAGCGTGCGCAACCCGGCGCTGCCGAGCCTGCTGGCGCCGGCCGATCTGCAGGTGATCAAGGCGGCCGGGGTGACCTTTGCCGCGAGCATGCTTGAGCGGGTGATCGAGGAGCGCGCTGGCGGCGATCCGCATGCGGCCGAGGCGATCCGCGAACAGGTACGCGCGGTGATAGGCGACAACCTGGCCAGCATCGAGCCGGGTTCGGACAACGCGCTGCGGCTCAAGGCGCTGCTGGTCGAGCAGGGCCTGTGGTCGCAGTATCTGGAAGTGGGCATCGGTCCAGACGCCGAAATATTCACCAAGGCCCCGGTGTTGGCGGCGGTTGGCAGCGGTGCGGAGATTGGTATCCACCCTGGCTCGGCATGGAACAATCCGGAGCCGGAAGTGGTGCTGGTGGTCAACAGCCGCGGTGTGGTACTCGGAGCGACACTCGGCAACGACGTCAATCTGCGCGACTTCGAGGGCCGCAGCGCCTTGCTGCTGAGCAAGGCCAAGGACAACAACGGCTCTTGTGCCATCGGTCCGTTCATTCGCCTGTTCGACGAGGGCTTCAACCTCGACGATGTGCGCCAGTGCGTGGTTGAGTTGCGCGTTGAGGGTGAGGACGGTTTCGTCCTCGGCGGCAGCAGTTCGATGGCTCAGATCAGCCGTGATCCGCTGGACCTGGTGGCACAGACGTTGAATCGCAACCACCAGTACCCGGATGGATTTCTGCTGTTCCTCGGCACCCTGTTCGCTCCCACCGCGGATCGCGAGCAACCGGGCGGCGGCTTTACCCACAAGCTGCACGACCGGGTCAGAATCAGCAGCGCCAAGCTCGGTGCACTGCACAACCGGGTCAACAACAGCGATGCGGTCGCGCCCTGGACCTTCGGTCTGCTCGACCTGCTTAATAACCTCAGCGCGCGGCGCTTGCTCTAGTTGCCTCTACGGCTTGTTGGTTAACGCCAGTTCAGATGGCTGATGTGCCGAGGCAGGGCGCTGAGACAAGTCACTGCCAGCTATGGCGAGGAACGGCAACGCGGTATCGGGATATCAGACGCCGAAATTGACTATTTGAACTCGCCACAATGGCTCTTAGGGCGGGTTCTCCCGCTGCAGCTCTTCCAGCAGCATCTGCGCCGGGTGCGACAGCGGGCTACCGTGGCGGGCGATCACCCCATAGGGCTCGCTGCGCGAGCGCAGCTGCAGCGGCAGGCGACGGATCATGCCGAAGTCTTCGTTGAACTGCGCCACCTCGCGCGGCATCAACGCCACCAGTCCTGGGTCTTGCTGCAGCAGGCTGAGCATGGTGAAGGTCGAGGCGGTCTCCAGCGGGTAGCGCGGGAACTCCAGGCCGGCCTGGCTGAATTCGCGCTCCAGCAACAGACGCATCGGCATATTGGCCGGGTAAATCACCCAGCGATAATCGCTTAGATCCGCCAGCTCCAGATGCTCGGCGCCGACCAGCGGATGCTCGGGGTGGGCTACCAGTACCAACTGTTCCTCGTGCTGGCTCAGGCAGTCGTAGGCGTCCGGCCTGCGGCTGACGCTGCTGCGGCAGATGGCCAGGTCCAGACGGCCCTGGTCGATCAGGCTGAGCAGGCGCGCGCTGGTGTCTTCGACTATCTCGACCGACAGTTCCGGCTGCTTGTCGCGTAGGCGCGTCAGCGCGCGCATCAGCAGCGGCACAGCCCCCATTATCAGGCCCACCGACAGGCGTCCGCCGTGACCCTGGATGATGCCGACCATCTCTTCGCGCAAGTGCGCCAGGTCGCTGTGGATCAGTCGCGCATAGCGGATCACGCAGCGGCCCAGGTCGTTCGGCGTCAGGCCTTGGCTGGTGCGGGTAAACAGGCTGGCGCCAAAGGTGGTTTCGATCTCGTGCAGTGCCTTGGTCGCACCGGGTTGGCTGATCGCCACCTGGTCGGCGGCGCGGTGCAGGGAGCCCTGCTCGTCGAGGGCAATGAGCAGCCGCAATTGCTTCAGGCGCAGGCGCGAGATTATGGAGGGCAGGGACGAGATCATGGGGATGACTAAAAGTTATCGCTCAATCAGAAGCTTTCATTAGGCAGCATCGCCGAGGGTTTTTAAAGTGGCCGTCATCGATTTCCGCTCCAGACGCGGTCACTACAACAGCAGGAGCCCCTGGCCATGCGATTGATTCAATTCGAGAACGAACAAGGCCAGCGCCAGGTCGGCGTGGTCAGCGGCGAGCGTATCGAGGTGGTCCGCGATGCCCGTAGCACCCGCGAGCTGGCCCTGGCGGCGATCCGCAACCAACGTAGCCTGCAGGCCCAGGTCGAGGTCCAGGGCAGTGACGCCGGTCCGCTGTATCGCGATTTGCTCAACGAGCGGCGCGTGCTGGCGCCGCTCGATCATGCTGACCCGGCCCATTGCCTGGTCAGCGGTACCGGTCTGACCCACCTGGGCAGCGCCTCGACCCGCGACAAGATGCACCAGCAGAGCGAGCAGGAAGAAACCAAGCTGACCGACACCATGCAGATGTTCCGTTGGGGCATGCAGGGCGGTCGGCCGCAGTCTGGAACGCCTGGCGCTCAGCCGGAATGGTTCTACAAGGGCGACGGCAGCATTGTGGTGCGTCCCGGCGCGGATTTTCCGGTACCGGACTTCGCCGAAGATTTCGGCGAGGAGCCGGAGCTGACCGGGCTCTACGTGATCGGTGATGACGGCATGCCCTATCGGGTCGGCTTCGCCCTCGGCAACGAGTTCTCCGACCATGTGACCGAGCGCAAGAATTATCTGTACCTGGCCCATTCCAAATTGCGCTTCTGTTCCTTCGGCCCCGAGCTGCGCCTGGGCGAGCTGCCGGGTCACCTGGCCGGCACCAGCCGCATTCGCCGTGGCGACACGGTGCTGTGGGAGAAAGAATTTCTTTCCGGCGAAGAGAACATGTGTCACAGCCTGGAGAACCTCGAATACCACCACTTCAAGTACGCCCAGTTCCTCCGTCCGGGCGATGTCCATGTGCATTTCTTCGGCACCGCCACCTTGTCGTTCGCCGATGGGGTCAAGGCGCAGCCGGGGGATCGCTTCGAGATCAGCCTGGACGCCTTCGGCGAACCGTTGCGCAACGGTATCCGGCTGAACCCGCCGGGCTTGCTCGCAGGCGCAGTCAAGTCGCTCTGAGATAACCATCCAAGAGCGCCAGGACGGCGCTTTCAAGCCATGGGACTGGCGCCTCGCCGCGTTTTCACAAGAGGCGTGTGTCGAGTTCCCTACCATTCGCGGGCTTATGCCCACCGCTTCGCCGCGCTGCGGTCGAGGCACCCTGAACCCACAAGGTCAAGGAGTCGTACATGCCCGAGATTCTCGGTCACAACTACATCGCCGGCGGTCGCAGTGCCGCCGGCTCCATTTCCCTGCAGAGCTTCGACGCGCAAAGTGGCGTAGCGCTGCCGTTCAGTTTCATCCAGGCCACCGCGGCTGAGGTGAATGCCGCCGCCGAGGCAGCAGCGGCGGCTTACCCGGTCTACCGTAACCTGCCGGCAGCCAGGCGTGCCGAGTTCCTCGACGCCATCGCCGCCGAGATTGATGCCTTGGGCGATGACTTCGTTGCCCTGGTCTGTCGTGAGACCGCATTGCCGGCCGGACGTATCCAGGGCGAGCGCGGGCGGACCAGCAACCAGATGCGCCTGTTCGCCCAAGTGCTGCGCCGCGGCGACTTTTATGGCGCGCGTATCGACCCGGCTCTGCCCGAGCGCCAGCCGTTGCCGCGCGCGGATCTGCGCCAGTACCGCATCGGCGTCGGCCCGGTCGCGGTGTTCGGCGCCAGCAACTTCCCGCTGGCGTTCTCCACCGCTGGCGGGGACACGGCTGCCGCGCTGGCAGCCGGTTGCCCGGTGGTATTCAAGGCGCATAGCGGTCACATGGCCACGGCTGAGTGTGTGGCCGACGCAATCATCCGCGCCGCGCAGAAGTCCGGCATGCCGGTCGGGGTATTCAACATGGTCTATGGCGGCGGGGTCGGCGAATGGCTGGTCAAGCATCCGGCGATCCAGGCGGTCGGCTTCACCGGCTCGCTGAGAGGCGGTCGAGCGCTGTGCGACATGGCGGCGGCGCGACCGCAGCCGATCCCGGTATTTGCCGAGATGTCGAGCATCAACCCGGTGTTGCTGTTGCCTGAAGCGCTGAAGGCGCGCGGCGAACAGGTCGCCGCCGAACTGACCGGCTCGGTGCTGCTCGGCTGCGGCCAGTTCTGCACCAGCCCTGGGCTGGTGCTCGGTGTCGGCTCCCCCGAGTTCACCGCCTTCCTTGAGACCTTTGCCGCACGCATGAACGATCAGCCGGCGCAGACCATGCTCAATGCCGGCACCCTGCAGAGCTACGTCAGTGGTCTTGAGCGGCTGCGCGAGCACCCTGGCATCCGCCACTTGGCCGGTGCCGAGCAAGCCGGCAATCAGGCTTGCCCTCAGCTATTCAAAGCGGATGTGCGGCTACTGCTGGAAGGCGACGAGTTGCTCCAGGAAGAAGTCTTCGGCCCCACCACCGTGGTCGTGGAAGTCGCCGACAGGGCCGAACTGCTGCGTGCGCTGCACGGCCTGCATGGCCAGCTCACCGCCACCCTGATCGCCGACGCCGCGGACCTGGACAGCTGCGCCGATTTGCTGGCGCTGCTCGAACAGAAGGCCGGCCGCCTGCTGCTCAATGGCTACCCGACCGGTGTCGAGGTGTGCGACTCGATGGTGCATGGCGGCCCCTATCCGGCCACCTCCGATGCCCGTGGCACCTCGGTGGGCACCCTGGCGATCGATCGCTTCCTGCGCCCGGTGTGTTACCAGAACTGCCCGGATGTCCTATTGCCGCCAGCCTTGCAGAACGCCAATCCGCTGGGGATTCGCCGGTTGGTGGATGGCACCTCAACCAGTACCGCACTGGATTGAGTCGATGTTGACGAAGCCTATGGCGCTGCTCCGGCTTGCCGGCGGCGCCGGACGCTCCTGAGATTCGCGAACCCGAGCCGGGAAGCAGTCGGGATCAACCGCATTTTGCCTGGCCGATGGGCCGGGTAAAACGCCGCCGTGGTCGGCGGCACCTCATGCCGCAGCGTGGTCGGGCATTCCTGATTTTGGGGGTGAAGCGTCCGGCGGCTGTGGCCATCCAACAATAATTAGAGAACAACAATCGATGATTGCTCGTAATCGCAGTGCAACCTGGCTATTCAGCTGTACCGCTTTCTCGCTCGCCGGAATGTCGCCCTTGTTGGCCGTGGCCGAAGGTTTCGCCGACGACGCCAAGGTCAACCTGGGCCTGCGCAACTTCTATATCAACCGCAACTTCGTCGATCCGGCCTACCCGCAAGGCAAGGCCGAGGAGTGGGCCCAGAGCTTCATCCTCGATGCACGCTCCGGTTTCACCCCAGGCCCGGTCGGCTTCGGCGTCGATATCCTGGGTATGTACGCGGTCAAGTTGGATGGCGGCCGCGGCACCCGCAACACGGGAATGTTGCCGATTCACGATGGCAACCATCCGGCCGACGACTTCGGTCGCCTCGGCGTGGCCGCCAAGGCCAAGCTGTCCAACACCGAGCTGAAGGTCGGCGAGTGGATGCCGGTGCTGCCGATCCTGCGAGCCGACGACGGCCGGGCACTGCCGCAGACTTTCGAGGGTGCCCAGCTCACCTCCAGCGAAATTGCCGGCCTGACCCTCTACGGCGGCCAGTTCCGCGGCAACAGTGAGCGCAATGACGCCAGCATGGAAGACATGAAGTTCGGCGGCGCCGAGTCGGATCGCTTCAACTTCGCCGGTGGTGAATACAAGTTCAACCAGGAGCGCACCCTGGTCGGCCTCTGGCACGCCGAACTGAAGGACATCTACAACCAGCAGTACGTCAATCTGGTGCACAGCCAACCCATCGGGGATTGGACCCTGGGCGCCAACCTCGGCTACTTCGTCGGCGGCGAAGACGGCAGCGAGTTGGCAGGTGAACTGGACAACAAGGTCTACTCGGGCCTGTTATCGGCCAAGACCGGCGCGCATGCTTTCTACCTCGGTTTGCAGAAACTCAGCGGCGATGACAAGTGGATGCGGGTCAACGGCACCAGCGGTGGCAGCCTGGCCAACGACAGCTACAACGCCAGCTACGACAACGCCCAGGAACGTTCCTGGCAGGTGCGTTACGACTACAACTTCGTGGGCGTCGGTATTCCCGGCCTGACCCTGATGAACCGCTACATCAGCGGCGACAACGTGCACACCGGAGCCATCACCGACGGCAAGGAATGGGGTCGTGAAACCGAACTGGCCTATGTGGTGCAAAGCGGGGCGCTTAAGAACCTGTCGATGAAATGGCGCAACAACACCATTCGACGTGACTTCAGCAGCAACGAGTTCGACGAGAATCGACTGATTTTCAACTATCCGCTGTCGCTGCTCTGAGGCTTGTCCCATCGTTGTACTCCAAGTGTGTTAAAACCTTTCGCCCGTCCATGTGACGGGTTTTTTTCGTCCCGAGCTTGGGTGTGGCATCCGTGGACTGCCGGGGGGCAGTGCGGGAGCTACTGTCGAGAGATCATGGCTGACCCATCGCCTTAAGCGGCTGCGCGGCTGGCGATGAATCGTCGCTGCAGGGTAAGCCAGCCGCGGAGTTGTCTGTGGCAGGCTGCCCAGGCGGAGGCCGCCGGGCGCTGCGGCAAGCCAACCGGCACAGATGCGCCTGCCGAGACCAGGCGAAAGGGCGAGAGGGGTAATCGATGGGCGCGGCGCCGTCGGTCGGCGGGCATAGCGCTACAGGGGGTAGGGCGACTCGACTTCGGACGAGGTCGGTGGCACGCAGTGCAAAGTAGTGAGAGGCAATTGGCTGGTAGGGCGAGGCGGGAGGCCCGGCGCGCATGGCGCGCGCCGGGTAGGTTGTCAGTGCGAGTGACGCGGTACTTCGGAACCCCGGCAGCCAACCAGGAAGTCGAAGTCGCAGCCCTGGTCGGCCTGCAGCACGTGGTCGACGTAGAGGCGACGATAGCCGCCGTCCCAGAGCAGCCCTTGCGGTTGCTGCCAGGTTGCCAGACGCGCCTGCAGCTCCGCCTCGGGGATGTCCAGGTGCAGGCGTCCGGCGACGCAGTCGAGCTCGATGAAATCGCCGTTCTGCACCACCGCCAGCGGGCCGCCAGCTGCAGCCTCTGGGGCCACGTGTAGGACCACGGTGCCGTAGGCGGTGCCGCTCATGCGCGCATCGGAAATCCGCACCATGTCGGTGATGCCCTTGGCCAGCACCTTGGGCGGCAGGCCCATGTTGCCGACCTCGGCCATGCCCGGGTAACCCTTGGGTCCGCAATTCTTCAACACCAGCACGCAGGTCTCGTCGACGTCCAGTTCTGGGTCGTTGATCCGCGCTTTGTAGTCGTCGAAGTTCTCGAACACCACCGCCCGACCACGGTGCTGCATCAGCTCCGGGCTAGCCGCCGAGGGTTTCAGGACAGCGCCCTTGGGTGCCAGGTTGCCATGCAGCACGCTGATGCCACCGTCGGCGCGCAGTGGATTGTCGAGCTGACGTATCACCTCGTCGTCGCCGTAGATGGGGGCATCCACGCAGTTGTCCCACAAGCTGTTGCCGTTGGCGGTCAGAGCCTGTGGGTTGGGTAGCAGCCCCTTCTCGCCCAGACGGCGGATCACCGCGGGCAGGCCTCCGGCATAGTAGAACTCTTCCATCAGGAAGCGCCCGGAGGGCTGCAGGTCGACGATGGTCGGGGTGCCGCGGCCGACGCGGGTCCAGTCGTCCAGTTCCAGCTCGACACCGATGCGCCCGGCGATGGCCTTGAGGTGGATCACCGCGTTGGTCGAGCCGCCGATGGCGGCATTCACCCGAATGGCGTTCTCGAAAGCTTCGCGAGTGAGCAACTTGGACAGGCGCAGGTCTTCGCGGACCATTTCGACGATGCGCATACCCGACATGTGTGCAAGCACATAGCGACGTGAGTCGACCGCCGGAATCGCCGCGTTGTGCGGCAACGAGGTGCCCAGCGCTTCAGCCATGCAGGCCATGGTCGAGGCCGTGCCCATGGTGTTGCAGGTGCCCGCCGAACGCGACATGCCAGCCTCGGCGGCCATGAAGTCGTGGATCGAGATCTTGCCGGCCTTCACCTCTTCGCTGAGCTGCCAGACCACGGTGCCGGAGCCGATGTCCTTGCCCTTGTGCTTGCCATTGAGCATCGGCCCGCCGGTAACCACTATGGTTGGCACGTCGCAACTCGCGGCGCCCATCAGCAGCGCCGGGGTGGTCTTGTCGCAACCGACTAGCAGCACCACGGCGTCTATCGGGTTGCCGCGAATCGCCTCTTCCACATCCATACTTGCCAGGTTACGGGTGAGCATGGCGGTGGGGCGCAGATTGGACTCGCCACTGGAGAACACCGGGAACTCAACCGGAAAACCGCCGGCCTCTAGCACGCCTTGCTTAACGTGCTCGGCGAGCTTGCGGAAATGCGCGTTGCAGGGCGTCAGTTCGGACCAAGTGTTGCAGATGCCGATGATCGGTTTGCCCTGAAACTCGTGGTCCGGGATGCCCTGGTTTTTCATCCAGCTGCGGTACATGAAGCCATTCTTGTCGGCGGTGCCGAACCACTGGGCGGAGCGAAGCGGACGTTTGTCAGACATGATGAGGACCTATTAAGCAGCGGGAAGCCGCCAGGGGCTCCCGGATTGATCGGAGTAGGGGTTACAGCAGCCAGGTGGAGATGGCCGGGAAGTACAGCAGCAGGCCGAGCACGCACAGCTGGATGATGATGAAGGGCACCATTGACCTGAAGATGTCGGTGAGGCTGATGTCCGGGGGCGCCACGCTTTTCAGGTAGAAGGCCGCAGGGCCAAAGGGCGGCGAGATGTATGACACCTGCATGCTCACGGCAAAGAGAATGCCGAACCACACCGGGTCGTAGCCCAGCTCCACGACGATGGGCACGAAGATCGGCAGGCAGAGCATGGCGATGCCGATCCAGTCGAGGATCATGCCCAGCACCAGGAAGATCAGCATCATGACTAGGATGATGATGAAGGGCGCCACGTCCAATCCGGTGATTGCCGAGGAGACGAAGCGGTTGCCGCCCATCAGGTTGTAGACCCCCACCAGGCAGGCCGCGCCGATACCGATCCAGACGATCATGCCGCAGGTTTCAAGGGTTTGGGTCAGGCTGCCCTGGAGCAATTTGATATTGAACTCGCCGCGCACCAGCACCGCCAACAGCACACCGAGTGCCCCCATGGCCGCCGCTTCGGTGACCGAGGCGATGCCGGCGTAAATGCTACCGAGCACTAGGCCGGCGATGACGACCGGGAAGAACATGCCCTTGAATGCTTCGCCGATCGTCAGGCGCGGGGTGTGCGCGTCCTGTTCGAGGTGGGCGCCGCCCATCTGCGGATAACGCGTGCACATCGCCACCACGTAGAGCATGTAGCAGCCCATCAGCAGGAAGGCCGGCATTATCGCGGCCTTGAACAGGTCGGCGATCGATACACTGGCGATCAGGCCGTAGATGATCAGCACGATGGACGGCGGCACCATGGTACCGAGCGAACCGCCAGCGCAAACCACGCCGATGGCGATGCGCTTGTCATATCCCAGGCGCAGCATTTGCGGCAGGGCAAGCACCCCGAGCAGGACAATTTCTCCACCGATAATCCCGGAGATGGCGGCCAGGAAGAACGCCACTACCAGGGTCTGTACCGCCACCCCGCCGGGCAGACGGCCGGCGAAGAAACGCATCGAGTTGAACAGGTCGCGGGCCAGGCCGGAGCGATCGAGCAGTCCGGCCATGAAGACGAACATGGGGACCGCGACCAGCGAGTATTCGGTGATGAAGCCGAACAGGCGACTGGCCACCAGTGGCACGGCCATGGGGCCGAACCAGCCCAGGGTAAAGATGGCCGCCACCAGGCCGGTAACGTATGCCAGCGGCAGGCCGAGTATCAGCAGGCCGAAGATGGCGAAGATCATCAGATAGGTTGCGATTTCAATGCTCATGGCACGGGTTCCAGGTCATTGGTTGTTGCGCCAGTGCCGGCAGATGCGGACGAACTGCTGCAGCGCCATGATGGCGATCGAGATCAGGATGATGATCTTGGTGAAGGCCGGTAGCGGCGGGTTCCAGGACGAACCAGAGGTTTCCAGGCGCCATCCGCCATCCGGTGCATGGGTGGCGTTGAAGGCCAGTACCCAGGCGGCGTAGCCAATGGCCAGGCAGAACAGGATGCCCAGTATCAGGTTCAGTAATTCCAGCCAGGAACGCTTTCGCGGCGAGAGGCGATCAAGCAGGATGCGGATCTGGATGTGCCGGTTGGTGGCCAGGGCGTAAGGCCCGCCCAAGGCGAAGATCGCCGCAACCAGAAAGGTGGTGGTTTCGTGAGCCCAGTCGGTTGGCGCGTTGAAACCGTAGCGCATGATCACTTCGTAGACGCTGACCAGCATGGCCAGGAATACCAGCCAGGCAGCGGTCTGGCCAACATGTCGGACCAGGCGATCGAGTGGATTGGTACTGGGCGGTGGCGCAGTGACGCCGAGATGATCATCGCTTGAGGGTTGAGAAAATTTCACGGGGGAACTCCTCGGCAGCCCCGGCACGAGGCGCCGGAACTGCTTACTTCGGGTTGCGCTAGAGACGAGCGTGAGGGGTCAGAGCAGGTCCTTGCTCTGCAGGTAGGCTTGAATCGATTCGACGGCTTCCTTGGCCTCGGGGCTGCGGTCGCGCCAGTCGCTCCACTCCGAACGGGCAATCTGGCGGAATTTCTTCAGCTCTTCGTCGGGAAGAGTGGTTAAGGTCACGTCGCCTTTCTGCTTGGCGACGGCGACTTGTTCCTCATCCTTCGTCTGCAGGTCGCCGATCAGTGTCTCCGTGAAGCTGTCCACCGACTCTTCCAACACGCGCTGCTGCTCCTCGCTCAGTCCATCCCAGATGGTCTTGTTGATGGAGATGTCCTTCATCGGCATCGAGTGGAAACCCGGGTACACGGCGAACGGGGCGTACTTGTGGTAGCCCTGCTGGTAGTTGGTGGCAAACACCGTGTAGTCGGCGGCATCGATCACCCCCTTCTCCAGCCCGGTGTACACCTCAGAGGTGGGCAAATTGACCGGCGCGGCGCCCACCAGCTTGAAGATGTTCGAGACCATACCCTCGGGAGCTCGGATCTTGATGCCTTTGAAGTCTTCCAGCTTTTCGATGGGGCGTTTAGTGATCAGCGATTCGACGCCGACCGCACCGGCGCGAATCAGGTGCACGTTATAGGGCTCGACCAGCCGGTTGTAGCCGTCTTCACCGCCGTTGCGCATGTAGTCGAGGAAGGTGGACGTATCGTTCCAGGCGCCGACCATGTTGCCGTAGACGGCGAAGGCCGCATTCTTGCCGGAGAAGTAGCCGGGGTCGGTGATGTGGCCCTGGATGATGCCGGCGCCGACAGCGTCCAGCGTCTCGTTGTTGCCGACGATGGTGCCAGTCGGCATGACCTCGATCACGATCTCGCCCTGGGTCTTGTCGGCGACGCTCTTGGCCCATTGCTGGGCGATGCGGTATTCGTCGTCGCCGGCGTTGACGTTGATCTGGAACTTCCACTCCTCCTTGGCGAGGGCGGCGGTGGAGCTCATAAGCACGGCAATGGCAACGGCGCTCAGGGTTAGGCGGTGCGGGAAATTACTGGGGTGCATGGTGCCTCTCCATTTATTTTTATCAGGCAATTTGAGCTGCGGCTCCGGTAGGGGGCGCTCGACGTCATGTGCGCCTACTGCAGGGGTAGGCATGTCACATGCAGTTCATGGTCAGGGTAGACAGGCAAGGGATAATCAACAAATATACATTTTTGCCTAATCGATACACGAACGGATATACCTAGTGCCGATGAAACCCCTCAATAGCAGCTGGTTCGTGCGTGCCCGCCTGAAGAGTCGGCACATCCCTATGTTGGTGGCGCTTGGCGACACCGGCAACCTCAACCGCGCCGCCGAAGGGTTGGGTATTTCCCAGCCCGCCATTTCCAAGCTGCTTAAGGATCTCGAGGACGGGCTTGAGGTTCCGCTGTTCGAGCGGCATGCCCGTGGCGTGGTGCCGACCATCTACGGCGAAGCCATGATCCGCCATGCACGACGCATGCAGACCAGCCTTGAGAGCGCGTTCGATGAGGTCAGCGCCCTGCGAGGAGGGCAGCGTGGGCACGTGCGCATCGGCACTATTCTCACCCCCTGCGCCGACCTGCTGCCGGAGCTGACTCGGCGAGTGAGGCAAAGTCATCCCGATCTGGAGTTGAGCATCCGTACAGGCTCGAGCCGTGACCTTATGGCAACACTGAATGATGGCGAGCTGGACTTTCTGGTCGCACGCTTCTTCGCCGACAGCGGCCAAGGCGGCATGCGCTTTGAGCCTTTATATAAGGAGCCCCTGTGCGTCTGCGCCCGGGCTGGGCTGATCGATCATGTGCTGTCGCGCGAGGAGCTGCATGACGCTGATTGGGTGCTGCCGCCCTCTGGTAGCGTGTTGCGCCATGAATTCGATGCGCTGTTCCAGCAAGTCGGCATGCTGCCGCCGGGCAAGGTGGTGAACGCGGAGAACCTGCTGATGGTGACCACCCTGCTGGAGAACAACGACATGCTCACGGTGCTACCGCGCGAGGTGGTGGCGCATTACGCACGTTACGGCATGCTCTCTGTGGCAGAAGTGGAGGCCGGCATCGAGGAGGATCTAAATCGTAGCTTGATGGCCTATGGGATTATTACCAAGCATGAAGAGCTCTTATCCCCTGCGGCCAGAAGTGTGTTGACCTTGATCAGGCAGGTCGCACAATTCTTTGAAAAAGGACTTGGTCGATCTCTGCCTGACGATCTGTTGTGATAATGGATCGAGCGCCACCGCCAAGTACAACCAGGTTTCATAGGTTCGAAAGTAGGAGATATCCGCGACTGCGTATTTCGCTCATCGTGACCGGCCATTTCGCTAACAACGTGACCGGTTTCTCGACCCAATTGCGCGGGGTCTAAATTCTAACCGCATCGGTCACGATGCCGCTTCTTCTTCCGCCTTTTTACGTCGCAGCGACTCGCCCTTCATTACGATTCGATACGCGCTGTGCACCAGCCGATCAAGTAAGGCGTCGGCCACTGTCGGGTCGTTGATCCAGCCGTGCCAGTGATCGACCGGCAGTTGGCTGGTCAGTACCGTCGACCGCGAGCCGGCGCGGTCGTCGATTACTTCCAGCAGGTCGTGCCGGGCATTTTCTTCCAGCGGTGCCAGGGCCCAGTCGTCCAATAATGTTGAACTCAACATTATTGGACTTATGTTGCGCACCCCGTTATGTGGAGTAGCGACTGTCAGCCCGCCATTGGTCTGACTTTGGAGCGTCCGTACTCAACATAACTAGTCCCAAGGGTAGCGTGGATTTCTCCATCGAACGCAATGGAGGACATCATGCTCACTCGAATCTTCCCCAAGACACATCGGCGCGATGTCGAGTCGCCCGTTGGCTGCTGGCTCGAAGGCTTTGCGGACTGGCTAGTGTCCGTCGGCTACGCACGCAGTCCCACTTGCCACCATGTTCGCAGACTTAAACTGGTGCTTGAGCGCGTCGAATCGATCGTACCGGATGCCAATTTCTCGGTACACCTGCTCGATACGATATTCACTTCGGTCCGAACGCGACCTCGATACCGCGCAACCCGGCGTGCCTTTGAACGCTTCCTGGCTACTCGCGGGCTTCTGACCGTAGAGCCCGATGTCGATCGGTTTGCCCTGCTACTCAAGGTATACCGCCATCACCTCATTGAGGTTCGCGGCTTGGCGCCGCCGACAGTCAGCCAGCATATCTCGACCATTGCCGACTTTCTGACTCAGTCCGTGCCACAGGAGGCGGTGCTTCTGGATCTGTCGGCGCCGGCCGTAGAACAGTTCGTCATTACCAAGGGCCAGCTGATCAAGCGTCAGAGCCTGCAACATTCCATCGCCAGATTGCGTGCCTTTCTCCGCTACTGCTTCGACCACGGCCATATCCGGGAGCGCCTCTATACGATCGACACGCCGCGCATCTATCGCGGCGAAGCCCCTCCCCGTGCCCTTGCCTGGCGTTTGATGCAGCAACTATTGCAGTCAGTCGATCGCAACAGCAAAGCCGGTTGGCGCGACTACGCCATCCTGCACTTGATGGCTTACTACGGACTGCGGCCATCGGAGATCGTGGCACTCACCGTGGCATCGATAGATTGGACAGCCCGGACGTTGCGTGTCGATCAGCGCAAGACCAGCTCGAACTTGATCCTGCCGCTGTCAACTGCCGTTGTAGCGATTGCTTAGGCGCCGCCAGCGCGCGCTCGGGGTTTCCTCCCAGCTCTTGAGCAACAGAAGCTTGGTCGGCTTTGATCACGATCTCACCGAGGATGCCGGCGTGCTCGTACTGTCCGGCCAGGATGAAGATCAACTGCGACCACAGCTCAGGGAAGCCGCTGAGCCAGTCCAGGATGTCGGGTGTGAGAATCTGCGAGTAGATCAGCGCTGCAGCAGCGCCGTGTAGCTGATAATTGCGCCCCTTCACATACCGGAATCGATATGGGCGACTGATGGGGCTGTGCCAAGGGTGCCAGGTCTTCCCTCCTTCCAGTTCCATCTGCACCTGAGCTGTCTCCGTGCGAAGTGTATTCAGGGGGGGATATTTGTCGGAGTCGTGCAGGCGACGTGGCTGGCAATGTGTGTTGGAAGGGGTTGCCTGCTAACGATGAATGGTTGCGGATGGCTGGGGTGGTTCAGGTCATTACTGCCGTGTTCGTCGCTTGTCTGCGGTAGGGAGGTGTAGTTTATCTTTGTGGGAGTCGGGCAAAAGTAGTTGGTGGCTTATTGCTATATAAGTCATAATAATGGCGTCATTATGTCGTCTGTCTCGCGCTCCCGCGGAAATATCGGCCAATGCAATGCTCATTAGTTCCCGCCCCAGGAGCGCGAAATGGATAGCTACCCGAATGACCTGCTCAGTGCCTTGGTCGAAAGGATCGGCCTGGGCATCATCGTGCTCGATGCGAATACGCGTATTCAGCATTGGAATGCTTTCGTCGCCCAACGTTGTGGCAAGAACCTTCACCAAGCCAAGGGACGGCTTTTTGTGGACGTCTTCCCGGAGGCGGATACCTCGCGCTTCGAACGGATGGTCGAATTGGCGCGTGACAAGTCCACGCATGTCTACAGTCACTGGCTGGAAATGCCAGCGCTTGTGGAATTGCCTGTGTCAACGGCCGAACATGGGCGCCTGGCGCTGCAGAGCACCTTATTTTTTCCCTTCGAGACCCCTGATGGCAGTGTCCACTACGGCTTGGTGATGTATGAAACCAGTACTCTGGCGCAATCCAGCGAGCAGCTGGAGCTGGCACTGAATGCCTTAGGTAGTAAGCAGGTGGAGCAGGATCAGTTGCTTCGCAAATTGGAGGCTGCCAATAGTCAGCTGTTGCAATCGGAGAAAATGGCGGCAATAGGTCAATTGGCGGCAGGTGTAGCTCACGAGATCAATAACCCCATCGGCTATGTGTTCTCGAACCTTAAGGCCCTCGACGGTTATGTGCATAACCTACTGAAGATCATCGATGCGGTAGACGGTGCTACGAGCCTTGATGACGTGCGTCAACTCAAGCGCAGCCTTGAATACGACTACATTCGAGGTGATGTGGAAGCGCTGATCAGCGAGTCGGGGGATGGCATCGACCGAGTCAAACAGATCATTAGTGCGCTCAAGGACTTCTCCCATATAGAGGAGGACGAATTTCGTCTGGCCGATCTGCACCGCGGTTTGGATAGCACCCTCAACGTGGTCAACAACGAATTGAAGTACAAGGCCGAAGTGGTCAAGGAATATGGCGAGTTGCCCGAGGTGGATTGCATCCCCTCGCAGGTCAATCAGGTAGCGATGAATCTGCTAGTCAATGCTGCACATGCCATCGAGAAATTTGGACGTATCACCCTGCGCACTGCATGTGACGGCGACTGGATCTGGATCGAGGTCGAGGACACGGGTAAAGGCATCGAGCCGAAGCTACTCAATCGTATTTTTGAGCCTTTCTTCACGACCAAACCGGTCGGAAAGGGAACCGGGCTTGGTCTGGCTCTTTCCTACAGCATCGTGCAGAAGCATCACGGGCGTATAGAGGTTGACAGTGAGGTGGGTAAGGGTTCGCGCTTCCGCGTCTGGCTACCGGTTCATCAGCCGACTGCTTTGGATCAGGCGGATGGGCAAGCGATATGAGCATGCGGGAACCTGAAGTCGTGGCTACTCTGCTTCTAGTCGACGATGAGGTGAACATTCTCAATAGCTTACGCAGGATCCTGCGCAGCGAGCCCTACCGATTGTTCACCGCCAGTGGCGGTGAGGCGGCGCTTGCGCTGCTGGACCAGCAGCCGATCGACCTTGTGATTTCCGACGCTCGCATGCCGGGGATGGACGGTGCCACCTTGCTGGCCCAAGTACAACGGCGTTGGCCGGAATGTTTGCGTATCCTGCTTACCGGATATGCCGACATCACCACCACCGTCAAGGCGATTAACGAAGGGCAGATTTATCGTTATATCAGCAAGCCGTGGGACGACCATGAGCTGCGCTCGATTATTCACCAGGCTTTGGCCTTCCAACACTCCGAGCGTGAGCGTTTGCGCTTGGAATGCTTGGCCCGCGAGCAAAATGAACGTCTGCAAGAGCTGAACGCGACCCTTGAGCAGCGCGTACACGACCGCACCGCCGAGCTTGAGCAGACCGCGGACATGCTCGACCTTGCCTATGTCGAGCTGCGGCGCAGCTATGTCACCGCGACCGAGGTGTTTGCCAATCTGGTCAATCAGCGGCTGACTAGAGAGCGCCAGACCAACACACAAGTGATCGCTGTGGTCAAGGCTTATGCTGAGCGCTATCTGCTGGACGACCGTACCAGTAACGACTTGGCCATGGCCGCCGCGCTGTACAACATCGGCAAGTTGGCTTGGGATGATGAGCTGCTCGGCCAGCCGTCCGACCTGCTATACAAAGAAGGTCGAGCGCGCTACCGCCAGTATCCGGCGCTCGGCGAAAGCCTGTTGATGACTCTAGAGCCGGTTCAGGATGCGGGTCGACTGATTCGACATCACCAGGAACGTTGGGACGGCAATGGCTTCCCCGATCGTCTGGCGGGCGAGGCAATTCCCTTGGGAGCACGCCTGCTCAAGCTTTCCGTGGACTTCATCGAATTGCAGTGCGGCATGATCCTCGACCGCAAGCTGACCCGCGACGAGGCGCTGCTGCTGATAAAGAAATACACCGGGCGGCTCTACGACCCTGAACTCTGCAGTCGTTTCATCGAGCTTTGCAATAGCCTGACTCCGGATTTGGTCCTGACCGACGTCAGCATCCTTGCGCTGGATACCCGACGCCTGGAACCCGGTATGGTCTTGGCGCGCGATCTTCATGCGGAGAACGGCATGTTGCTACTGAACGAGGGCAAGTCACTGACCTCGGCGCTAATCAATAAGCTTATGGTGTTCGAGGCTTCTGAGGGCGGGCGCTACACGTTATTCGTGCGTAAGCCCGAGAGCCAGACGCCTGCTCAAGAGGGAGCTCAGAGTGATCAAAATTCTGTTAGTGGATGATGAACCGCATGTCCTTAGTGCGCTGAGGCGGGTGTTACACCCGCTTCGATGGGAGGTACACGTCTTCAGCGATGCTCAGGCTGCTTTGGATGCACTCACTGAGCATGAATATGCAGTGATCATCTCCGACTATAAAATGCCGAATTTAGATGGCATTACTTTCCTGCAGTTTGCTAAGCAGCGCCAGCCGTATGCCTTGCGCATGGTGCTCAGTGCCCACGGTGATCGGCAATCAATGCTGCAAGCTATCAACCGTGCGGAAATCTACCGCTTTCTCTCAAAGCCCTGGGAAGATTACGAGATCGAGACTGCTGTGTGCGCGTGCGTCGATCTGTATTTATTGCGACGGGAGAATCATCACCTGCTCTCCCAGGTACGTAAGCAGCAGACGGCTCTGGAGCGGCAGCAGGACGAACTGATCCGCCTGGAAGCCGAATACCCAGGAATCACTCGGGTCGAGCGCGATACCGATGGTGCGGTCCTGATCGAGCTCGACGAGTGTTCCGACCATGGCTGATTATCTCGCGCACGAACGAAAGCTCACGCTCAAGGTGGTCTATTACGGGCCGGCCCTGAGCGGCAAGACCACCAACCTGATGCAGTTGCACACGCTGCTGCGCCCGCAGCGCAAGGGCGAGCTCATGGTGCTCGAGACCCGCGACGACCGCACGCTGTTCTTCGACGTGCTGCCGATCGGCCTGCGCAGCGAGAATGGCCTGGACCTGCGCCTGAAACTCTACACCGTGCCGGGTCAGGTACAGCACGACAGCACGCGCAAGGCGGTGTTGTCGCGCGCCGACGGGGTGATCTTCGTCGCTGATTCGCAGGCGGCGCAACAGGACAACAATGCCAATGCCTTCGACAACCTCGCCGACAACCTGCAGAAGCTCGGCATGGATATCGAGCAACTGCCGCTGGTGGTGCAGTTCAACAAGCGCGACGTGCCCGGCGCGGTCGACGAGGAAGGGCTGCAGGCACGCTGGCGGGACACGCCCTGGGCTCCGTTGTGTATGGCCTCGGCGATCAGTGGTCAGGGGGTGGTGGAAAGCTTTCGCCTGTTGCTCGAGCGGCTTTACCCAGCGCTCAACCGGGAATACCAACTGGCCGATGGCGAAGGCATAGACGCGGCGACCTTCGTTCGCCAGCTGAGCATGGCAGAGGGGGGCAGCTGATGCTGGGCTTCGAGGATGACCCGCGGTTGATCGATCTGCTCCCGATCGAGCGCCAGCAACGCCTGCTGCAGCTGTTGCAGGCCCTGGTCGCTCTGCCGCTGAGCCTGCACGAGCACTATCGCGATGATGCCGAACCGGTCGAGTTCAACCTGGAAACCCTGGCCTGGCTGCATTGCCCGCAGCAGCCACAGGTGCAGCAGGCTGCGGCCCGAGTGTTGGAGTTTGTGCTGTTTTATGTCGGCAAGTATCGCTTGGCCGCCAATCTGCACCACGACACCACTGAGGCCAGCTTCGCCGAGCTACAACGCCAGCATGCAGCGCTGCAGGCCTCCGAGGCGCGCTATCGAGTGCTTTCCGCGCAGCTGCAGACGCAGGTCGACGAGCAGGTCAAGGTCATCGAGCAAGCTCAGCAGCAGCTTTACGAAACGGCCCGCCTGCGCTCGATCGGCCAGCTTGCCGCCGGGGTCGCCCATGAGATCAACAACCCAATCGGGTTCATTGCCAGCAATCTGCGGGTGGCCGGCGACTATCTCGATGAGCTGAGCGCAAGCCTGCCCGCTGACCCCGCCTGTGACCTGCTGCTGAAGGATTTCAAGGATCTGCTGGGCGAATCGCTCAGCGGCACCCAGCGCATCGCGGGCATCGTCACCGACCTGAAGACCTTCTCCAACATCGATCAGGCGGACTTTGTGCCCTGTGACTTGAATGCGTTGATCGGCACCACCTGTCACCTGCTGCAGGCCGAGAGCAGCCAGGCGTTGCATATCGAGCTGAAACTGTCCGAGATGCCGCACTTGGCCGGCTATCCGGCGAAGATCTCGCAGGTCTTCTACAACGTGTTGGACAATGCGGTGAAGGCCCTCGGAGGGCCGGGCACCATACGCATCACCAGCCGTCCAGGCCAAGACAGCGTGCTGGAAGTGATCATCGAGGATAACGGCTGCGGCATCCCCGCAGAAGATTTGTCACGGGTCTTCGAGCCGTTCTTCACTACCCGTCCGGTCGGCTCGGGAAGCGGTCTGGGCTTGAGCGTGGCACGCGACATAATGACCGCTCATCAGGGCGAGATCCTGGTGCACAGCCGCGTCGGTACGGGCACTCGAGTGACTCTGCGCTTTCTCTGCCATTAAGGAATTCTCGTGGCCAAACGTTATGCATCGCTGTTTGTCGGAGAGGGGGCCAATGCCGGGGGGGTCGATGCAGCGCCTAGCGCACCCTATCGTCTACTCTTGGTGGATGACGAACCGGGCATTCTCGCCGCGCTGCGCCGGGTGTTTCAGCGCGAGAACTATGAGCTGCACTTCGCCCGCAACGGTGTTGAAGCGCTGAAAGTACTTGCTGGGCAGCCGATTCATCTGATCATCAGCGACTTCATGATGCCGCAGATGAATGGCAGTGAGCTACTCGCTCAGGTACGCGAGCGCTGGCCGGAGACCATTCGCATCATGCTCACCGGGCATGCCAACACTGATGCCGTTATGGGGTCAGTCAAGGGCGGCGCGGTCTACCGTTTTATTCTCAAGCCATGGAACGATGATGATCTGCGTCTGACTATTGCCCTGGCCCTGGAGCAATATGCACTGATGCAGCGTAATCGCGCCCTCGAGCAGGAGAACCATCAACAGAACCGCGATCTTGCAACCCTGGCCAAGCTCGGCGTCACCAACCGCAGCCAGTTGGCCATTATGCTGCACAAGAAAGGCCTGCTAAACGCCCAGCAGATCCAGCTGCTACACAAGGAGATGCAGACCCACAAGACCCCGGTGATGCGCCAGTTGATGCAGCACGACTGGATCGATAGTGACAAAATTTACCAGCTGATGCGCAAGGACCTGATGTTCGAAGAAGTCGACCTGCGCGAGTTTCAGGTCGACCTGCCCCTGCTGGCCCTGGTGCCGCAAGCGGTCTGCACGCGGCAGCTGGTGCTGCCGCTGCGGGTGACCGGCAAGCGCCTGCGCCTGGCGATGGCAGACCCGATGGACATGGGGTTGATCGAAGAGCTCGGCTTCATGACCGGCTACAGTATCCACCCCTTGCTGTGTGAGCTTGAGCAGTTGCAAAACAAACATCGGGAGATATTCGGCGAACCCGGCAATCAGCTCGAAGACTTGGCGACGGTGGTCGGCAACAGCGACCCCTACGAAGGCATCGAGATCGTCCTTGATGACGACGTTAACACCGAAAGCCTTGAGCAGCTGCTGGGCAGTTCGGAGGATCCGCCGGCGATCCGCCTGGTTAATGCGATCATCCTCGAGGCGCTGCGCCTGGGCGCCAGCGACATCCATATTCATCCGCGAACCAAGCAGATAGTGGTGCGCTACCGCATCGACGGCGTGCTGCAGGACAAGATCCAGATCCCCAGTACCCTGTTGATGTCGCTGGTGTCGCGGATCAAGGTGATGGCCGAGCTGGACATCACCGAACGACGGCGTCCGCAGGACGGCCGGATTACGGTGAAGACGCCGATGCGCATCGTCGATCTGCGCATCTCCACGCTGCCGACCATCAACGGCGAGAAAATCGTCATGCGCGTGCTAGAACGTCAGTCCGCGGCGCAATCGCTGGAAGATCTCGGCCTGTCGGCGCACAACCTGAAGCGCCTGCTGCACGTGGTGAGCAAGCCGCAGGGCATCATCCTCGCCACCGGGCCGACCGGCAGCGGCAAGACCACCACCCTGTTCGCCCTGTTGCAGCACGAGGCCTCGCCGGAGAAGAACTACGTCACCATCGAAGACCCGGTGGAGTTCCACGTCGACCTGGCCGGTCAGGTGCCGGTGCGCGAACGGATCGGCCTGAGTTTTGCCAGCATTCTGCGGGCGATCCTGCGCCAGGACCCCGATGTCATCCTGCTCGGCGAGATCCGCGATCAGGAAACCGCCGACGTGGCCTTCCACGCCGCGCTCACCGGCCATCTGGTGTTCTCCACCCTGCACACCAACTCGGCGGCGGCGACCATCGCCCGCCTCTTCGACCTAGGGCTCAAGCCCTATGTGCTGGCCTCGGCACTCGAGGCGATCATCGCCCAGCGGTTGGTACGCCGCATCTGCAACCACTGCCGCGTCCCTGTGACGCCCCCCAGGGAGGTGCTGAGAAGCCTGGCGGCGTGTCTGCTCGAGCCGGACCTGCAGTTTTTCCAGGGGCGCGGCTGCGAGCATTGCAATCAGGGCTACAAGGGCCGGGTAGGTATCCACGAGGTGCTGACCATGAGCGACAGGCTGCGTGACGCCATCTCCCAGGGCGCCGGCGCAACCCAGTTGCAGGCCATCGCCCGCGAGCAGGGCATGACCACGCTGTTCGATGACGCCCGGGAGAAGATCCATCGTGGCCTGACCACCATTGAGGAGGTGCTGCGCCTCCTCGGTCCACAGGATGTTGAGGAATACTGATGAAGACTCGCTATTTGGTCTTTCAGGCATATCTGCACGTCCTGAGCTTTGCTTTGCTGGCAATGGGCATTCTTAGTCTGCTGAGCTATTGGCGCATCGAGCAACCGACCGCTCATACGCTGGTGCTGCTGCCTGACGGTGCCCTGCTCGCGTTGCTCTTGGGGCTGGCCTTACTAGCTGCAGCCAGGCAGGCGTTCAGAGTATTGGGCGTCGTCGCCATGCTGCTGCTCTGCTTCGCGCTATATACCCTGTCGCATAACTACCTGGCCGGTGGTGCAGACGTTGGCGTCTCCTGGGTCAGCGGATTCTTGCGCGCACGAAGTGCTCTGGCGCTGACCGTGCTCTTGCTGCTCGTTGCGCTCCTGTTGAGTATTGGATCGTGCAAGGCCAGGCGTTGCGCTCAGGTGATCGGAGTGGCAGTCATGCTCCTGGGTGCGATTGGCCTGCTGGACGTTGCCTGGCCAACGCTTGAGGCCCGCCACCTTGGCTTCAAGTACTCGGCGACCCATATTGCCAACCTGTTTTGCGTGCTGTTGGGTATGGCTGTGATCCTGCTCGGCTTACTGCCTCCAGAACGTAAGGGCTTGCTGGACGGCCAGACACTGGCAGCCGGCGGTATTGCTACGCTGCTGACGTGCATGGGCTGGTATCTTCTTAGCCAACAGGGAATTGAATCGATCAACCGCGAAAGCGAGCTGCTGCTGACCAAGATGGAGGGAGCCACCACATCCCACTTGGAGCAGCGCCTCGAACTCATGCAGCGCATGGCTGAGCGCTGGCAAGCAGTGAGCCGTCTGCCGTCCTCGGCCTTGTGGCAGCAGGAGGCCCGCAGCTATCTGCGCGACTTCCCGCAGTTTGGCGCCGTGGCGGTACTCAACAACGACTTACGGCCGTACTGGCTCGAGCCTCGAACTCTGGGGCAGGATGACTGGCTCAAGCAATTTCTCCGCGACCCAAGTCAAGCAGCATGGTTAAAACATGTGCAGGTAGACAAACTCCCGCATATGAGTAGTGTCCGCCGCTACGCTGCGGGTCAGGAAAACCATGCACTGATTGCGCTGCCACTACAACTGCCAGGTCATGAGCGCTGGCTGTTGGTTGCAAGCGAAAATATCCAAGAGGCGCTGGATGAGTTGCTGGGGCGCGAGTTGTACGGTTTCTCCATGCGTGTGTACCAGGGCGATAGCCTGATCTACGGCTCGACTGGTCACGAGCCGGGCAGCGAAGTTATCCCCATTGGCGAGCGGCAAGTTACCTTGCACCACGACATGACCTGGCGTCTGGTTTCCTATATTGGCAATCCCCAAGCGCGCTATACAGCGGCCTATCTACCTTCGCTGGCCATGTTGTTCGGTCTCACCTTGAGTTTTTTCCTGATGGTCAGCCAGTGCCTGGCTCGGTTGGCCATCGAGCGGTCCAGGCATTTGGCGGCTGCCAACGGCCAACTGGAAGAAAGCCTGCAGCGCCAGCTGCGCATGCAGGCCTTGAATCAGCGCATCATGCAGTTCTCCCTCGACGTGCTCTGCTCGATCGACGTGCAAGGGCGCTTCAGTGAACTCAGTCCGTCCTGCGAAGCCGTACTCGGCTACAAACCCGAGGAGTTGATCGGCCGCCCCTTCATCGATTTCGTGCTGGCAGACGATCGCCAGCGCACCCAAGAGGAGGCGGCCGCAGTCATGGCCGGGCGAACGACCCGCACTTTCCGCAATCGCTACCGCCACCGCAATGGGCGAACCGTCCACATCCTCTGGTCTGCCGACTGGTCGGAAGAGGAGCAGACACTGTTCGCGGTGGCGCACGATATCAGCCCGCTGGTGCAAAACGAGGCGTTCGCCGAGGAACAGCACGAGATTCTCAGCATGATCTCCACCGATCGCCGCTTGAACGAGATTCTCACGGCAATTTGCCTGATGGTAGAGGCGCAGGAACCCAAGGCTCTGTGCTCGGTACTGCTCACTGACGTTGCGGGCCAGCACCTGTTGACAGGCGCGGCGCCAAGCTTGCCCAAGACTTACAGCCAGGCCATCCACGGCATGACGATCGGTCCCACGGCGGGTTCCAGTGGCGCGGCGGCTTTCCTCGGGCAACTGGTGGTGGTCGAGGACATCCAGCTGAATCCGCTCTGGGAGGATTACCGCAGCCTCGCCCTGGAACATGGCCTGCGTGCCTGTTGCTCCTTGCCGCTGCATTCCCACCAGGGGGCCGTGTTGGGTGTATTGGATATGTACCAGCGTCAGGCTCATGCACCGAACGATGAACACCTCCAACTGCTCGCCAGCGCCGCGCAGCTGGCTGCCATCGCTATCGAGCGAGAGCACGACCGGCTGCGGTTGCAAGAAAGCGAGCAGCGTTTCCGCTCGCTGTTCACCTTCAATCCCGACCCGGTGTTCTCCTTCGATCTGCGTGGCCGGTTCCAGAGCATGAATGCCGCGGGTATGCAACTGACAGGCTTCAGTGAGGCGGAGTTGCTTGGCCAGCGTTTCGTCGATGTGATCGTCGACGAGGAGTTGCCGCGCGTCGAGGAACATTTCGCTGCAGCCTGCGCGGGTCAGCCGCAGCGTTATGAGCTGCGCGCCCGCGACAGGCAGAACAACCAGTTGACGCTGGACGTGACCAACCTGCCGATCGTGGTCGACCAGCGGATCATCGGGGTGTTCGGCATTGCCAAGGATGTCAGTGCAGAGCGCCGTGCCGGCCAGGCGCTGCGTGAGCGCCAGCAGTTTTTCAAGCTGTCCCTGGAAATGTTCTGCATGGTTGATTTGCGGGGACATTTCATCCAGGTCAACCCGGCCTTCGCCGAGGTGTTGCGTTATCCCGCCTCTGTGCTGATTGGCTATTCCTACCTAGAGTTGATTCATCTTGATGACCGGGCCAGAGTAGAGGTGGCGATCCGGCAATTGCAGCGCGGCGAGCTGATCCAGGATCTTGCAATCCGCGTGTTGGATGCCACGAGTCAGCTGCGCTGGCTGGAACTGAGTGCGGCCTTGGGGGAGGATCAGGTGATTTATTGCGTTGCTCGAGATATCACGGAGAGGCGCACAATCGAACAACAGATTCATCGCAGTACTATGCTGCTGAGTATGGCCGGGCACACCGCAAAGCTTGGTGGTTGGTCGCTCGAATTGCCGGAGAACATGCTGAGCTGGTCGGAAGAAATGTGTAGCCTGCTCGAGTATCCGGTGGGTGTCATTCCAAGTTTTGAGGAGAGTTTTACCCTCTACCCAGAGCGAGCCCGCAAAGTGCTCGGTGAGGCAATGCGCGCGTGTGCAGAGCAGGGCGAGAGCTTCGACCTAGACCTGGAAATCCACACTGCGAATGGTCGTTTACTTGATGCGCGGATCACCGCCCAGCCAGTGCATGACGAGTGTGGGCAGATCGTACGTATGGTTGGTGCTTTTCAGGATATCAGCGAGCGGAATCAGACTCAGCGCGAGCTGCAGCGTCTAGCCGGACGCCTCACTACCACGTTGGAAAGTATCAGTGATGGCTTCTATACGTTGGACAACGACTGGCGTTTCACGTACGTCAACGGCGAGGCCGAACGCTTGCTCGGGGTGCAGGCGGCGGCATTACTGGGTACGGTCTTGTGGTTTTCACTTCCCGGCTTGCGCGAGGGTGAGATCGGCGTGCGTTACTTGCGTGCGGCGGCGCAGGGCACGTCTGAGCATTTCGAGGTTTTCTACGAACCACTCAAGCGCTGGTTCGAAGTTCATGCCTTCCCTTCCGATGAGGGCATAGCCGCCTATTTTCGTGACATCAGCGAGCGTCGGCGCACCGAGCAGGAGCTGCAGGCCACCCTGCTCGAGCTCGAGCGCAGCAACCGCGAGCTGCAAGAGTTCGCCTTCGTCGCCTCCCATGATTTGCAGGAACCGCTGCGCAAGATCCAGGCCTTTGCCGAACGTCTAATGGTGAGATCGGAGGCTCTGGATGAGTCGGGCCGTGATTACCTGCAGCGCATGACCTCTGCCGCAGCGCGCATGCAGGCGTTGATAATCGATCTGCTTGACTACTCGCGGGTCAACAGCCGGGGCCAACCGTTCCAGCGGGTGCAACTTGCGGAGGTTCTGAGCGAGGTGTTGGAGGATATGGAGAGCGCATTGGAACGCACTCAGGCGCAAATCGATTACGTGCAGTTGCCGACAATAATGGGCGACGCGACTCAGCTACGCCAAGTGCTGCAAAACCTTATAAGTAATGCCGTAAAGTTTCAGGCACCTGGTATCAGGCCTGTTATTCGCATCTATACGGAGCATGAGGATGTCGCTACCTGGAACCTTTGCGTGGCAGACAACGGCATCGGCTTCGATGAGAAGTATCTTGACCGCATCTTCAACCCCTTTCAGCGTCTGCACAGTCGCCAGGCTTATGCCGGAACCGGTATCGGCCTGGCAGTAGTGAAGAAGATTGTCGAACGGCATGGCGCACATATCACCGCAATCAGCTCCCCGGGAAAGGGCAGCGTTTTTCGCATTACCTTTCCCGCGTCCGATAAGGCTTATGCATGACCGATTCACATCCCGTGCACATACTCATTGCCGATGATGATCCTGATGATTGCCTGCTTACCTGTGAGGCATTCAAGGAGTGCCAGGTCGCCAACCCGTTACATTTCGTGCACAACGGCGAGGAGCTGATGGACTACCTCAAGCGTCGCCCGCCGTATACCGACGACAAGCAGCATCCCTTGCCGGGGCTGATTTTGCTTGATCTCAATATGCCGTTGAAGGACGGACGTGAAGCACTGATTGAGATCAATGCCGATAAGCAGCTGCGCGCCATTCCAGTGGTCATTCTGACCACCTCTTCGGCCGAGGAAGATATCGTGCATAGCTACCAGGCCGGAGGAAGCTCTTTCATCACCAAACCCGTGAGCTTCAGTGGCTTACTGAAGGTAGTAAAGGCGCTCAGTCACTACTGGCTGGAAATCGTCAAGCTGCCAGTGGACAGGAACCTTTTATGAGTGTGCTTGACCAACCATTGCGCTTGCTATTGATCGACGATGACGAGGATGACTTCCTCATAACCCAAGATTTACTGCGTCAGGGAATGGCGCAAGCCTTTGTGCTGGATTGGTGCAGCGATTACCAGCAGGCCCTGCAAGCTGTCTTGAGTCAAGCGCACGATCTCTATCTGGTGGACTATCGGCTGGGCGCTGAATCGGGGCTGGAGTTGATCAGACACGCTCTGCAGGCGGGTGTGCGTAAGCCGATTATCCTACTCACCGGGCAAGGCGATAACCAGCTGGATGCCAGTGCAATCGAATTGGGGGCGGCCGACTATCTGGTCAAGGGTCAATTCGACAGTCCTCAGTTGGCGCGGAGCATTCGTTATGCGATCGACCGCAGTCAGGCCACAGTACGACTAGCCGACAGCGAAACACGCTATCGCATGCTGTTCGAGGCGAATCCAGAACCGATTTGGGTGTTCAGCAAGGCGACCATGGTCTTTCTGGCGGTCAATCATGCCGCCACCCGTTTTTTGGGCTATGCCCAGAGCGAGCTCCTTGCCATGAGCGTTCTGGAAGTTCGCAGTGCTCAGGAGCAGGAGCGTTTCCTTGAGTATTTCGATTCGACGCTACGGGCTGCGTACATCAGTGATCTGGATGCTGGTATCTGGACTTACCTGCACAAGGATGGGCATGAGGTTTGTGCGGAAGTATTGGTGCATGATTTCACCTTCGATAATCAGCCCAGTTTTTTGGTGGTAGGTATCGATGTCACGGAAAAGCAGAAGGCCCGCCTGGAGGCGAAGCGGCGTGAACACAGCTTCCGCAAACTGTTGAACGATACCCGCGATGCCGTGCTGGTTGTCGATAATACCGGCGTCGTCTACTACGCCAACCCGGCTGCTGAGGAACTGTTTGGCGCGTCCCAGCAGCAGTTGCAGCAACAACGCTTCGAGTTGCCCGATATCAGCGAAGAACTCTTCGAATGGAACCTGCCGACCCCGGCTGGCGACGAGGTTGCTGTGGAGATCCATCTGGCCGAGACGGATTGGGAGGGACGTCAGGTGCACCTGCTGTCACTGCGTGATATTAGCGAACGCAAGGAGTCTGAAAAGCAGCTTCGCCTGCTCAAACGCAGCCTGGAGTCGAGCTACAACGGCGTGGTGATCGTCGATGCGCGCGCGCACGATCAGCCGATCATCTACGTCAATCCGGCATTCGAGCGCATCACCGGTTACTCCGCAGACGAAGTCTTGGGCCGTAACTGCCGTTTCCTGCAGGCGGGCGAGCGCGACCAAGTAGCGCTCGAGATCATTCGCAATAACCTGCCCCGGCAAGATGATGCGCATGTTGTGTTGCGCAACTACCACAAGGACGGCACACCATTCTGGAACGATTTGTACATCTCGCCG
>Ga0209343_10000449_pt1 | contig 57878 bp, 58 predicted proteins | sample RifCSPlowO2_02_FD_184026 | JGI IMG/M metagenome (GOLD analysis project Ga0209343, IMG submission 184026) | Groundwater microbial communities from Rifle, Colorado - Rifle CSP2_plank lowO2_0.2 (SPAdes) (version 2) | ecosystem: Environmental > Aquatic > Deep subsurface > Groundwater | place...
CAAAGTCAGGAAGAGGCGCAGAAAAAATTATCTGAAATCAACAAGGATATAGCTGGCATAGAAAAAGACATGAGCGATGTGGAAAAAAGCGTGACGTCGTGAATTATTTCTAAGAAATGTGAGAAAATTGTTAACTCTGACGTCTGAAAAATTTTTGCTGTCATAATTTTTTCTACTTTCCCTTCGGTAGGAGTTTTTCAAGGTCCTCTACTTATTTTAATCACTTAATCCTGTATATCGGCGGGTTGTCATAAACTTTTTCAAATCTTTCAGGGTCCAAGCCAACAGCATATATCAAAGTGGCATCATATTTTTTCATTTTTTCATAAAGATAATCGACGTCCCGTGTATAATAGTCCTGGCCGAATTCGCTGAATGCACCAGTTGGCACTGCATGCATTGGCGATACCTGAACCGGCTTTAAATGAAAATAAGGCAGTGAAAGCGAATGCAGGTGATTAGTAAGAAACTTTGATCCGCCATAATTTTCGCCAAGCCATTTGTATGTCTGAAATTGTTCTTCTGATATCAGGTGATAAATATATGTTCTGCCTTCATATACATTTACATAAAACGACAGTAATAGAACACTGCAAAATATGATTATAGGTATATACTTCAGACCCTTTGGGTATGTTCTGAAAAAATCTGCAACATAGTATAATCCGATTGCTCCCAAAATAATTAAAACCTCTGTAGCGTAAAACACGCTGCGTTCATAGGAAATAAATGTTCCACCGCTCTGGAAAAATAAATAGAGATCGAAGAAAATAAATATAGTCCATCCTAAAATTGTAACATGGCCTACTTTATATCGTGTTAATAAATAAATCAACCCGATTAATGCAAAACCAGCTATTAGATAGTTTACAAGAAATAACGGAGAGAATGGCGATATTATGATTGAACCGCTGCTTTGTACGAGACCTGTAATCGTCTTAATTATATCAGTCTTGTAAAAACGAATCATAAACAATGCCATCAAAACTGCGAATGCAACACCGCTTATTAATATAGCTTTCATAGCTTTCATTCTTTCTTTTAAAAAAGCTATTTCCGTCAGACTTATTACTCCAATAAATGTCGTTATTATAAATGATGAAAAATGAAAACTGAAAATAACGAACCATATACTCATTCCGAGAAAAAACCACACTGGCTTCTTGGTTTCATATCCCCGTATAAAAAAGTATAACATTACTGGAACTAAAATCAAGCCAAAGTTTAATGGAACAAGAAGAGCAGGCCCGAGAATTGTCGGATGTGTACGCAAAGTAATTACGGCAAATGCGCCGAACAAACCAGCATAAGGATGAACTATTTTCTTCAGCAGTAAAAATATACTTAATGCAAGTATAGACTGAAAAACAGCCGGGAAAAACCTTGCGATATCAACCATGTCAAGGCCTGACATTTTTGAAATTTCAGCCAACATTACATGAAATCCGCGAGGATAAAACATTATATTTTCATTGAAATAGGGGTCAAGTTCATTTATTGTCCTGCCGGTTGTTACGTCATTTGCAACCGAGATATGTATCCAATCATCTGCATGAAGAGGGAACCTGTAGTCATAATGATATAACCCAAAATTCAGAAGAAAAATAGAAGTAATTATCAGAATCAAAAATATTTCTATATGATGCCTGACAAAAAATTTTTTAATCATGTTCACACCCTTTCTTTCTGCCTTTTCTTTTTTGTAAAAAAGAAAATGTGAGTTGCCAAAAGAAAAAATACCTCGTTCTACTTTCCCTTCGTATGTTTTTTATGTCTCATGAAAAACATCCATGTGAAAAATGCAATTGTTCCTGCTATTGCAATGAAAAATCTTATATGTAAAATCTGTTCTGACAGGAATATTATAACAAGTGTCATAAATAATGCTGCTGCAAGTGATATGACACTGTTCAGATTTTTGTCAGTTCTGTGAAAATAAACGAATAAACTTATGGATGAAATTATTGCAATATATAGGAATATAGTAGTTATGCGTATGAGAAATTCGAACATTATATTTGTCATGAGTATTATTACGGGTACAATTGAAATGCTGAGTGCAATGGAAAGTATGATTCTTTCTAATTTATCAATTTCTTTTTTCGGGAACATGGCATAAGTTATAAAAAATCCAGGAACAAACAAGACATAAATACTACCAAGTATAGCTTGTGCAAATATTAATCCGAGAAATGCGCTTCCTATGGCTAATATCAGAAGAAATATCAAAATATAAGCAAAGTGCATTTCAAAATCAAATATTTTCATTGAATATTTTTACACAGAAAAGTTTATATACTCTTGGAAAGATAAATATTGTAAGGAGTTAGAATTATGAAATTGGATAATCGCCTCAAAAAACTCATAGGCATCTTTTGTGCATTGATTGTATTTACTTTACTGATAGTTTCAGGTCCTGTTTCTGCATTAAATATAGTAATGACAGCTACAGCAAATGATGGCGATGGCGATGGATATTATGAACCAGGCGAGACAGTATTGATAACAGCTAACATTTCAATTGCAAACGGAGAACATGTTCCTATTAAAAATCTGACATTAACAATTCAGGGTTCGACTAATATCAATAATTGTTTAATACCGATAAACAGTGCTGGTTATTTGAATAACCAAGTTAACTGTACTGATTCTAGTAATAATACAGTAAGCCTTGTTGTGAATATGACACGCAGTACTTCATTTGGCTTTGGTTATGCTTATGGTTATGTTGCTTATCTTGCAAATGCAACTGATTCATTTGATCATGGCTATGATGGATATTATTGGTCAAGTGCTTATGATAATACATTGTTTGGAGATGATGGCAATGGTTATGGTTATAGTGGCTATGAATGGAATGAGACAGCAGAAGCTTATAGTTATTCTGTTGGCGATGTTTCTATGAAATTCACTATATTGATGACTGTTCCGAGTACATGGTCAACAGGAACATATAAATCTGTTTTTAAAGTTACAATGCCTGACAGTAGCGATGCTGATTCACTGTCTGATACATTAATAAGCACCGCTTCGTTCACACTTACTCAGTCTTCGACAACAACTACAACAGCTTCGACAACAACTACATTGTCAGGTGTTGGCGGCAGCAGTGTTATAGATGGAGGCAGCGGTGGTGATGAAACATCACCAACAACAACCCTAAAGATTGTAGATATACCTTTAATAGAGAAATTACTGAAATCCATAAATCCTGCTGATTTAGGTATGGAATTGTTATCAAGTGCAGATGTAGATGTTGAAAAGACAGCAACTCTAACATCTTCAAGTACAGTAACAACAAGTATGCTGGATTCAATAATAGCAAGTGCAACAGATGATACGGTTCTTCAGACACTGAGAGAATTAAAGAGTGCTCTTGAATCCAATGAACTAACTTCTATAACAGCAACCAAGAAATTAGAAGTATATGATATCACATCAAAAACAACCGGGAAAAAAGTAAGTGTTTCAGTAGTTACAATTTCCTTTACAGCTGACCGCAATATGAAGGATGTTCAGATTATAGAAGTAATACCAAAGACAGTTGCAGGCAATGCAAACCTTATAACATTCATAGGTGAACAGCCGACTGTACTACAAGCTGATCCAGTTGTTCAATGGACATTTGATTCAGTGTCAGCTGGCCAGACTAAAGACATGTCATATCAGGTAAAAGGTAAATTAACATCAATTGAATCTCAGTCACTGATAACAGGAAAAGTTACAGCAGCTGAGGCAGGGACAACGACAACTACAATAAAAGGTACAGAACCGATAGAAGAAGTTAACTATACGTGGCTGTGGGTTATATTGATAATAGTAGTAATTGTCATAGCATTGCTCTACTTCAAACCATGGGAGCCAAAGCCAAAGAAGATTGAGGAAAGGGTTGAAAAGGCAAAGCAGGAAGCTGTGAAGAAGGCTGCTCGAAAAAAGAAGAGAAAGTAAAGGTTAGTTCGTTTTATATAATTTTAAATTTCATCTACAGATTTTGAAATCAACAGGTCAGAATGCAGGAGATGTGAAGAAGCAAAAGAAAGCGAGAAGAAGAAAGTGACGGATTCTGCAAAAAGGTTATGTATATGTTCCCCATTTACATAAAAGGATGTGTAATATTTTCCCCAGGATTTTTGGTAGATAATAAATGAAAATTTCATAAACATAAATCTCCAAAAAGGCTGTTTTATAACTTTTAAAATGATAATTCAGATATGAATACTGGAAAAATCTATGATTGTCTGATTAAATATTTCTGGATTGTTGGTGTTTTATTTATTTTTATCGGAGTGTATAGACTGATATCTAACAATGCTCTGGGATCTTACAGGTTATTGGAATTTGGTTTATTGCTGGTTTTGGCAAATTTTCTGCTGAGGAAGCATAGTAATTTTAATTTTGACAAGATCCGATTGATCTGGTTTTTTTTAATAATTATAGCAGTATCATTTTTGTTTCGCGTTTTTACGGTTTTATACCACAGCGGTCCAGTTGGTTACGATGTTCCATTTTATCTGTCTGCAACTGAAAATGATAAAATTCTAGAGCCGCTGTTTTTCTGGATTTCAAAGCCATTTTCACAGGTTTTTGGATCAATCCAGATTGTCTATATATTAGTTCCCTTGATATCAGCACTGACTGTCATACCTTTCTTTTTTTTAGCGCAGAGATTTTTTGGCCGCAATGTTGCAGTTATTGCAACAATTATTCTGACTTTAGCACCACTTCAATTAAGATTTTCAGCGGATTTATTCAGAAATGTAATTGCTAATTTTTTCCTGTTAACATCTTTATGTTTTATAACCAATAAAACAAAGAGAATCACAGTTCTGACTGTTGTTTCTATTTCACTGCTCGCATTGTCGCATATCATGACATTTACATTGTTCGTGTTGACTGGATTAATATATTATATTTTACAACGAAATGTGTCAGATATTAAAAAATTTATTCTATTGGTGTTTATTTCATGCATACCATTAGTTATCTGGGCATTGCCATCGCTATACACTTATGAAGGCATGATAACGGATTATATGAACCCGTATACAAACACACCAGAGCTTGTAAGAGTTATCATATGGACGCAGACAATATTTTTGTTTTCATTACCCATGATAATAACTAACATAAAAACCAGGGAATGGAAATCGTTTGATATGATATTTTTATTATCTTCTTTGATACTAACAACAATCGGGATATTTTTCATTGGTCTTGCTGACAGATGGCTTTATTTCATTGAATTTCCTTTGATTATTCTGGCTTCCAGAACAGTTGCAGAAAAAAATAAATGGATGATTTCATTATTTATACTATTTGTTATTATTGACAGCATTACCTTTGGAACAGTTCTTTTACAGAGCTATACATGATAAAGTCCACTATTTTAAAACTTATTGGAAAATATAAGACATAGATTGCATCCATATAAAAATAAACTATGTAATTATATGTATGTTTGATATGCGAAAACATTACATTTTGATAATCTTTCTCTTTATCATCGCAATTAAATTGATGATTGGGTATTATTCATCTCCGTATGATTATTATCCTGATGAGTTTTCATACCTTACAACTGGTTTGTCAATGGCTGGCTATGAAACATCTACTGAACTGGATTACAGGCCCCCACTTCTTCCTGCTATTTATTCTATCCTTTTTAGAATAAGTACTGACTGGAGAATTGTAAAATTGGTTGTTCCGATATTCGGAATATTAGGAATAATATCCTTGTTTTTACTTACAAGAAAATTTTTCGGTGAAAAAATAGCCCTGATAGCTTCACTGCTTCTTGCATTGAACTGGCATTTCTGGTGGTATTCCAACCAGATGCTTAGTGATGTGCCTGTGGCATCATTGATGATTTTATGTACATATCTTTTTATTAAGGGCAGAGAATCCGGGAAATACTACTGGCTTTCGGGAATTGTTTTGGGTCTTGCGTTTCTCATGAAATATTTTATGATTTTCATTATCCCGGTTTTTGTAATATATTTGTTCTATACTGAAAAATTTTCATGGCTAAAAAATAGGAATATTTGGCTGGCATTTCTTTTATTTATTCTTATACTAACACCGTGGCTGGTTTATAATCAGCTGACTCTTGGATCACCGTTTTCTGCATTACAAAAACAAATGATAGGCAATTCTTTTGATACCCCTGTTTATTTTCAGGGAGTTTCTCAACAAGGATATGTCTGGAGTGTGATAACATCTTTTGGTGGTGTGTTCTTCTATCCTTTAATGTTTTTATATCAGTTGTCTGTTCTAATTTCGTTATTTCTGATATGCGGACTGTACCTGTTTCTGAAGTCATGGAATAAAAACAAATCACTTATTTTGATATCTATATTAATAATTTTTTTAGGGCTCTTAATGACACCACTTCATGACGAGCGCTACAATGTCATGCTTGAACCATTCTTGCTCATATTTGTTTCTATTGGAATATATGAAACAAGAAAAATCAGAATTAAAAATTTCAGCATATTTCCAGTAGTTCTGGTAGTTTCTCTTATATCTGTCAGTTCAGCAAGTCCATTGATTATAGTTGACAAGCATTTCAGATTGAGTGCTCCAGAATTCTCAATACCGAGAATAGTTAATGCTTATAGTGAAGAGATAGATACTGAACAAATACTTGAAAAAGTGAATGGAACATTATGTACAGACAGAGATATTTCCGGTTTCGGAACATATCAGAAAATATCTTTTCTGGCAAAACAAAAACCATTACTAGGTATTAAACCGGATTGCAAGTTCTATCTCTCAGATAAAAATAACCTTACATTGGAATTTGTGGATAGTACGGAAACGCTTTATTTGTATAAATTGAATGGTTGAATGGAAAGCGTCAGGGCTAACTATAATGAATGACATAATTACTACAACCATCTCAATTTCTTTTGTATATTTCATAACTTCCTGAAATTCCTATCAGGTCGTAATCTGTTATATTCTCCACTCTATTTTCTGTTATATCGATTATTATTGAAAGATTCTTTAATCTTTCTGGATTCTTTAAATCTGCGTATTCAATTTTCCTTTCGCAATGAATATTTATCGCAGGATGTGCCATAGATGTGACGCCTATTGTTTCATTTTCATTGCTGTTTTGTTTTACAATGTTGCATAATTCTATAAATTCAGTATTCGGTTTGTTGATACGCTGTAGGTTGTCCCATCCTGTTTCAATTCCAGTAGATGATGGCTTGATAACAAGTGATAACAAAGCTATTGCCAAGACCAGATAGAAAATTTTCCAGCTGTATTTTTCCTTTATTATAAATATGGATTTCGCAGCCATGATAAAAATAAACGGCACTGCCAGTAACAAAAACCGGGATTCAGTCCAGTTGGTGAACAGAACAAAAGGAAGCGTTGTCGCGAACAGGCCTATTAAAAGAAGTAAGAAATTTTCATCTATTTTTTTCACAGTTAGTATTATATAATATAATACTAAAATTACTGGAACAAATGAAAAATAATAGACAGTTTTTGGGATCCATTTTGTTATGTTGCTTATAATGTCAAAATCAACAGGTGAGCTGCTCAGTGTTATTGCAGCTGGAATATGTTCAAAATCAAACCACGTGAAAACAGTTTCCAAATATATAACAACCAGAGACATGAATGTTAAAATAATCAAACCAACCAGATTTTTTTTATAATCCCTTTTTTCCAAAATCCAGATGAATGTGATAAATAAAAATATTATAGGTATTGCCAGCATTGTCTGTGATCTGGCCATAAATGCAATACCCAGTGAAATTCCTGATATGACTGCATTAATTTTGCTTTTTGTTTTGAAAAATCTCATGAAAAAGTAAATGCATGTTATGAAAAATAAAAGCGAAATAGTGTCGCTTAGAATATTTGCAGCCACGCCCCAGAAATACCATGAAAATGTCGTGAACAATGCAGCAAGAAACCCTGTTTTGCGATCAAATAACAATGATCCTAATAAATATATCATGCACACAGAACCTATTGCAATCAATGCTGGAATTATGTTTATTGTTACGAGATCTGCTCCTAATACAAAGCCAAAAGCTGTTACGTAGGATATCAAAGGGTAACGATCAGTGAATATGTTGTAATTTTCTTTTCCTGATAATGCCAAGGCACTTGATATATATGCTCCTTCGTCCCAGAAATAACCCTGATTGGTAAAAGAAACAGGAACTAATACTACTATGCTTATAGCAAGAATGCCAATAAAATATATATCAGGTTTTTTCATTATTAATTATAGGATTCTTGTTTTTTATGCTTTATGAAAAAAAGATTATAATGATAGCGTCAATAGTTATACCAACTCATGAAAGATACAATGAACTCCGAAATTGCCTCTTATCTTTTAGAAATTTGAAATATAACAATAAATATGAAATAATTGTCATAGCCAATGGAAATAAAGACGATAAAGCAGTTAAGCTGGTTCTTGGTGATTTTAAGGATTTGCCAATACGTTCTTTTTTTTATCCCCAAAAACTTGGTGCTGCTGGTGCTAAAAATAAAGGAATAGAAAAAGCACGTGGTGAAGTTATTGTTTTTATAGATGATGACGTTGTTGTTGAGCCGAATTGGTTGTCTGAATTAATGAGGTGCTATAAAGATAAAGATATAGCAGCTGTTGGTGGCAGCGAAATAAAACCTTATAGCACCGGTATCATGAGAAAAATCTGGTTTAAAATGAGGAGAAATGTAACAGGTAAGATACTTTCAAGCGGTGAGGTTATTTCAAATTTTAGTCCGTATAAAAAACAGGTGGAGGGGGTTGATTGTCTGCCTGGAGCTAACATGTCAATAAGAGCAGATGTTTTGAAGCGTATAGGTGGCTATGATGAATTCTATGGCGGTAACGGTTACAGGGAAGAAACTGATTTTGGGCCGCGAATTAAAAAACTAGGAATGAAAATTTTGTTTAATCCAAAAGCATCGTTATATCACAAGGAAAGTAATGCTGGTGGCAATGTTTCTGCAATGGATATTAAAAAATGGTGCTACTGGTACTATAGAAATCATACATATTTTTATATGAAAAATCTATATCAGGGAAAGAAACTGGAATGGCAGAGATTTGTTTTGAGACAGTATAACGATGTTTTGCTCAGGTCTCTTATGTTCAGAAGTTTTGCACCAATTACACAGTTAAGTGCAATAAAAGAAGGAAAATCCGGATGGAACGCGAGAATGTCTGTAAAGAAGAGTTGAAATTATTTATGATAGTAAAATCAGTGACCAGGAATTTTGTTTATCCGATGGGTGGAATTGAGGAACATATCTATAATCTGGCGGTTAGAATAAAATCAATAGATGAAATTATAGCAACAAAACTATTTTCAGATCATGATATAGAGAAAATTGATAATGTTAATATAAGACGATTTCCATTTCATCATATTGGAGGTTATTGCTATTCCAAAGAGCTTAGAGAATATCTAAATTCTGCTGGTGCTGATATTATTCATGGCCATGGCTGGGGAAGCCATGCTGTATTAGCTGCGTTTTCAGTAGCCAAAAATAAAAATCTGCCAATTGTTATAACGCCATATGAATTTTACCATACGCAGTTCCCAAAAAATGTTATAGAGGCATTTTACAACAAGACTAATGGCAGAAAAATAATAAAAAATTCCACGGTTATTGCAGTAACAAAGCTTCAAAAAGAATTTTTTGACAAATTTGGCGGTACGGTTTGTCACATACCGTGTGGGGTTGATATAAAAAAGTATAGCCTTAAAAAAACATCAAACTTCAAACTAAAATATGACATTGACGGGGATTTTATTCTGTCAATAGGCAGAATTTCGAGATATAAGAGATTTGATATGATTATCAAAGCTGTTTCAAAACTTGATGAAAAGCCTATCATTGTGATAGCTGGCAAAGACTGGGGTGATGCTGAACAGCTAAAAAAAATAGCTATACAAAAAAATGTTGATATCATATTTGTCGGACAGATATCTGAACCGGATAAAATATCAGCCCTAATGCAGGCAGGTGTTTATGTATCTCCATCACAAAGAGAAGGCTTTGGAATAACTCTTATTGAGGCACTGGCCTGTAATACAAAAGTTTTGGCGACACCTGTTGGTATAGCACCTGATTTACCGGATGAATTTTGTGAAATGTTTAAAAACGAAAATGAATTATCAATCTTAATTGAGAAAAATCTGAATCAAAAAGTAGATTCAAGAAGTTTTATTGAAAGTAATTATACATGGGAATTTGTTGCAAAAAAAACCGAAGAACTGTATGAAAGTCTGTGAGGTGTAAAAGTGACATGGAATATTCTGAATCCATACGGTGTTCACCGTAACAAGGTAATCCTTAAGAAAATATCTGAATTTCATGGCAGGATTCTGGACATAGGTTGCGGCACTTTTAATAATACCATAAAATTATGTAAAAATAACAACGAGATAACCGCTGTTGATATGGATAAAGAACAGATTGATAAAAATAAAGTAAAATTCAAACACCTTACCCAGGTCGAGTTCAAGGTTGCTGATGCATTAAATCTTCCATTTGAAAGAAATTATTTTGATCGTGTTATAACAACAGATGTAATAGAGCACGTTACTGATGATGGTAGATTCCTGGCTGAAATCTATCGTGTATTGAAGCCTGGTGGAACTGCTTTTTTGACAACTCCAAACAAAAACAGGCTGTCATCTGTTATAAGAAAAATTATCGGCAGGCCAGTTACGTTTCCTCATGATCTGGGTGGTAATAGCATACATTTTAGAGAATATAGTGAGTCAGAACTCCGCGAACTGATGCTAAGAAATAACTTTAAAATAAATTATATTGATGGTTTTTTCGCAGGTTTGTCTTTCAGCCGCGGAAAATATTCTATTGGAATTAAAAATCCGTGGTTTCTAAAAAGGTTTTCATACCTGTGGCTGGTTGAAATTCAGAAAATGGCTACATCATAAATGGTTTGAAGTCATTTTAAACTGCATATGTTAGAATCGCTTGAAAGATCGTTTTCCTTTTATGTTGCAAATAAAATGCCGGATCTAAGTTGCTAAAAATGGATAGGATTTTCTAACCTTATATATTTCTATCCCATCTTTGTCATATATCTGGTACAAAAATTTTACTTCGTTTAAATTACATAGCCCTTCAACACATGTTATGTTTTCTAATCGTTCTGGCATGTAACCAAAAACAATATTCAGTCCTCTTTCAACTGGTGTCATTTTTGATCTAATAAATATCATCTTATCCCTTTTATCAAGAAACAAATACGTAATGTTATAATTTCTAATTATATCAACTTTTTTAGACATATTCGTTGTGGCAAAGACTTCAGTGTTGATTATATCTCTGGATGTTCCATTCAAAAAATAATCAATATACTGGCATGAGCTGATACATGCAACGCTTTCATTTATATAGGATATTTTATTGAGATAAATCAGGGCGTCGCGTTCTTCACTATTTAGCCAGTTTACTGTCATATAGGATGTTGCAAGTATTGCCGGAATTACCATTAGTATAATTCCGATAATAATGAGAGTCCTCCTGATAAACTTATTTATTATAAATAGAATATATTCAGTTCCTAAAGCACCAAGCATTGATATTGGCAGTCCTATGAATGTCATCTCGCGTATATTTCCTTTTCCGGCAAAAGCAATTAAAAAGCTCAGAAAGAGCAATACTATAAGAAATGTGGAAAATAAATCATGTTTTTTTAGAGCATAATATATTCCAAAATACGAAAGAATGGTTGCTGTTATTCCTGCAAATATCGGGAAATACCATAAAGGAGTTGTGAGGTAATATTCTGTTGGTTTTGGTTCAAAAAAAATGAATGTTAATGATGTAAATATGGCTATTATGGAAATGGCTGTAATGTAAATTATATATCTATTAGAGGCTGTTTTATTAATTTTTTCAATCCACATGTTTTTATTGGCTAAATAAATATACAAAAACAAAAGTGCTATAAATGGTGAGGATGTAATCAATACCTTAATAGCTATATCTGATAGTGTAAAGTATGCAGCATAGTAGCTTGTTCCTATATAATATTTGTAGACATTGTTGAAAATAAGATGACTGAATATAATTCCGATATACGATATAATAAGCAAAATCAATTTATACGAAGCCCTGACTTTCGGGTAGCCCAGAAAGATAAAAATCAACAAAATAAAAAAAATCCCCTGAATAACAATCAAGAAAAGCATGGAAGAGCTGACATGGGTTGCAGCAAGGGTAAGTGATAAAATAAATATCAGAATAGCTTTTTCAGTAAACCCGATTTTGGATAGAAATATATAAAAAATCAGCAAAAATAGGAAAATACCAAAAACCTGCGGCATGCCTGCGCTTGCTGAGAATAATATGTTTCCCGGTGAAAATGCAAAAAACAATGCTCCAGCCAGACTGACTATTTCTTTTCTGGTATTCTGCTTTAATAATAAATATATCAGAACACACGTCAATGCTGTTATAAATGAAGGCAGAAATATCTGCCACAAAAGAACAGAGGTGTCTGAAACAATGGAAAGCGATGCAACAACTTCGTGATATATCATCGGATAAAGTCTGTATTCATCTGAATTCCTCATTGGTATGCTGTTTGTTTCAATAAATTCATTTGCTATTACAGCATGTGCATAGGAATCCACGCCTGCCGGAAACCCCGAGATTATTCCCGGAGCAAGCCTGATAATAAGAGCGAGTAAAAATACAACCAATAACGCATTTTTCATAGTTTCACCATTCTTCCAATGATTATAAGGTTTTCACCCATAGGCGGAATAAAGAGTTTCTTTATCCTGTATTGCAAAAGCCCGGGAATGCAAACTATCATTTTATTAAGACTTCCAGGTAGGAGATGAATCTTTTTATTGTAAAATCCATCTGAATTTACAGATTCTATTTTAATGTAATTTCCAATAAGTTTTATCCATTCTTTCCTATACAATAAAGACCTGTGTGTGTTATCAAGGACTTTCCATTTTTCTTCATCTTTTTTATCTGATATATTTGGAACAGAAATTATTACAAGCGCCTTATTTTTAGCGATTTTTCTGCACTTGTTCAGGCATTTTTCCGGATTTTCGAGATGTTCTAAAATATCAAAAAGTGTTATGATATTGAAAAAATCATCGTCAAAGTTCAATTTTTCAGCGTCCTGAATAAAAAACCTGGTTTCTGGGGCTGTGGTTTTTGCCGTGTTTATAGCATGTTTTGATATATCAGTGCCGTATGTTTCAAAATATTTTTCAGCTTTTCTGAGAAAATGCCCGTAGGCGCAGCCGACATCCAATAATTTTCCACTGGAATGTTTTCTGCAAAAATCAGCCCAAAAATTCCATCTTGCAGGAAAATCACGCCTTTCAGAAAAATAGATTTCTTCATATTTATGCAATCGTATCACATCCTAATTTAACAAAAAATCCTCATACTTTTTAACAATTACTTTACAATCATAATTTTTTATCCACGGATATGGTTTGGTGCCTCTTTTAACAGCTTTTCTTATTGCTGTGACAAATTCTTCAGATGTATTGGCAATAAATACTTCTTTTGTAACATCCAGAATTCCTGGTAAGTTTGTAGAAACCATTGGCTTCCCGAGTGCTGCATATTCAAAAAACTTTACAGGGCATGCACAACTTGTATAAAAATCATATGTTTTAAATGGCATTAAACATATATCCATAGAAGCTATGTAATTTTTGACGTCTTTGAAGGGTACTCTACCTGTCATTATGACATTGTCTCTTGGTTTGAAATTATAATCACTTGGTCCAACATACAGAAAAGTAAAATCTTTCATTAAATTCGTAATTTCATCGAGAATGTCCACTCTAAACCATTCTTTATATGTACAACCAATAGCTCCTACAATAGGTCTACTGGATTTAACAAGAGGTCTGGCATTTTTAAAATTATCCAAATTTACAGGCGTATGAATAAGATTTGCTGTTACTCCAGATTCTTTCTCTATCCATTCAACCAATGGTTTTGATACAGTTATTACTTTGTCAACACTTTTCAGCATTTTGATGAAAAGTTTACTAACTTTATCTCTTTCTGTCCTATAATAATATCCAGGTATCCAATCTCTCACATCAAAAACTGTTGTGAAATCTGTTTTTGTATTAAGCAGCCATGAATTATTTAAGGGATGATTTATTACATACACATCGGGATTTTCTCTCAGGACTCTTTTTTTTGTTACAAAGGAATTGATTGCTGTCCACGGAAGGCCGTGTTTCTGAAAAATAAGAGGCCTGTTTTTTACTTTAATCCCGTTACTTTCAGTATAAGATTTTAATAAAAATTTATATGGCAGTGAGTCCTCAATGATGTACTTGACGAATTTTTTTGTTGGTTTGGTTATGTCTGCAGGTCCGTCTATTACTGTAATATCGTCAAATTTTTTCATGTTTCTCAAAATCAGATGAGCTCTGGAATTATCCTGGAATTTCCAGCTTCCGAAAGATTCATATACCAGCTTCATTGTTTTATTAATGAACTCATATTTTAATACGTTTTTTAGCCATGCTAAACATTTCAGATATTACTGAAGTTTCCCTGTTTATGTATATAATCAACGGCAAACAGAGGATTGCGAATATTCCAAGTTCTGAAATTGTCCATATCAAATTCCCGGGATTAATAAGTTTTTCCATTATTACAACTAAACCGATGACATACACCAGCGGAAAATAAAGCTTTGAAATGATCTTTATCATATCAGGTTGTTTTCTCAACGATATGAACAGAATGCATGTTGAATAAAAGGCAAATGTGGCAACTGTTGCCATTGCAATTCCAGTTAATCCGTATCCAAGCATAATTGTGATATAATTAAGTGTTATTGTCAGTCCTATGCTGATAAACTGAATTGCTATTACTATTCGTTCTTTATTTACAGCTATCATGTAATTTCCCAGTATACTTGTAATAGCTATAAAGAACGTGCTGAAAATCACTATTCTGATAGCGTCGACACCTAAAATATATTTTGGAAGAAAAACCTGAACAGCCATAGGAATAGCTATGAAAACAATTCCTATTAATATAGCTGTGGCGCATGAGATTATGACAAGAGGCTTCATAAGATAGTTTTTTAAGTCTTCTTCATTCCTTCTTTTACCATATTGTTCCATCATACTCGGGAACATCACAGAACCCGCTGAAGAAGAAAAGCTTAACATGAATGCTATGATCATTGCTGAGATACTATAAAGGCCAAGTTCATTTGTTCCATAAAATCCTGCTATCATGAGTTTGTCTATGCTGTCCAGACAAATATTTCCAATTCCTATCAATAATAACGGAAGCCCGTTGCGCAGAAGCACAAAAGCCTGGATTTTTTCAAAATATAATTTTAAAGGAATTTTCATTTTTCTGATTATATAGATTATCACAACAACATAGCTTATCATTAATGCTACAAGGATACCGTTCAGGCTAAAGCCATAGATTAAAAACAAAATCGTAAGGGCAAAATTTATCACAGTCATCAGGATTTCTATTATACTTATGAAAATAAACTCTTTAACAGCTCTCAGGTAATTTGAATAAAAAAAGTATATCTGCTGCAATAAAATTAAAACAGACACAATTCTAAGGCCTGATATTAAACTTTCCGGGAACATGGAGCTAAACAGGAAGGAAAAAACAATAACACCAAGACCAATAATCAGTGATATAATAAGGGTAATGGTAAATACGATATTTTTTATATTTTCTATTGGTTCTCCACGGCCTTTTCTGTATGGTATTTCTTTACTCATTGCAGGTAGCATTCCAAGTTGAGAATACTGGCTGTAGCCAAGTAAAATTCTTAACAGGTTGAATATGCCATAGAGTGCCGGACCAAGAAATCTTGCAACCACAATACCTCTGATAATGCTCAGTAACTGGGTTAATATGCTGCTTATGGAATATCCAGTAACGTCCTTTATCATCCTTTTTTTTTCAGACATGTTCTAACTTCCAAAACTTTGACTAATAATTTCTGCATATAATGTATGACCTTCCGGGTTTAAGTGAATGCCATCATCCATGATATTTTTTTCGTATATCAGCCAAAAATACATTTCTTTTCTTTGCCAAATTTCTTATTATATCATTATATTCATCATAAACATTCTGGGCATTAATGTGTTGGTAAAAATATTCCGGTATTTTTGTTTTATTATAGAAAATATTTTTATTAATCGGTGTGGTTGTTGTTAAAATTACGGTTGAATTATCTGCCTGAATTCTATTTATCATTCTTTCAAGATTGGACTGAAATGTGGTTTTATTGACTCTCGGATCATCTATACCAAGGAAGATTGCATCGTTAAGGCCGAATGATATTATAATAGAATCTGGCTTGAAGCTCAAAGCGTCTTTTTCTAGTCTTCTTAAGCCTCCGGATATCGTATCTCCTCCAAGACCGCTATTTACAACAACAGCATTATTCTTTTGACTTAATTTATATGGCCACGTGTCTTCTAACTCTACTCCTTCGCGAACACCCATAGTATTTGAATCACCCAGAGCGACAAAAACAACAGGATTGGATATATTGACAACTGCATTCTTTGATAAAACATGGAAATTTTCAAAACTGCCTGAAAAATCCTGTTTGCTATAATTAATCAAAGAATTGTTTACGTTGTATACGTATGTTTCCATCTTATGATTCGGGTAAAAAATTAGTTCTATTTTATAATCAGTTCCATTGAATCCAGTAAGCTTTGTATCCGAATAGACATCAATATATGAATCAGGAGATGTTCTGATTTCAATAGCCACTGTTTTATTTGCCATATTATGGAATTCCGTGGTTTTGGGTGCATTTAATGATATTATTAACAAACTCGTAGATATAATAATTACTGATATAAAGATTTTATGTGATGTTTTCATGTATTATAGATAGTGACAGAAATTTTTATACATAATTATAAAAAGATATAATATTTAATTCATACTAACTATGAAAAATAATACTCAAGTTGTTTTTAATGCAGGCGGATTAGGCACGAGATTATGGCCGCTTACTTACTATATAACAAAGGCAATGGTTCCTGTTTTAGGAAAGCCTTTTGTCCAGTATCAAATGGAAGTTTTGAAAAAACAAGGTTTCAACAGATTTCTTATGTGTACAGGGTATAGGCACAATCAAATACGAGATTTTTTTGGGAATGGAAACAGGTTTGGCGTTTCAATTCAATATTCTGAAGAATCTGAATCATTAGGAACAGCGGGGTCTTTAAAAAATGCGGAGAATCTTTTGGATGATGAATTCCTTCTTATTTCAGCTGATATTTTTATGAATATAGATTTTTCATTACTTATAAAAAATCATAATACAAACAATCCTATTGCGACAATGGCACTGATACAAAAACAAGACCCCAGTCAGTGGGGTGTTGTTTTAATGAACGGAAAAAGTCAAATAATAAGATTTGTTGAGAAACCGACAGAATTCATAGGAAATATGACAAACACATCAATTGTATTCCTAAACAAAGGTATTATGAATTATATACCATCTGGAAAATTCTTTTCTCTTGAACGCGATGTTTATCCAAAACTTGTCAATGAACAAAAGATTAACGGTTTCGTTGTCAATGATGCATATCATATTGATATAGGTGTTCCTGAGAGATACAGCCAGTTTAACAATGATGTTCTGGCAGGTAAGGTGATTTATGACATGACTGAAATTGGAAAATCATAAATATTAATAACTGTAAAACAGCGTAACTATTAAATCTACAAAATGTCGGGTATTGCGATGTCAGGTTATTCATTTCAATTATCGATGCTTATAGTAGGTTCGAATAATATTTGAACCTGCTATAATGTATGTTCAGTATATATGTTCAAAAATCAACTGAACATACTATTAATTCCATAATTCAAGATATTAGTTTTGCCAGTTCTTTAGCTAAAATTTCATGACCTATTTTGTTTAAATGAATACCATCCAGCATATGCTTTTCTGAATCTATCAGATTTTCCATCTGAATTAATTTAACACTTCTTTCTAATGCTATTTTCTGAATTATTTTGTTGTATTCTTCTATATTTCTTTTAAGCCCCGGTGAATGTGTGGATGTTTTTTTGTCAGTTGGTGCTATATTGATCAGAATAAAACTTTCTCGTTTCAGTTCATTTATTATTCTTAGAATGTTTTGTTCAAATTCCGCCTTTTTTACCCATACACGTGAACCAAAAATAAGCAGTATCTGGCGTCTGAATGTACTTAAAAATTTTGTAATGATCCATCTGACAGGTTTCGGCATTCTGGCAACTTTTTCCCGCTGTTTCAGGTCAAGAATACGTGCAGCACAATCACATATTCCAAGATGAAGTACGATGATTTCAGATTTAAACTTTTTGACTCTATCTAAGATATTGACAGCTTCTGTTGTCGTGAACCGACGTTCAGCAAAAACTTTGATATTTATTTTAACACGTTTTTTTGATAGATTCTTTTCAAGAAGATGTGGATATATTTCTGTTTTTCCTGTTTCCGGTCTTTCCATGGCCATGGAATCTGATATTATTACTAATTTCAATATCTATCACATCCATGTTGCATCGCATTTATCACATAATGGTATACTACCGAAATCCTGCTTAAGGTGCAGATTCCGTAGATGTTTTATTTTTTCATTTTTCCAGAGTTTCCTGATGCCATCATCCACATGTCCGATAGCTAACATACCATTATAATCTTCACAGCAAACCGTTACAACGCCATTGCATAAAACAATCAGTCTGTCCCATAATTGATTACATGCCTGTCTTTTATTGGTTTTTTCTTTATTTGAAAATTTATACATTCCGCCATAGGTGTTCAGTTCAGTTACAGACACTTCGTCAACAACACTTTTCCATTTACCTTCAAATGATGTGATTTCAGGTTTGGTCTGGTTCATTACTATTGTCTGGAGAATTGTATGCGGTCCCCTGCTTAAGTTATTTTTAAGTTGCATAAAATATTCAATATTTTTAACAACTTTTTGATATTTTCCACCGCGCCTTACAGATTCATATGTTTTTTTATTAATGCCATCAACTGAAAAAATTATCCTATCCAAGCCAGAATCTATTATTTCACGTGATATCTTTTTATTAAGTAAGGTGGCATTTGTATTGAAGTCAACTTTTGGTATATTTTTAGATTTGGCATATTTTATCATTTCTATTAATTTTGGATGCAGTAAAGGTTCACCGAACATAAAAAGCCTGACATGCGGTACGTCTATAGATGCAGCATCATCAATTATTTTTCTATATGTTTCAAAATTCATAATACCTGGTTTTCTATTCATTCTTTCTCTTGGACACATTATACAGTGCAGGTTGCATGTGTTATTTATTTCTATATGAAGTACATGTGGTTGCTGCGAAATGAACAACTTTCTTTTAATTGTATTTACCCGTCTCTTTATTCTCATTTCCATTGGATGCACCTAATTTTTTACTTTCAAATAATGCCCTCTGTTTTTAGCATGTCAATTATTTGTTGTTTTGACATCAGTGTTTGCTGATTTGAAGTGTATTTGCTAATCATAACAGGTTTGGATCCATCATATACATAATCAGAAGCCACCAGGTTTGGTGGTATTATAAACATATTTTCAGTTTCTTTGGCTATTTTAGATTCATCCTCTGTCATCAGATCCTCATGCATACGTTCTCCCGGTCTTATTCCAATAATCTCTGTTTTTATTGTTTCCGGATGAATCTCGCATTTCATTCCTATTTGTTCTTTAACTACATCAGCCAGATCACCTAATCTGAGTGAAGGCATTTTAAGGATAAAAATTTCTCCACCTCTGGAAATTCTCGCAGCTTCAAATACAAGTTTAACAGCTTGTGGCAGGGTCATCATGAATCTAGTCATATCAGGATCTGTAATTGTTATCATTGATTTATTTTTAATCTGATTCACAAACAACGGTACCACAGATCCGCGAGAATTCAGGACATTACCGAACCTGACACATGAAAAAGCAGTTTGTTTTTTTCCCCTGTGATAGTGAGCAGATACGACAATTTTTTCAGAAAGTAGTTTTGAGGCTCCCATTGTGTTTGTCGGGCTTGAAGCCTTATCAGAACTTATAGCAATAACCTTTTCTACATTTTCGTCAAGTGCCACATCAATTATGTTCTGGGTTCCGATTACATTTGTTTTAACAGCTTCAAAGGGATTATATTCACAAGCAGGAACATGTTTCAGAGCTGCTGCATGGAAAATTATATCTATATCTTCCACAGCTTTTCTTAACCTGTCTTTATCCCTTACATCACCTATTAAATATCTTACATTATCACGTTCACCGAGTTCATGTTTTAGATTGAATTGTTTTGTTTCATCCCTACTGAATATTCTTATGGCTTCTGGATTATATTTTAATAATTGCACGACTATTTCACTACCAATGGAGCCTGTGCCTCCAGTGACAAGAATTTTTTTATTTCTAAATGTATTGTCCATTTCAACACCTGATGTTGCTTATTATAATTTCAATTAAATTTTTATATATAATTTGAAAAATTCCTTAATGGAATTTGTTATATATATCATTTCTTCCGGATTCATACTGGGGTATATTGGCAGAGACAGTACCCTTTCGGATATGTTCTCGGTTTTAGGCAAGTTTCCTTCCTTATATCCCAATTTTCTGTAAAATGTCTTGAGATGCACAGAGTCAAAATATACCTTATTCATTATCCCCCTTTTTATTAAAAATTTTTGCATCATATCCCTGATTTTTTTATCTCTTAATCGGATAGTGTATATCTGATAAATGTGAAAATGATCTTCTGGTGTTTCGGGTATTTTTATTCCATTAATTTCGGAAAATATCCTGTTAAAATATTCTGCAATTTTCCTTCTCATACTTATTATCTTGTCTATTTTTTTCAATTGCGAAATTCCTAAAGCAGCTGATATTGTAGATATTCTGTAATTATATCCTAGCTGTATATAGTCCATTTCTTTTGTAGTTGAAAAATAATCGTCAGTTCTTTCCAGCCGTCCGTGTGATCTGATTAACTTTAATTTTTCATAGATTTTTTCTGAATTAGTTACTATAGCGCCACCTTCACCCGTGGTTATGATTTTATTCTGGCAGAAACTAAACATCGCTGAGTTGCCGAATGTTCCTACAAATCTGGTTCCGATTTTTGAACCCAATGATTCAGCAGCATCTTCTATGAGAATAAGACCGTTTTTATCAGCGATTTTTTTCAAAGTTTTTATTTCTTTACACGGAGCGCCCGCATAATGAACAGGAATAATGGCTTTGGTTTTATCAGTTATTTTTCTTTCAACATCTGCAGGATCCAGACCATATGACTGATCTTCAATTTCAGCGAATACTGGTTTTGCACCAGTTAATGCAACACTATTTGATGTGGACACAAATGTGAATGATGGCAAAATAACTTCGTCGTCTTTTCCAATTTCGTGAGCCGATATATCCGCATGAAGTGCTGATGTTCCTGAATTAAACACCAATGCGTATTTTGCACCTACATATTTGGCTATATTCGTTTCAAAATTTTTGATTTCAGGTCCAGTGGCCCAATATGTTCCTCTTTTAATTACGTTATTTACTGATTCTATATCATCGTCTTCCCAATAACATTTAAACAATGGTATTTTCCAGTTCATTTAAATTCCCTGCCGAAATCATAGCCTTTTTTTCATATATCTAAATGCTTTTCCAGGATTTCTAATAGCTGTGATTATACCTCTTTTTGAAAAGGCATTTTTAAATAGCATGTACCTATAGATTTTTTTCCTGTAAATTTTTAACTTTTCTGGTGTCAGATATTGTAGTTTGATGGGATATTCGTTTGCATAATAATCCGTTTCCAGATTGTTATGAATATTAAGAATTCCCTGATTTTTTACATATTCTCCAAGATCCGTTCCCGGAGCAGGTGTTGTGATGCTTACCTGAACGCTATATGGTTTTATTTCCTTTATCAGCTGATATGTCATTTCCATATCTTCTTCTGTTTCAATTGGCGCGCCAAGCATGATATATGCATGTGTTAGTATCCCAACTTTCTTGCATAGCTTAAATGCTTCTTTTGTCTGTTCTGTTGTTATTCCCTTTCTATAAAAATTCAATATTTTCTGTGAACCACTTTCAACACCAAAAGATATGAGCCTGCATCCAGCATCTTTCATTGCTTTTAAAAATCCTTCAGTTACCTCATTGACTCTTGTCTGACATGTCCATGATATTTTCAGGTTTCTTTTTTCAATTTCATTTCCGAATATCTTTATCCATTCTTCTCCACAAGCACTAAATGTATCGTCCTTAAAGAAAAAACTTTTTACTCCATAAATCTTTGCTATTTCTTCTATTTCATCAGCTACATTTTCAGAGCTTCTTTTTCTTATTTTTTTTCCGAACAATTTATTTTGCATAGGCTTACAATAGAGACAGTTGTATGGGCAGCCACGTGTTATAATCAGTCCCATGTCAGATATATTATATTCATCCCAGTTTATCATATCTCTTGCTGGAAATGGTATAGAATCGAGATTTTCTATGAATTCGCACGATTTGTTTATTTTTGTTTTGTTTCTTATTCTATAAGCTATCCCCTTTACATCACTTATTTTGCCTTTTTTTATTCCATTCAATAACTCAAGAATTATTTTTTCACCTTCTCCAATTACTGAATAATCAAATCCAGCGTCAAGTACATCATCAGTCATTACTGTCGGATGCGGTCCTCCAATTGCAACTTTTAATTCCGGGTTTATTGATTTCATATGCTTCAAAACTTCTTTTGCTGTTCCGAAGAGCGCTGTTGTCGAGCTCATTCCGATTAAGTCTACGTCAAGTGTTTCTTTATTTAATTTACTGAAATCTTTTTCAAACGTCAGGTCTATGAATGAGACATCGTGGCCTGACTTTCTCAGGACACTCGCTATGTAAAGAATTCCGAGAGGTTCCTGAAGACCCCCGGAATTTTCATATTTAAATCTCGGATATACCAACAATACCTTCATTAAACACACCTATACAGAGGAAAATTTCCTGTTATATTACATTGTTTTTTACAGAGTTCATCGTATACACTTTTGTTGTGAATCTTTTTATAAATAAAAAAGCGTTTTCTATCCTTTGAGAACAATGATTTAAATCTTAGTTTTGGATCATTTGTATCTGTGCTGGTTCCGCCGCCCAGGTCGAATATCTCATTTCCATTATCTTTTGCCCAGAGTGCTATTTCTTTTACTATCAGGTTGTTAGGTCTCATATGTAAAAATTCAGGATCAGACCCCCTCAAATAATCATGTGCAATTCCGTGTTTATGCAGAACCAATGACGCAACAATAACATTACCCCCATGTTCAGCAAAAAATATTGTTGCTGAATCTTTGAGAAGCTCGAACATATCATTGAAAAATTCAATATTGAAGAAATAAAACTTTCCAGCTTCTTTTCTTTCCATTGAATTTGTATAGATGTCATAAAACTTCTTAATACCAGATTTGTTGTTTGTTATAGAAATATCTATACCACCTTTTTCCGCCTTTCTTATTGCTTTTCTATTAACTTTTTTAAAACTGTTCCATATTTCTTCCTTTGTTTTTTTTAGATCTATGTAGACAACTTTCCTGTTCATTTCGAGTTCAGGGGCTGAAAAATTATCATGATTTTTAAAAAACGGATGCATTCTGCAAAATTCAGATACAATCTTCTCACTCCTGCAAAAATTTCCAAATTCAGCTGTAAAATTTTGGAATATTTCTTTTTCTCTGCTTTTGTCTGTTATGTTGCTTACAGGACCACCGTAATACCACGGCGAAATAATGTCAAAAACTTCTTTTTCAATATCTTTGAATATTTCTATATCATTTATTTTTCTTATGAAGAAAGGATATAAAATTACATTATCATTTTCTTTAAATACAAAGAGCAAAGCTTTGTGTTTTAAGTAATTCTCAAAAAGTTGGGCATATTGGGAGGTAAAGTGTATGTCTTTCTGCGGCAGATCATTGATTAATTCTCCCCACCTTTTGCTTTCATTTACTGTAAGAATCTCTATTTCAGTCATTATATCACTTTTTTGCTGCGATTATCCAATTACATCTTTTTTTTGACATGTTTTCAAAAGTTCTGGTTTCGTGTTCAATATTAAGTTCAGTAAAATTTTTCAGAAGACTTCTTATTTCAGCCTCATCAAATAAATGTATTTCACCCGTATTGTCATCCAAATTAAAAAATGTATTATTAGCAATTTGTTTGGATGAGGAAATGTAATCATCCATTGACCTGATAATAGAGAAAAACATACCTCCGGTTTTAAGAATCCTGTAAATTTCCGAGAAAATCCTGTTCATTTTATCAACTTTAATATGCTGTATTGATGCACAATCGATTATTAAGTCAAAATAATCATTTTCATATGGCAATGGCGGCATTTCACTGATTCTAATATCAGCTGTTATATTGTTTTCTTCAATAAAATTTTTTGCCATTTTAATTGCAGTTTCTGATGCATCTATTCCATATACAGAAAATTTCTGGTTAGCTAGAAATATTATATGTCTTCCCGGGCCGCAACCCAGATCAAGCACTTTCAGGGATTTTTTATCAGGAACATTTCTGAATTTTGTAGATATGAAGCGAATCAAGTTCTCATCCGGGTATTTTGCCCTGAAACCATGTTTTTTATATATTTCATTCCATATTTCATCTGAGTTCATGAAAACTATATCTGTAAAATCTATTTAAAATCAGTCTCTGATTTCTATCTTGCCTTGCCAGCTTTTTGGAGGTCTAAAGTTCAACAAATATTTCTTATCCAGATCAAAAAGTCTGGACCATTTTTTAATATTGCTCCTTATTATAATTTTTTTTGGCGGTTTGCCAAAAATTTCCTTTTCATGAGATTTTTTAATTAATGGAATTTTTTTATAATCAAATCCCATAATTCTGGTTCCGGTAATATCTACAGATAACGGATTAAAACCTGCAATGATCATACCACATTTTTTTGGTGATGATCTCATAGGGCCCTGTCCTTCTCCTGCAAGTATAGCATCAATTATATTTAGATTTGTTCTTACGGGCTTTTCATTTACATTTCCTTCCTTGTCATAATAAAAAATTATTTTGTTCAGGTCAAGAACCATTCTCCACGTGGTGTCATTTCCATGCCAATTTCCCCATAAATTTTCTTCACCATCTGATAACCTCTTCACAAAAGATTTTACGGGTTTAATTTTTTCAGCAAAATAAAAGGTTTTAATAAGTTTGAATGTTTTTTTTGTGTATAATAGTTTTATTTTATGTCTGGTTGTTTTTGGTTTAGGGTGTTCGTCATATCCACTGATATAATGCGGAAGATTTTCTTTTTCCGCGAACATACCAACAACATTTTTTATGCATAATGTGTTTCCTGTCATTAAATGAGTTTTCATTTTTGATATGTTTACTATAAAATCTGATGTCAGTATAGTTTTTGGAATTTTATATGATAATGGTTCTCTGGGTTTTCCTGTCATTGAATTCCTGAAACATGATTTTTGCTTAATAAGAGGTGATATTTCACTGTTTTCGATCTGTATTTTCTTATAACCAAGAGGGTCGCCTTTAAGCTTCACTGTTTTTGCAAATGTCACCTTGTCATAATTTCTCACGATTTTGCTCTTTCTAAGGTCCATTATGGGTATTTTTATTCCCGTGTCTCTATAAAAGGCAGCAAGGTTGTTAATTCCTGATATTTCTATTATTTTTTCAAAATTAGCCTGTCTTACTGGTGATTCTGCTATAATTATTTCTCCGTCGCCTTTCATTGCTGTAAGGCAATAATCTATTATATGTCTTATAATAGATGCATGAACTATGTTTACTAGTACAAATGAATCTCCATGAGGATGGTAGTGATAAAGAAGGTTGGGTTTTATAACTACTTTATATCCAGGTTTTATAAATTTTCCAAACGGGTTCCATGTTCTTGTTCCGAAATTTTTGTTATCCAGTTTTAGCAGATGAAATAAGTTCCTAACAGCTGCATATGTTTTGTCAAATTTGTTTATTTTTAGTTCTGGATAATATTTATCCGGATTAAATGGATCATTAAAACAATAATCGAGATTTTTATTCTGATATACCGCGACAATGTTGTTATGCATTAGATTACCTTAGTTCTTTTATTCGTTCCTGAGCTTCTTTATTTTGAGGATCAAGTTCAACAACCTTTTCAAATTCTTTTATTGCATTCTTTTTATCTCCTTTTTTAAAATATGCTTCTGCCAGGAAAAAGCGTGCAAAAGTCAGTTTGGGATACAAATCTACAACACTTTTGAAATGCTCTATTGCTCTGTCATATTTTCCTTCTTTCATATTTACATTATTCCTGAAATTAATATCATAATTAGCTCTTTCTTTTACTTTTTCTAGATATTCTGGATTGAATTCCGGTGTTGTTATGATTCCTCTGAAAAAACTTTTTTCCATATCCAACTTACCTATATATCCCTTTTCCTTACATAGTCTGTATAAGTCAGTTCCCAGATGGGGTGTTGCTATAAAAAAATGAGCCCAGTCAAGTCCTGTTTCTGCTGCAAATTTTACAGTTCTTTCTATATGCTCTTTGGTTTCTCCTGGAAGTCCTATGATAAAGAAGCCTTTAACCTTGAATCCTAAGCTTCTTCCTTTATCTACAATAGGCTTAACTTTGGTTAAATCAACTGGTTTTCGCATCAGGGTATTCAAAACCCACTGATCTCCTGATTCTATTGCAATTGATATTTCATAACAGCCGCTCTCTTTCATTTTTTCCAATAGATTTCCATCAAGTGCAAATACTGAAAGTCCGCTTGGCACATTCCATGTTATATCCAGGTTTCTTCTAATTATTCCATCAAATATTTTTTCAGCTCTTTTTCTATCAAGTGTGAGATTATCATCTTCAAAATGTATTTCCTTTATTTCATAGTCTCTGATTAGTATTTCGATTTCTTCCAAAACCTTGTCTGGAGATCTCGGTCTAAATCTATTTCCCCAACATTCTCTCAGAGAGCAAAAAGTACAGCCTATTGGACATCCTCTGGATGTAATCATTGATGTAAATGGCGTTCTTTTTAATCCGCTGTGAGGAGATGCTATTTTTGAATAAATATCCATTTTCAATAAATGTCTTGCAGGCAGCGGCAGTTCATCTAAATTTTCTATATAAGTTTTTTTAGGTATCTTTATAATTTTTTCATTTCTTTTGAATGCAATCCCATCAACTCTTGAAATGTCCTTTTTTTTCTTTAAAGCATTAACTAAATTCCTGAAAGTATATTCACCTTCACCTAAAACCACAATGTCGACATAGCCATCTTCGAGTGTCATTTCAGGTGCTACTGTCGGGTGCATTCCTCCAGCTATTGTTACTATATCTTTGCTAACTTCCTTTACAATCCTTGCGACATTTTGTGTATCAAAATGCTTATTAGAAAATAAGCAAGATATACCTGCAACATCTGGATTGAATTTAGAAATAAATTTTTTAATTTCCTCATCAGACAGACCATATCTGAGTTTATTTCCAATTTTTTTTTCACCGTCTAAAATGCCTTCAGCAGTGCAATCCAAAATTTTCACTTCATGCTTCTTCTGTTCCAGCACAGCAGCTATATATGCCAGTCCCAGAGGCGGTACAGCACCTACTCTTAATTTATCCGATCCAAAGTCCAGAGATCTGGTAGTTGGTGGGTCAATAAGCAGTATTTTACTCATATCATGACATCCTTTATTTCTTCTGTTTTGTTTATAGTAGTTCTGTCTAATCTTATTCTCTTAAGAACCTTAATAATTTTATCTTCAACATCTATACCCTGATATGGACTTCTTGCTTTTTTACACTTTTCTTTAAACTTTTTATCAAACAAGCACCTTTCTATTGCTTTTTTTATTTCATTTCTATCATGCGGAACGTTTATTACATTGAATGATTTTTCCCTGTTTTTTTGCCTTATCCCTATGTCTACTACAGGAATACCGAATATTGGTGATTCAACCAGAGCTGCACTTGAGTTTCCTACCATTACACTACTTATACTCAACAGGCTGAAGAAATATTCTCTTGATAAATTTTTTTCTATTCCAATTAATGGAAATCCTTGAAATTCTTTTATTACCTTTGTAATAGAACTATTTCCATAGTCAGAATTTGGATATAATATAATTGTTTTCTTATTGATTTCCTTTATTGCTTCCATTGTTTCTCTCATCTGATATTCAGATTTATCCGCTTCTGTTGTTAAAGGATGTTGTATTACAATAATAACTCTTTCATTTTTTTCAAGTCCGAATTTTTTCCTTATTTCTTCTTCAGTATTTGAATTTTTATTAAGTCCGGGATTTCCGAAGTGGAATATTCTTGATGGACTTTCCCCGATTTTTATCAGATTTTCCCTGCTTTTTTTTGTAGGAGGAAAATGAATATGTGAAAAACTGGTTATAGCAATTCTTATGGAATTGTCAATAGTTCCACCAGATGTTATATCACCGCCTGTCAGATGAGCAACAGGTATATTCATATGTGAAGCTGCTATTGCAGCTGCAAGAGCTTCTCCTCTGTCTCCAGTGACCAGAACAAATTCAGGGTCTATTTTTTTAAAGCATCCTACCATTCCAGTTATACATTTTCCAAGTGCTACAGCCATTGATGTCCTGCTGTCTTCTTCACTATGACTTTTTACTTTATAATTATTTGGAAAATCTTTCTGAACTTCTTTGAAAGTATTTCCGAATTCAGACAACAAATGCTGTCCTGTAATAATAATTTTAAAATCAATATCAGGGTCGTTGTTTAATTTTTGAAACAGGTCTTTCATTACACCGTATTCAGCTCTTGTTCCTGTTATGGCTGCTATTTTTCTCATTTTTTCTCACCTAATTTTTTAAATGTAATTATTTCATCCTGCTCAATATTTTTCAGCGCTATTTTTCCCAATACATTTTCTAAGTCTTTTGCTGTTAGTCCTCCTGAAGGTCTTTTAAGATCAATTATTTCTATACTTATTTCCGTTCCTTTGGATATTGGTTTTTTTGCTACTATACTTCTTCCGGTTATCTTTCTTATTTCTTTTTCTGAATTAATGATTCTTTTTTCCGGAGATCCCAGAATTTTTTCCGTTCTTCTTATAAGTTCAATCATTTTTCTGAATTCATCCGGGTCTGATGAAAGCTTGTGGTCGGGGCCCTGCATATTTTTATCCAAAGTAAAGTGTTTTTCTATTAACACTGCGCCAAGTGACACCGCTATCAGAACAGGCTCTATACCTATTGTGTGGTCTGAATATCCAATATTTAGATTGAATTTTTCCCTGAGTGTATTCAGTACTCTCATATTGACATCTGATATTTTTGTTGGATAGCTTGAAATACAGTGAAGTAATATAATGTCAGTTGTTCTGGTTTTTATAATATCTACTGCATCTCTAATTTCTTCCATGGTGCTCATTCCGGTTGAAAGTATTATTGGTTTTTTCTTATTAGCGATGTGTTCTAAAAGTGGTGTGTTTGTGACTTCAGAAGATGCTATTTTGAAAGCAGGAACCAGACTATCCAAAAAATCCACGCTTTCTTCATCAAACGGCGTAGAAAGAAAAATAATACCTTTTTTCTTTGTAAATTTTGCCAATTCTCTGAATGTATCTTCTCTTAACTCCAGTTTTTTTGCCATTTCAAATTGATTCTTTGCAAAATTCTTCTGGTAAGCAGCTGCTGGAGATTTTTTTGTCATTATTCTTTCTGTCTTCCATGTCTGAAATTTTATTGCGTCTGCGCCTATTCTATGAGCTTCTTCTATTAATTTTTTTGCGATTTCTATATCACCATTGTGATTGTCGCCAGCTTCAGCTACAATAAAAACCGATTTATTTTCTCCTAAGTATCTGTTACCTATTTTCAAACCAATCCCTTCTTTAAAATAGTTTCAGCTATTATGAAGTCCTTTTCTGTATCAATATCTATTGATCTTATTTCATCCATTATAATTCCTTTTACATTGTTTCCGTATATACTGTTTTGATTCATGAGAACATCTCTTTTTGTTACAAAAACAGCACCATTTTCTTTGTAGACTTTTGGCAGGTCCTGGCGTCTTTTTGGTTCATTTTCCAGTTTAATAAACGGCAGAATTTTATCTCCTTCTAGTTTTCTCATCCACCACGGGTGATAATCAACATTACTGATAGTAATCACAGAATCAGAATCTGACTTAATCAGATATTCTATTACCATATCAATATCTTCTGGTTTTCGTAATGGAGAGGTTGGCTGGAGAGTTACTATAATATCCGTTTTGAATCCTTTTTTTTCTAATTCTTTTACAACATGCTGCAAAACAGGTTCTGTCGGTGTATGATCTGATGCTAATTCCACGGGGCGGTTAATAACTTCTACGCCATTCATTCTTGATACTTCCGCAATTTCCTTGTCTTCTGTTGAAACAACAAACCTGTCCAAAAGCCGGGATTTTTTTGCAGCTTCTATTGTATACGTTATAAGTGGTTTGCCTGCCAACAGCTTCAGGTTTTTTCTAATAACGCCTTTTGATCCGCCACGTGCTGGTATTATGCCCAGAATTATTGGTTTATTCATTTTTATCACCCCATGTAAAATAAAAATGAATTAAAAATATAAATATAGCTTAAATTAATTTAGCTATGCGTTCAGCAGTTTTTCCATCATTTTTATAAATATATTTTTTAATTGCTTCATTTCTCTGTTTTTCAAATGAGTTTGAAATTTTCTTGTTATACAGTAAATCTGTTAGTTTTTTTTTCAGTTCAAGTTCGTTGTAAGCTCCTAAAGCAATTCCATCCTTTACATAACTGATGGGGTCAGGTTCTCCTGACGGGTTAAATATTATAACAGGTTTTCCAAGTGCAGCAGCTTCTATAGCTACTGTTGAATGTTTTGTTATTAAAATATCAGACAGACATAATATTCCAAGTATATCAATGTCTTTTGCCAGAGATATGTTTTTTGAATTGTTTTTAATAATGTTGTCATAGAAATTCTGATTTTCACCGGGATGAATTTTTATTACGAGTTCAGCATATTTTATTTTATTTACTGCATTTATAACTCCGAACACAATCTTGTTATTCAGATTCTTATTAAGTGGCTGAGACGCAAAAACGATAATTTTTTTCATCTGGTCCAGATTCATTTTTTTACATAACAGTTTTCTGTCTGAATGTAAATTTTTAAAGGCATCTAACTGGAGTTTTCCCACCACGCTTATTTTATTTTTTGGATAGAGACAGTTTAACAAGATTTTTTTATAGAGACTTCCATAAACACATGTTTTATCGGGTATTGGACACGAAAGTTTACCTGATATTTCATTTTTTGTATGGTAATAATCAGACATGCCCAATTCTCCATGCTGAAGCGCTATGGACTTTATTTTTTTAATTTTCGAAGCGTAACAAGCTGCCCTTCCAATGGATCCGGTTTCATAACTCAGAATGACAGCTTTAGGATTTTCCTCTTCTAATATTCTTTTCATTATTTCTATGTTTCTGACAGCTTCTGGCAACTTTATCAGAAAAATATATTCCAATCTTCCTTTTATAAAATCCCAAATATTTATCTGATTATATGTAAATGAATTTCTTGCATGCATGTTTTCACTCAGTCTGTTCCATCTTTCTTTAAGAATATTTTCCCATATGTTTGTTTTTTGTTCTATGTCTTTATCTACGTAGCCTTCTTCCAGTTTCCAGAATATTTTTTTATCCCTGATTTTCTCTATAAGATTTCCAATCGGTATTGATCGTGTTGTGTCAAAATCCAGGCCTATGATATCATACTCCTGAATTTTATCTATAAGATAATGAAAGGCGATGTCGTGTTTTTTCATGCCGTTTTCTGTAATTATGCTTCTCCAGAATGAATTGTTTGACAATAAAATAATTTTTTCACGGTTTGTTACCTTTTCTTTCTGACATATGTTCATATATTTTGAAATTTCTCTTCTCAACTTTCTTTTGCACTGTTTCAGTGGTTTTATTTTTTTGGAATATTTTTTTTTGTCTATAATTTCATCTATTCTATCAGATTCTACTGCTCGTATTATATTTGTTGTGAGATTGTATATATCAATAGACCACCAGAGAGATGTGTTTTCGTATTCTAAAAATTCAACCAGGTTTTTTCCGTCTATTATTTTTTTCCAGGAGAATTCTTTTGTCCATCTCACGGCTTTATTATCTATATTTTTGTATTTACACTTTCCAGTCATTTTAATCGCCTTTTGAGGCTTTTGCAAGAAGATATTTTATAATTCTTTTTTCCCAGTAAAATCCTGTTATTCTGGTTTTCCATCTCAATGATGCTGATAGTTCAAATGGTTTTATGCTAAATCTTTTCAAACCTGGAAAATTTTGTCCGGTTTTATCCTTTCTGAAATTCAGACCAGATATGTAATATAAATTTTCCATTTTAGGGTTACGTTCGCTGCTAAGTGTAATTCTTGTCCATTCGTCAATTGTACATGGTTCCTGAAATCCCTGTTCAATTGCTTCTTTATATAAAGATGTTCCTGGATAAGGAGCATAAACATAAAAGCTTATTCTGGCATTTTTATCAGTTTCCTTTATCCAGTCTGCGAGTTCCATACTCATTATGAGTTCTTTTATAGTTTCTGTAGGAAGACCGCACATGAAACTATACATTCCAGTGATGTTTGTTTTGCTCATTATTCTAGCGCAGTTCTTGATGTTTTCTACACCACCTGGATATCCTTTACCTATAATTTCATTTAATATTCTATTTGATCCACTTTCAACTCCAAAGAATAAGCTACTGCAGCCACTCTTATCAAGAGTCTGGGCTATTTCATCTGTTATGTATTCACAACGTATTCCTGTGTGCCATGTTATTCCCCGTTCTTCCATTAAGCCGCATATTTTCTTGATTCTTTCTTTGACAGGTCCGATATTGTCATCACCCAGTATTATTTTTTTTATTTTGAATTCACTGATATATGCATCCAGTTCATTTTCCAGTTTTTTGATGTTCATCGGTCTCCATGTACTTCTATTGAATATCTGATTATAACAAAACCTACATTTATGAGGGCAACCCCTGCTTGAGAGCAAACGTATTTGACTGGCGTCTGCTGCTATTTTAAAATAATGCCTGTTTTTTTTTGTGACGGGCCATGGTATTTTATTTATATCAACCAATTCTCTTTTTTCATTTTTTATAATATTTCCATTATTCTTCCATAATATTCCTTTTACATTTTTCAGACTCTTTTTCTTTTTAATACACTTCATAAATTCCAACAATGTTCTTTCTCCTTCACCAACGCAGACAACATCGATGAAACTCTCTCTAATACACTGGTCGGGAAGCATTGATGGATGAACGCCGCCCAGAAGTGTTATAATATTCGGGTTTATCTCTTTTGCTGTTTTAAGTATTCGTTGAGCTTCACCGAGTTGGAATCCTGTCATACTGGATACACCGATAACAAGACTATTCTTTATCAATTTTTCAGTATGCTGTCTATTGTCAAATCGCTCGTCAGAATACTCAACTTCAAATCCTGATTTTTCTAAAACAACACCCGGATAAAAGATGCTGAGAGCTGGTCCCTTTGCAGGACTATCTAAGCTTGGTGTTGGATAAACTAAAGCACAATCAATCATAATTCACCTTCCAAAATATCAAAAATTTTTTTACTTGAATTACCATTCCATCCAGGATAAGGATTTTTAAGTTTCCTTTCTCCATTATTAGTTTGTCTCAAAAAGTTTTTAACATTTTCAACTGCTATTTTTTGGTCAAGACCAATGAAAATGCTGTTTCTTCCGAGTGTTTCAGTCCATTCAGTTAAATTGTAATTTGTTTTTTTTAGGCTTTGTGGCATTATTAAACATGGTATGCCTCTATAACATGCTTCTGCTATTATTCCTCCGCTGTCTGTAATAACAATTGATGAATTATTAAGGAGACTATGAAAGTCCAAATAACCCAAAGGTTCTATGACTTTTACATTTTTTTTAATTTTGCTTATAAGTTTATATTTTTGCATCATTTTTTTCGTTCGCGGATGAATTGGAAATATAATTTTAATCATTTCTGACACACTGTTTATAATTTCTATTAATAATTCAAGACGTTTTGGTCTATCTACGTTAACAGGTCGGTGTGTTGTAAAAATACAATATCCTTTTTCAGGCCATTCAGGTATTAGGTTTTTGTTTTGGATTAGGGTGTCGATTGAAATGTTTCCAACATTCCAAAATTTTCCAGTTATATCTTTACTATTCTTAAGATTTTTTACAGCTGTGTCTGTAGGACAAAAAAGAAAATCACTACACACATCTATTAATATTCTGTTAACTTCTTCAGGTATTGATAAGTCATATGCTCTGAGTCCTGCTTCAACATGAACCACCTTAATGTTTAATTTTTTTGCAGCCAGAGCACCGCCAAGACTACTGTTGGTATCACCAACAACAATGACCACATCAGGTTTTTCTTTCTCCAAAACATTTTCTGTTTTTTTCAAAATTTCAGCAGTTTGCTCACCGTGTTTATGGTTGGCTTTTATATTAAGATTATAATCTGGTTTTGGTAGTTTCAGTTCTTGAAAAAATATCTGGCTCATTCTAAAATCATAATGTTGTCCTGTGTGAACTAAGATATGTTCATGGCCACGTTTTCGTGATTCATTAATTATTGGTATGATTTTTACAAAATTCGGTCTGGCTCCAATAACTGATACAATTTTCATATAGTCACCTAGATAATTTTTGATGATTCCTTGCCATTATTAAAAAGCATATCTATTATTGACATGTTTGGAATAAATCCTTCAAAACATTGTTTATATACTGGATGGGTAAAATCCTGAAATTCGAGTTTTATGTTTTTGAATGTATCCGTGTCAATATATTTCTTACCGCCTGATCCGGATATGTATGTAGTTGCATTGACCTTTCTCAATATATTCAATAGCATCTCTGTTTTTTTCAGATTTTGGTCAACTCCAATATCACTAGATTTAATTATCCTGGGTTTCAATCCAAGTTCCTGGCATATATAATGTATTATTTTTTCATTCAATTCAACAAGGCTTTCATGTTTCATACTATAAAGGTTTTCAAAAAAATCTTTGTACTTTTTGAAGTGTTCGGCGTTTGAGTAATTTGTCAAGATGCTTTTCCAGTGTTTGGACATCCATTTATTATCTTCTATTCTGACATCGTAAAGGGGTTTTCTGTGATAAATCTTGGGTATGGGTATGGTCAAATACATCCAGCTTTTTGGTGTCCTTATTTTATTCCTGTTATGAACACTATTTTTACTATAATCAACCGTATCAAGGATAATTAAGGTGTCTGACATTTTTATTTTATTGAAAAATCCAATCCACGGTATGTAATTGGGTTGATGGATTGTTACTTTATTATCCACCTTATCACCTCAAAGGTTTCTGCCAATGACTTTCCAATTTGGGTACCCCTGACTTTTGCAAGGCTTCGTATGAATTCATGATTTAAGTAATCCCTTTTCTGTGATTCATATTCTTTAAGAGCCATGATTTTTTTATTAATATTTGATTCAGAAAGTGTAACAAATATATCAGACTTAATTACGCGGCAATTCCACGGTTCTTCATAACCAAGAATGCTGGTTTTTTTGAAAGCTCTGAATGATTCTCTGGAGATTACTTCATGATCCTGATGTGTGTCATTTGAGCAGGGAGTAAAAACAATATCCGGATTTATTTTTTTATTAATATCTATCATTTCCTGAAGTATTTCCTGTCTTCTTGAGCTGAATTCTCGTACAGGATAATCAAGTATATTTAAATTCTCCGGCTTAATCCCAAGGACAGCTGTTGCTTTTCTAACTTCTGACTTTAGTATATCTTTTGGAAACTCCTCTGATATTGATTTTTCACATGTTGAGAATGCCGCGTAAAAAACTTCACCCCCGTTTTCTATAAATTTTGCAATAGTTCCACCAGCTCCGATTTCTCCATCATCTGTGTGAGGACTTAAAACCAGAACTTTTTCTTTCATTTTCCAATACCTCTGTAAATTAAACCGAGACTTTTTATTTTTTCTTTTTTTAGAACATTTCTTCCATCAATTATAATTTTCAAGCCTTTATTTTTCATGTCTGAAAAATCTATTTTTAAGTATTCAGGATGTGCTGTGCAGAGTATGACAGCATCGTAGTTTGCATTAAGATTCCCATATTCACAAAAATTTCTTATCTCTTTTTCCGAGAACATTGGGTCATGTAAATAAACACATGCATTGTGATTTTTAAGTTCTTCTATGACTTTTATAGATGGACTAAATGCAGGTTCCTTAACACCCGGTCTGAATGACAAACCCAGAACCAGTACAGAAGATTCAGAAATAGATTTTCCGATTTTATTCAATTCCTTTTGAAGTATATTGACACCAAATTCCGGCATTCTCTCGTTTATTTTTCTAGCAAATGAAGGTATTGTAACTTTAGATTTATTTATTAAAAAGTATGGATAAACAGGTGTGCAGTGGCCTCCAACACCTATTCCAGGGAGGTGTATGTTCACAAAAGGATTTGTATTTGCCAATTCAATAACTTCATCCACATCTATGTTAGTGTCCTGGCAAAATTTTGCATATTCATTTGCGAGAGCTATGTTGGTGTCCCTGTATATCATGTCAAAAAGTTTTGAAGCTTCTGCTGTTTCACTATTTTTTGCAACTAATACCTTAACATCCAGTAATTTTTTATAAAATTCTTCTGCCTTTCTTGAGCTTTGCTCATCCACACCACCCAATATTTTTGGGTAAGTTGCAAGATCTTTCAGGATTCTACCGGCATATACCCGTTCAGGGCTGTACGCAACATAAATATTTTTTTCCTTTCTCAACATTTCTGAAAAACGTCTAGTATCGCCTATTGGAAGAGTTGTTTCGTATATTACAAGACTATTTGTTTTAACAAATTTTGAAATTGTAACTGTCAGATTTTCAATAGGACCATATTTAATGTTTTTATCATCATCAATAACAAGCGGTATTATTACAATGACTATATCACACTCAGAGATATCTTCAAATTTTGTACTGGCTACGAAGAATTTTCTTTCCAGAGCTTTTTTTATAATGTTTTCAGCTTCAGGTTCATCTACATTGATTATTCCTTTGTTTAAATTCTCTATTGTTTGATTGTTTATATCTATTCCTGTTACATTCATTCCTTTGCTTAAGCACTGAGCTACGATTGGAATTCCTACCTTTCCTAGGCCTATAACAGCTACTTTATCATTCATACAATCACTCAGCAGATTTTTTTAATATTGTTTCAGCGATTTCAAGAGCTCTTAAACCATCCTGACCTGTAACAGGAGGTTCTTTATTATTTTTTATACAATCAATAAAAGCTTCTAATTCTACTTTCAGCGGTTCTCTCTTGTCAACAGGTATTTTTCTAATCTCACCCTGAGATATTCCCATGAGTGTTTGAGAATAATCTATATCATTCGATGGATAGGCGCTGTTTCCAAAAAATTCCAGATTCTGTGAAATGTAATCTGCTTTTAACATGCCTTTTTCTCCATTTATGTATATTTCCCTGATTTTTAGTGGTGTTATCCAATTCACATCTAAAATACCAAGGACACCGTTTTCAAATCGCAACAGAGCATTCATGATATCTTCATTTTTTGTTGCATATTTTCCTGTTTCTGCTGATATTCTAACTGGTTCAGACTTCAAGAGATATCGCATAATATCAATGTCGTGAACAGCAAGATCTATCACAACACCCACATCGCGAATCCTGTCCGGAGTTGGATTTTTTCTTACGGTGTTGATACACCAAATCTTTCCAATCATGCCTGATTCAATGCACTGGAATATTTTTTTTATTACAGGGTTAAACCTTTCAATATGTCCAATCATTAATTTCACATCTTTTTCTTTTGCAGAATTAATAATTTTCATTGCATTTTCAGAACTGTCAGCTATTGGTTTTTCAATCAATGCGTGGCATCCTGAATTTATAACTTCCAGTGCTATGTCTTTATGCAATATAGTTGGTACACATATGGAAACAAAATCAGGATTTTCTTTTTTTATCATCTCTGCGGAATTGTCATATGCTTTACATGAAAATTTATCAGAGGTCTTTTTAGCTTCTTCAAAATTTGTATCAGACACAGAAATAAGATCAATGCCGTATATATCGCGGTAGATTCTACAGTGGTTTTTTCCCATGTAACCTGTTCCTATCACTGCTGCTTTAAGCATGGTTTAATTATCTACTAAAATCTTTTAAAGTGTTGATAATATGATCCATGTCTTTTTTTTCCAGAGCAGCATGTACAGGCAGAGATAAAATTTTCAAACATAGAGATTCGGAGACCGGTAAAAAATAATTGTTGTTAAATATCGGTTGTTTGTGTAAAGGTTCTGGATAGTATATTCCTGTTCCTATTTCTTTTTTATTAAGAAATTCCGACAGTTCATCTCTTTTATTGTTTCTAACTTTTATTGTATACTGATTGAATACATGTTTTCTCCCCTCTTTTATGACGGGCTTTTCTATGAAAGGAATGTTTATATTTTCTGATAAATATCCTGCATTTTCTATTCTTTTTGAATTCCATTTTTCAAGGTTTTCCAGCTGTACAATTCCTACTGCAGCTGAGATGTCAGTCATTCTGAAGTTGTAACCGATTATTTCATGTTTATATCTTTCTTTACATCCATGATTTCTCAGCATTCTGGATTTTTCTGCTATTTCCAAGTTATCTGTTGTTATTATACCACCTTCAAAGGTTGTCATGTTTTTCGTTGGATAGAAAGAAAAGCAGCCGATTCCGAAGGACCCGACTTTTTTTTCATTGAATTCTGCGCCATGAGCCTGGCAGCAGTCTTCAATAATTATTAAATCATTCTCTTTTGCAAGTTCGATTATTTTTTCCATATCGCACGGCTGACCGAAAAGATGTACAGGAAGTATTGCTTCTGTTTTATCTGTTATTTTTTGTTTTATACTTTCGGGATTTATATTATAGTCATCATCTGAAACATCTGCAAAAACAGGTTTTGCTCCTGCATGAATAACACTTGTTGCTGTTGAGCCGAATGTAAATGATGGTACAATCACTTCTTTTTTAATTCCTGCTGCTGCTATTGCAACATGCAGAGCTGCTGTTCCACTATTGACAGCAATAGCATATTTTGTTCCTATGTATTTTGCAAATTTATTTTCAAATTCTTTTACCACCGGTCCTTGTGCAAAATTTCCACTTTCAATGACACTCTCAATTGCATCCAGTTCTTTCTGTCTTATTATGGGTTTTGCAATGGATATCATAAGTTAACCTCTTTTGAGTTCTTTTGCAGGATTTCCAATATAAATTTTTTCCGGAGGAACGTTCCTTGTTACAACAGATCCAGCTCCGATAATTGCATTTTCTCCTATTTCAATACCAGGTAAAATAACACTACCGCCACCTATTTTAGCACCCTTTTTTATAACAGGGCCTATTAATTTTGCTTCTTCTCCCAAACTTGGATTTTTCATATATTTATCATTCAATGTCTTAACTCCCGGTCCAATAAAGACATCATCTTCTATTATTGTATTTTTTGTAATATAAGCTCCTGATTGGATAGAAACATTATTTCCAATTTTACAATAACCATCAATCACAACATGAGTGCCTACAAGGACATTGTTTCCTATTTCTGTTTTTTCTCTTATTAATATATGATGCCCGGTTTTCAGATTATCACCTATTCTAACGCCCGAATAAATAATAGAACCCTCTCTTATTACAGCATTGTTGCCGACATTCACTTCACCCGTTTCAGGATATTCACCTATGGACACATTTTTGTGTACATTTTTTTTCATTTTAACCACCTTTGACAAAGTTCATACTTTTCTTCAGCCCAAAAATAAACATATTGAAATAAGATTTTCCCATCTTAAATATTTTGAATTTCGATTTTCCCTTTTTCCGACCGTACCAAATAGTCGGTACATCAGTTATTCTATATTTCTTAAAATACGCTTTCAGTGGGATTTCAACTGATATTGAAAAATCGTTTTTTTCAATTTCTATGTTTTCAAATATTGTTTTTCTGTATAGCTTAAATGCATTTGTAATGTCTTTTGTGGGTATTCCAAGAACCATATTTATGAGCTTTCCGTAATTTTTGGAGATGAATTTTTTGATGATTGGTGAGTTAATCATATCGCTACCTTTCATATATCTGCATCCGCACACTATGTCAAACCCTTCCTCCGCCTTCTCATACATTTTATTTATAGTGCCCGGATCGTCGCAGAGGTCTGCCATCACAGGTACAATATATTTTCCATTGGCTTTCTGAAATCCAAACCTGAGTGCGTTTCCGAATCCTGCATTATTTTCATTTTTAAAAATCCTGACATATTTGAATTTTTTCTTTAGTGAGTTCACTATTTCATATGTTTTATCAGAGGAATGATCATCTATGACTATAATTTCCTTTTCAGGACTGACTTTCTTATAACAGTTCACTATTGTTGACTCTATATTTCCTTCCTCATTTCTTGCAGGTATTATTATTGAAATTTCAGGGGGCATAATAATCATTCACGGATAATTTTATATATTTCGAAAACTTTGCTGTATGATTCCTTTCAGTACGTGCATGATATTCAGAAAGCTATGCTTTCTGATATGCCAAAGAACCTTTGGTTCTTTGAGCATGAAAGTTTTCTTTGCCCAGATTTCATCGGAGGCAAAGAAAACTGGGACCAGATTGAGATGTGGAAGATATGAAGGATTTTTTCAGGTTCTCCATCCAAAAATGGAGGCTGAAAAAATCATACATAAATCGAAAGGAATCTCTTTGCTCAAAACGATGTCAACCCAAGAAAAACTGCTAAAATATAATTTTACTGTAGATTAACAGTTTGTTAATTTAGACAAAAAAAGTATTTATACTCTTTGTGATGAATATATTCATGAAAACCATGAGCAAAATGGAAAGCGTTGTACTGGATCACAAAAAACGAACAGTATCAGTACTGGATGTTATAGGCATGTTCGTATGTACAAAAAATGAGGCTTCTGTTATTCTGCACAGGATGGCAAAAAAGGGTCTGCTGATCAGGGTTAAAAAAGGAGTTTATACAAAACCGGAAGAAAACAGCATATCGGTTTTTTCAGAAGTTATAAAGAAATATTATTTTTCATTTATAACAGCACTTAATTTTCACGGTTTAACAGATCAGGTTCCCATGATTCAAATAGCTGCTACAACGGAAGAATATGGCAGATTTCTTGATATTCAAATGATAAAGATTTCAGAGAAAAAATTTTTCGGATTTAAATGTGTTGAATTTCAGGGTGCAAAAATTTTTATGGCAGATAGGGAAAGGGCATTGCTGGATTCTCTGGAAAAGCCGAAATATGCCGGCGGTATCAGACATGTTATTGGTTGTTTTAAAAATAAATATTATACTGAAAAGCTGATAAATTATGCTTTTCGTATAAATAACATGTCTTTAATCAGACGACTGGGATATGTTCTTGAATATAATAAAATTAAAATCCCTTCACATTCAGAACGACAAATGCTTATTAAAGTTAAAAAAGTTTCATTCTACACAAAATTAAACATTTCCAGCGAATCCGTGTTTAAAAATAAAAAGTGGATGGTTGTTAATGATGTTAGATGATGTTATCATAAGGAGATTGGCATCACAGTCCGGAGTTCCTGCCGGTGTTATTGAAAAAGATTATATGATAACGAAATTTCTTTATGAAATCCGTGATGAGCCGCTGGTTTTTAAAGGCGGAACTGCTATTAAAAAATTGTATATCGAAGGTTTCAGGTTTTCAGAAGATCTGGATTTCACAGTTTTAAAACGGAAAAATTTCGAGCAGGTGTTCCGGAATATTTTTAAACGAAATGAGTTTCGACTTGAATTCAGGGATAAATTCAAAGGCAAGGAGTCCGAATCGTTTTCCGTTTCATTTATCGGACCTCTCAGATACAAAAACTTTTTTAAAATAGATTTAAGTTTCAGGGAAAGGCCCTTATTGAATCCAGTGAAAAAGAAAGTAATCCATTTCTATCCAGATATTGAAAATTTTAAAGTTTCTGCGATGAAAATTGAGGAGTTGGTGGGTGAAAAACTTCGTGCTTTATATACAAGAGGTCATGCGAAAGATATTATAGATGTGTTTTATCTCATGCAGCTCAATTTTTCCAAGAAAATAATGAAGGATATGTTTATTAAAAAACTTATCAGTGTAGGAATCAAAAAATTTGAAATTTCTGTATTTTTGGATAAGATTGAATCTTTTGACCCTTTGGAAATAAATTATCTTATTCCTGAAAACATAGAGATAAATAAAAAGCATATTATTGAAAACATCAAAAAGAAGTGTAACTTTCTATTTCGTTAGAAAAAGGCTTTATAATATTTTTCCCAAGGATTTTTCATAGACTAAAATTTCAAATCTTGAAAAAGGCTTATATCTTTTTACTGCTCTCCACACGTTCCCATCCTTTTCTGCCTGTTTTAAACTTAACCCATGCCTTAATCCATACAAGGCTTTCTGCAAGCATGTAAAAAGCAATCAAAAGCTTTTCTTTGGTGTTATATTTTCGAAGCATATTTAAAATTTCTCCTCTTGGTCTGAATTCCCTGAAATTCATTTTCATTCTATGCTTTACTTCCAAGTGTCCGAGTCTTGTTCTGGTTTTCTGAATAAAAAAATCCTTCCAGTTCGTGGGATATAAAACTTTTACAACAGCTTTAGGTTCATAAACAAATTCATAACCATTGCTACTAATCATAGTACCTATCAATGCATCTTCTGAGTGGCAGTCAGGTATTGGACTGACAGATGATTTTCTTATTCCAAATAAATAACCAGTTGGCAGCTTATGGCATTTCAAACGCAGCTCATGCATAGTGCCATAAGAAAAGTTAGCGTAAAATGTAAAAACAGACTTATCGTTGTTTAAGGCGATCGCACGACCTGATACATATCCAATATTAGGTTTTTTGAAATGTTCAGAAATAAGTTCAAAAGAACCCTTTTCCGGAATAACATCAGCATCAGTTAAGATTATTACTTCGGTTTTTGCAGCTTTAAGTATTTTATTCAAGGCAGCTGCTTTACCTTCTCTTTTATGTTCTTCAATAATTATTATTCTTTCATCTTTTTTTGCTAGTTCATTTGCAATTCTTATTGTATCACTGCCACATGCAGATATAATGAGATGGTTTTTCCCAAGATGTTCAAGCATTAAAGGAATTGTTTTTGGCAGTGTTTTTTCCTCGTTATAAGCTGCTATGCCGACTGTAAACTTCATAATTTAAATCCGCCCCATATAAAAAGTGAAACTGCAAGCAAAATAAAGACAGCTTGGAATATCCATAACTTATAGACTATTTCTTTTTCATTGAAACGGTTTTCGCTGTAGAAAAAGTGTGTAAGAGAATATTTTGCTGTATACGGCGATGTCAAAATACTTCCTTTTATATTCCCAAAGTTTTCAGCCTTGAATCTGCTACGCAACTTCAGGAAGAATTCAATAAACTGTGGAATCATCATTATTGCAATGAAAAATTCCAATTTTGAAAAAATAGCTACCATAGCTATCAAACCGCCCATTGCAAATGTACCTACATCTCCGGGAAATATTTTTGCAGGATATTTATTGTAGACAAGAAATCCAATTATCGGTCCAATCATGGCTATTGATAAAACAAGACTATTAGTGTTATCGGCGATCAAGAAAAGTATTGTGCTTCCTGTTAAAATCACAAGGCTGTTTCCAGCTTCTAATCCATTCAGGCCTGCCAGCATGTTTATTGCATTACATGCTCCAGTAATTGCAAGCGGTACTAAAACAATATAATACCATATCCCGAAATCAATCGTCCCAATAAACGGAAAAACAATTTCAGTGCTTACAGGCTGAATTATAACAAAGGGTATAGCTACTAATAATGGAAGCATAACTTTTTGCAAGTCCATCAAGTGCAAAATATAATCAAGCATTCCGATTACAGTGCAAAGAAATACAATCGAAATCGAAATCCAGATAATCTGAATAAATCCTGTTAACATCGATGCAGCAAGCATTGAAACAACAAACCCGATAAATATCCCAAGCCCGCCCCATTCAGGAATTTGTTCTCCTGTGTTTTTGTGCTTGTCATATGATACAATACCTTTTTTTTTCAGAAATTTCGAAAGAACAGGCATTATGCCAACAGTTACGGCGAAGCCAACAAAAGCTATCAGAAAATATTCCAGCATTTGTAACTCTTATCACGAAAATTTAAATACCACTTTAAATTTTAACAGCATAAACAAAAGCCTGCTTACCGAAGATTTTTTGGGCCAAAGGCATTCTGAGATATAATTTTAAAAGTGTTATTGATTTAGGTAGTTTGCTTTTTGTGGTGAATGGCAGAAACTTCGGCCTGCATTCCACTATTTTAAATCTGTTTATTTCCAGTATTTCTACAAGACTACGGTCATCCAGTGGTATTATGTGATCGAAAAACATCCAGTAATCTTTATAACAATATCGGATATTCGGTTGAAGCACAAGCAGTTTGCCACTGGGCTTTAGTACGCGATGAATTTCGCTTATAGTTTTGATGACATCAGGTTTTGTAAGATGCTCAAAAAAGTTGCTGGAAAAAACCACGTCTATACTTTCTTTTTTGATACTTTTCATGTTTGTTGAACTGCAAAGAATTGCTTCAACATCATTTCCTGAAAATTTTTTAATATCGGTATTTATATCGATAGCAATTTTCTTCCCTGCTTTTATATGATTTATGAATTCACAATAACCTGCAGCCACGTCTAAAACAACAGAATTTTCAGGTACATATTTCTGGAAAAATGATTTGCAAAGAACTTTATACATATTATTCCGAAATTCAGAGTCTTTTCCAAAACGTTTCTGGTAAATTTTTTCAAGATCTTTCACTATTCCACATCCTTTCCAAACATGCAGCTGCCAATGCACCTGTCTTGCTTGGCAATCTATTATCAGAAATTTCTACAATATCAATGCTATCTGGATTTATTTTTTGCAAACATTCCAGAACTTGTTTGGGTGTTAAGCCATCTGGTTCTGGCAAACCCGTTTCAACGTAACAAGGATCAAATACATCCATGTCAAGTGTTATATGAACAGGATTTTGGATATTTTTTGAAATTCTAATGAATTCTTCCGGGTTCATTTGCACTACGTTAAGATTTTTGGCGTTTTCAATTTCTTCTCTGCTCTGTGCACGAACTCCAACCTGAATAATTTTGCATTTCTGAGCTGCATGATATGCCCATGTCTGTTGCATGTATCTGTCTCCTAAAAATTCACTTCGCATGTCAGCATGAGCATCAAACTGTACGATCGTTTTCGGCTTAAGAGCTTCAATAACCGGCAGTGTTATTGAATGGTCACCGCCAATGAGGCAAAGCATTGCTTTACTGTTCTGATTTTTGATTTCCTCAATCGTATCTCTTATCTGACTGCTCATTGTTTCAAAGCTGGTTCCGGGTTCAATATCACCTACATCGCAGATTTTTAATTTTTCAAATAATCTTTCAGAATCTTCTGTGAGTTTCAAAGATTCTCGGACAATTGTTGATCCGTAATAAGAACAGGAATTCAGTGCACGACCAGAGAAGCGAATGCCTATAAAAATGATGTCAGCTTCCTTCAGTTTGTGATTATAGTTTATAAATGTATTTGATGTATGCAACAACATAATCAGAAATTAGCATTAAACCATTTAAATAAAGAATTCCCGGAATATTGTGAATTACGTAACTTATTTATGCTACACGTGTATATCTATTTTTTCATTCCCCCTATCAGATGAGGGAAATGAAAAAACTTAATATCGTAACTATGGGTTTGCAGCAGTGGAGACATGATAATGTCATTACATACTATCTTGTCTCGTTAGTAGTGCACAGCTTTTCAATAGCTTCTCTTTCGTATTCACTAATTTCTCCTGGAATTATAATGCACGCGGGCGTATCTTCTAGTCCAGATTTAGCTATTTTTTCAATACTACCATAGACAAATTTCCTTTCATTTGTACCCGCATTGCAACATGCAATGATTTTGTCTTTAATTCCATGTTGTTTAAGGATGTCAGCACCTTCTTTTGTTGTCATGAACCTTTTTTCATCGGCTTCAATATCCAAGAGCAGTAATGTATGCAATCCTGATTTTTGGTTCTGCTTAATCACATCTATAGGTGATGTTGGTCTGTAATCAACTTCTGGATAAGCAAGTGTTGTTGTTCTCCCGAATTTATATAACGACAGTCCGCATTCAGCAACAGCTGTAAATATTGAAACAGCATGAATAACTTCTGTTTTTATACCCATTTTTTTAGCTTCAAGCAAAAATGTTACATGTGTTGTAGCTGAAAGCGGATCGCCTGAGACTAACAGAACAACATCGTTTTTCAGGGCTTTTTGAAGCAAAAAATCAGATTCTACTTGTTTTCTGCCTAATTTTTTAATTTTCCTGTTAACAGTTTTTTCTATTAAATCCAGGTCTTTTATTCTGTTTGTATAAACGTCCATGTAAACTTCATCAGCTTCCTGAATCCTGGTTATTGCTCTCAACGTAAGGTCAAGATAGCTTAAGCCTGTTCCAATTAACCGAAGCATACTAAATAAGAAAAAGTCAATCTTCTTAAGCTTAAATATATGTAGCTGCATAACTTATTTTTATACTATAATACTAAATACAACTTGGTGGTAACTATGGGTTCGCGTTATGGAAAACGAATAAATGAAGAAGTAAGAAAAATTCAAAATATGGCGCGATCTTCTTACAAATGCCCATCATGTTCACGAAAACGTGTCAAGAAATTAGCTGCAGGTATATGGGAGTGCAAAAAATGTAAGTCCCGATATGCATCTGGAGCTTATAAATTCAATGTGAAATAATAAATTGGAAAAAAAGCCTGACAGGAAAGATAACAAAGAAGATAATGTGGTGAAATTGGAGACCGAATAAATTTTTATTTTACATTCAAAATACCATGTATTTTAATGTTTTCAAAGACGTGGATGGATTCAAAAACTTTGAATGTGATGTTCAGAAAGCTTCGCTTTCTGACATGCCAAAGAACCTTTGGTTCTTTGAGCAAATGCATACCCTATGATTTATCATGGGGTATTTGATTAAAAGAAAAGTTTTAAAAGGAAGCTGATAAATAAAACAAATAATATGCCGAAAACCAGAAATGGAAGACAGAAAACAAGAACTGACAAAGAAGAGGCTAACAAAGAAAATAATATGCGATCGAGTTGCCAAATTGTTTTCTTTGGTGAACTTAAACTTTCTTTTACAAAAGAAAGGTTAGTGGGTGTTGAGTGTGTTGCACAGATGCATTAAATGTAAAACCGAGGTTGACCTGGATCCGAATGATCCGATAAGATGCCATTATTGTGGTTACAGAATACTTGTAAAATCCAGATCTGAATTCCGAAAAAGAGTTAAGGCACTGTAAAGCTGAAAACCATGACTGAAAGACAAGTTGAAGTTTTAAAAGTAGAGTAATATTTTAGTAAAAAGGGTTAAAAGGTGGTCTTGTATGGATAATAAAGAATTGCAGGAATTGGCTGCACAACTACAGCTGCAAAATCAGCAAATCCAAACACTGATGATTCAAAAACAGACACTGGAAATTCAAATCCGTGAAATTGATTCTGCTCTGATGGAGCTAAAGAAAAATGAAAGCACTGAAATTTTCAAAACCCTCGGTCCTGTGCTTATAAAAACTGATAAAAATGATATTGAAAAAAGTTTGGAAGAACAAAAAGAAGAGGCTGAACTCAGAATAAAAACAATTGAAAAACAGGAATCAATAGTAAAAAAAAGAATGGAAAGCAATCAGAAATCACTCAAATCAATGTTGCCAGACAATGGGTAAATTTGAAGGGGCATGAAAAAAGAGTATAAGGCAGAGTAAGTGAAAGGAGAAATATAGATAGATTAGTGATATATGAATGATTGGTGGTGGGCGATAAATTATAAACTTGGGTGGCGATAAATTATAAACTTGAGTGGCGATAAATTATGAATGTAGATGTTATTAGTCAAATGTTGAATGAAATTCAGAATGATAGAACTGTTCCGAAAAATGTCCGCGAGCTTATTCAGACAGTTATAGAAACACTGCGCAAATCTAATGTAGAAGACAATATAAAAATAAGCACCAGTGTATCTATATTAGACGAGGTCTCGAACGACTCCAACATTCCTATATACACCAGAACACAAGTATGGAATATTGTTTCTATGCTGGAATCAATGGAAGCAATGCAACGATACCATAAATGAGCTTCTTTCAAGAAGGGAAAGAGGGTTACAATAAATAAAATAATATTCATGGGGTATTTGATTAGACGAAATACACAAACATCATATATATAAATTCCTGAAGAGGGTAATAGGGAGAAAACCGTTAGGTTGTCCAAAATCCGTTTTCACAAACTTCAAAAGGGAAAGAGGGTAATAGGGAGAAAACCGTTAGGTTGTCCAAAATCCGTTTTCACAAACTTCAAAAGGGAAAGAGGGTAATAGGGAGAAAACCGTTAGGTTGTCTCCTATATTTAAATCTTAGCATATAATTAATAGTAGTGATTTTATGGGTCTGAAAAATATTTTTGGAAAGTTTTCTGATTCCAGCTCAAAGGAAGAGGAATATGTTGAACTGGATCTGGGTACGACTGAGCCTGTAAGCTCTGCAAATAAAGTAACAATTCAGGTTGAGAAACTTGAAAGCTATTCAGATTCTGACAGAATTCAGCGCAAGCTAAGAGAGGGAAATATTCTTCTTGTGGGAATAAAAGGACTTAAGGAAAAAGACATGACTGAGCTCAAGAGGGCAATTGAAAGGATAAGAAAGACCTGCCTTGCCATAAATGGCGATATTGCAGGTGTTTCTGATGAATGGGTTATCATATGCCCTGAATTTGCAAAAGTTCATCGCGAGAAAGCTCTTGTTCCAGTATCTGCTGTTGTACAGAAAAAACCAGAATCTGTTGGTGAATAAATACATACTGAAATGGCTGTTTTAAAATCATGATGGATCGCCATTTTTTGGATACCTTGATAATAACTGTTCAACTCAAGGCTATTGATGATGAGTACAGGCAGTGCTATAAATTGATTATAAATGCGGGCAATGGTCAGGTGGATTCTCCACAGATAATTCTGATTCAAAACTTTAAATTTTAGCGTATTATAATTGTAAATAAAGTATACTATGTGAAATTTAAATTGTGGGGTGTTTTTATGGCTGATGATGTGAAGCGGTTTCAGGACGAGATAAATAAAATTTTCAGTTCTGTGAATTTTTCAGACTTAGGAAATTTGAGGCTGCCTTTTACAAGTATAAAAGAAACAGAAAAAAACCTAGAAATCAGGTTTGAGATGCCCGGCATGAATAAAGAAGATATTCAGCTGAAACTAACTGATGACACTATCGAGATAAATGCGGAGCAAAAAGCTGAGAAGCGAGTTGAAAAAAAGAATTATTTCAGTATGGAACAACGGGCTGGTAGGTTTTACAAAACAATGAGCCTGCCGTGTAAAGTGGTTCCAGAGCAGTCAAAGGCATCGTATAAAAACGGAGTTCTTGAAGTCATTGTTCCGAAGAAAGAAATGAAGAAAGTGAAGAAGATTGAGATAAAATAAACCATTTTTGCCGGGACGTTATATCCCAATGACGGATCGATTTCATTGCGAACTTGATACTTCCCATCCTTCATTTTTTTAACTACTCAAAAGTATTTAAACCTTTCTATAGATATTATTTCTGTTAATGGTGTATGAGTGATTTAGATGTCAGAAGATTTAGCAAAAGGTATTATGAATGAACTATTGGAAGAATTTGAAAACCTGTTTGATATACATGAAAAGGGAATTGATGGAATAACTGCAGAGAGAATGAAAGAACACGATGATATTTATTTCCCAGCATTTTTTCAGGTAGCGGGCATTAAGCATATAATAAGAAATAAACGCGGGTTAATAGCTGACGAAGTTGGCACAGGCAAAACACTTCAGGGAATTGGAGTGTATCAGGAACTGAGGAATAGAAATCCTAATACAAAAGCTGTAATAATTTGTCCAAATACTGTGAAACAGCACTGGGTTGATGAGATTAACACATACTGTGAAAATCCACCACGTGTATGGAATTTAAATGATTATACAGATGAAGCATTGGCATCATTACCGAATTCAGGTATTATCATATTTAATTATGATGTTTTTGGAAGAAGAGACATTGCTGGTAGAATAATATCCAGACTATCCGGGATTGATTACAGGTTAACTATTTTAGATGAATCGCATAACATAAAAAGTTTATCAGGACTTCAGGCTAATAATGTGGATAAAGTTGCGAGACGCAGTGAATATCTTGCGATGCTTACAGGAACAGATATACCCAATACTATAATGGATGTGTTTAGAACCATATCTTTGCTCGAAATAAATGGAAATGGCGAATTTATATATCCTGACCCAAAAGCAGTTGCATATGCTTATTGGGATAAACCAGATATTGTCAGAGCTGTGTTCAGAAGAAGACGGCTAAAGAGATTAAAGGAAGATGTTGTTAAAGACCTGCCACCAAGACCAAAGCCGTGTCCTGTTAAGGTAGATATAGATGGATTTCAGCGTGATATATACAGGGCTTTGTTTGAAAATAATGAATTAGAAGGTCATGAAAAACTTCTTCAGCTGCGGAAAGCTTTACTTGACCCAACACTTGTAAATCCTGATTATATAGAAAATGCTTCAGTGAAAGAACGATTGCTTAAGATCCAGAGAGATGCTAGTGATGAAATAATTGCATACAAATGGCTTGATACTGGAGGAATTACAGAAGATGAATACAGATTGTTAGTAACAGGTGATACAAGGCTTACATATTCTGCAAGGCTCAGAGAATTGAAAAAAATAGTTAATGAAAGAATTACTCATGGAAAAAAATGTGTAATATTTTCACCTCTTCTCAGGAGAGGTGTTACTGATTATCTCAAAATCTTGTTCAGAGAATATAATCCTGTAGTTATGGATGGGACCGTAGATGCAACAAAAGAAATGGAGTGGAATGGCAATGAAAGAATATGGCAGCGTGCTTATCTGATAAGAAAATTCAATGAAGATCCGAATGTAATGGTATTTATAGGAACAACACAAGTGGCAGGAGAGGGTATAGGCCTTACAGCAGGACAGTGCGGAATTGCTCTGGATATACCATATACGCCACGTGTATGGAGGCAGATGCCGGGAAGATTACACAGGAGAGGCCAGACAGAAAATGTGGAATTCTTATACTTAATTGCTTCGGATGAAAGCCTGGTTGATACTGGTGTTTTCAAGCTTCTTGGGAAAAAAGAGCTCGGAATAGATTTTATGGAACACGGTGAAAAAATGACCGAAGATGTTGCTGAAGCATTTGGTCTGGGAGAAGGTGAATACTACAAGTTAGAAGATATTGAAAAGAGAATGTATACAGACAACCAGATGTCCAGGCGATTGTTTTTGAGAATGAGTGGTCTGAATGCAGGCGATACATTGCGAATGCTAACTAGAAGTAATGAAAAAATCTCGCAGGAACTTGCAGGATATTTTCATTCAAAGGAATGGAACTATTCCTATTCAGCACAGACTGCAAGGTTGTATGGTCAGATTATCCAGCAGCTTGGAATAGATGGGAAAATGCTTGATATGTGCGGAGCATTTGGAGTTCTCTCTACACAAACAGGCAGAGAAACAGATGTTGTTGATATATGCTATCATATGCTTAATGAAGGCAAGAATGATTCCAACATTCCTGTTAATAATTATATGCAATCAAATGCTGCAGAAATGCCTCTGAGAAACGGATTATATGACCTAGTTTTATTCTCTCTTGGGCCGCATCAGCTGGCTTTTGAATACATTGACAAAAAAAAAGGCAAAATACAGGAAAGGGAACGTGGTTTTATAGAAGCCAGAAGAGTTGCGAAAGATGGCGCGTACTTAATAGCAATAGAACCTGAAGGTGTAATAGAAAACGAGAGAAGATACTTTGATGGTATGAGAACCACAGGATGGGAGGTTATTCCGGAAATGTCTGGATTTGTAATGGCAACTTATGCTGAAGATGAATACGGAAATCCCGAAACTTCTGATTACAGGGTTCATGTTACAGTTGCCAAAGCAATAGAGCCATCCGGGAAACCTGACAGTAATGCATTCAAATTTGCCATTGATGAAGAACGTAAAGCAAAAGGGAAAAAAGGTACGAAAACCAATACATACCCCATGGTTGAGCCTCAAATATGTAAGGAATTTGCATTTTATGAGCCTGAAACAGTTCATACAAGAACTTTACACTCAGCTATTGCGTCATACAACATAAAAAGACTAGAGCAATTAGCAAGAGAACACGGCTCAAAAAATATTCCAGATGATATTCTTTCAAGACTTGGATATGAAAAGGTAATTATTTACAAAAAAGACAAACACGCGACAAATGGCATAGCTGAAGATATTGTATTAAGACCTGTTGGAAAGTGGTGAAGATGGTTAAGTGGACAGCTGAAAAAATAGATGAAGTTTTTGATAAAATGAATGAAGAGCTTGAAAGGGTTCCTACTCTTAGAAATTTTTCTAAAAAATATGGTAGAGCTATAGTTGCAATAAATCAAGGTCGTTATGATCCGCAGATAACTACATGGAACCAGTACTTAGAACACAGAAATTGTGAAACACACCGACAGGCATGGACACCTGAAAAAATAGATGAAGTTTTTGATGAGATGCAGGAAGAGTTGAGAAGAAATCTTATTTGTAAAGAATTTGAAAAAAAATATGGAGGAGCCCTTCGTGCAATAAATCAAGGTCGTTATGATCCGCAGATAACTACATGGAACCAGTACTTAAAACATAGAGGCTATGAACTAAATCATCAGACATGGACACCTGAAAAAATAGATGAAGTTTTTGATAAAATGAATGAAGATCTTGGAAGGGTTCCTACCAGAACAGAATTTGAAAAAGAATATGGTAGAGCTATAGTTGCAATAAATCAAGGTCGTTATGATCCGCAGATAACTACATGGTCTCAATATCTTGAGCATCGTGGTTACGCTACAATTCCAATCACCACTCAGCAGGCATTTGAAAATCTTATCAAAACAGGCAGAGGTCAGGAGATTGTGAACTGGGTGCGGGAAATCGGCGGGGACAATGGCGTGTTAGCTGATATTCTTGCTGTGACTTATGAAGGACGGATGACTCGTGAGCAAGTGCAGGAATATATTTCTCTTCCTACCCTGCGAGAATACTTAGGTGAAACAAGAAAGCCACAAAGCGGGGTAGTGTTTGCAGAGGCTTATGAAGCATTACAGCCGATGGGCAAGGACGGTCTGATGGGCAAGGACGGTCTTATACGTGATATTTTACTGAATCGTGCGAGAGAGTATTACATGGAAAAGTTAGGAGCAAATCCAACACCAGAACAAAAGCAGGAGGTGCTGGAAGAGATGCGAAGGCTAGCTGAAGGTGATGGAAATGGTTAGAGCATATATGACAGAAAGCTTTGCCTTCTATGATATATGCATAATTCCAAACAGAGCAATCACGTATTTAAAGTTTTAATTACTCTATTAGAGTAATTAATGTGAAACTCATGGTGAAAAATATGGATTATGCAAGATCATCAACAGAAGTTGCCAGGGAATTGTTAGGAAAGACGATAACTAGAGAAGATAAATCCGGCATTGTTATGGAAACAGGTTCATATCATGGACAGGTGAGAAGAAAGCAGGAAGGCCTAGAATTTGTTCCAGGAACATTTTATATACCTTGTTTTTCAGGCGGGAAAACAATTCTTGCCATATCAACCGAGGCTGAAGGAATTCCATCTGTTGTAACAATTAGAAGAATTAAGATCGACAATAAAATATTAGGCCCTTCTGAGGTTTGTGAATATTTTGAGTTAACAAGAGAATTAAACCAGGCACGAGTGGATAATTATCTGGAAATTTCAGGTGACGATGTTTCTGTTGACCAGATGCATGTGATTGCCCATGAAAAAGGCATGTCGGAAAATTGTCTGGCGTATTACAGGATTGAGAATCAAATAAGATCTTAAGCTTAAAAAGTTTTAAACTATCATGATTGCAAAAGTTTTCAATAAAACTTTAATTTTATAGGTGCTTTATGGCTTTAACATTTTCCTATAAAAAAGATAAACTTCCAGACGGTACTGGAGTCTTTAGGTCTACCATACCTATTGATTTAGGTCTACCATACCTATTGAAATAGATTATAAAGGAAGTTCGATGAGGTTTGTTGCTATCATAGATTCCGGTTCTGATGTAAGTTATATTCCAAAATGGGCTGCGGAAGTACTGGGTATACCGATAGAAGAACAGCATTAAATCCTTTTCTGAACTTTTTTAATCATGTCACTTGAATCTGGTTTGTATAATTTTGGAAATAAATATCTTGAAAAAATAGGCTATCGTTTTGTAGGCGAGAATAGTGCTGTGAAAGTCTGCCACTGGACAAAGCAGGCTTTGCGTGGAAAGGGGCAGTGCTATAAATCCAAATTCTATGGAATAAACAGCCACCAATGCGTACAGATGAGTCCTGCAATCAAGTCCTGCAATCATCACTGCGTTTTTTGCTGGCGGGACACCACGACAATGAGACCTGAGTTTGAAAATGTAGACAACCCGAAAAATATAGTTGATGGCTGCATCATGGAGCAGGTGAAATTTCTTCAGGGATTTAAAGGCAGATCAGAAATTGACTTGAAACAGTTTAAAGAGGCAATGACTCCAAAACATTTTGCTATTTCTTTAGATGGCGAACCGACATTCTATCCAGAATTACCAGAGCTGGTAGATGAAATAAAAAGCAGAGGGTTTACAGCATATGTTGTTACTAACGGAACCAAGCCTGAAGTTATTGAAAAGCTTCTGGAACATGAACCAACACAACTTTATGTAACATTGCCTGCGCCAAATGAATTTCTGTATAAAAAAATCTGTGCACCTGTTATCAGAAATGGATGGGAGAAAATAATGCAGTCGTTGGAGATGCTTGAGCAGTTCAAATGCAATACAGTTATCCGACTAACGCTTGTGAAAGACATTAACATGATAAATCCGGAACTCTATGCTGAAATTATAGAGAAATATAAATCAAAATTTGTCGAGGCCAAAGCATTTATGTCTGTTTCATTTGCCAGAAAAAGACTGCCGTTTGAAAGCATGCCATTGCATAATGAAATCATGGATTTTGCTGAAAAGATAACTGAAAACTGCAGCTACAAAATAAAGGATGAACACAGACCAAGCAGGGTTGTGTTGATGAGTAAATGATTTTTGATGAAAAATTTGTGGATATTGTTTTTGAAATAAAACTTAGATTAAGAACGCTGATGAACTTTCAGCTGCATCTTTCATGTTATTACTGTGATCATTAAATTATTAATAACTTTCTATCGTGATTCCTTCGGCGGATAAATTGAGAATGGAATGTCAATCAATTGAAAGAAACCCTTCAATTATTTCCCGAAATACAGGATACGGCAGGGCACCAACAGGGTCTGTTCCTATGTAATCTTCTATTGCTATTACATGAAATTCAATTCCAGCCTGTTTATATTTCTGGTTCAGTAAAGAAACCAGATTTTTGATACGGGTTTCTGCCTTATCGGTTCTTTTAATCAGTATATAGAAGCTAGGCGTACTGCTTATTCTGTTTTTGCTTAATTCATTGTAATCTGAGTTTATTTTTTCCAAAGTTTCATCGTTATCCATGCAGGCTTTTATACTGGTATTCATATTTATAGCGATACTTTGTAATGAGGCATCGGGATTTTCCAGTGAAGACCAAACATTCTGATTCCCGAATATTGCATCGTGCATCTCCCAGAATTTTCCCTCTTTTCCAGCACATTCAGCAGCTTCAGCAGATGTTTTTGCATTCCTGTGCCCTAGAAGAGGGAAATTTTTAAAAATAAACTTTACAATGCCTTTGTCAATATAATTATTTTTTATAGATGGCATGCTTTGCTCAATAAATTTTTTGCAAAAAGGGCATTGATAGTCACTTATTTCCACAATTAAAATTTCAGCGCTGGTGCTGCCTTTTACATGCCCATCTAATGTTACAGATAAATTTCTGATACTAATATCAGAATCACGAATTATGAAAAATCCAACGAATATTCCTGCTATTAAACAGACTATCAGAATTGCATATATCACATTTTTCGAAACAACTGTCATAAAATATTCTAGTATTCGAGAAATAAAAATATACTTCTGCGTATCTTATTTGATTTTATATAATTTCAGTTGCTATACTGAAAACGCATGACAATGTTGTTGCTACGCTTTCATTGAAAAACACAATTATGGGTGCCATATCAACAAGAAACGAAAAAGCAAAAGTTCATCAGGGAAATAAACCAGACACTTGCAAAACTGGCTGAACGACTTTATCCTGACATTGCTGTTATTGACGGTTTTTATGGAATGCAGGGCAACGGACCTGTTGATGGCGATCCTGTAAATTCACAGTTAGCAATAGCTTCAACAGATTTTTTAGCTGCTGATGCTGTTGGCGCTGCTGTAATGGGAATTGATGTTCAAAATATAGGATACCTTTGTTTGGCAAGCAAAGCTGGTCTTGGTGAGATTGACTTCAGAAATATCAAAATATTAGGAAACAGCATCCGCGACTGTATGAAACCCTACAGATCGCATGACACAATTGAAGAGCAATTAAAGTGGAGGTAAATTTTCCGATTGAGTTCAAATAATCTCACATTTAGCAAGCTAAATGCAAAATAAAAAATGAGATAGAAAACAAAAAATTTCTTATTTTCTGCGGCGCCCTGCTCTGGTTTTTATCCTGGATCTTCTTTTAATTCTTGCTTTTTTCTTCTTTGGAAATTTGGAGAAGTATAATCTATATAATAACCAGCAGCCAACTACGACAAGAAGCAAAATCATGAATAGCCTGACAACCGTATAGTTTGTCAGTGTATTTACTTGTGTTCGTTCGCAGTCGCTCGGACATACCATATTTTCTCCCATTTGGCAAACATCATCTCCACAAATGGTATTTGCTGCTACCTGAATCGGAGCTGCATTAACCAGAGGCAAAATCAGTAGCAATAATGTAATGGATAATTTCTTCATGTTATAATTTTGTATTGATGTGGTATATAAGCTTTACAAACTATCACTCCAGATGTTTTGTACAGTTTATTAAATGAATTATATGATGCTTATCTTCGCGAATCTCAAAAATACTGACCGCTGTGTTGTGCTGTCGCTCAACATGTTCAATGTAATCAACTGGCTTGTTCATAATTAAAGTAATCGAGGTAAGAATGCTTCCGCCATGACCGACAAAAAGTACAGTATCGTGAGGGTGTTGCTCATAAACTTTATTAAGAAGTTTTTTAATTCGTTGGCGCATGTTTTTTCTGGTTTCAACTCCATTCGGAGGATTGCTCCATTTCCACGTAATCTCTGATTTTTTAGCGCTGGTGAATGTTCCATAATCTGATTCTCTTAATTCCTTGACAAAATAAACTATCGTATCAGGATGATATCTGGCAATTTCTTTTGTTGTATCAACAGCCCTCTTCAGGTCACTGGAATAGATGCAGTCAATTCTTTCATCTTTCTTCTGCCACACTTTCCATCCGCATGCACGCTTGTCAGCTGAGAACCCGCTTTCTGAATTATTTCGTTTGTAGTATTCTTTC
>Ga0209343_10000458_pt1 | contig 57351 bp, 65 predicted proteins | sample RifCSPlowO2_02_FD_184026 | JGI IMG/M metagenome (GOLD analysis project Ga0209343, IMG submission 184026) | Groundwater microbial communities from Rifle, Colorado - Rifle CSP2_plank lowO2_0.2 (SPAdes) (version 2) | ecosystem: Environmental > Aquatic > Deep subsurface > Groundwater | place...
ATTGAAGACGATGAAAACAGTCTTAAAAAAGAAACAAAGAAAGAAAACGATTCGCTCGCAGGCATTGAAAAAGAGTTGGAACGATTAAAACAAGAACTAAAGTTAACTGAACAAGAAGCAACTAAATACGGGAAAGAAAAAACAAGTTCAGAAGTAGAACAATTAAGAACAAATATAAAAGAACTTGAAACAAAATTGTATTCAAACAGGGAAAAGCTTGTTGCAACTGAGGCAGAGCTTAATGCAAATACTAATTTAATAGATGTTAAGACAAATGAGCTCGATTCGATAAAGATTTCAAGCGATAGTAATGAAGCTACAATGCTAAATAAAGAAAAGGATTCAATAAAAAAGCAAATATCATCAATTGAAAAAGAAATTGAAGACTGTTTCAAAAGAACCAAGGAGATAAATGCGGAAGTTGCAGATATAGATAGAAAGTTACTAGAGTTTAAAGAAAAAGTATCCTTGTTGAGAGTGAGGGTTAGCCCCACGTATGCAAACCCTGCATTGAAATTTATCGCAGATATGCGAGAAAAAGGAGAGAAGGGAGTCCATGGTGTTGTTGCGGATATGATAAAATTTGACAGTAAATATGCAACAGCAATAGAGGCAGCAGCTGGGAACCGTTTGCTTTATGTAATTGTAGATGATGCAAATGTTGCAGCCAAAACAATAGAGCGCTTGAAAAAAGCGAATGCAGGTCGCGCAACTTTCATCCCATTAAAAGAAATCAGGTCAAGTTCAACTAAGCCAACTAATGGTTGCGAGCCTTTGATAAATTTTGTGAAATATTCTGATCCAGTAAGAAAAGCAGTTGAATTTGTTTTTGGCGACACTTTGTTAGTTAACAACATAGAAGAAGCAAAAAAGATTGGCATAGGAACTGCCAGAATGGTCAGCCTAGAAGGCGAGATATTTGAACGCTCTGGTCTAATCACTGGAGGCAAGGTTGAAAGTAACATACTAGCAGCTGTTCAACTTAAGAAACTTGATGCTGAGTTAGAAGAATTAAAGAAGAAAAAAGAGTCTCTTGTTAATGAGCTATTCTCTATTCGTGAAGAAGAATCGCAAAAGCGATCGCAAAAATCCGAGTTTGAGATTAAGGCTAAAACAATAGAGCTTACTGTTAAACAAGATGAGCTAAGAAGAAAGGATGAGCAAGAACTTCTAAACCGCAGAAATGCAATTGTTGAATATATAGAGAAATTAAAATCTATTATAAAAGAGAAGCAGCAGCATAAAGAACAGCTTAATAACGAAATCTCTTCATTAGCAAAAAAACTTACTGATCTTGCTGGCATACTTGACAAAGCTGAGTTTAGAGCAAAGGAAACAAGCGATGCTGAGCAGACAAAGAGAACAGAAATCGCCTCACGTTTGTCATCGATTCGTGCGACATATGAAGGAAAATTAAATGAACTAGAAATAAGGAAACGTGAAGTATTCACAAAAGATGAGAAGATAAAGGAGATTGAAAAAGAAAAGAAAGAAATTGTTACAAAAATCGTTGAGTTTAAAAAACAGTTATCTAACGACAATGCAGAACTTGAAAAAAGCGAGCAGGATATTGCACATCACAGTAGGGCAATAGAAAAACTATTTGAAGCTATGAAAAAATACGAAGAAGAGCTGCAGAATTTTGGCAAGCTAAGAGGAGAAAAAAGATTAGAGATCGATAAGCTAACTAAAGATGAAAATCAGCTTTCTGTTAAAAAAGCAACATACGAAACCAGATCTCAGGATCTTAAGGCAGAGTTCTCTAATTATAAAGAATTTGAAGAGTTAAAACTAGGTAAGGATGGTTTAACTGATTTAATCAAAAAATCAGAAGAAACAATAACTACTTTAGGAAACGTTAATATTGCTGCAATAGAGCTGTATGAAAAGAAGCATGCTGAGATAGGCGAGGTAAAAGAAAGAATAGAAAAGTTATCAGAAGAAAGAAATGCAGTACTGAACATGATTGCTGAGCTTGAAGAGAGGAAAAAAGAATCATTCTTTGAGACGTTTTACGCAGTAAGTGATAACTTCAAGAGAATGTTTAAGCATATCAACATAGGTGAAGGATTTTTATATCTAGACAAACCAAACGAACCATTTGAAAGCGGGCTTTATATAAAATTAAAACGAGGAGGCAAAGAGCATACACTTGATTCACTTTCAGGTGGCGAGAACTCTCTAGTTGCCTTAATGTTTATATTCGCATTGCAGTTTTTCAAACCAGCACCATTTTATATCTTAGATGAAGTAGATGCTGCGTTAGATAAAGAAAATAGTAAGAATCTTGCCCAGCTTATCTCAAACATGTCTCGTGATACTCAATTTTTAGTTGTTTCTCATAATGACATAGTTATGTCTTCTGCTGAGGCAGTAATAGGTGTTACTAAGGTTGATGGTACATCTAAGCTTGTTGGTGTGAAGTTAGAAGCAATGAATGCGTGATTATTATATGGTATTAAAAAAACGCGCTCTATTTGTAGGTAGATTTCAACCTTTTCATAATGGCCATTACAAGGTTGTTAAAAAATTGCTTGCCAATTATGATGAATTAATTATCGTTATTGGTAGTGCGGAAAGCACATTATCTTTAGAAAATCCGTTTAGCACTGGCGAGCGTATAGTTATGATTAGATCTTGCTTTTCAGGAAAAGAGCTATCTAGAATTATTATAATTCCGATTAGGGATATTGGAGATCATAATAATTGGGTTGCACATCTTAATTCATATACCCCTAAATTTGACGTTGCCCATTCCAATAATGATTTAGTTAAAACACTATTCTCAAAAGCAGGTATTCAAGTAAAACCAATAGATTTTTTTGATCGCGAGATATATGAAGGGAAAAAAATACGCGAGTTAATGGTAAGAGGAGATAGTTGGCGTTCGCTTGTGCCAAAGCAGGTTGCCAAATACATTGATTCTATAAATGGTTGCGAGCGGTTACGACGAATTAGTTAGTCTTATTGATAATATATTCTTTATTGCGCCAGATACTACCTCTGCATCTAAACTAATTGATATATTTTCTCCTATTTCATGTTTTTTATCGAAAACGAGTTCAATATCATTATGATCTAGTGTATAATTTTCTATTTCATTTATTCTAAGTTTGTATGTATACGTAGTTTCAGATCTATATGGTAATTCAACTGGTTTATTTGTTGAGATTGTTAATATTGAATCTGGGAAGGTTACATTAAATCCTTCAAAGTCTTTCTTTATTATCTCCTTATCGTTAAAGCTTTTATTAATCGCCGCACTGTTTTCGCTTATAAATGTTATATAAGTAAGTTTCTTTTTTTCTTTCATTTGATCTAGATTTAAGTTTGGCATAATAACTATAGAATCTCTTCTAGTATATACTACGCTGTTATTCCCGTGATCTTTCTCTAGTTTTAATACATCTATTTTATCTCTTTCTTCCCAAGGTACTGTAGCTTTAACATTTGAATTAGCCAATTCAGTTATTGTTGCAGTTCCATTAATAGAGATAAACGTTGGTGCAAGCCCAGCCTGGGCATAACCAGTTATAGCTTGCCCCTGTACCTGTGCTATCATTTGCATTTTTACCTTACTTCCAGGTTGAATTGTTGGCTCCAGGTCTAATCTTATTAATATGCCTTCATTTCCACTAGTTTCTATTACCCTTCCATCTGCCAATTTTACTTCAATATTTGATGGTAATACAAAGTTAGCAACCCCTTTTGCGCTAACATTGTTTTCTTTTAAGTAAGTATAAACGTTTGGAACATCTTCCTTATTTTTAACCTCTACTATATATCCTTGTTGTGAATTTGTTACATCCAGTACCATGTTATTTTCTTTTATCTTATTTATTTTTTCTGCTGTTAGGCTTTCATTACTGATTAAGTATGATTCATAATAGTTAAGGACCGCATCAAATTCTGCAATTCCTCTCTCTGTTGTCACAACCTGGGTACCTGGGTCTGCCCCGCCACCTTGAAACGGGTTAACACCAGTTCTAAAGAAACCTAGAGAAAAACTTTCTAATAAAAATAGTCCTACTGTGAATATTGCAAACCCTGCTAGTATCATCTGCTTCTTGTCCATTTGAAACCCTTTTTTTCCTTTAGTCTTTCTTAGACAAAAGGTTTTCATCCCAAAATCAGTTTAACTAAGTAGATAACTGTATGTATTATAAACAATTCGTTAAAAAAGTTTAAAAATACACGTTTATTCTTTAGGTTAATCCCTAAAAGTGATAATTATGAATAAAGGAGACTTTCTCAAATTAGAGTATACTGGATATGACGATAAAGGCAATGTATTCGATAGCACTAGCGGAGAAATTGCAAAGAAATTGCATAATAAAGAAGGGACTTTGCTTATTGTTTTCGGTTATGATAAGTTAGTTGTTGGATTAGAAGAAGTTCTTCCAAATATGAAAAAAGGAGAAACAAAAGAAATTGCATTGACGCCAGACAAGGCTTTTGGAGATCGCTTAAAAGAAATGGTCAAGGTAGTATCAGAAAGCGAACTACTAAGAAACAACATAAGACCAGAAGTTGGCCTTACATTACAATTAGAGACAGATCAAGGCTTGTTATTCGGAACGGTCAAATCCATTAATAGCGGTCGTGTTACTTTGGACTTTAATCATCCTCTTGCTGGAAAAAATGTTAGGTATTCAATAAAGCTAATTGATGTTGTTACTGAGAAAGATGGCAAACTGTCTACTTTACTAGATGATATGCAACTAAAAGCAAAATGGAAATTTACAAACGATAAGGTTGAGCTTGAACTAACGAAATCAGATGACAAAGATTATGAAGGAAAAAAGCAATATATCTCGCAATTGCTTAAAATTCTAATTCCTGAGATAAAGGATGTTGAAATAAAGGAAGTTTAATTAATTTTTGGTTCCTGCATAGTCACACAATGAATTCCGCCATACCCATAAACCAAATCTCGCGCATAAATTGGAACTACCTTTTTGTTTGGAAAGCATTCCTGCAGAGTATTGATTGCTTTCTCATCATTTTTGTCTTTAAAAACTGGCAAAAGAACGCAGTTATTCCCAATGTAAAAATTAGCATAACTAGCTGGTAAGCGCCTTTCTGGGATAGCAATTTTGGAAGGCATTGGCAGTTCAATTACATCTAAGCCATTTTTTTTAAGAATCTCAAGATTTTCCTTTAGTGGCTTATGATTCTTATCGCTTTTATTCTCTTCAACCATTGTAATTACTGTATTCTCATTTACAAATCTAGTAATATCATCAACGTGCCCGTCCGTATCGTCTCCTTCTATACCCTCTTTAAGCCAAATAACAGTATCGATTCCTAAATAGTCCTTCAAATATTTTTCAATCTGCTTTTTTGTAAGTTGTGGATTTCTTTTTTTGTTCAATAGGCATTGTTCAGTAGTAATTAGCTCACCAGCTCCATTTACATCAATAGATCCACCTTCTAATACGATTTTTGGTTCGGATACATCATAACCACTGGCCTTTGCAATCTGTTCACCAGCGTAGCTATCATGCAAGAGTACATCATATTTATCGCCCCATGCATTGAAAATCCATTTTACTGCTGTAATTTTCTTATCTTTTTTATTTACAACAAAAATAGGTGCATAGTCGCGCGTCCACACATCAATACTCTTAATATGATAAAAAATTATATTTTCATCATTCATACCCTTGCTTTCAAATTTTTTCCGTACTTTATTTTCCCATTTTTCGTCATCCACCAGTATTTTTACTTTTTCCCCTTCTTGCAATGCAGCAATCATTTGGCAGTAAATATTCTCAACATTATCAATAATATTTGGCGGAAACGTATCTGGGTCCTTTGGCCAGCTTAGCCATGTTGCTTCATGCTCGTGCCATTCGGCAGGCATGCGAAAGCCTTCGGCTTTCAAGGTTTTCATTTTCAGTTTGCCCTCTTTGGCAAATCTCTTTAACTCTCCCGAGTTCTCGATCCAGTTTTCAGTTTCTGGGTTCATTCTATCACTTTGTTTTTATTGGAACTATTCGCTTTAATTTTTTCCTCATTGCTTCAATATCTTGGGCGTACATAATTTCACCATCGAATTTTATCTTAGAGAAAAAGTCTAGATCACTTGGGGTTATCCCCGGTCTTGCCCTTTTGAAATCAGCCTTTGCATTTCTATCGCTTAGATCATCAAGCAAGCGTGCAAAGCATTCTCCTATCAATAAATCAAAGGCAATGGTACGCCCACGTAGATCTACAAATCTCTTATATTGTTCTAAAGTCAGTCCGTGTTTTTCCATGATACTTTTTCTTGTTCTACTAAATGACAACGTATAGATTGTTCTATCCTTAGATTCAGAACTAATTGTAATTTCTAAACCATATCTTCCAGTTATATCTGCAACATCTTTGGTTTCTTCTCTAAGTTTTGATATTTCATTATCATCTAAATAGCTTTTTAGTGCTTCATATACTTCATTCAATTCTGGTTGCTTTCCTTTTTCTATTTCAAACATTTTAACAATAATCGCAGGTTCATAATTATTATCTTCAATCATTTCTCTTAAAATATCGCTACCTTTTGGATGAATAGAAAGCGGGCTTGGGAGCATAAAAAATACCTCGTTCAATTCTTTCACCCGTTCTTGGTGCTGGAGATTACTATAAACCAAAACTGGCAAGTATCTCTTTGCGATCTCATCAAGTATTCCTGCACTTTTTTTCATTCGTTTTGTGAGGTATGTGCTTACATCTTCATAAGAAACACTAAGATGAGGGTCTGCTTCTTTTATTATATGCAATATAAAATGCCCAATTTCATGATCCATTGACTCCAGTATGCTGTTTTTCCTATCAGGGCTTTCCAAATCTATTCTCCATTTTTTTATTGCGATGTAAATCTCTCTTATCAGTTCGTCTGATGCTTCATTTATGTTTCCCATTCTAGTAATTCTAAAATATTCTTCAATCAGTTTTTCTTTTTTACCAAGCCATTCTTTTGGATACGTTTGATCCCATCCAATATGGTATTCTGGCAATTCTATTTGTCGTTTATCAATATTATAAGATGCATTGGTAGAATAACCTGTTTTTTCATAAACAAAATTAACCTTAGTAAACAAATGCTCTGCCCATTTCCTATCTGCGTATTTATTGCGGATAAAAGCTTTAGCTTCTTCAATAGTAACTGGCCTTATTATGTGCTCTTGCTTTATGAAATCTAACATCTCCTGGCGTGTTGGTTTTTTCTTTCCTACAACTACTTGAAAGATTATCATATTTTATCCAGTCGCTACTTTTTTATTAATTTATTTCCACACTTTGGGCAGATTGAGCTATCAAATTCAACACAGTCGCCAGTCTTTTGAATTTCATCTACATGTTTTAAGAATTCTTTTGTAGCTTTTTCATAATCTTTTTTATTACATTTTGGACATTTATATTTATAGTAAGGGCCTTTACGAGCCTCTTCCATTAATTTTTGGAGTTTTGATTGCATATTTGGTTCACTTCTTCTTCTCCAAGATTTTCTTATACGTCTCCGGCCTTCTATTATAAAAAAATCTCCAGCCTTCGCGCACTTGTTTAGAAAGCTCAAGATTACATTTAGCGATAATTATCTCTTCACGCACGCTTCCGTGGGCTAAAAGCTTACCAAACTGATCATAAACAAAGCTTCCACCCCAGAATGTCATTGAGGAATTATTATTCCGAGATATTTGTCCCGAAGGACAAATCATATCATTTTCAGTACCAACGCGATTAACAGTTGCAACTACGCAAGAGTTTGCAATTGCATGGCCACGTTGCACTGCTTCCCACGCCTCTTGCCAATTGCCTTCTGTCTGTTCAATATTTTTAGACCAGCCTATTGCAGTTGGATAAAAGATTATTTCTGCACCTAAAAGCGCGTTTATACGCGCTGCTTCTGGGAACCATTGATCATAGCAGATAAGGGTTCCAAGTTTTGCGTATTGGGTCTTGAATACTTTATATCCAATATCTCCTTGTGCAAAATAATGCTGTTCATAAAAATTTGGGTCATGTGGGATATGCATCTTTCTATATTTTCCAAGCATCTTGCCAGATTCATCAAAAACCATAGTGGTGTTATAGTGTTTCTTACCTGATTTTTCAAAGATAGATCCTGCGACCAGCACGACAAAATTCTCTTTGGCAACTTCAGATAGCGCTTTGCTTGTAAGACCAGGAATTTTCTCAGCATATTCACTAACATTAGCTTTCTCTTCCTGTGGAAAATAAGGAGAGGTAAAAAGCTCAGGTAAACAAACAATCTGCGCATCTTTTTTCGCTGCCAACTCAATTTTTTTAATTGCTTTTTCTAAGTTTTCACTTGCACTTTGAGTCATGCTCATTTGAATAAGCCCTAGAGTTACCTCTTTTCGCATAAAATCACTAGACAAAATTTACATTATTTTTCTTTGCATAATCCTTTGCTTCTTTTTCTGTTTTAAATTTTTTTATAACACTGCTGTCGCACAAGTTAATCAGTTGGTCACCTATGGATCTTGAATAGTGAGGGTGTTGCATATAAGGTGTTTTGCATTCCTCTATTTTATATAATAAAAAATATGTTTCCTTCCCTGCTTCTTTACAGTCTTTGCATACTTTTGGCCCAAGTTTGCAGTGTACACCTGCTCTTTTTAGTATAACTTCAGAATCGATCTTAACCACCTTCATTAATTAGTTTTTTCAATCTCTCCAAGCTTTCATGTGGTTTTTCTATAGTATTTAACAAATAGACTGGCGCTCTACTAAACAACTCATAGAAGAATTCTTTTCTTTCTTGTACTTTCTTCTTTGTTCTTACTAATTGATGCGGATTACAAAAATCATTCTTAATCATAAAGTTTAGAGCTTCATTAGCAGATAGTTTTTTTATTACATCCTTGCCCTGCTCTCGCATTAATAAAACAACTGCTTTTAATGTTGATTCATCCCTTATCCTGTCACTGCCGAAAATCCATTTTACATCAACTATTGCTCTACCGCGTGTGTCCTTCCTCATATTTACTAACTTTTCTTTGAATTGTGGCCAGTTTGCTGCAAGATCATCTCTTATATACGAATTTTTTTCAGAAGCGAAAATAAGTGTTTCATTTCTTGCTAAACGAACAAAAAACCAGTCATCTGTAACAAAATTATTCTTATCATCAAGCAGCAGGCCATAAGTAAGTGTTGTTTTACCAGACCCGCTTGGACCAATTATTCCTAAGCCACGGCCACTGCTGTCAACAAATGATCCGTGGATTGAATATCGTTTATGCTCTGAGGTAAAATCTTCAAAAAAATCAGCCACCAGTCCTAATGCAATACTTTTTACCCAACCATAATAGTCACAGTTTTTTATTATTACTGTTTTGGTAGTTGGGTCGTACAATACACGAAGCTTTTTGCTTGTATCGTTAATTGCAAAGACCCGTGCGTGCGGTCTGATGTCATCGCTTATTGGTTTAAAATTATCATCCCACATCTGTTTTATTTCTTCATTATTTGTAAATAGCTTGACGCATGTACCATGAATATTTGCTTTTTTCTCGTAAAGATTGTCTTTATATATCTCAAACATTAGTTTGTTCTTTTCTTTTGTAGATATAATTTCGACTTTATAACTGTCTGCCATAACATTCATACTTCGATAAGCTTTTTTAATCTGAGTTTGTATCTTTAGATATGCAATTCTCAGATTTTTTTAAACTCGTTCGCTTTGAGCATGCAATAATGCTTGCAATCGCAGTTTTTATTGGAGAGACAGTAGTTCTTGGTCACATACCGGAATTCACAATTCTTATCCTGCTCTCATTATTAGTTCCTATATTTAGCGAAATGGGAAGTTTTGCATTAAATGATTATCTTGATGTTGATAGCGACAGATTAAATAAAAAAACTGAAAGGCCGCTTGTTCGCGGCGCAATTAAGCCTGATTTTGCATTTAAATTTGCATGGCTTGCTTTTATTGTTTCAACTGTGCTGGCGTTTTTTATTAATATTCCTACATTCGTAATAGCACTGATGTTTAACGCATTCGCAATTCTTTATAATTATAAGCTAAAGGATATGCCACTCCTTGGGAATATATACATTGCGAGTACAATGGCAATACCATTCATCTTTGGAAATTTCGCTGTTTCTGCTAGATTAAGAGTAATCTCATTGGTTCTTGCAATGCTAGGATTTATTTCTGGTATAGCAAGAGAAATCGTTAAAAGTATTCAGGATATGGAAGGCGATATGCTTGCAAGAAAGGCGCAAACACTGCCTATTCTAATTGGAAGGAAGAATGCAAGTATATTTGCAGTTATTTTTTATATAATGTTTATTCCGCTTAGTTATACGCCATTTCTTTATGGATTAAAAATGTCTGCTATTCCGATGATTTTAATATTTATTGGAAACTTAGGTATCTTATATAATATACTTTTAGTATACAAGGCAATACATGAAAGCGATAAGTCGTCAAAACAATATCTAAAAAAAGCAAGGAATGTGACGCTTGCTGCATTGTTTATTGGATTGGTTGGGTATTTAGCTGCGGTTATATAATATGGGGTTGCCCAGAGTTTCAACTATTATTATACTTATAGGAAACCGCCGGCCTAATCTAAGATATTTCTTAGAGACGGCCTTCCAGGTGTCACTTCGTTCCGCCGGCAGTCTAAGTATAAACTAAGGTCCACCTCACTTTTCTTTTGGAGTGAGACCTCAGCCCTTTTCTTTTCGAAAAAGAAAAGGTCTAGGTTTGAACTGGGATCAATGCCTCCCGAAGGCACCAGTCTACCAGGTTAGCCCACAACCCCATTTGTTATTTACAATTAAAGGCAAATCTTTTTTAATATCCTTATAATAACTCCCTTATGCAAAGCATGCTTGATTATCTGCTTACCCCAAAAAATCCGAAAGCGTTAATTGAGAAGTTCAAGGATTTTGCGACTGATACGTTTGGTGATGGTCTGGTAAGTATTGTTCTTTATGGCAGCGCAGCCTCTGGCGAATATAAAAAAGGAGTGAGCGATCTAAATCTTGTTATAGTGTTAAAACAGATTGATTTTGATATTTTGAAATTGTTCGCATATCGCATGACTAAACTGGGTCTTGGCAGTAACCTAATAAGAGCGCCACTTATTCTTACAGAAAAAGAGCTAAGCGATTTTTCAACTAACTTTCCTATGGAATTTTTAAGCATTTATAACAATCACATGTGCCTTTATGGAAAAGATCTATTTGAAAAGTTAAAAATAAACAAAGAAGCGCTAAAGCGCGAAGTACTTGCAGAATTGAATTCCAAGCTAATAAGATTCAGGCAGCTCTATTTAGATGCAAAAAGGGCAAAACGGCCAAAGTCATTTTTAATCTCCTCTGTATCAGCATTTTCTCAGATAATTAAGGCCTTGCTTTACCTAAAAGGCGTTACAGTACCTAAATCAAAAGAAGAAAGACTAGAAAAACTAGAAAAAGTGCTTAAAATTGATATTAAACCATTAGAGCTTGCTCACAGTATGAAATACAAAGACGCTAATCCAAATCAAGATGAAATTGATGAAGCACTATTGAAGATGCCTGGGATGATTAAAGGATTTATTGACTATTTATAATATTATTAGGTGAAATCTAATTATGTCCAACGACCTAACCTCAATTATCCGCAAGCACGCTCTAAAGAATGCCTTAGACTTCGGCAAAGCAAATATTGGTTCGGTAGTTGGCAAGGTAATCGCTGAAATGCCTACGTGCAAAAGTGATATGAAAACAACAATGCAGAATATAAATGAGATTGTTAACGAAGTAAATAAAATGACTAAGGATAAGATAGAAAGCGAGCTAAAGAACTACTCATTTATAGAAAAACCAAAAGAAGAGAAGAAAGGTTTTGATATCCAAAATGCCGAAATGGGCGAAGTAATCACTCGTTTTCCGCCAGAACCTTCAGGTTATCCGCACATTGGTCATGCAAAAGCTGCATTTTTAGATTATGAAATTGCGAAGCAATTTAATGGTAAATTTATCTTGCGCTTTGATGATACTAATCCAGAAAAAGAAGAGCAGAAATTTGTGGAAGCAATTAAAGAAGGTCTAGTGTGGCTTGGAATAAAGTGGGATACGGAAACTTATACAAGCGATAATATCGAATCTATTTATGCCCATTGCTCAGGGCTCATTGCCAGAGGCTACGCATATATCTGTACTTGCAAACAGGAACAGATAAGCGAACTACGCACTAGTATGAAAGAGTGCAGTTGTAGAAACAAATCAATAAATGAACAAGAACAAACTTGGGACACAATGATTCAAGGAAAAGTTAAAGAAGGCCAAGCAATTCTCCGCTTTAAAGGTGATATGAAATCTTTGAATACTGTTATGCGTGATCCAACGCTTGCGCGTATTATAACTAAGAAACATTATCGTCAAGGAACGAAGTATAAGGTATGGCCAAGCTATGATTTAGCCGTAGTAGTTATGGATGCACTTGAATCTATAACCCACCCAGCAAGAACAAAGGAGTATGAATTACGCGATGAATTATATTACGCATTATGTGTTGCATTAGGATTTAAACGACCAAATTTAATCGGTTTCTCGCGTTTGGAAATAAAGAACGCACCAATCAGCAAGCGATTGCTTAAGCCGCTAGTTGAAGAAGGCAAGGTTGATGGATGGGACGATCCAAGACTACCAACGCTTGCTGGCTTAAAGCGAAGAGGTGTTTTACCAGAAGCAATTCGTACATTCGTACTATCATTTGGATTAAGCAAAGTAGAAAGCGAACCAACCTGGGAGCGATTGCTCGTAGAGAATAAGAAGCTACTTGATCCTGTTGCAAAGCATTATTTCTTTGTTCCAGATCCAATTGAGCTTTCTACAGAACATAAAAATACTGTTTCTTATAGGATAAAAGGGGAAGAAAGAAAAGCTAAAATTAATGGAAAGATTTACATTTCCAAATCTGATTTCAAAAATTTGACAAAAGACGAAGTATTTGCGCTAAAGGATTTAGTATTCGTAAAATTTGATGGTAAAAAACTGATTGAAGTAAAGCAAAATGAAATCCCAGAAAAGAAATTTCAATGGGTAAGCGCTTCTGATAGTTTAAAATGCGAGGTTTGGATTCCACATGACTTGCTTGAAAATGGCGAATATAATAAAAACAGCTTAGAAATTGCTAAAGGATACTGCGAAAGCGCTTGTGCAAACATAAAAGAAGGAGAAATGATTCAATTCGAGCGCTTTGGATTCTGTAGATTGGATAAAAAAACTAAAGGAAAGCTTTATTTTGTTTATAGTTGTTAATCTCTCAATGCGCTGTCCATATTGCTCTTCTGCAAGAACAAGTGTACTTGATTCACGTGTAGCCGGAGGCAAAGAAGCAATACGTCGCAGACGCGAATGCAGAAAATGCAAAAAAAGATTCACTACTTACGAGCGCGTTGAGCTCTTGGATATCAAGGTGATTAAAAAAGACGGTCGCGTTGAGCCGTTCCACTATGAAAAACTATTCAAGGGTATAATGGCAGCATGCGAAAAACGTTCTGTCAGTAGAGAACAAATAGAAAATATTGTAGATGACATAGAACGAGAGTTGCGAAAAAAAGAAAAAACAGAAATAAAAAGCACAGATATTGGCGAAATGGTCATGTCCCGCTTAAAGAAGATAGATAAAGTAGCTTATGTGCGATTCGCAAGCGTTTATCATGAATTTGAAGATGTTTCTGAATTTGCAAAGAAGGTTAAAGAACTGAAAAAATAAATATTTTCTTTAATTCTTTACATTTTTTCAACAATTTTACAAAATTTTTTCATGACGTCAAGACCTTTTTGCTTTCCAAACTACAACAGATCAAACACAACTAATAGGTCTATTTTCTTTTATATCATACTACTAATAGTATATTTTTTTGTAGCAACCTTTTTATATCTTTTCGATTAAACTAATCCTGCGCAATTGTTTTTTCGAACGCACGCGATAAAATAAAAAAATAAGGTGACCAACCATGACCGGAATAAAGTCTTATCTATTATTTACTACGCCGTTTTGTAAATTTTGTCCAACTGTAAAAGAATTTATGTCAACCGTTAGTCTAGCTGGTGCGAACGTTGATGCAACAAAAGAAGAGGATAAGGCAATTAATTTTGGCGTAAACAAAGTTCCAACAGTAGTTTTCTTAGATAATCTTGGAAAAGAAGTAACTAGAGCTCATAATGTTTCTGAAATTCGGGAAATACTAAACGACTATTAGCAGTGGGTCGTGAGCAATGAGCCTTGGGCATTGGGGGATATGAGACGATGGAAAAAGTAAAGGAAAGAAAGGTTATGAAACAGGTGGAATATGCAGAAGGAAAAGGTTTAGTAGTGACAAGACGGTTTACCAAAAAAGGTGTAGATCCATATAGTGGGATTGAATTTGAATTACGTAATAGCATTATTAGAAATCCAGATGGTTCAATTGTTTATGAAATAAAAGATGTTGAAGTTCCTAAGTTTTGGACACAAGTAGCAACTGATATTCTAGCCCAAAAATATTTTAGAAAGGCTGGCGTACCCAATACTGGAACCGAAAAAAGTGTAAAACAAGTAATTGACAGGATGACAAAATGCTGGCGATATTGGGGCGAGCGTTATGGCTATTTTGCAAGCGAGGATGATGCCCAAGCATTTGAAGATGAATTAAAGCATATGCTTGTTTATCAGATGGCAGCACCTAATTCTCCACAATGGTTTAACACTGGTTTAGCATTATCTTATGGAATTACTGGCACTCCCCAAGGTCATTGGTATGTTGATCCAGAAACTGCAGAGACAACGCTTGCACCAGATGCATATACACATAGTCAAGCTCATGCATGCTTTATCCAAACTGTTAATGATGATTTAGTAAGCGAAGGTGGCATATTTGACTTAGTACTGCGCGAAGCGCGTGTATTTAAGTATGGCTCAGGTACTGGCAGTAACTTTTCAAACTTGCGTGGGAAAGGTGAGAAACTTAGTGGGGGAGGAAGCAGCTCTGGTTTAATGAGCTTTTTGAAAATATTTGATAGAGCAGCAGGCGCTATAAAATGCCTTCATGAAGATACTGAGTTGGTTACAACGCGTGGAGTTACCAAAATTAAAGATATGAAAAAAGGAGATTTTGTAATTACTAGGGATGGGTTTAAAGAAGTAACAAATATTTTTGACAATGGAGTTCAAGATCTTGTAACTGTTAGAACTGGTTTAGGTTTTGAGATCAACTGTACCCAAGAACACAGATTCTGGGTAAGAACATCATCTGGTGAAGAGCTTTGGAAAGAAGCAAAGGAAATAACTCCTTATGATTTTGTATGCATTGATTTTTCTGGATATGATGGTTTCGGATATAAGGAATTAAAACCAATAAGTCTTGAGCATCATAATGAGAAAGAGGTTAAATTCCCTAGATATCTTAATGAGAAATTTGCAGAATGGTTAGGTTGGATATTTGGCGATGGAAACGTTACAGATAGAAAGTATGCTGCTTATATAGGTGTTCAGATTGGCGATAGTGAGACAGACCTTGTCGATAAGTATACTACATTAGTAAAAGACCTTTTTGGAGTCCATGTTTTTCTGAACAGAAGGCACGATAAGAAAGATAAATCACTAAGTCTAAGAATTGCATCTAGACCTTTAATTAGATTTTTAAGAGAAAATGGCATTTGCAAAGGTAAAGCAAGAGATATTAGCATTCCAAAATATATAAAAGAATCGCCAAGCTCTGTTCGCGCAGCCTTTTTAAGAGGTTTTTTTGAGGCAGATGGTACAATCGAAAGAGGTCTTTATCCAGCATGTTCGTCAATAAGCAAGGATATGATCCAAGACATCCAATTATTACTTCAAAGTATCGGGGTGATTTCTAAATCATTTGTTTCAGAACACAGAGAAAATTCATTTGGAAAAAATCCGCTTCATCGCATTATAGTAACCTCTTCATTTGGAATAAGGGAATTTTCGAATAGGGTTTCTTTCATTTCAAATAGAAAAAAATCAATAGTTGCCAAGGCATTAAACTTTTTACAAGATAGACCATTTGAGCAACAATGGGTTCTACCTTACTTTGAAGAGCAATTTGAGGAGATGTATGCTAATCTTCCTGCTAATCTTAACAAACTTGGTGTTAGAAGATCAACAAGTAAATATTTCAGGGAAACCACAGGCAAAACAAATTTCAACAGGTTCAGAGCAAATATACTTATAAAAATGTTTCCTGACCTGGAAGACACATTTATCGCAAAATTAGCTAAATCTAATATATATTACGATACAGTTACTGTAGAAAAAGCTAGCGAAGGGCGTGTTTATGATATAGAAGTTAACAATGGTCATCAGTATCTAGTGAATGGAGTTATAACCCATAATTCGGGCGGAACAACTCGTCGTGCCGCAAAGATGGTAATTATAGATGCGGATCATCCTGAAATAGAAAGTTTCATAAATTGGAAAGTAAATGAAGAGCAAAAAGTAGCTGACTTATACACTGGCAGCAGGATAAATCAAAAATACTTAAATAAAATAATGAAAGTTGCGCATGAGCAAAAGACTACTGATTGGAAACAAAACAAAGAATTAAGGCGCGTAATTTTATCAGCGCTTACAAGAAACGTTCCATTTACATATATTACGCGCGCTCTTCAATTAGTAGAACAAGGAAAAGCAAATATTGATTTTCCAGTTTATGATACACATTATGAAGGTGAAGCATATATTACAGTAAGCGGTCAAAATAGTAATAATAGCATAAGAATTCCAAATAGATTTATGGATGCAGCAAAGAACAATGACAAGTGGCCATTAATTGGGCGTACAACAGGATCAGTAATCAAGACATTGGATGCTCGTGATCTATGGAATAAGATTTCTTATGCAGCATGGTCATGTGCTGACCCAGGCATACAGTTTGATGATCATATAAATGAATGGCATACCTGCCCAACTGATGGAAAAATTTATGCAACGAACCCATGTAGTGAATATATTTTTCTTAACGATACAGCTTGTAATCTCGCAAGTATAAATCTAATGAAATTCCTAGATGAAGAAACTGGGAGATTTGATGTTGAGACATTTAAGCATGCAACACGATTATGGACAGTTGTATTAGAAATATCTGTATTAATGGCAGGATTTCCAAGCAAAGAAATTGCAACAAAAAGCTACGAGTTTAGAACACTAGGTTTAGGATATGCAAATCTAGGTACGCTATTAATGGTTTTAGGAATTCCTTATGATAGTGAAGAAGCACGGGCAATTGCCGGTACGCTAACTGCAATATTATGTGGTGAGAGCTATGCAACAAGCGCAGAAATGTCAAAGTATTTTGGTTCATTCCCTGCGTATAATAGAAATGCAGAACATATGCTCCGCGTAATAAGAAACCATAGACGCGCTACGTATAATGTGCCTACAGAAGAATATGAAGGATTAACAGTAAAACCAGTAGCAATAAATCCAAAATACTGCCCAGATTATTTATTACAAGCAGCACGTGAATGCTGGGATCGCGCTTTAAGCGAAGGAACTAAATACGGATATAGGAATGCGCAGGTTACAGTTATCGCGCCAACAGGCACTATCGGGCTCGTCATGAGTTGTGATACAACTGGAATAGAACCAGATTTTGCAACTGTTAAATTCAAAAAGTTAGCTGGCGGTGGTTATTTCAAAATAGTTAATGACGCAGTTTCAAAAGCGCTTAAGCGCTTTGGCTATTCCACACAGCAAATAAAAGAAATAGAAGAATATTGCCGTGGCCATGGTACGCTTGCTAATTGTCCTCATATAAATCCAGAAACACTTAGAGCAAAAGGGTTTACTGATGAAAAACTCCAGAATATTGAATCATTGTTATCAAATACATTTGACCTAAAATTTGTTTTTAATAAGCTCACACTTGGTGAAGAATTTTGTATAAATAAACTAGGAATAAAAAAAGAGCAATTGGATAATCCAGAGTTTGATCTTCTTGCTACTTTAGGATTTACGAGCGAGCAGATCAGAATTGCAAATGATTATGTTTGCGGAACAATGACAATAGAGGGCTCGCCACATTTAAGACAAGAACATTATGCGATTTTTGATTGCGCAAATAGATGTGGAAAATATGGTAAGCGATTCATTGATTATATGGCACATGTTAAGATGATGGGTGCAGTCCAGCCATTTATTAGCGGGGGCATATCAAAAACCATAAACATGCCAAACGAGGCAACTGTTGATGATGTAAAAAATGTCTATGATCAGTCATACAATCTAATGGTAAAATGCATTGCGCTCTATCGCGATGGCAGCAAGCTTAGTCAACCACTTAATTCACAAGCAGAAGATGAAAATAAATTGCTATCATTAGTAGGAAATGTAGAGGAAGTAGATGAAACAGTTGGTGATAAGCAATTACAAGAGGTTATAGTACGCGGTATGAGGAAAAAACTTCCATCAAAACGCGCAGGTTTTGTGCAAGAAGCGCGCGTAGGAGGGCAAAAGATATTTGTGCGCACTGGTGAATATCCAGATGGAGCGCTTGGCGAAGTATTTATTGATACATATAAAGAAGGCGCAGGCTATCGTTCGCTGCTTAATTGCTTTGCAATTGCGGTTAGCAAAGGCTTACAATATGGTGTTCCGTTAGATGAGTTTGTTGAAACATTTACATTTACTAGGTTTGAGCCTTCTGGTGTTGTAAGCGGTCATTCCAATGTAAAACAAGCATCTTCGATTATAGATTATGTATTTAGAGTACTTGGCTATGAGTATTTACATAGAACAGATTTGGTACACGTAATTGATGAAGATAAAAAAGAGCTTACAGTTAAACCAACAGTTCCACCAGAAAAAGACGAAATGCAGAAGATAAAAGTTGAAATACCAAAAATTGTAGATTCTGAGACTGGCAAAATCTTAGAAGCAAAAACCCAAGGATTCACTGGTGAGCAATGCGGTAAATGCGGCAGCATGCGCGTAAAGCAGAATGGCGCTTGCGCTGTTTGTGTAGATTGTGGAGAGACGACTGGGTGTAGTTAAATTCTTGGGTGGATCAGATTGGTGAGGTTATGCAATTCAATAAAAAACCAATAACATCAGTAAGAATTAGGGATTTCATTATAAGAAAAATGAGTTTCTATTGGTCCTTTTTTAATTATAGTAAATTCTCTATGTTATTATACCTAATCCAATATCCATTACGAAAGTTCGGGTTGCTAAAAAATGGTATTCTATTTGTAGAAAAGAGATTCATTCGTTGTCCGGAGATATGTATCCTAGATGAAATATTTTTTAGAAATGTTTATTGCAGGCTAAAAGATTTTGAGCCAGATGAACGTACGTTGGTTATTGATGCAGGGGCCAATGTTGGTTTTTTCTCATTAAAGCACCTAACATATGGATGCGACATAATAGTGATCGAGCCGGAATCAGAGAACTTTAAGCTTTTGACTTACAATCTTAAATCCTATGGAAAAGCAAGGTTTTTGGAAAAGGCGCTAATGAAGGAGAATGGAAAGGCAAGGATACTCTTGAGTAATTCCGTAACACACACAGTCGTAGATTCTTCTACTTCTAGGTCAGCCCAAAACGAAGCTGAGGTGGATGCAATAAGCCTGGATAGTCTAGGAGATTTAATAAGCAAGGGGCAAAGGGTCTTACTAAAAATAGATATCGAAGGAGCGGAATTGGATGCACTAAGGGGTGGCCTTAGTTTTATTAAAAAACATAACCCTCTTTTAATGGTAGAAACACATTCCTTGGAAATAGAAAAATCTGTAGATAAGCTTCTAGTCAAAGAGTGCGGATATAAAAGAGTAAACTCAGTAGACATGACTGAAGGGGGGCTTGTAAAGGTTATCTACTATTACAAATAAATTTGCTATTGAAATTAAATCTTATCCTTCATTCTTCTATAAAACGTTTCACCATCAGGAATTTTTTCTCTTTCTAAGAACGCTCTAACATTATCCTCACCGAATTCGATTATGGCGGCGTACCTAGTTATGTATACATGGGTGGAAAGTCAGTTCCTATTAATGGTACTAACAAAGATGTTATTGTAGTTGGCAATGGTTATATTGCTTCTAGTACATTTGCTGCCGTTCCTGGTTCTGATTTTGAAGGATTGGACCAAAACAAGACCTACTTAGCAGATGCTCAACTAAGTTTTCAAAATCGTCGTCATGAATTACTAATACCTAAAGCAGATGGTAATTGGAGACAAGATTCAATTGATAAGGCTACGATCAGCGTAAAATTTAAACTAAAAGAATAAATAATCATCCAACCATCTATAGTGATAAAAGATTTTTTTTGTTTAGTTAGCAAAAGCTTAATAAAGCATTATTCTGTTCTCTATCTATGGTCAAATTAATAATATTCATTCTATTCGTTACCTTGTTCTTATTAGGTTGTACAACAAATCAACCACAGGATAAAACACAAGACGAACCTCAAGAAAAATTCGATGACAAAATTGAAGGAACACTTTGCAATGCAGTAATCAGAAACCATAACAAAGCAGATAATGATCGGGTTAATATCATATTTGTAGGATTTAATATTAGCAAAGATGATTTTGTTGAATTTTTGCCTAATGCAGTTGATTACGACGCAACTGGTTTTACTACTTCTTTTAGACAGAAATATAAGTATATTACAGAATCAGGTGAACTTATAATTGTAGAACCTGGTCAGGAAATTAATTTTTATGGTTTTCTTGGTATGGAACCGTTTAAATCTAATAAAAATAAATTTAATTTCTGGTATGTTGATGAAATTCAATCAGTTAATATACCAAAGCCATCCAAAAAAGGCCTTCCTTCAAGTGCCTGCTCGTTCTTATGCAAAAGCGACATTGAACAAACATGCGGTCTGAAGAATGTTTTTGTTGCGAACATATGCCATGCAACTGGTTGCACGCCAAGCGCTGTTTTTAATTCAGATGAATTTTATATTACTAATACAGAACCAGCAAACATAAGGGTATTTATTCATGAATTTGGCCATAGTTTCGGCGGATTGGCAGATGAGTATGCACCTGCATGGCAAAAAAGAGAACCTGCTGAAGGGTTATCCAGATATCCAAATTGTGCACCTGATCTAGAAACAGCTAAGAGATGGTGGAGTGATCTTGAAGGCCAAGGAGAAGGGGATCTTAAGATTGGTTATTTCCCAGGATGTAGTTTTGTTGGAGAATATTTCAAGCCAACTAAATCTTCTTTTATGAGCGCTAGTATTATGCAAGGCTTTGGGCCAGTTAATGAACGACATCTTCTAGAGCTGTTAGACTATTTCAGTGGAGAAAAACCTTCAAGCGAAAAAGATATGACTGCGATTAGGAAGGAATTAGCGGATAAGAGAAGCTAGTGAATAATTATGCTTTTCTATCTTCTAAGCGCTAGTTCTGGATATCTTCCTTTACATCTTCTTTGATAAGAAATATCAATAGCTCTTCTTAGTGCTGCTGCAACTTCTCTGGTTCTGCTATGAATCTCTTCTGGATGTTTTAAACCATCTATTCTTTCATTAAAATGGCCAGCCCCTACTTTGTGGCGAAATTCTCTATTAGCAAATTCATCCATTCCAACACCAAGAACTCTTTCTAATGCTTCATAATCCATACAATAAGCTGGTGTTATTCTTCGTCCATTTTCAGCAAGTACAAATTCATCATATGCTTTTTTGAGTGCATCTACAAACGGATGCCTTTGTCCATTATTCACAAGGTATTTTTTTTCTGTTTCGCTTATTCTTCTTAAAAATAATGGTGTTGCTTCGGATTCTTCTGAGCGCAGCTCATTGCAACCCATCCAATCTTTTAATGCAGGATTATCAGTTATTGATCTTATATGTATTATCCCAACACCAGTTCCCATCATAACAACTGCTGATACCTCCCATACAGAATCACCAGCAAGTGCATCTATCATAGCTTTCTTTTTTGGCGCTTTCATAACTAGTTTTACTTTCTTACCAGAAACCTCTAAGCCTTGTTCAAGAATTCTTAATACCCTGTCTCTATTAGTTCCAGCAAGTATATTAGAGGATAGAGGCGGACAATAAGCTACCATCTCACCAGTTCTTTTATTAGTCATTAATACTACAATATTTTCTGCAGAGCCCTCAACAATCTCGCCTTTATGATTTGTTACTAATATCTCTCCAAAACCTAATCTCATTGCTATGTTTACATTTCTTGCACAGTTTACATAATTGCCTGCTATCTTTTGTGTAACGGGCATTGACTCATCAATTCTTGGCAAAGGAGCAATAAGAACGTCTAGGCCTTCCCTATACCCTTTATCATCTAGATACAGCCCCCAGGGCAAGGTAGCAATTGCAAAGTATAATGGTTTATCTAATAATGGGCTACCTTTTTCTCTTCTAAACAGTGTTGGAACCCTAAGGCCTTCTTCACCAGAAACCCAAAAAAATGGTCTAAAGTATCCGCCTAAAATAATCTCTAATTGATCTGCAGAAAATTCGCCTTCTCGAACTAAGTCATTAAGAAATGCCAGACTGCATATTGCAGCTTCCATCTCTTTTAATGAGAATACCTTTTCTTCATTATCGAACCTAACTTTTAATCTAAAAGGAACCGTAACCTTTTCAGTACTGCCGTCCTTACGGAATATCGTTACACCCATTTTTATCTCGTCGCCTTCCCGAACTGCGCGCTCAGAATCTGCAAAAAATTCCCTAGGTATTCTTTGAAGATGTTCCACATGCTCAATATTTGGATCTTCTAAAAGTGCCTTTGTCTGGTTAACAAGCGAAAGATTAAACGCGAGTGATGAAAAAACGAATCTTGCAATATTGCTAGGTAGTTCAACAAACCCATCGCCATAGCGCGTTCGAACTGCCCTGATGCCTTCAAACCCCCCTGCGCCGTAATGAAGTGGATTTGTGAGTATTGTGTCAACTGCTACTTCTGGTGGAACAAATCCGCCCATTCTACTATAATAAATAGCCCTTGCCATCTGATCCTGTGGGAATTTTGGCCCTACCCAGATTCGCCCGTCTCGATCCACTACCCTAATTCCTAATACCTCAGTAATCTCTCTTTCTGCACCTGGAGGAAAACCCGTTCTTTTAATCATTTTATTCACTAATAATTTAAAGATTAGAAATGTATTTAAACCATGTTACAGTTTATTAAAAAATTCGTTGATTGCCTTATTGTTACTTTGGCTTTTTCTTAGGTTCTTCTAGCTTTTCATATAGATATATAGCAAATATTACCACCATTATAAATGAGAAAATAGTAATAAGTGTGCCCTTTACGCTCTCTTCTTCATACTTTTCCTTTGTTTTTACCTCAACAAAAAATTCAGTTGTGATTATTTTGCCGTTATGCTCAAAGTTGCTTATTATTTTGTAAGTTCCAGGTTCACTGAATATATACCCAGCTATTGTATTTGGCACTCTTTTCTTATTTTCGAAATATTTCTTAAAATCTTCATTATTATTAATTATCTTATCATCTTTTTTAATCTCAAATTCTTTTCCAGATAAGTAGTATACTTCTTCTACGCCTTCTCTTTTTAACGTTTCAAAGTCATATCCAAAGAATACCTTACTTCCAACTATAGGCTGCTTTGTTGGGGAAGATGATGTCCCAACTATAAATGTAACTACATAATCGCCAAATCTTTTCTCTCTTATTACAGTTGATTCTTTGTTCCTTGGTATAAATGCTGAGATTACAAACTGGATGATAAATAGTATTACAATTAAAATAGCAATAGCCTTTCTAAAACGTTGCAACTATATCCTCCCCATGGTTTCTCATTATTTTAAAGTCGTAGTACTACTTATGGTTTCTACAGTGACGCGGGTTATCTATCCTCTCATGCCGCGTCGTCAATCTAATGAAGCATACAGCATTTATAAGTATTTTGTTTTGGATGAAACCTTTTAGCATTAGAAATATACAGCAACATAAAAGGATTGTCAAAGTTGCAAAAAAACTTTGACAAATTTTGACATGTAACTACATGTCAAAGGTTTCAATTGAAAAGAGTATATTTAAGAAAATGATGGCTAAATAGAATATATGTTCTCTTTATTAGAATTACCTTTATCGGTATGGAGCATTTGATTGCATAAGATTATATCTCCATAAAAAATAAAAGAGAAATGTCTTATCTTATAAAAATGTTTTTTTATAAGTTAATTACAGTTGCCTCGGTAGCTCAGTAGGTAGAGCACCTGACTGTTATCTTTTGTACTGGTAACCCCAAACTAACTATTTTGGGGTGCCTTTTTTCAAAAGGCACAAATCAGGGGGTCGTCTGTTCGAGTCAGACTCGGGGCGTTTTTATTTCTATCTATTTTAACTATTAACAGGTGATTATGTGGCAGTTGAATTTAGTGAATATAAAGGAAACAAATTAATCGTCTTAAAAAGAGTAGACGATGACAAATATCCATTTAGTTTTGGTAAGAATAAGGCAAAGCTAATTGTTGAAAACTTTGAAGACATAAAGAAGTTTGCTGAAGAGGAATAATTAAAAAAAGAAAAACAGAGTATTATTTTGTTTTGAGATCTCTATAAAATCTTGCAAGCAGGTTCGCACCATAACCAAGCGCAAAACCATCGCCGCGGAACCTGGGATCTTTCTTGAGCGCACCTGAACCATCCATCATAGGTGCCATATCTACATGTGCGAATGGAACATGTACTTCTTTACCATCATCACCAACGTAGAATGCAAGCTCACGCAAAAATCTCGCTGCAGTGATATGTCCTGCCTCTTTTCCTAAATTAGATATGTTAGCCAAATCTGCAAGATCCCCTCCTTTTATAGCTTCAAGAATTGCTGGGTCCATAAACGTATCAAAGAAGTGTACTCTTTCACCTGTTGCTTGTGCTGCTTGTACTAAATTAGCTTTTAATCTATCATCTGCAGTAAATGCAGCAGCACCCATACCTTTACTAAGTGCAATTATCGCAGCGCCTGTTAATGTCGCAATAGTTACCATATTGTCAGGTCTTAAATGTGCGCCTAAAGCTAGTCCATCACCTAATACGAGCCTTCCTTCTGCATCTGTATTTTTTATTAGTACTCTTCTTCTTCCAATTTGAATTGCAGAATTTAGAAGATAAGCATTTTCACTAATTCTGTTCTCTGCTATGCATGCTAATGCAAGAATATTACTTTGCCACCCTAACTGCAAAATCGCTCTTATCGCATTTACAACAGCTGCTGAGCCTTCCATGTCCATATGCATGTCAAACATACCCTCAGCTGATTTTACGCTCATACCGCCACTATCAAAAGTAATTCCTTTTCCAACCATTACATGAAGTGGATCTGTTTCACTATCCATCTGCCCCAATAATATCAGAGATCCCGGATTTGGAGATGCTCTACCCACGTTTGCGATGCCTTCCAATCCCATTGCTACTAATTCTTCAGGCATTAATCTTAAAAATTGCAAACCGAATCTATGTGCAAAGAGTTCCAAAAGTAAAGGGTAAGTTGCTGGATTCAATTCGTCAGGAGACATGTCACTTAGATACCTTGCAGTGTTTTGACATCCTGCAAGAGTGAGTGCTTTTTTTAATTGGAATCTGTTTACCTCGTTATCTTCCTCTACTAATAAATATAACTCTTTTACTGCAACTGGTCGGTCTTCTTCGCTAACTCCCAATCTTTGATCGTAACGATAGGAGGATAGCATTGCACCTAGTGTAATAGCTTCAACTAATGCTGGCTCCTTTAATGTTACCCCAGAACCACTAGGTAAATCAATAGTCACTACATCAAATTTTGCATTTTCTGCGCTTCTTACTGCTAGTGCCCCAAAATTCCTGGCTCCTTCTTCATCGAATTTTTCTCTTTTTCCTAAACCAATTAGTATCGTATGCTGCCCAGGTGAAGGATCATTATATAATTCTAAAACCTCGCCTGTTTTCCCTCTAAAACGGGGCGGAACGCTTTCACTACTCATCTCTCTCATATTTCCAACATCTTCTTCAAACAACCCCTTTACTACTAATTTAGTACTTTGCTCTGCAAGCCTCAAACCAACCGTTTGAATACTTGGTTGCAAAAATCTGTCAGCGTGATCTTGCAATCTTTTGTCAGAAATAGCTGGTTCTGCTTTTGGGACCACTAATCGTCTCATTAGATCTGCTCTAGTTAAAAGTTGACCCATAATACACACCTCTCCTTTATACATTAAAATTAAATCTTTACAATTTTAGAATTAGTGATATTCTATGTTTAGTAAGCTTTAAAAAAGAAACTGTAGCCAACCACAAAATAGTTACGATTATCAGATTTCCTCTTTAATAGTTTCAAAGCATGCAAGCGTAAACGTCTTTGCTACGCCCTCTATCTTTCTTATTCTTTCTAAAACAAGCTTACCTATTTCTTCTAGGTTTTTTCCTCTTACCTTTGCAATCATATCCCATTCTCCTGCAATAAGATGTATTTCATATACATCTGGTACTTTTGCTATTTTTTCTGCTACCTCTTTTTGTATTAGTTTATTAGGCAGGTAAGATATGAGAACAAAAGCACTTGTCTCATTTCCAAGTTTTTTATAATCTGGGATAACTGTAAATTTTTTTATAATTTCTTTATCTACTAATTTTTTTATCCTCTCATGAACTGTAACCCTAGGAATGCCTGTCTTTCTTGAGATATCTACTGTGGATGCCCTTGAATTTCGTTTTAATTCTTCTAATATTAATGTATCCTTTTCGTCTTGCATGACTACATAATGTCAACTTAAAGCTTATAAATATATCATTTCTGTTCATTTTGTCGGTTTTTTTAGGATTAAATATAAATAATAGTTTTTTCACTTTCTTTCACAATAACTAACAACAGGTGGTCCCATGTCAAGAAAAAAGACAATACTTTTGCTTAGAACAGGCGGAACGATTGAATCAGCATCTAATAAAGGAGGAAAAGTAGGGCCAAGTAAACACGGAACTATTGATCATGGTTTTTTAGATGCAATGAAATCAAAACTAAACCTAGATATAATAAACGAAAAACCACTAAAAGATGAAACTGGTGAAACTACGTTTGTTGATAGTTCAGTAATGGGGCTTAACGAGTGGAAACAAATCGGTTTAATGATTTCAGCTTATGTTAGAGATAGGATAATTGATGGGGTTGTAATTACCCATGGAACGGATACTATGGCGTATACTGCAAGCGCCCTTACATTTATGCTTGAAAACCTAGGCATACCTGTGCTTCTGACTGGTTCAGAGATAGAATGGGATAAACCTGAGTCAGATGGTCCTCGTAATTTAGCTAATTCACTTAGGGCAATAACCCATCTTGCACCTGGAGTCTTTATTCTCTTTGGTTCAAGAATACTGCTAGGGTCCAGAGCTGAAAAAATATACTCTGGAAATGTCAATGGATTCGAAAGTCCGAACTATCCAAAGATAGGCGATGTTGGCGGTGCCGGAGATATCAGAATCTTTACTTTCCTTAATCCGGGTAAAACCTTAAGTTCTGCAGATCTTAATGTTTTTGATAATCTTTCCTCAGGTTTATTTGTTACAGAAATTAGCCCAGATAGCTCCCCTGATTTTCTTCATTCTATTGTTGCACCTGGCGTAGTAGTTTCTGGATATGGGCTAGGTAATGTAAATAACGCGTGGAAAGAAACATTGCAAGAACTATCTAGAAGAATCCCAGTTGCAATAACTACCCAATGTATAAAAGGAGGGGTAAGACCAAATGTTTATGAAGTTGGAGCACCCGAGACAACTATAACATGCGGTGATATGACTCTTGCTTGCAGCATTGTAAAATTAAGATGGGCTATAGGTAAGGCGAATGGTGATTTGAATGTGGTTCGTTTATCAATGTTAGAAAACTTTCATGGTGAGATATCTACTAGAATTTAATCATTCTCGCATGGATTTTAATTGGTTTTGGACTAAATTGGTATTATGGATCATAGAGAATCATTAAAAAAAGCAGCAGCTATTGCTAGGATTAAACTTTCAGCGCAAGAAGAAGAACGCTTAGTTAGCGAGATTGATGAAGCGCTCAAAGTTTTTTCAAAAATAGACGCATTCAAAGATTATGTAGAAGAACCAAAATTTACAGGTGCGCGCAAACTTCGTTCTGATTCTATTAAAAAATGCGACATTGATCCGTTTTCAAATTCTAAACTAATTAAAAATCGTAAATTTATTGGCCCAAAACTGGTTGATTAAATGGATATTATTGAAACTACTGAAAAGGCTATTGAAGAAACAGAAAGGATTCATAAAAAATTAAATTGCTTCATTACTATTTGTGTAAAAGAAGCTAAAGCGCGAGCGAAAGAACTAAAGATGTCTAAGAAAAAAGGCAGATTATTTGGTAAATTTATTTCAGTAAAAGATGCTATATGCACACGCGGTATTCGAACAACTGCTGGAAGCGCGATTCTTGCTAATTATGTACCGCCATTTAACGCTACTGTAATTGATAAAATTGAGGCAGAAGGCGGAATAGTTATCGGAAAAACCACAATGGATGATTTTGGTTTTGGAACTTTCTGTACAAATGTAGGGAAAGGATTACCTGTACCAAAAAACCCGCATGATATTGGGCGTGCAACTGGCGGAAGCAGTGGAGGCGCTGGTGCTGCAACATTTGAGTTTAGCAAAGATCATTTAGCATTAGCAGAATCAACTGGCGGAAGTATAACTGCACCTGCTGCATTTTGTGGGGTTGTAGGGGTTACCCCTACCTATGGCAAGGTTTCACGCTATGGGTTAATAGATTATGCAAATAGCTTAGATAAAATTGGAACTATGGGCAAAAATGTAAGCGAAGCTGAAATGCTTTCAAGAGTAATATTTGGAAAAGATAAACAAGATGAAACAAGCTGGACTCAAGAAGAAAAACCAGCTAAAAAAATTAAAAAAATAGGAGTAATCAAAGAAATGTTAAATGGCGTTGATGAAAAAATAAAAAAAGCATTTTGGAATGCGATCAACAAGTTAGGGGCAGAGTACGAAGAAATCTCCTTTCCATTAATTGATTATTCTGTTGCAAGCTATTATATCATTGCAACAGCAGAAGCAAGCTCAAATTTAGCAAGATATTACGGTATGCGATATGGCGCACAAGAAGATATAAGTGGCAGCTTTAGCGAACATTTTGCAAGTATCAGATCAAAATACTTTTCTGATGAAGAAAAAAGAAGAATAATTCTTGGTACATTTGTAAGAACTGCAGGATATAAAGATAAATATTATCTAAAAGCTTTAAGGATTAGGGAGAAAATTAAACAAGAATTCGCTTTGCTATTTAAGAGATTTGATTCGCTTGTAACGCCAGCAATGCCAATTATCGCACCAAAATTTGACGAGATTACAAAATTAAAACCAATAGAGGTTTATGCATTAGATAGTTGTACAATTCCTCCGAATTTAGCTGGTTTGCCGCATCTTTCTATTCCTATGAGTAAAGTAAACAACATGCCAGTAGGTTTACAGATTATTTGTAACAGTTGGGAAGAAAATATGTTATTTGAATTCGGGCGACAAGTTGAGAGTGTTCTAAAATGATTGGTTCAAATGTAAAAGTAATGATTGGATTGGAAAGCCATATCCAATTAAAGACAGAAAGCAAGCTTTTTTGCAGCTGTAGCACTAATTCTACTAAATCAAAACCAAATGAAAATACATGTCAAATTTGTCTAGGTTTTCCTGGTTCAAAACCAACATTAAACGAAGAAGCAGTTAGAAAGGCAATTGCATTGGCAAAAATTCTTAATTGCAAGATCAACGAATATTCACGTTTTGCACGTAAGATTTATTTTTATCCAGATTTACCAAAGGGATTCCAAATAACCCAATATGATGAACCGCTTGCAGTAAAAGGAGAATTCTCAATTGAGCAAAATGGAAAGAAAAAAACAATCAATATCACTCGCGTGCATATAGAAGAAGACCCAGGAAAAATTGAATACATTGGAGGGCATATTGGCACAGCACAACAGGTACTTGTTGATTATAACAGAAGTGGGTTGCCTCTTTGCGAAGCTGTTACTGAACCTGATTTTGAAAATATTGATGAAGCGGTTACTTATGTAAGAAAGTTATTTCATCTACTCAGTTATCTAGATTTAATAGATCCAAATCAGGAAGGCGTTATGCGTACTGATGCAAACATAAGCATAGATGGAGGCGAACGCGTTGAACTTAAAAATATTTCTGGAAGTGACGCAGTAGAAAAATCACTTAAAGCTGAACTAAATAGGCAGATGTTTCTAAAAGCACAAAGTAAGAAAGTAGAACGTGAAACACGCATGTACTCAGAAGAAACAGGAACATCAATATTATTGCGTAAAAAAGAATATGAAGAAGAATATGGTTATATTCGTGAACCAGACCTATTACCAATAATAGTTAATGAATCACTAGTAAATGAAATAAAAGGGCAGATGAAGAAACTTCCAGAAGAAGTTGAACATGAGATCTTAACTAAGTATAAATTGCCAAAGCAGATAGCACATCAACTTGCATTTAAGCGTGGTTTATATGAGTATTATATTAAATGCGCAAATAAACTAAAAAATGTTGATTTGTTGGCTAGATGGTTGGTAGGTGATTTCCTAAAATGCGCAAACTGGCATAATTATGAGATTGAGCATTGCCCAAGTGTAGATAAATTTTTAGAATTCATGCAATTAATTGAAAAAGGCAAGATAACTGAGCGCGAAGGCAAGGAATTAATAAAGAAAATGTTTGATGAACCGAAAAAATCTCTAAAAGAATTGCAAACAAAAGGCGAAATTGATCTTGACTCTACGATAAAAACAGTTATAAAAGAAAATCCAAAAGCAGTTGACATGATTCGCAGCGGGGATGAAAAGTCTATTAATTTCTTAGTTGGCCAAACCTTGCGTAAAATTAATTTTAAGGGAGACCCGAATGAAATAAGAAGGGTTATTCAAAAGGAACTAGAGAAAAAAAGTGAAAAATGAACTATTAAAATCAGATATGTACAAATATATTGAATATGAGAAATATTAGATTTTCTAGCGCTAGTGTAAGATCAGTCGCAACAGTAATAGGGATAGCAGGGTTAGCTCTTTCACTGACAATGTTTCGTGCAGCCCATTCTAAACCTGCCCCAGAAAGTATAGCAAAACCCAGCTCTCTATCCCAACCTGTTACTTTTGGCATGGAAAGAGACTTGTTATGCAAACTGGGAGACGGTTCAATTGCATTAAGACGTGGCCCTCCTTCAGAAACTTTTTCGATTAAGGATGGTGCAAAGAGTCGTTGGGTAATTAAAAAGGGGCAACATTATTTAGAGGGTGAAACAACAGTTTCAATTATATCTGTTGATAATGGCGGTGCTATAGCTGTATTCTATGGTCAAGGTGACGGGCAGCCTATTGCAGTCAGGGTGCCTCGCTGCCCGATATACTAACCAAATTAAGCTAGAACAAAAGCAATATCATTATAAAACTTTTTTGTTTATATCTAATTATCTAATTAATTTCTAGCTTACGGCCTAAGGCTTATAACTTACAGTAGGTGATATTATTCCCCTCGTACCTATGAAACAAATATTGGATGAAGCTGCCAAGCAGCAATACGGTGTTCCGCATTTTAATGTAAATAATATGGAACAGGCACAAGCAATAATGCGTGCTGCAGATGAAATTAAATCACCAGTAATTATAGCAGCATCTCGCGGAGCGCTTAAATACAGTGACCTAATTTTCCTAAGAAATATAATGATGGCTTGCGTAGAAAAATATCCTAAACTTCCAGTTGCATTACATCTAGATCATGGCAATAATCTTGAATCAGTTAAAACCGCTATCTCGCTTGGTTTTACATCTGTAATGATCGATGGCTCGCTTAAGGAAGATGCAAAAACTCCAACTACTTTCGAAGAAAATGTAAAAGTAACAAAAGAATGTGTTCAGTATGCGCATCCGTTTGGAGTAACTGTTGAAGGCGAGCTTGGCACGCTTGGAGGCATAGAAGATGGTGTAGGTTCTGGAAAAGTCCATCTAACAGATCCGAACCAAGTAGAAGAATTTCTTAAGCTAACTGGTGTTGATGCGCTTGCAGTTGCGATTGGTACATCGCATGGTGCATATAAATTCAAAATAAAACCTGATCCAGATAAAAATCTTTTAGCAATGGATATAATTCGAGAGATACATAAACGCTGTCCAAACTTGCATATGGTTATGCATGGTTCTTCTTCTGTTCCGAAAGAGCTTATTGATGAAATAAACAATTATGGTGGAAAAATACCAGAAACATACGGTGTACCGCTCTGGGCGATAAAAGAAGGCATTGCTGCAGGTGTTCGAAAGATAAATGTTGATACTGATCTACGATTAGCTGCTACTGCTGCAATCCGCAAGTTTATGCACGAAAATCCAGAGAAATTTGATCCACGCGAGTATCTTTCGCCAGCGCGTGAAGCAATGCAAAAAGTAATAAAAGAAAGATTTATTGCATTTGGTAGTGCCGGGCATGCTTTTGATTACGAACCTATTACGTTGGAGCATGCGAAGGGGGTTTATAGAAAGTGAATTTATGCATAATCTCGAATCTGCTTTTTTGAAAGTAACAGAATCCGCAGCTATTGCATGCTATGATTGGATTGGCAAAAACGATCGTCATGCTGCAGATGATGCAGCAACAGAGGCAATGCGCAAGGCATTCAACAATATTGATTTTAATGGAACCGTTGTTATTGGCGAAGGCGAGCGTGATAAGGCACCAATGCTTTATATAGGAGAAAAACTTGGAACAGGTAAAGGTCAAGCAATTGATATTGCAGTTGATCCTTTGGATGGAACAAACCTAGCAGCAACTGCAGCACGAGGCGCAGTTTGTGTTTTAGCAGCAGGCCCAGAAAAAAGTTTATTGCATGCGCCAGATATGTACATGGAAAAAATAGCAGTTGGTCCAAAAATCGGAAATGTTGTTTCGCTTTCAAAATCTGTTGAAGAAAACTTAGATGCAATTAGTAAAAAAACCGGGAAATCAATTAGTCAAATAACTGTTGTTGTTCTTGATAGACCTCGTCACCAAGATATTATTTCGCGGGTTAATGCAAAAGGCGCAAAGATTAAATTGATAAAAGAGGGGGATGTTTTTGGCGCCATAATAACTGCATTTGACCAATGCAACGTTGATATGCTTCTAGGTGTAGGTGCTGCGCCAGAAGGCGTACTTGCGGCAACAGCATTAAAAATAGTAGGCGGTTACTTTGAGGGAAGATTAAAACAAAAAAACGATGAAGAACTTGAGCGCGCTCGCAAAATGGGTATAACCAATATAAATAAAATATATAAAATTGATGAACTAGTCAACAGTAATGATTTGATATTTGTTGCTACTGCAGTAACTGATGGCGATCTATTAAAAGGGATTAAAAAAGATGGATCTACCCTTATTACTCATTCATTAATCATGAATATAAAGGATAAAAATGTTAGGTTTGTAGAGAATAAGTATAAATTATAGTTTTGAGTTGTGGGTTATGAGTTACTACCTGCTAATTGGTGCTTTAATCATTCTACTACTGCTACTTTTGTTTTTATCTCAACTAAAATTCGAAAAGCGAAAGCTGGTGTTAGAGGATAAAAACGGTAAAAAAATCGAGTTGCAAGTTGAGATAGCAGATAATTCGTTTAAGCGTACATTAGGTTTAATGTTTCGTAGCTCGCTAGGTGAAAACGAAGGCATGCTGTTTATTTTTCCAGATGAGAAGCAACGCGCTTTTTGGATGCTTAATACAAAAATTCCATTAGATGCAATATTTTTTGATTCAAACGGAAAAATTGTTGAAATCATCCAAATGGAACCATGTGTTGGTTTAAGCTGTCCTTCGTATCCATCAAAAAAAGCAGCAAAATATGTCTTAGAAGTGAATGAAGGTTTCGCAAAGCGAAATAACATAACCAACAACATGATTTTTAAACTGTTTTAATTAATGATTTTGCATGCAGAAGTTGTTTGAAAATACTAATGGAAGATCAAAGAGTGAGCATAAATTAACTAGTTCTGTTAAAAGATTTTTTGCTTGTGCATTTGCTGGTTTAGCACTATTAGCATCTCCAATGCTTGCACATCAAGCGCGCGCTCAGCCACCACCAAGCGCAGAGATAGGCGCGCATTCTTTGGAAGGCACAAAAGTAACTCTTAAAAATGGAAAACAAAAAGAAGAGGTCTATTTCTGTGCTCATTCTATAAATAGAGAGTGTGTATTAAATGTTAATGGACCTGCAGAAGTCACTGTTTTTTATTATCCTATAATTCCCAAGGTTTCTTTTAAAACATCTGGCCCAATACGTATTTCATATTCACTAGATGGAACTAATTTTGATCAAGATGCCCAAACCGAGCTCTCAACTCTTAGAACAACAGATATTGATTTGGATAAAAGTTTAGGCATAGGAGTTCCAATTGAGATTTCATTTACTGCTTTAGAAGGTTCACATAAATTTATTGTTCTGACGCCAAAGGGTTTCTTAAAGGTAAGCAATGTTAGCGAACAAATTCCAATGCCAGATTTAGTCCCACTTCCTCCGCCAGAAGTTGCTGCACGGCTAGATGCGCCACCTAATGAAACTTCGAAAGGTTCAGCAGGAGATAGCACCACCACCCAAGGTGTTTCACTTACTGCAAAAACAGAAAAACCAAAAGAATTAGATCGACCCGTAGTTAGCCTAGAGTCTGATATTTTGCGCTTTGATGGCATTGGAGAGAATAATAATGCGGGCCACGTTGGAAATTTAGACATTGTTGGTAAATTATCTTTTGATGATCGCTTCGGGCTTCTCTTAGGGGCTTATGTAAAAATATATCGCTTAGCACTTGATAAAAATAATCATGAAACAGATGTTGATTTAACCTCAGTTGGAGTACTAGTTGGTCCATCATTTGTCCTTAAACCAGGAAGCGTATTTTCTGTTATGTTATTGGGCGGTACACAATCAACTGGTACTGATGTAAACACAAATGAAGAGTTACAAGGTACTACTGTTGATCGTAAAATGCCCATAGAAGTAGGTTTAAGATTACAATATGATTCTAGTTTATTGCAGGCCATGCTTGAGGCAACTACTAACCCAATAAATCCAGGTACGCTTAGATTAGCCCATAATGCAGAATATGTCACTCTACCTACTGGGACTCATCCAAAACTCGACCTGGATATGCGATTATTGCATTTACTTAGACCAAATCAAAACGAAACTCCATTAGGTAGTTCTGTTGATGATAGAAATGTATATCTAGAGGCACTAGCTGAACTACCATTTACTTATCGCGCAGTTACGGCTAGTTTACTAGGAGGCGGAGAATCTTTGGTTGACGCGAGTTCTAGATCTACACATGCGTCAGGCCTTGCAGGTCTTGGTTTAGAATTTCATATTTGGAGATTACGTATAGGGGGAAGGGCATTAGTAAATCCAGCTCATCTAGAACATCTACCTCGTGCAATGATTACTGCTGAGTTTCTTTCTGAGAGAACAGTAGAATAATTTTTTATAAATATTCAATTTTTGTGATTTTTCTTTTTCGAGATTAAAACCTAGCTTTTAAAAGCTTTCGTTTCTAATATACTTCCCTTCGTTGTGGGAACGAAGCAGATAAGATAATTTTTCTTATCCGGAAGTTGGGTAAACCATGTAGGATGAATGGTGCGAGAAAATTCCTAAGAAAATTAGGAGCCAATTATTCAATGTTTAAGCCTATACAATTGTCCCAGGGCTCTGTGAAATGGTAGAAGGGGTTTGTAACATTTTGCAAAGCTCAATAAAGTTGCACGCTTGGACCGCTTGCCTGGCTACATGTATTATATGCTTGGGACAGACGTACCGCAAGGGAAGTCTGATTGGGCACGTAGTGTGTGTGAGTAGGTTGCATGGACCCTAAATACTTCCGGATTAATTCTCATTTTTCTTCAACTTAACCACTAACAAAAATCTTATATCTATCTTCTGACATTTTATGAAGGCCTAGATGTATTGCTAACCTTACCTTAAATGTTCCTGAGTTTTCTATATCCGTAATACTTATTGGAACTCCGAATACTTCTGCGCCAGCCCATTCTTTTACTACTTTTACTGGTATAAGCTCTTGATGGTCTTTTTTTAGTTCAAATATCCCTTCTCCTCTGGTATTTGGACCGGATAAAGATAGTTTAAATAAAACGATATATTTGCATTCTAGCTCAAGCCAGGTTTGTGGCCGCAAAATTATTGTAAATTCTCCAAACGTTAGCCTTAAGGCTTCACCTATTCTTAATGTTCTTTGCATCATTCTTTTTGTTCCAGTACTCCTTTTTTCTACTTGTGGCGGCTCAGTAATAACCCTATTAGCAAGTGCTTTTGCAGGAGGTGTTTTGCTTCCACTAGCCCCACTTCCTTTTATTAACCTAGACCCCATTATCTAGATTATTGTACGCCTATAATTTAAATATTATTATGCATTATTGTTAGTTATGTTAATTCTAATAGGCACAGGAATTTCATTTGATCTTACGCTTAGTGCAATTGATGAATTGAAAAAATGTGATGAAATTTATATTGAGAGTTATACGAACTTAATAGAGAATGAAAATATAAGCACGCTAGAAAAATTAATTAATAAAAAAATTATCTCGCTCGAGCGATCGCAGGTTGAAAGTAAATTTTTAATTGAACAAGCGAAAAATTCGAATGTTGCACTTTTAGTTAGTGGTGATCCTTTAATTGCTACTACGCATATTTCACTTATCATTGATGCAGAAAAAGCTAGGATAGAAACAAAAATTATTCATAATTCCTCGATTTATTCTGCAGCAGCTGGAAAGGCAGGCTTACAAATATATAAATTCGGTAAAACTGCATCTATTCCAAACCCAAGGCCAAACTATAATCCTACCTCTTGGTTTGAAATAATTAAAGAGAATTTAGCTCGCGAAGCGCATACGCTTGTTTTGCTCGATACTGAACCAAAACCAATGGATGCGAAAACCGCGCTTGAGTTAATTGAGCGAACAAACAAAGACACAATTTTAAAAAATAAAAAAATAATTATTCTTTCGCGTATTGGCGAGAATAATGAGAAAATTATCTACAATGAAATAGAAAAATTAAAAATTACTCCACTAGGCAAACCGCCATTTGTAATAATTATCCCAGGAAAGTTGCATATGGTAGAAGAGGAGTATTTACAGCAACTTTAAAAATATTAATACTGTTTTCTAACTATGAGAATTGATTACCTCACCGAAGCATTATACTTGAGATTAAAACCATACAAAAATGCGCGATCACTATTAGATTTCCTGAAAAAAGACCAGCAGGTTAATTCCTTCTTAGATGCAACGAATGCAGCGACTATCCAGCGTTTAGGCTATAATGATCATGGGATTACACATTCGCATATTACAACTTTTAATGCAGTTAAATCATTGCAAATTTTAAATGAAAAGGGTGTAGCTCCAAATCTGGTAAAAGAGTGTAAATATGCAAAGTTTGAAGATTCCCTAGAGGTTGTAATTGCAGCCGCATATTTGCATGATATTGGAAATTCAGTTATGCGTGGTCAGCATGAGTTATTTAGTACCATTCTATCAAGAGAAATCATTAATCGGTATTATAGTAAGCCAACTGATTTGAACGAAAGGAAAAAATCGACAATAATGGAAGGAATAATATGCCACATGGGTAATCCAAACTGGCCACCTGCAACATTAGAGGCGAAGTTGATCCCTATTGCAGATGCGTGCGACATGGAACAAGGTCGTGCGAGAGTTCCTTATAGCTTAGGTAAGAAAGATATTCATAGTTTGTCTGCGTTAGCAATAACAAAGGTACGCTTAAAAGACGGAGAAAAGAAGCCATTACGCATATATATTGAAATGGAACATAGCGCAGGTATATTCCAAGTAGAAGAATTATTAATCAAAAAGATAAAGGCAGCTAATTTTCAGGAATATGTAGAAATAGAGGCAAATATAACTAGCAGGAATGAAAAAATTACATACCTCGACTGAGTGGTACATGCATAAGATCTACAACAGCGCCATTCCATATTCTTAGTGCATTATCGCTGTTTATCTCCCAGCTAACCCAACCGTCACCTTGTTTTCTTACCTCTTTTACAGCTATTGGAAAACCATTTGTATCCCGCATTACAAAGAATCTTTTTTGATCATTACCAATGCCTTCCCATATTCTTTCACCATCAGCAGTATATGCATATTTATGGTAACGATCTCCATCTGATAAGTCAACAACTATAGCCTTTCTACTATAATTAAATGGTACGTCTCCATCTTCTGGATTGGAATCACAATAGCTTACACAAATGCGGTCCTCTTTTTTGACATGAACTCTGAATGGGTCTTGTTTATACTCTCTTTGAACCATCTCCCTATGCTTTTCTTCTATCTGTTCTATGCTTAATCCTTTAATGGAAATCCCGCTTTCGTCCTTAAATTTTGGTGAGGTACAACCTACGGCTATAAATGCTACTAATGGGGCTAGTACTTTAAAACACGGGATAGTTAATTTTCCTGGGTTATTAGCTCTAACAGTATTATAATTTAATATCATAAAAACACCAAATTATTTTTTTATTCCTTCATTCAAAGGTTTAAGATCTTTAAATTTATTCACTCCTAATCTAATTTCTCTTACATTTCCAAGGGCAAATGTCAATTCTTGAACAAGAGGGTCATCTACTCTAACTGAGAAAGAACGTGTAATTGCACTTCTTAACTCATCCTGTGATATATTTGGACGACCATGTCTTTGTCTTCCTATATTAATTATTCTTATTACGTCTTCGGCAACTGTGCCTATCTCCCCCCAATAGGCTTGCCCACGTGTAGATGTTTGATGTGACCTTCCGAGTAAATGATCTTCTAATCTTCTAAGAACTGGTCGAAATGTTCTAGGATGTAATTCACGTTTTACAGCTTGCATAATACCATCTTTATGATTGCCTTCTTTCTGTAGCTCTACTAACTGCAGCTTCAAAATCAAGGAGCATTCGTGTATTTGAAAAACCACTTAATAGAGAATCTAATGCAAAACGATTAGATTGTACTCCATTACCTTTAAAATCTCTTATTGCCACAATATATTGTTCTATAGTAGTATTTATATTTGTATCTGGAGGTGGAAGAAGAACACCTAGTGAAGGATCTGTTACAACCTCGGGTATCCCACCCACATTACTAGCAATTAAATACGATCCTGCTAGCATAGATTCAATAACAGTTAGTGAAAGCCCATCTGAACGTACTGGACAGATAGTAATATCAGATATAGCTTGTACTGGAGTTGGTAATAAACCACCCCAAATTGAATGTGATTGAAGCTCTCTATATTCTTCACCGCCGTATTTTAAGAATGCCTGTTCAACATCTGGAGCAAAAGTTGCATTTCCACCAACAAATTTAGAAATATCTAGTACTAATCGTAGTCTTCCTTCTCTTATTAATCTTTCAAATTTCATTAATTCCCCTAATCTCTTTTTTAATTGTTTATTTGCTACAAGTACATCTGGACTTGCAACTACGACTCCAGTGTTTGCATCTCTTTGATCTAGACTACGCTCCAAATAATCAAGGATACCTAATAGGATATCACCACCTTTTATATTATCTAAACGTCCTACATAGGCTACAGTTTTATCAAGATCTGGATTAAGCCCAATGTTTCTTCGGTTTTGTCTTATAAATTCTTTATCTTGCAAGGTGTATAAGTTAGCATTTATTCCATTTAGAATGACATCTGTTGGTAAGGTTGAACCATTGCCATCTCCACCTAATGATCTTGTAAAATGTTCATTAAAATCCCTACCTGCTTTGTCACTAACAGCAATAACTCCATCTGCAGCATATTTTAGTGCACTACAATATTCTCTCAACAGTACTCTCCCAATATCGCTAGTAACTAAATAAGTATCTGTAGATAATACGTGAATATATAAGAGAACAGTAGCCATTTTATCTAGGCCGGCAACCTCTAATTGTTTTCTGACATAATGTGCTGCAGTTGCATTTGGAGTTAATGGATAATGAAGAACTATAACTGGGTGATACCCCCCTGTAATTAATCCACTAGCCAAGGCAAATAATGTTGAGTTAGCATCAGATTTACGAGTTGTTATGACAGATGTGTTAAATTGTTCCATTGCCATTCGCTTAATTTTGTCACTCATTAATGGTTCCTCTCTTGGGGTCATATTTTGGAATACTACAAAATTTTTTCTGTTTTCTTGTGGGGAAACAAAACGAGTAGCACTAGTAAGATCACCAATAACAAATGTTTGACCAAAAAATCTAGGATTAAGTGGAAATGGGTGTCTACCTGCAAGGTGGATATAAGCACGTTTATCGGTTGCACTAGCTATTACATGAGTCATACCTTTATTAACACAATTCTTATTTAAATACCTTTCCATTTTAATCCACTAAAACATAACCTTTAAAAGCTTATCCATCCATATACTATAACATATATTAAATACTTAGAGGTGGTTATCAATGTTGTGTAAATTGACAAAGAAATGCAAGAAAAAGAATGTTTGTTTGCATGAGGTTGCTGCAGTAGGTGTTGTAGTTGTTGCAGCAGTTTATGCAGTATTAGTATTGGGCGTTGTAGCTTAATCTATACGCTTTTCTTTCTATTTTTCATTAGATTTAAATAGCTTATTAGTAATAGCTTAGCATGATAAAACACGAGATAAAGACATGTTCTAAGTGTAAGAAAAAGATATTTATCTCCCTGCTAGAGGAGAAAGGCCAACTGGTCGAGACCCAATTTATTGGCCTCAAGAAGATTTCTGAGCGAAAAGGAATAACTGAGAACAAAGTATTTATTTGTGGGTTATGTGAGAAACCACAGGGAAAAGCTAAACCAACAAAATCTAAGAAAAAGTAGTTCTAATTTTGTGTTTCCGAAACATTTATATATAACCTTCTACATATATTTATTACCACAGATAATATGTGGCAAGGTGCCTCCCATGGAAATAAAACACATAAAATCTGATCCAAAGAAAATATGGCGTAAACTAAAACCAAAATGCGAGCACAAGGTAGAGTCAGTTTTCGAGCTAGAAACCACGCTTACAGGGGATGTAATGTTTACTACTTGCAAATGTAAGTCCAGTTTTATTTTTAACTAAGCGGTCAGCCTCGAAACCACTAATACTATAAGTTTTCATCCCTTATTCTTTCCAATCTTTCTTCTCCCTTGTCTTCTGGTGCTACATTATGAATTGGTTGATAACGGTTGCTATTTGGTCGAATCATTTTGAATATAAAATCAGTCATTTTTTCTTTATCTCTGTCATGCATTGTGAATAGCAATCCATGATATGATTTCTCTTGCTTCTGAACCCATAGTGCAAATTCCTTGCGCTCTTTAGCTTTAGGTCGCTTTTTATACAATTCTTTTACTTCATTTTCGATTCGTTCTTTTGTCTTTATTAAAATCCCTGCTGTTTTTTCTGTCCACCCTCTAAATTCCTCTGGTATTTTTTCAATAAATTCTTTGTTGAATTTGTTATCCCTAAGAATCTCCCAAATGCTAATAAGCGATAGATTCGATAGAATACGGTGTATCTTCAGATACTCTTCTCCTTTAATTTTAATCCTTAAACCATTAGAATATCTGGCAACAAATCCTTCTTCATTTGCTGGAAGCGTATCTATTGTTTCGCGAATCTGCTTTATTGTCAATGGCTTTTTTGGAACGATCTTAAATCCGTACAGTTTTGCAATCTCTTGAAGCTCGCTATAGTCATAATCCTTACCTGTTTTTATATCGATTGTGCCTATTAGAAAAAGCTCTTTTTGTCCTTTATAATCGATAACAATGCGATTTTCTGGATAAATAATTTCGAACAGTAGGGTCAACCCTTCTGGAATTTTTAGATTAGAAAAACGCTCTCGAAAATAGATTGTTGCCCATGCACCTTGCTCGGAATAGAACGTTCCTTTAGTAGTAACAAAATATTCGTCTTTATCATAATAGAAAATACCTAACGACCCATCTAATTTTTCTGTGATTTCTGGCTCTTTCATAGGTAGGTTTTCGAGCTTGGTCTCTTCAGTTTCATTTAAATTGAAGAATTTGGGGAATGGCCTTGCGACTATTTCTCCTGTTTTTAGATTAACAACTAGTCCGCGTGCCATTTTCGTATATTTATCCCATTTTTTATCATAAACGCATTTAGGTGTATAACAGTATATTGCAAGATCGCCTTTAACCGCCTTAGAAATTAGCTTATTTTGGACGCGTTTTTCGAGCTCGGAGATTAAATTGTCAGCCATGAACAGTTTTAGATAAATAGATATATAAATATTTCTATAGATATCTATAAATGTGATTAATATGGGAAACATCATGATTTCAGTAGATGAAGAAAAAGAAAATACAATACGACACTATGCACAAGAGATCTCGGGGGGGAAGAAAGGATCATTGAGTGAGTTTATATGGATTACAGTCTCTCACTATATCGAAGAATTTAAACAAAAACACGAAAAAGAAGCCTCCTTTAAGAGAATGATAGAACGAATGAAGCATGCTAAAAAATTAGGAATTTTAAATAGAGAAGGAAAGGCGTATTCTTCAAGAGATGAGTTGTATGAACGGTAACCATTTACTTATTGACACTAACATTTTGATATATTCAGAAACCAATGATGAAAAAGAGAAACACGACATGGTTATCCTAGCTCTAGAAAGAATAAAAACACAAGGAGATATTTTAACGATTAGTATCCAAAATATAAATGAATTTTCAAATAATATGATTAAAAAAAGTAAGCTAAGCGATTCTTCTATTAATGAGATTATAACAAGTTATCAATCTACTTTTAGTTTGATCTTTTTTAATTTAGAAACAATCAGGGAAGCAAACAGAATTTCTAGGGCAACCGGTATTCATTTTTATGATGCGTTACTTACAGCTACTATGCATGAAAATGGTATTGATACGATTATTACCGAGAATGAAAAGGATTTTCAGAAGATCCCATGGCTAAAAGTTATAAACCCATTTAAAAATGAGATAAAATAGAAATATCTTAGAATTTCTAAGATATAGTAAGAATAAGGTGTATAAATGAACCTTTTAGAATATTTTTTCAGTTTTTTCAAAGGGAAACCCAAAACAAAGGAAGAAGAATTAAAAGATAAGATATGGCACATTGAAGTAAAACGAGCAGAAGTAATGTTAAAGCTAGCTAGAGAAAAAGAGAAACATGATCCTGATATTCTTAGAATCGATAAATACGAACAGGAGCTTGCTGTTTTAGATACTAAGTTAAGTGAAATTCAAAGTAAATGAAAATATTAATAAGTTGCTAAATAAGGTAAAAAACGTTATGTTTAAATAGATGAAATATACAATTAGTATATGGTCAAATACATCGCAGTGCCAAATCCCTCGCAGAAAAAAGGTAGATTTACCCCTTTATTACTAACAACTGGAAAATTACCTATATCTGAAGGCATTATAGAATCTGCAGGAAGAACGTTTGTTGTAAGAAGATATTTTAGGGAGATACCGGATGAACTCAAACCAACAATTACAGAAGATGTGCACGGGTTATTAGTTTGTGAAAGCATGCCAAATATATTAATAGCTATAAGATTATTGCATTCTGATCGTCAAACAAAATATCTTTATCTTAATGAATTAACTTCAGAGGGCATAGAAATAAATTTCGGATACTTGTGCTTCCGAGTAAGAGAAAATGATCTGCATATAAGAGATTATGATCCACTTGAACCAAGAAGGGGGTTTAGTTCCGAGGGTGCTTTTAGAACCTATGGAGAAGATCTTGAACTAACAAGATTTGTGTTGGATCTATTTGCAGATATCGCCAAATCAGTTTATGGAAGATATAGGTTAACAAATACTTATCCATATCCAAATGAAGCAAATAGATTTTTAGGGTCTGGGTTTAGAGAAGAGATGCAAGGACATGATCTAGTTTGGGTAAGGCACATATAAAGTATTTATTCTAAACCGCACCATAGTAAACCAAATGCATGCGTCATTTACCATTACGGTAAACCAAACCTAGTTACCCTAACACCATTTTCATCTATCGGTTTACCATTACAGTATTGATTGGCCTTTTTGTGCACTGAAAGCAAGGTTAAGCGGTGCAAATAGGTTAAAAGATTGGAATTGGCTAGTTTTGGGGTATTTTGAGTATATCATTATGGTATAAATTTACTTAGGGTTTACTGTGAAGATGTTATTTTGTCTCCTTTACTAAGTCAATTAACTCATCGTGAATTTTCTTGCGCGAAGAGTCGGTCCAAAAGAATTGGCTTCCTATTAGTATCGCATATACTGATAAAATAGCGCCAATAATCGAAATAGCACCTAAAATATTACTATAACTAGTCCAAAATACAGCCGACAGAATACCTGTAATAGAGACGAGTGTTCCAAAAATTAAATACCCAGTTCTAATATGGTGGAAAGTTAAATAATAGAATCCGTTGCTTTTTTCAATTTTTATTCCATAGAGAGCTAATCTTAAGTAATTTAGTAGGCGGCCACTTTCTAATTTTTTAACTACAATATAATTTTCACCTTTATACCTTTGCCGTTCAACTGAATAGTATCTCTCTTTTAGTTCTTTTTCAAATCTAGTAAATTCACTTTCTGAAAACTTTATTTCTTTATAATATTCTAAGAAACCCATATTAACCACACAGCAATTTTCAAATTATCTTGCGCTTCTTTCTTTAAATATCTATCTAAATATTTTCATCCCTCGCATACGCGCACCTAGCCTCTTGCCCCGCAATCACGAGTGAAAGACCCGTTTCCTCAAATCCTTTTAGAAATTCTTAAATTATTCTTTTAGTTCAGATTCTTTATACCTGTTATCACAGGATTTACAAAAATATAAGTTTTCACAAGTTGTTTCTTTTGTTTTAATATTCATAAATTCTGCAAAACCAACTTCCTCAAGTTCTTTTTTGCATTTTGGGCATATTTTGTTCTTCATAACACCACCCAGCTTTAATCGTTTACCCCTAAATTCTTTCCTTCAACCGAATAATTTCTTTCTTTTCCTCCCCACATACCTGGCCTCTCGCCCCTAAGTCTGTCTCCAGTTCAGGGTTTTGGGTCTTGTTTCTAAGATATTATTAGGAATTCTAACAATTACTTATAAACTAGCTCTTTCAAAACAGTCTTTTCTCTTTTCATGATCTCTTCGAATAGCTGATCAACGTAAACTTTGTTATCTTTCTTTCTAATATTTTATCAACAATGAAAATCTGACTATTAAATATTTATGCTTTTCTATCGCAATCATAAAATTAGAACAAATAAAATAAAAAAATAAGAAAAAAAAGAATCCATCATCTAAATGAATAGAATCAGTATCTTGGTTTTGGTTTATAACAATTTTTGCAGTATACTGGTCTTCCTTCCGTTGGTTTGAAAGGTACCTGGCATGCTTGCCCACATTTTGCGCATGTTGCGTCGTACATTGGTCGATCGCCGCCACCGCCTCTATCTTCATATCCCATATTTTATACACCTTATTCATTTGTTTTAGTAAATCTTTAGATTTACCGCTTACCTAATTATTATTATCGTCTATATTTAATCTTTTCTATATACTCATAGGCATGTTAAATTCATTTTCTAATATCATTTTATCTTTTCTAAGATATATCTATAATATTACTTCTGCTGAGAGATTATTTGTGAGTTATACTACTTAATATCTCCTTCACATTTATATGACAATATCCCATACCTCCACGTTTTTCTAGATATTTCTGATGATACTCTTCTGCTTTATAGAATTCTTTTGCAGGTTGAATCGTAGTAGCGACTTGGCCACCGAGTTTTTTATTTATTTCCTCTTTTGATTTTTCTGCAACCTTTTTCTGTTCAGATGTATGATAGAATATTGCTGCATAATATTGCGTTCCTATATCGTTTCCTTGTCCATCTGCTTGCGAAGGATGATGTGCTATCCAAAATACATCAAGTAATTTATCGTAGCTGGTTTCTTTAGGGTCGAATTTTATTTGTATTGCCTCAACATGGCCTGTTTTACCAGTGCACACTTCCTCATAAGTTGGGTTTTTTGCACTCCCACCAGTGTAGCCAACAACTGTTTCTTTAACGCCTTTTATTTGCCTAAATAATTCTTCTACTCCCCAAAAACAACCTGCACCGAACGTTGCAGTTTCTAGTTTTTTCATAAAAGTATGACGTCGATTACATTTAAAAGATATTACTTTTGAATTCTAAACATGTTCTCATTATCTCTATCGAATACAATTATTATCATATTAGTTATTTCTTTTGCAATTCAGCAAATATCCCAAGACTACGCTAATACACTAACATTCTCGGTACTGCGCACATTTACTGAGCCATGGCGCCTTGTAACTGCTATTTTTCTTCATGCACATATTATCCACTTATTTGCTAATACATATAGCCTCTACCTAATAGGGAATGCACTAGAAACGAAAATAAAAAAAATAGACCTATTGAAGATATTTTTTATTGGCGGTATTATAGGTTACATAAGACAATGGGCATTCTATAAATTAAACTATTCAACCGTGATATTAGGGTTGGGTTCGAGCGGCGCGGTTTCTCCGCTTCTTGCTTCAGCAGGATTATTAATGCCAGAAACTAAAGTAAATGTATTTTTTATACCAATAAAAATTAAGTACTTAGTAATAATATTTTACGTATTTGAAATTATTGCATTCGCAATAGGAGATACTACAACTGATCATGAAACGCATTTAGTAACTGGCTTATTTGGTGTTATATACACTAGATTATTCTTGTGGAAACAAAGGTAATTATTTATAATTCTTAGCAACCTGTTCCCAGTTTATAACGCTAAAAAATGCCGATATATATTCAGGTCTGCGGTTTTGATATTTTAAATAATATGCATGCTCCCACACATCTATCCCTAAAATTGGTTTTTTGCCTTGACTTAGTGGACTATCTTGATTAGGAGTAGTAACAATTTCGAGCGTAGCATTATTTAAAACAAGCCAAGCCCATCCGCTTCCAAAAACGCTAGCAGCAGCGTTGCTAAATTTCTCTTTGAACTGATCGTAGCCCCCAAATGTTTTATTTAATAACTCTGCAATCTCTCCATTTGGTAAACCAGCATCTTTCTTTAAAAGTGGCCAAAAAAATGAATGATTTATATGTCCGCCACCGTGATTTTTTACAGCATTGTGAATATCTTCTGGCGCGCTACTTAGATTGCGCAACAAATCTTCAAGATTTTTATTATGTAATTCTGAATGTTTATCAAGTGCTTCATTTAGCTTATTTACATATGTTTGATGATGCTTAGTATGATGTATTTCCATAGTTTTTGCATCTATATATGGCTCTAATGCATCGTAGGCATAGCCTAATTCCGGTAATTTATATGTCATATTTATCCACCCCTTTTTTATAAGAAAAAGTGAATTATTCTAACAGGTAATATTTATAAAAACTTCTTAAACCCTTTCACACAGATTTTTACTATGGAATTAAACGAATTTAAAGAATGGTTAGCTAGTTATACTGATGCAGATAGATGCCTAGAAGCATTTTATAATCAAAAGGAATTTTTTCGAGTTAATACAATTAAAACCCCTGTTGAAAAATTTCTTGAGATAACCAAATTAAAGTGCGATCAAAGCAAATATTGCACAGAAGCATTTGAACTTAAAGAAGAAGAAAATTATGCTATAGGTAAAACATGGGAGTATTTTCTAGGTTATATCTACCCCCAGAGTTTAAGTTCAATTTTAGTATCCTTAGTCCTTGGTCCAAAATCAGATAACATAATTCTTGACGTTGCAGCTGCGCCTGGTTCTAAGTTCTCGCATATTGCTGCATTAATGCAAAATAATAGATTATTAGTTGGAAACGACTTAAAGAAAGAGAAAATATCTGCACTTTATTCAACAATTAATCGATTAAATATACTCAATTGTATTACAACTATCAGAGATGGGAGTAGATTAAATTGGCGAGAAAGATTTGATAAAGTACTTTTGGATGCACCATGTACAGCTCTTGGTAGTGGAGAAGGTGCATTAAATCGTTGGACCTTGGATCACTCCAAGAAAATATCTACACTACAAAAAAGGATGCTATTTAGCGCTTTTGATGCATTAAAACCAGGTGGAGAATTGATTTATTCTACCTGTACTTACGCAAAGGAAGAGAACGAGGAAGTAGTAAGTAATCTATTACAAAATGTTCAAAGTGCAAAATTATTAGATATTAAACTGGATATTCCGCACGATTCTGGTTTAAGCGAGTATGGAAACGAATTCAGAAAATGTTATAGGATTTATCCACAGCATCTGCAGAGTGAGGGATTTTTTATTGCTAAAATAGGGAAAGGAGATTGATATGGGCTTAGGAAAAAGAGAAGAAAACTTTAAGCGATATATAAAGAATCATTTCGAAATGCAATTACCGCCAGAGGTTAGCTTATTTTATGTTCGAGGAGTCAGAGTAGGGAAGAATGAACTCATTAAAAGCAAAATAAATGGCGAACTAGGTTACGCAGCGTGTGACGCTGGTTTTAATCCAACAAATTCATTTATTCAGAATTTTGGATATTTGGCTAAGAAAAACGTTGTTAGAGTAAAAGAAAAAGAAGCCAAAGAATTCGCCAATGGAAAGGATTTGAAGATGGATCTGGGAATTAAAAATAAATATATTATTGTTAAATACGGTTGGCATATTGTTGGGTTAGGGTATTATGACCACGATCAGAAAAAGATAATAAATAAAATCCCTGAAAAAAGGAGACGAGAAATAATTAATGAAATCTAGATAATCACCAAATTATTTTTCTGGCAAATATTCAACACCAGACAATTTTTCAAAAGCTGGATCGCATGTAACAAATTTTAGGTTATTTTCTAAGGCATATTGATACCCTATAGCATCTACGTAAGATACGTTAAAGGCCTTTCCAGTTACTTTTTTTCCATAAAGTTCTAATCTTTTCTTCATTGCATTTTTCAAAGTTTTTTCCGGCACAACAACCTCATAATGTGCGAATACTTCATAATATTTTTCAGCCTGTTCTTCATTATGCTCTCTAAGTGATATGTAGTATAGTTCCATTAGTTGAAATTTAGTAACGAAAAACGGTTTACCGCTTTCTACAATATTTACATATTTTGGATCATTTTCAAAATAACCAATCATAATACAAGTATCTAAAAAATACATTAATCCCACCCCTCGTCTATTTCCCTCATTAACTCTAACATAGACTTTTTTGTTTTAAAAGTACCCTTAAGTTCTTTTAGCTCAGGAATTACCATAATGTCTACATGAAGCATCTTATTCTCATTAATCTTTAGTTCATCTGCTTTCTCTTTTGGTATAAGTATAGCCCAAGAATTACCTACTCTCCTAGCGCGTGTATGTATATCGATCATTTAACCACCTGTATAATTATACAATATGTTAAATTTATAAAGGTTTGTTTCAAATATAAGGATATGAAACCTACAAAATTTCAATTAGAAGTCTGGCGCGCATGCGCAAAAATCCCTAGAGGTAAAGTATCTACTTATACACAAATTGCTAAAGCAATAGGTAAACCAAAGGCTGTGCGAGCTGTTGGTAATGCATTAAATAAAAATCCTTATTCTTATATCTCCAAAACGGGAAACTCGAAACTGGAAACAATGCGTGTGCCTTGCCATCGAGTAATAAAAAGTGACGGATCGGTTGGGGGGTTTGCACATGGAACTAAGAAAAAGATTGAAATGTTAAAAAAAGAAGGAATGAAGATAAGGTACGGGAAGGTAGGGGTAAATTATATAAACCACTAATAACAGTAAGTTAATATGCAGATAATCACAAAGGTACCTTCTGTCATCAAAAAAGGAGATCAGATAATGAAAGGAGAAAAAAAGGATTACGCATTATTAGACATCATACCTGGAGTGAGTCTAAACTTAGGCACTTGGAACGCTCCAAAATGGTACGGATATAAAATAGTGAAGACATTTAAAAGTGAAAAGGAAGCAAAAGAATATGCAAAAGAGAATAAAATAGAGATTACTACCAGAGCATTCTTTGATTAAGCTCCAATCTCCTTCTTAATTTTCAATAAGGCATCTAATCTCTTATAAGTAAGCGGATGCGTCATAATCAGTTCAAATCCGCCTTTTTTCTTCTCATTTGCTATTGCACTTGCAATATCTTTCTCATTACCTGCACTAATTAGATTAACAATTTCGCTAGCAAAAGAAGCCTCGCTTGCCGAAGCATTGGAGAAGTAAAATGCCTTAACCATTCCTTCTGCATTCCCTTTTGAATGCGCAGAAACATAGCTAATTTTCGCTAAAGCAGTCATTAAATGCAATGGTTTACGTGTTGCGTGTGCAGCAAATACATCTGCATAATACTCTCTTGATCTAGATACCCACATTACGAGTAACTGTCCTAAAAACTGTGCGATAAATGCACCTATCCATACTAAAAAGAAATTTCCACCTCTTCGATCATCTCTACCGCCAAATAAAATTACTGCATAATATAAAATAACTGGTATAACACTTGCAACTGTCATTACTACAACATCCCTGTGCTTGATATGCCCCATTTCATGTGCAAGTACGCCTTCTACTTCTTCTTTATTTAGTATCTTAAGTAAGCCAACGTGAATTGCAATGCCTGCATCGCTTTGTGTTCTGCCAAATGCAAATGCATTAGGTGTGGGATTATTTACAACATAAAGTTTTGGTTTTGGGATATTTGCAATACGTGCAAAGTGTTCAATCATCTGATGGATCTCTGGCGCATGCTCGATAGAAAGTTCTTTTGCACCAGTAGCCCATTTAATTATCGATGGGCCTAGATACCATTGAATACCGAGCATTAATATTGAGAATAATAACCACATAAAAACTGCATTTGTGCCGCTAATGCCGCTTGAATAAAGGACCATACCCATAATTGCTGCGATAGTTCCAAAAATTAAAATGCTGGTTAACATTATTCTTAGATTCAAGTTACCTGTACTCGGAAAAGATAATCCCATTTAACCAAACCTCCCCCTATGGCAATTCTAATAATTATATATTAAGGAACTTATTTATATTCTTTTTCCTTAATCTTGCCCTAATTTTATCATTTAAAATAGGAGCTAAGAATGTAGCTAAAAAACAAAATCCGATTATTATTGCCTTGATATCATAGAATTTATTCAGATATAATGCCGGGAGTACTGCAAACCAAATTAGATTAGTATTTACAAAAACTTGTATGTAAAGGTCTAGATACTTAATTCCAAAAATTTTATATAGCACCATTAACAATAGAACAACAAAGGCGGGATTTACATAGACAAAAGAACCAATGATAAAGCCATAATATCCCCCAAAGAATGTTTGAACTAATGGATCAATTTCTGCTATGTAATACGATAGAACAACCACTAGCAAGGAGGAAATCCAAAAAAACATATCGTCTAATCTCATGTTCTGCATCCAACTTATTTCTTCTTATTTAATTTCAAGAAATCTTCTTTGCTAACTGAAATTGGCAATCCCTTATAACCGCATGGGTGCTCTATCCAGATGGGCACAGACTCTAAAAAACCAACATAACCAGGATTAAGATGGTGTTTAGCCTCTACTATTTTTTTACATTTGGGGCATATTTTTATTCTGGCATTAGGCATCAGAATCAATTACTCTTTCTTCTCTTCTTTCCAAGTCTTACTTCCATAAGTAAGGGCTGCACCAGCGCAAACACTAGCAGCTACATATATCGCTTCTTTCATTTCATCTGGAGTTGCGCCAGCTACACGCGATTTTTGTGAATGTGAATCAATGCATTTTTCACATCTTAAGGCTGCTGCAACTGCCAATGCAATAAGTTCTTTTGTTTTCTTATCTAACAAACCTGGTTCGTACGCAGCTCGATGAAATGCAAAATAACCATCTGCTAATTTGTCTTCTCCCATTAGAATCACCTTGTAGACATTTCGTAAAAAAGGTTTAAAAGGATAAGCCAATAGAATAACTATGCGCAGTGAGCCTTGAGCAATGAGCAAACGTGGCTCATGGCACATGGCCCAAGGCTGAAGGCCGAGTAATATGTTTGTTTCTGTCTTATCTGATAAACCTGAAGTGCGTACGCAGTTCTGCAGCTTATTTGGCAGCGCAACTGCTAGCGATGGTATTTCTTTTTATAATGCAAATGGACGCGTTGTCGTAGAACCAACACTATTTCCAGATAAAATTCAATCATTATTGCATTCTCTCGCAATAGCGGATTTTGTAGTGCTTATTGTTGATCAGCTTACACCTCATGTTGGTGAGCTAATCGTTGCATTAGATCTATTACGAAAAGATAAGGGAGTATTAGTGACATCGCTTAATCTGCCAATAGGTGGGACTGCACTAGAAAAATACGAAAAAACAAACGATATAAATGTTGCAAAAGCGAAAGTTCTGGAATTAAATGCAACGCAGAACGAGGAAGAATTGCTCGCGTTAATAGATAACTCTCAAAGTGTACCTGAGGTTGGGCATGTTGCGCACGGGATAGTTAAATCAGGAAAATTAAAAAAAGAAGAATCGTTTTTCATATTGCCAGATAAAAAAGAAGTAACCGTAAGAAGTGTTAAATTAAATGATAAAGACAGCGACTTTGCAGGTGTGGGTGACAGATTTAATATCGTATATAAAGGCGATTTAATAGAGCGCGGTATATTAGTGCCTCTCAGGAATACATTTGATGTTACGACTATGGTCAGAGGAAAGTTCATACAGAGTCCTTTTTTTAAAGATGATCTGGGGCACAAAATATATGTCTACCATAACTATCAATTCGTGGAAGGAAAGGTTTCTGATAATGAATTAGTATTAGATACCCCAATTGCGTATCAAAAAGGAGATAGGTTACTGGTTGTTGATCAGAGTAATCAAAAGCTAAGAATTGCGGGCGTATTTACTAGCGCTTGGTAACACAGTTTGCCTAGCAAATTAAAACATTTTTTATTATTCTAGACAGACCGTGTTAGGTAGTCGAGCCCTTTTAGCGCAACTTTTCGGAAAAACATAGTTGTAAAGCATCATCTCTAAAATTGAAATACCAATTGGGTTTATTTTTTGTCAGCCATAAGATCTCCTAAGCCATTTTGTAGAACGTTTAATTGATCTCTCAGATGGAACTTTGTTCTTTGTCGCTCTATTAGTTTTTCTTGACCCTCTAGTAGATCGTCTTCTTAGCATAGGTTTATCTTTTTCTTCAACCTTTTTATCCTTATCGTTAAAAGAATGTTTTTTAGCTGCTCCTAAAGTTGCATTTTCAGTGATTTTAGATGCAAAACTTATAAAAAGCAAAGGTTTGTCACGAGGGCAGAAAAATCGTGACAAATTTTGCCTAAATGCGTTTAGGCAAAGGTTTAAATACCCCTTTTGTAGTAATATAAATTACTTTTATGTAGGTACATGAAAGCGTAATATTCTAATTCTGAATAAGAAGTAGGAAATTCGTTTGATTTCTATATAGAAGAATAAATATAAAAAGTAGGTGTAAAGTAAATGGGATATGAAGGTAGAGGCGGTGGCGGCTTTGGTGGCGATCGTCCAATGCACGACGCAACATGCAGCGACTGCGGTCAAGCCTGTCAGGTACCGTTCCAACCAAAAGAAGGAAGACCGGTATACTGTAGGGAATGTTATAAAAAACATAAGAAGTTCTAATGCTCCTAGATCATAGCTATTAATTAGTTATAGATAGGTAGATAGGAATTTTGTAAATTCTTTCTTTTATTTTTTTATTATTTTAGTATTCAAAGCAAACGATAGGTTTGTCAAAATGTGTTTAAGCAAAGGTTTAAATATAACCTTTGACACAATATTATTGTGTCAAATTTTGTCAACATGTTTTAATGTTGACAAACCTTGTTTATAAGTAAATTACAACAAAAAGAAGTATCTGATTTTTTTGTATTTAGATTTAGTGTTTTCCTCCCGGAAATAACGATTGTAGAAAACACTCTCAGTTAGTTACAGAAAAATCGGATTAAAACGAGAGTGAATAATATGAAATTTAGTGAAATGAAGATTAGTAGTAGGACTGTTGATGCTTTAACAGGAATGAATTATATAGAAGCAACAGAAGTGCAAGAAAAGACAATCCCCTTGATTTTGCAGGGAAAAGAAGTAATAGTAAGAAGCCAAACCGGTACTGGAAAAACAGCTGCCTTTGGGGTAGGGTTAATAGAAAAAATACTTAATGACCGCAATAAAAAGGCGCTAGTTCTTGCACCTACACGCGAGCTCGCAATACAGTTAACCAAAGAGCTACGCGCATTAGCCAGCAACCATAGGATAAGAATATTTGTTCTATATGGAGGCGAGGATATTGAAAGACAGTTGCAAGTAATATCCAGAGGATATGAAATTATTGTTGCAACACCCGGACGTTTATTAGATCATTTCAGAAGAAAAACAGTTGATCTGTCCTTATTTAATCTGATTGTACTTGATGAAGCAGACAGAATGCTGGATATGGGATTCCAGGAAGATATTACAACCGTTCTTGATAATATTAATTTGGAAAGGCAGATCATGCTTTTCTCAGCTACAATAGATCAAAGTATAAAGAACATAGCAAATAACTTTATGCGTGAACCAATCGTGTTAGAAGTAGGTCCTGCAGAAAAGGTACAAACAATAGATGAGCAATTTATAAAACTAGATCGCAGCGAAAAGTTCTCAAAACTTAGAGAAATATTACATCAAGAAGCAGTATCCAGAGTGATTGTTTTTGTAGCTACTAAAAGAGCAGCAGAATATGTAGGTAGAAAGTTATATGAATACAGAATGAGCGCCAATTATCTACATGGTGATATGCGACAGCAAAAGCGCGAACGCATAATGCGAGACTTCCGAGAAGGAAGATTTCGTGTTCTTGTAGCAACAGATGTTGCAGCAAGAGGATTGCATATAGAAGAGGTTTCTCATATAATTAATTATGATCAAGCCAATGATAAAGATACACATACGCACAGAATCGGAAGAACTGGTAGAATGGGAAAAGCAGGTAAGGCTATAACCTTCATAGATTCTGAGCCATTTGTTAGGAGAACAAGTGGAAGAGGAAGAACTAATTCCACAAGAGATAATACTAAAGATTACAGAAAAACAAACGATTATCATAAAACTTATACTAGTAGCAAATATCAGAGAAGCAGTCATAGGAGATATTAATTAAATCGAACGGTTGGCGTGTGCTCTAGGACGGCCGACGTGGCCTGAGGAAAACATTAGACCACGTCCATATAGAGAACAGAAGAATGACAACGATGGCATTCAGTCATCACAGCAGTGGGTTATCGAATCGGTAGCCAGCATTACCCCCCAATTGGTAGATGAGAGTACCATCAACTTTAAATAAGGCGCCTTCAGCATTAATTACTAGCCATCTCCATACGAAACCAAGAGATGGTTGAAGATAGCCTCCATGTTTATCCCACTCGAATTTTCCTTGTCTTAATTGCTCATCCGTAATATTAAAATCATTCATCAGGTCCTCCCCTCTTTTATTATATTTTAATTTTAGATCAACGTGGAAAAAGGTATACGCCAACCTTAAGCGTGCTCTGAACCAATCTGATTTGAATCTTAGAGATAGACCTGTATCTGCGCGATAGTCAAAATATTTTGCGCTTCTAATGCCCGTATTTGCAAGATTAGTAACATCTAATGAACTATTAGAACTGTCTAGGGTTATAGATTCTGCGCTTATAGCCCCTGGCCTAATTATCTCGAAACGACCAAAATATTCTAAAGAGAACCGAGAAGATTTACGTGAGATAATAAACGATATATCTTCTGAAACAAATGCAGTAAGGTCAGATTCTAGTTCTAAATTAAGTTCAATGCCAGTTTGCAGTTTGGGATCATTATAACGCAAATGTCCATCTTGCAAACCTGCCTGCGTAACTGTTTCTAACCATTCAAATAATGGCAGACGCAACCTCAATGCATATTGCTCAAAACCAACATTTATTGTTTCCCCATCACCATTATTATCATAGCCACGAATACCAGAAAAACCAAAACCAAGATCAACGCCATCAGCATCTGTTTTTTCTTCTATTTGCTTAGGTTTTACATCTGTCGCTCCATTGGATGGATAAGAATAAAGCAAGGCTAAGGATGATAATGCAGCAGTCATAAATCGCTTAAAAGGAGATAGAAGATTAACTCGACCAACATCGCAGGGCTTTTGTTTTTTATGTAAGTTCGCGTAATTTAATCGCACGAATAGAGATGTTGCCTAAGATTTATAAGGAAGCGTCACAGAAAAGAAACATTTATTTATAAAACCTTTTATCGTTTTTATATTAAATTCATTAACGGTCAGTTAGAGAGATAGAAATGGGAGATGCTATTGCAACTACTAGACCAGATACCACACGAACAGCTAGTCCTAGAAATGCAAGGGAATTTGCTATTGCTAAAGATAGAATAGAAAGGTCATTAGCTAGCGGATCAATATCTTTTTCTTCACGCGCCCAACAATCTGCAGAGCAATCGCTTCGTGCATCACTTGCAGGATTTTTTGTCAGAGAGCTGTGTACAGATAAAAAAACACCTGATGGAATAACTGTTTTAGATTTTAGTGCTGGTGATCTAACTAATTATTTTCCAGGCCGCAGGTTGGATGCATTGATTGGTGCGGTGCATGGAACTATTGATCGTGAGAACTCATATCTAAATCCAACACTATATACTGCTGCGCGCGAGGCTGGAGGGCAGTTTTTTGGCGTTCCGCCTACTGCGGTTTTTCCAACAAACGGAATTAGCGGTGCAATGCCCTGGCTGCTTAATGCAATGTTTAGCGGAAGGCGCACTGGTGAAAAAATTGTTGTTATATCCCCTGGATATCCAACATGGCGTGCAGAGGGCATAAACAGAAAAGGATTGGATTCAATAGTAGAAATACCAAGAACTGCAGATGGACAACCAGATTTAAGACGCGCATCAGAACTAATAAATCAAAAGACTGCGCTTGTTGTATTGGTTACACATGATAATCCAGTTGGAATTTGCATTAGAGAGGATATACTCAGGAATAAACAAGGAACTGGTATATTGGATCTTGTTGATAAAGTATTAGTAAACACTGGAAAAATAATACTAGTTGCATTTGATATAATCTATATGCCTTTATCATGGTCAAGCAGTTCATTATCACTAGAAGCACTTAAAGAACTGACAACTGGAAGAAATGCTGTTGCTTATTTGCATAGCCTTTCTAAAGCGCATTTATTGCCAGGTGTGCGTGCTGGAATGCTTGCAATTGATGCGCCATCCAGTGCTATTGCGAG
>Ga0209343_10000459_pt1 | contig 57288 bp, 56 predicted proteins | sample RifCSPlowO2_02_FD_184026 | JGI IMG/M metagenome (GOLD analysis project Ga0209343, IMG submission 184026) | Groundwater microbial communities from Rifle, Colorado - Rifle CSP2_plank lowO2_0.2 (SPAdes) (version 2) | ecosystem: Environmental > Aquatic > Deep subsurface > Groundwater | place...
GCTGTCGCCACGCTTCTTTTATCTTCTTAAGCCAGAAATGCCTTTGAACCATATGCAGTTATATTAGCATATAGTGCTACTAAATGCAATAATACCTGCATTTATAAATTTTTTACAAGATGTCAATTTACCGGCTGTGACTGATTGTAAAAAGATGAGGATTAAGGCGGGGGTATTTGACCTGTCTGCTGTGCTTACGGCACAGGCAGGCTGAAAGGAAAAGGCGAGTTTAAATCACAACAATTGCATATAAACTGATATTCAGGCACATAGGAACCATGGGCGTATAACGAAGTTTTCTCTCTGATATAATGCGTCACCTCCGTGCACAAGCACACCTCACATTCATCAAGCACAAATACTTTTTTGTCCTTGTTCCCATGAACAACTTCCCGAAATCTCTCAGGGTGCGCAAGATAAGTCCTGAATACATCAGGAAGCAAGAGGTCAAGATAAAAAGCATCAGGGAAAAGTTCCTTTATCATCGTTGACTTCCCTGTGCCTCTTGGACCAAGTAGAAAAAAACTTTGCCCAATACAATCAAAAAAACGAGCCACTTTTTCCATTATTAGACCTTTTTTGAAATTTGTGACTCCATTATCAAATATTTATAGAATAAAGTCAAGGATTAAAAGGAAATCTGAGAATTAATAAATGGGGAGGGACGCAAAAGGCTATTGTGATGATGAACCGTTCCCTGTCCTATAGTCAGGCACCTTTCTGTCTCACGTTTTTCAAAATCAACCACTTCGGGGTCTTAAACTTCACAATCCTCCAGTAGAGCCATACATACAATATTATAAAAAGGATAACAAATCCCATTAATATGGTGGTGTTTTGCCAGAAAAATATAGCAGGGATAACAGTCATCAACGATATTCCCCAGAGATATATGGAGGTCATTGCATTCCGCTTTATCAAATGTTCTGCTTTTTTTGACCCGATTATCCAGCCTAACAATCTTTTGTAAACCATCATGTGCAAATGTAATCCATCAGGCATTCCAGGGGATTGTCCCCTTAAGACTTTCTTCCTATATATAGAGAACAATGTCTCCCATACAGGATATATCACAAGCAACATAGGAAACCATGGAGAGACTTCTGGATGGTGATTCACTAGTAATATGGACACCTCTGCTATTATAAAACCTATGAGATAAGCCCCCCCATCACCTAAAAAAATAAGTCCATTGGGATAATTCCATATAAAAAACCCTAATATTGCCCCCATTGATGAAAGAGATATATAAATCAAAAATGTATCTCCAACCATATATGAAACATAGGTAAGGGCAGCAAAGACAAAAATAGAGACCATTGCAGCGAGGCCATTAAAACCATCAATTATATTTATACTATTAGTAACTCCTCCAACTGTTATAATTGTAAAAAACAAAGAAAAGGGTATGAACCTAAACCAGTTATCAATTAATGGAATTGAAACTCTTGCCACTCCGGTATCCAGAAGAAAAAATCCCAGCCCAGCCGCACCCATTGTTAGCAATAGCCTCTTCGTAACACCAACTTTTTGGGTAATATCTTCAACCAGACCTCCCGAAAACGCAGGAATGGAGCATGTAAGAATCAGCAGATATTTTTTAAAAGCTGACAAGTCTACAAACGGATAAGCTATAGAGCTGGCAAGTATGGCAATCATAATAGCCACACCACCTATGCGAGGGACAGGGTGGGCATGAAACTTCTGAGGACCACCGTCTATCGGGTCAAGCATGTATAGATGACTAAAACGGATTATAAAAGGGGTAATAATTGCTGATATTAAAAATGAAACAAATAGTAATAATAACATTGCAAATATTCTCTACTTATTAATGTTTTGCCAGCCTCAACTTTATATTAGACCCATATCTTTTAAATCATAATCTTGCACTTTCTGAAATTGATAGGGGCCGTATTATCTGTTGTTTTATTGACCAACTCTGCAAGATCTCTCATACAAATCTCTCTTCCAGCCGCTAAGTTAAAGTTCTCCCCCACAGCTTTCTCCTCATACCCTGCTTTTACAAGACCCTGCACTAAATCTAAAACATACGTGAATTACCCCGCTCTGAACAGGCTGTCCGAATTTTTTATAACGCTGGTGCCACCAGTGACGAGCACTCTATACATAACAATTCACAAATTGGATCACTTAAGTAATAGCCTATATCCGACCTTTGCTTTTTTTACAAGCTGTTTGATTGATCTGGTTTGCATTAACTCCCTAAACATAAAGCTTCCTTTCCCATAAAATTTAGCCATTGCATCGTCCCTCATTTTTTTCAATTCCATCGCGGAAAAATATTCATTAGCATATTGCAATTTAAAATCTGGTGATGGTTTTTTTGCAAACTCAAGCCAATAATCAGATTTATAGTATCCTTTTTCCAACAAATAATTGTACAACAGTGTCTTTGGAAAAGGGGTGCAAATTGAATAAGTTATGTAGTCTGGCTGTATTGTGTTAACAAGTGCCACTGTAGATTCAAAATCTTCTCTGGTTTCAGTAGGAGCCCCAACCATAAGATAAGCATATGTAGAAATACCATTTCGTTTTGTCATTTCAAATGCTCTTTTGATCTGGTCAATGGTTATTCCTTTTTGCAGACCATCCAAAATACGCTGCGAACCGCTTTCAACGCCATAATGGATTCTGTAACAACCACTCCTTTTCAGAGCAACCAGCATCTCTTCATTAACAGTATTGACTCTTGAGCTTATTTTATATTTTATTCTGAATCCTTTATCTATAATTCTCTGACACAAAGCTATGAGCTTTTTCTTATTTACTGTAATAGTATCATCAAGAAAAAATATCTCTTTTACAGCTTTTTCTACCAACAGTCTGATCTCCCGGATAACCATTTCTTCACTCCGACTGCGAAAATTTGTCATCCTCATGTCACAAAAATTACACTTAAAAGGGCATCCTCTCGAAGTTTGAATATACGCTGTGTAAGGTTCATTTGACAATGCATGCGAGTATTTTGATAAATCGATTAGATCATGCGCGGGCAGACCAAAGTCATCCAGGTCATGTGTTACCTCACATGGAGCGTTCAAATTAATCTTCCCAGTGGTATTTTTCCAGCCAATACCACTTATCTCTTTTAGATCATTACAATTTTTATCTTTAATTAGCCTATCTATTAATTGTGCAAATGGTTTTTCACCTTCCCCAATAACTATGAAATCAACACACTCGAAGCTCAAGGTTTCTTCAGGATAAATTGTCGGGTGAAATCCCCCAAAACAAATTTTAATATTTTGATTTGCCTGTTTGGCTGTTTTTGCTATCTCGAGGCAATCAAGAAGATTAAATGTCAAGACACTCATCCCGATAATATCAGGATTGTACTTGTCTATAATGCCTTTTATATCTTTAATATCAATGCCTTCAGCTGCGCAATCAACAATTATGGGGGCAATCCCTATCTTGTCCCGAAGATATCCTGCAACACACAATATCCCTAACCTCGGTCGTGGCTCACGGGTTTTTATTATTCTATCTGAGGCATATGATTCAATTGGAAATATCTCTGGAGGCACAATAAACATTACTTTCATTGCAATCCCTTTTTAATCAGACCAAGCAGAGAGTTTTAAGAATAACATTGTTTACTTTATTTACATCAAATTTATCAATAGCTATCAATCGGCTCTGTTTTCCCATAATAGAAACAAGATTACTGTCATTAATAAAATATTGCATAGCAAATGCTAAACTAAGAATGTTCTGTGCGGGAACCAAAAAACCATTCACACCATTAATCACGGTTTCACGACATCCAGGAACGTCAGTTGTGATTATAGGACGTCCCATTGACATTGCCTCAAGCACCCCCCTCGGCATCCCTTCACGGTATGAGGGAAAAACAAATACAGATGATGCGGCAATTGCAGGGCGAACATCATTCAGCCAACCCAGATAATCAATAATTCCTTCTTCAATCCAGACATTAAGTTGCTCTTTTGTAATAGATGCAGGGTTTTTATCAATCAAGCCGGCGAGTCTGAAAAGAATATGAGGATATTGTCGTTTTATAAGTCTCGCTGCTTCTATATACTCGATAACCCCTTTATCTTTTATCAATCTTGCAATCATGATAAACGAAATGGATTCTGGTAATAGTTCAGGACAAAAATAATCTAAATCCACACCTGAGCCATTAATCAATATAGCCTGTTCCGGTTCCTTTAAAAAGCCGGCGTATTCAAAAAACTTGAGATCATCAGGATTCTGGAAAAAAACCTTTTTATTTATTCGTATGCAAGTTCTACATAGACTCCGTATTATAGCAGCCACTATTCGCCTTTTTAAATCTCTCCCTGTAAAAGCATAACCGAGGCCTGTTATCATAGAAAAAATTCCTGGTACTTTGGTAAACCATGCTGCAAACGAGCCAAACAGCACCAATTTAATAGTATAACTAAGGACAATGTCAGGTTTCTCTTTTTTGAGCAAGGTAATCATGGCATAAATTGCCTTAATATCTTGTAATGGGTTCAATCCAGTACTGTTAAGAGGAATATTTTTGTATTCTACACCCATTTTGGCAAGAGTATCCTGAATTTCACTATTTGCATTTGGGGCACATCCGACTACTGAATGTCCATGTTTTATCATCGCTTGCAACATTACGCCTCTATAGTTAACAAGAGATGTCGCTAAACCCAGCACAACTATTTTTGCCATAGTTATAGTCTCCAATAAAGGAATCCCTCATTCATTTTCAACTTCTTCGATATCTGCATGAGGGTCAGCCTTTAATCAGCTCTTTTATTCTTTTTGGGTTTATATCAAAACCTATCACGTCGTATTTCTCAGACAAGAGTACTGCCAGAGGGAGTCCCACATAACCGAGGCCGACTACGCATAATTTCTTCTTTTTGTTTTTAAAATTACTTAATTTAATCATCGGTATTTTCCTCCTGAATAGTATTCATTCCAAGCCTGAAACATCAATATGCTCCACAGATGATGTTGCCAGTCTCTTTTCCCGGACAGATGCTCTGCCCATTTCTTACGTATAGGCAATGGGTTTAAATAGCCCTCTTTTTTTAGTTTATTTTCAGCAAGCAACTCTTCAGCCCACTCACGTAATGGCCCTCTCAACCATGAATCGATAGGCACACCAAACCCCATCTTGGGTCGCTCAATTATTACTTGTGGCACATGCCGATACAACACCTGCCGCAGTACCCACTTGGTCTGTCCATCACACAGCTTCACAGATTGCGGCAAGCGCCATGCAAACTCCACTACACGGTGATCCAAAAAAGGAACGCGAGTTTCAAGCGAAACGCCCATCGCTGCTCGATCTAGTTTCACAAGAATGTCATCGGTTAGATAAGTCAGAATATCTATCACCATCATGCGCTGTACCTCGTCAAGTCCATGTAAAGTAGGTGCGTTGCCAGTAAGCAAAGTAGACGGCTCCTCTCCACCAATCACCACTGAATCAGGATCATGCCAATACGATACAAGACCACGATACAACACATCAACTGACTGGTTCATCAATACATCCGCTCCCTTGTGTATCTTGTCTCCCAAATTAGCAAATTGAGCATAGCGAGGCAACACGCCCTCTACAGTGCCTACCAATTTGTTCCATGTTCGCGGTGAAACGCTGGTCAGCCCCTTTGCCGCCAGCTTGCGCAAAGGCAACGGTATAGCAGCCAGCTTACGCCACAGTTTTGCCGTCACTTGATAGCGGTTATATCCACAAAATAACTCATCGCCAGCGTCACCTGATAATGCTACTGTCACATGTTGCCGAGCCAGTTGCGATACCAAAAAGGTAGCAATCTGGGAAGAATCAGAAAATGGCTCATCATACAGTGTTGGCAAGCGCGGAATCACCGCCATTGCCTGCTCGGCCGTCACATACAATTCTGTATGGTCTGTTCCCAAGTGTTGTGCTACAACCTTGGCATATACGGCCTCGTTGTACCCCTCCTCATTGAAACCAATGGTGAAGGTTTTCACTGGTCTTGAAGACTGAATCTGCATCAAAGCCACCACGGTAGAAGAATCCACACCACCCGATAAAAACGCCCCCAGCGGCACATCAGCCATCATCTGCTGGAGTACAGCATTTTTAAGTAATGCCTCCAGTTCATCTACTGCTTCCTCGGCATTACCTGTAAACGTATTGGCCACGCCTGATTCTGCCACTTGTGCGCATGACCAATAAGTCCACACCTTCGGCTCGCGTTGCTGCAATGACACAGTGAGCAAACACCCCGGCTGCAACTTAGCAATACCATGATAAATGGAATATGGCTGGGGGATGCAATTGTGCCGTAGCAACAGGCTCAGCCCTCTCCGATCAATCTGTCCTTTGAAGGCTGGATGGGGGTGCAGCGCCTTTAGTTCAGAGCCAAACAAAAAAACATCTCCTTGCCAGCCGTAGTATAGCGGCTTTTCGCCAATACGGTCGCGCGCTAAGGTGAGCGTGCTGGCATGTCTGTCCCATACCGCAAAAGCAAACATGCCAATGGTGCGCTCCACCGTGCCCTGAATACCCCAGACATCAAAGCCTGCCACCAGCGTTTCGGTATCCGAATGGCCACACAAACCTGTTTTTTTTCCTCTATCAAAAAGGGGAATGGAGAGTTTTCCCAACGCCCGACGCAAATCCAGGTGGTTATAAATTTCGCCATTGAACACGATCACATAGCGTTTACTGACGGAAACCATCGGCTGATGCCCGGCTGACGATAAATCGACAACCGGAAGGCGCCTATGGCATAAGCCAATACGCTGATCCATATCATACCAATAGCCGGCATTGGCCGGACCACGGTGAGTGATGGTATCGGCCATGCGTCGAAGCAATGCTTTCCAGCCTTCCTCACCATGTAAGGCAACTCCACCCAGAAAACCTGCAAACCCGCACATCAGTGCAATCCTTTATCTATAAAGAGACGATAACTAACAGCGAACAAAAATTGCTCACTGGCTGAAAATTCAACTCCTTTAAGACCAGATTGTTCTATCATAATCTTGATTCGGTCATGTGAGAAATATTGCTCATGGTTTCAAATAAATTATTCCTTGGATATTGCTGACCGGATAATTGTTTATCCCCTAATTGCGGAATGAAAACTACCACCCATTTTATACTATAAAATTTTAAATACCTCAAGAATTACGTTCTTTGCTGCATCCTGGTTTGTCCACCATTTATTAGGAAAAAGTTCATAAGGTGTCCCTACAACTCTAATGTCATTGCCTGCTAAAATATCTTTAAAAATCATTTTGGCTCTTCTGATATGATATGGAGAAGTAACAATCAACAGTTTATATTTGGGTCCTTTGAAAAGTTCTTTAATAACCTCGGCTTCTTCTACAGTACTCATTGACGACTTTCCAAATACTTGGATATGCGAATTTGGAACACCCTTTTTTAAAAGCACCTGTATGTAAATTTCCTCTACAAATGGAAACAAAATTCCTAATTCATCTAACAATCTTTCGTCATGCGAACGGATTGGCTTGCTGATATATACTTGTGAAGCATAGCCTCTAAAATAAAGATCTGCTGCATAAAGAGCCCTCGAAGAGTCCCCTGCCAAAACAATAATTGCATCTGATTGCTCCGGTTTATCACTATTTTGAAGCCAATAACCAGCCGATACTATACACAGCGCAAACAGACCAATAACAGCAGTAAAAACTGCAAAAGCTGCAATCAGATGACGATTTTTCAATTTTACCATCAATTCAATGTCAACCTATGAATTATGTGGATGTATTTCGGAAAGTTCAAACTAAATCTTCCATGCTTTGTGATACTAATACGCCACGGACACACTTCTCAGCAATAATATCCAATACTACTTCCAATCGCTCCAGTTGTTTTTTCATATTTCTACCCAGATTGTAAGGATGACACCACAAATGAAAAATATCGGGATACTTTAAAAAAGCTAATTCATTGCGAATACGGGATAATTGTAGTCGCCATGCTATTTTCGGAATATCCGTCCTCATGAAAAGACTGGAACTGGTCATACAGCCACATAACGGCATCGCCCTTCTTACCAAAGGATTGATGTAGTCCACTGTGCGTAAAATATAGGGAATTGCTTTATCATTCATGGATTCGTAGCAATTAAAGTACCATGAGGTTTCATTGCCTCTCCATATCTTTATGCCGCATTCAGTCAATACTGATAAAAAAGAAATCTGATTTCTCGGAAAAACCAAACTTATAGGAGAACTATTAAACTTTTTCTTCCAAATAAGAGAAAAAGCGGCCATGTCCGCCCTTACATCCTGAACGGTCACTCCTTTTTCGCACATATATATGTGTGAAAAAGTATGTGAACCAAGTTTCTGCCCAGGGGCATTCTGAATTACTTTAAGCAATTCAGGTGCAAAATGGTAATATCCGTTGGGATCTAAATCTGCATATTTGCTCTTGGTAACAAATCTCTGATTTTCATATTTTGGAGGTTCTGGTGCATGGGCAAAATATTCATTCCAGTCATTACACGCTAATGCTCCAACACAAGCCCATGTCGCTCTTATGTTTCGCTCTGAAAAAAGTTTTAACATATTTATTACAACCTCTCGCTCATTGTCTAAATATTCTTTATAATAATTATCATCTAAGGCATTATCGTGGAAACCCCATTTCATCTCAAAATCAAGGGAAATGACAACACTGGCCATTTTACCATCTGTAATAGTCTTTGCTTTTATTGCCATGCTGTACCTTTTTAATGAGTTATGAGTAATCGAGTGGATTATCAATACCCTCTTAAACCTGTAGCAGGCTTAAAATTGAGATTACTACATAGAAAAATAGAGTGCCAGGAATTATGCTATGATTCCAGCCACTTTTTGACTTCTTGAAAATTTCTTACCCATAAAATATCAGGAATTGATACTAATAAGGGCGCTTCTGCATTATCAACAATTCCCAAAAAAGGCACCCCACAGACCCTTGCCGCCTCATAATCTGATACTGCATCACCAAAGAACAAGCATTTTTCAGGCACTAATCCATAACTGTTTAAGATATATTTTAGATTATCTTTCTTGCTTGCTGGTGCACCCAGTACTTTCTTTAAATAACCAGACCATCCCCTTCGCTCAACAATTTCTCTGATTTCGTTTTGTGGTGTTGCTGAGTTCACAAAACATTTAATAATATCGCTGTATTCGTTTAAAAAGTGGGTTACACCTTTAATCTCAGGGGCTGCTATAATTTCATCAACTACTAATCTCGAAAATTTTTCCGAAAGCAGAATAATCTCAGTATCCGATATTGGTTTCCCAAGATATTCATTGTAATATAATCGAAATTTATCAAACCGGTTTATGCCGCCGTTAGCGCGATGATGTGCTATCACTCTTTGTACAATATCCTGCCCATAGTCCTCAAATAGTTTTGCGAATGCCAGGGCTTTCACCTCAACCGAATCTGTCAAAACTCCGTCAAAGTCAAAAATAAATGCACTCCAGTCTTTCAATATTTATCCTCCCACCCAATTACGGTACACGGTGCTCCATCGCCCCAAAAAAAACGTAATGGCAGTGCAATTACCTGCCTCAGGCTTAGTGAACTTCTTATACATGAAAGTGACAGGTCTTCAAATAATCGGATATTGTTTGATAAGAATGCCTGGTGAACTGCGCAACCTGCTTCACGGTGATGTAAACTTGAAACAGAAATAGCATCTATCCCTACTGCCCGGAGTGAAGGATATCGCTTACAGAGGTATGTAGCCAATTCAGAAAGCAAAACAGGCCCATCTTGCCAGAAAATATCACTGCCTCGAAAGGCTTCAAAACCTGTTCGGATTAATACTAAATCAATATTCTCGTTCTGACATTCTATCGCTGGCAGGTCATTAGGGATAATAACCTGCTCAGACTTGGTTGGCACGTCCAGCAATAAGGGGTTGCTAAAAATCCATTCTTCCGGTGTATAGGCATCAATAGTAATTCCTCCCTGGATAAAATGATGGGGGCAGTCCACATGACTACCGGCATGATTAGGAATATTTAAAATACTGGTGTTACAGGAGTCGCCATTCAGGATAGATTTTTTTTGAGTAATATGTATATCTTTCCCCCCTCCGTAGAGGGGAGTGTTCTCATTTAAGACATGAGACAACCATAACAAATGCAGTTCTTTGCTAATTGCCTTCATCTTGAATCCGCTGATTAATTTCCTCTACCAATGCCAGAATACCCTGCCCGATATCAATAAAAGTCTCGGGGACCATTTTTAGTGCCTGCTTCGGTGTATAACGATATGGTGTAGTTATATAATGGTCGTAGTTTTTATTGCTGGATGAAAATTTAATATCAAGGGGCTTTCCGATTATCTCTTGTACCATATAAAACAGCTCTTTTAGACGCAGCACCTGTGTGCCAGTCAAAGTCAGGCAGATATTAGCATATTTAGGCATTAGCACTAACACGCTCAATCGTGCTGCATCAATAACATGTATGAATTCCCTTAATTCCTCCCCCGTGCCATCATAAAGAATCATACCATCACGCAATGCTTGCTCGACATAGCGCCTCAACCCATTCCATACCTGCGAACGAGGACCATATAATGAACCATAACGGAGAATAGTGTACTCAAGCCCAAATTTTTCCTTATATACTTCTATAAGTGATTCTGATGCTTGTTTGGTTGCTCGATAGAATGAACCTTGGTGGCTGTATACATAGATGGTAGAAGCAAATACGAATCGTTCAACCTTCCACTTCTTACTGACCTCCAACGCAAATGTAGTACCCAAAATGTTGGTTTTTACGGTCTCAACAGGGTGCACAGCAGCTTCACCTATGTCGGCTATTCCAGCCAAGTGGTAGACATATTGACTACCTTTTATGCAATCATCTAAAGCCTTCTCATCCAAGATATTGCCGACAACCATTTTTTGTCCAGACCGTAAATATGGAGACTGTTTATAATCAAACAATGTAACTGCATATCCTGAGCGCGTCAGTTCATCTGCAATATGACTTCCCATAAAACCAGATCCACCAATAACTACAACCTTCTTTTTCATGAATGCATCTCTCCAAGACCCTTAAGTAAATTTAATACTGCATCCTTTTCCATCTGAAGCCGGACTTCCTCTGCATACGACCCAATATGTGGCGTTAATACTACATTTTCAAACTCTATAAGCTCTCCAGTATATGGTTCATGTTCAAAAACATCGAGCGCTGCACCGGCAATTTTTTTCTCCTTTAGCGCTTGAATTAGGGCTACTTCGTCAATAATTTCTCCCCGAGATGTATTTACAATGAGGAGGTTTGATTTTGCAAGCGAAAAAAGTTTCATGTCAAACAAGTGCTTGTTTCCAGTTGTTAAAGAAGCGTGAATGGAAAGAAGGTCAGCACTACACACCAGTTCCTCTAAATTTTCTGCCAGAGCAATCTGGTTGGAGCTGAGCCATTCTTTATCAGGATATAGATCATAAACCAAAATGTTACATCCTAATGACTTCATTGTAAGGGCCACCCCTTTGCCAATCCTGCCGCAACCAATTATGCCTAAGGTTTTTCCTTGTAATAGCGTTCCCATAATACGCTGCCACTGGCCTTTACGTACCAAATTATTGTGACAGCAAATATGCCGAGCAAGTGTGAAGAAAAGACCTACAGTCAATTCAACTACTGCTGGAGTTACAGCATTCTCAGTTTTAAAAACTTTTATCCCGATCCTCTTTGCCGCATCTATATCAACATTATCCCACCCAACACCTACACGGGAAATAACCTTTAGATGCTGCTTGGCTTCCTCTAACACAGATTCGGTCAAAGGTTCAAGCCCGGCAAGGATCCCAACCGGACGATACTCTTTTATTAGACTGCATACCTCGTCTTCTGTGAGTTTTTGTGTATAGGGGTTGTCAATTAATTCATAGCCATGTTTCTTGATAATTTCAATGGGCTCCTTGTTCGTTTTCCCAAATGAGGAGGTCGTATATAATATTTTATTCATTTTATAAAGAAATCCGTTCTCTATAATAATTCAAATGCTATTAAGTTTTAGCAAACTTTTTAACGGAGATTTAATCTTTTCATTTTTGTGGACAAAGCTGCTAATTGTATAGTACACAATTTTAGGTATAGTTGTCAGAAAACCACATAGATTTTTATTTCCTGCTACATGGATGTAGACTTTTTTTCTGTCATTAGCCCATTCTTTTTTATATGCTTGGTTTCCAGTCATAAAATCAAATATTTCAAATTCTCTTTGGATTGCACTTTCTATTAACTGTCTTATTAGAATCTTGCCTAAACTATATTTCCTGTAAAGCGGGTTCCTCGAAACAGCATGCTGAAAAAAATAATAGGTCTTTTCGTATTTTAAACAATATGCAAAAGCTAAAATAGTCTGATTATGCGCTAATAAAGCTATTTCCCCATTACCTGTGCTTGCCAGGTCTATCATGGCATCATGGTATTTTTGGAAACCTGTTTTTGTCTTCCATTCAAAAGACGTGTAATCTTTCTCCCATCTGTTTGCAAATAGTTCTTGTATCTTAGGAAGATACTGCAATAACTCATTCTTTTCAGATATGACTATGAAATCTAAACGTCCAAACTCGGTTGAGAATAGCTTTTCATCTCTTTTAATATTATACCAAAATTTTGATTTGTGCATTTCATAAAATTCATCTACTGTTTTCGGCAGCCGTAAATATGGTGCGGTATCAAATTCAATATTGTATATCAATAAATTTTTTGGTGATTCTGAGCCTTCTAAGACCCACATAGGGTTGCTATTGTATTTATTTTTTATATAAGTAAACATGGTACTTTATTGTAGGATAACATCTTACCCCACCTTAAATTTACTGAAAATCTTGTTTAGAATGGTTAGGTTATCACCCAAACTAGGCAGCTCCAAAATATTTTCTGCTCTCATATCCTGATGGATAGGAAAGCATAGTATATGCTTCAACCGGCGCACGGCCACTTCATTATTGCGTAGCACATCAGCAGGCAAATTCGGCCATGGATATACTTCTATTCCATTTTTCCGTCCCCACCTCAGCCATTTCTGGCGGCTTTCAAAGCTATTGGTATAACATGGAAAGACAAATGGACTTGTTTCAGATGGTAAATCACGGAAAACTGGGCTAAGGTTATTTTTTTCAGAAAATGTATACCATGCCTTAAATATGTTTTGGCGAGCAATATTAAGCTTCTGGATATCATTAAGGAGATATGGCAACAGATGAAGAGATAAAACATCGATCTCCTTTGGTCTGCGTGATTCATAGTTTGAAAATGATTCGGCAATAATTGGAACATTTCGATATTTATTATATGGAATGCCAATATCTCTTAAAAGGTAGCCTAGCCCACGAAGGCACTCCTCTTTGTGCAATTTCTTCCGGGCGTCACCATTTGAAAGTTTGGAAGCAAATTCAGAACATTGCAAACGAGAATTATTGATACTCAGCAACGCACCGCTTAGGAGAGGAAGCACTTTCCGCATACTGCTTACCGATACATCTCCCCACTTGCCAAGTGGAATACCATCATATTTTCCTCCATAACCATGTGCATTATCTTCAATCCACCAAACCTTGAACTTGTCTGTGATTTTTCTCCACTGGTGCATTTTTTGGGGGAAACCAAAATAATTAACTGTTAGGATTGCTTTAGCCCCTCTCTTAAGCAGATATTCAACTTTATCCCAATCAGGCTCCATTGTATCGTCAACAGGGTAATATTCAATCTTCAAACCGATATTACGACATGGATTTACTGCTACCTCGCAAATATAATCCGGATAAAGGATGATATCTTTAGGCTTGAGTCCGATTAGGCGATATGCATCTTCTAATGCGCACCGCGCATATCCATAGAGATACTCGTTGGTTCCAATACAGGCTGGGTATTTATTTAACAAGCTGCGCCATATTAAATATGGCGTTAATAACGGAAGACAATATAACATATGCCGTAAGTTCTCAAATCGTTAAGTTGCTCATTAAGTTGGCTACCGCTACCTTTTATCAAGCATTATACATGGAATTTGATGTCCGAGAACTCATCTCGTATCGAACGCTACGCGAAAGTAAAGCACCCAACACAAAAAATATATAGTAGTAGAATCGCGGCGTAAAGACTCCAATTGACGAAATAAAGACCATAGCTAATATCAGCACAAATATTTGACCAATCTTGTCTTTTTTCTTGGCAACAGCATAAACCACGAAAGACAATACCATCATCCATGGCACAAACCCTATTTCAAAAACAGATGTGATAACAGGTGTAAGGTCATCAAAATATTCGGATGGAACATCCAAAAACCACTCTGTGAAGTTATAAAAAAGGGGGCCGGGCGGCAGAAGATATACTCCTGTATCTCCAAAATGCTCAGTTATAGCGGTTAGAGCCTGCCCTCTTTTGTCAACCTCAAATGAATAAGAAAGATTGCTTTGCAGCCACTCTATTTCATGAAAATTAAGTATAGAATAGACATTTTTCAGAAAATAAACCACATAATCATGGTACATAACAATTGCGGCAACCAAGAGTGCAACAAAACCAAGAGCGTAGATTTTTCTTCCTCTCTTGTGCGTCAATGAAACCGCCAGAATAAACATAAATAGTAACAACGCAAACATACTCATAACTCTTGCCTGGCTTAATATTATTTCCAATACACCTATCATAGTAGCGACCAGCAAAATGTCAGACTTCAACCCCCATTTCGGTTCCTTCAAAGAATACACATATGCAATGACGCCCCAAGAAAGCCACACAAACCGATCCACTGCAAACCAAGATGTAACGGAATCGAACCCCTTATATGCCACTATTTCAAGTGACCCGAACACACCACCCCGGCTATATCCATGAATGAATGCTTCATTCTCAGGGCGCAGATACTCAAATGGAATGAAATTAAAGCGGTAATCAAGCAAAGCCAACAAACCAGACATTATCAAGACTACTGCGAGGTTATTGGTGAATTTAACAAAAAAAGCCGAATCCCTAAACAGGAAACTACTAACCCAAAATGCAGAAACATACACCAGGACATAGTATGCAAAAAATAAGTACTGAGTGCTACTCAACCAATATCCACTAAAACTCAAACAGGCTGCAACTATGAGCCATAGAAATAGGCTGTAGCTTTTTACTCGTAATGATTTATTCAACTGAATGCTTGCGGTAAACAGTACCGACAATATAAGCAGTATTTTAGTTGCATCTATATTTATACCAAGGATATAAGGTCCAATCCCTTTAGGTAATGCAATGCTGAAAATTATTAGCCACATAATCCTTGTCCGCGTTCGGTAGTTTGATGACCGCGATTGAATTGATAGAAGATTGTTTTTCAAGGCTATATTATCGACCATCACTATTATGTGGGTGTAATATCACCGCGCAGTCTTCGCAGAATAGGCACAATATGGTGTGGCGGCAAAAAAGAAAGAAAATATAGAAAAAACCCGTTGATATTACGGTAAGCTAAATTGGAAAGTTGTTTTCGAGCCTCATATCCCTGCCCATTCTGCCACAAAGCTGCAGAGTGACGCAATGTATTGTTTATTTTAACACGCTGAATCTCTCCAGAGTAACTCTGCTCAAAATCCGGGAAAAGTCCGGCATATTTGTCCAGCATTAACATTGTCTCCCCGTAAAATTCATACATTTTTGTCCATGTCCCACTGCTACCATGTATGCGCCATTTTGACAATGGCTCTGGAAGCATAGATACCTTCCAATTGTAAGCAATCCTGATGAATAAGTCTGCCTCTTCTATCAAGTTGAAACGAGGGTCAAACCATTGAGTTTGGCCTTCTAATGCGGCTCGTCGGATAATAACAGTCTCTAGAGAGAGACAATATTCAGAAAGCAATTCGCGAAAACAGTATCCAGTGCTTGCATATTTGTTGCTGTATAATCGTTTGCTCCTGCCTTTTTCATTGAAGAATATTGTGTCAGAATAAACCAAACCGACATTTGGATCTTTGAATAGGGGAAGTTGGACTTCCAACTTCCGGGGAAGCCATATATCATCACAGTCAAGAAATGCTATAAATTTACCATTAGCCTGCTCAATTGCCTTGTTACGGGCCATGCCTAAAGGAACAGTCTCCTCCCCACGGAAATACCTCAATTTTGCATCATAACTTAATGCAATCTCAGCGCTATTATCCATTGAAGCATTATCCCAGAACACTATTTCCCAGTTTTCATATGTTTGCGCATAAACAGAGTCAATAGCTTCGCGTAAATATTTTGAAGAATTATAGCAGTTCATTATCACAGAAACGAGTGGGCTGATTATCACTTAGTTGAAAAACTCCTTAATCTTTGAAACCACAAATTCTTGCTGATTGCCGTCAAGGTCGAGATGAATGGGCAGAGAAAGAATTTCGCCATATGCCGTCTCTGCAACCGGAAGGTTATATATGGTCCTGTATTTTGGGAGCGTATGGTTCGGAAGGTAATAAATCCCGCATTCGATATTATTGTCAGCCAAATACTCCCTGAGCTTATCTCTTCTGTTGTTTTTGACCTTAACAACAAATATATGCGGTATTATATTTTCGTAATCAAGTTTTAAGAATTCAATGTATTCAATATCCTTTAACCGGGTTAAGTATTCTTTCGCTATTTGCAGTCTGACAGTTTTTATACTGTTTACTTTTTTTAGTTGCTCTCTTCCTATAGCCGCCATTATATTGCTCATATGATATCTAAGGCCTTGGTATTTCACATCAAATTTTCAACTCCTCTGTCCGCTATACCTCTTTTCCGTGTCCTTTTCAACGCCAAGAAGCCTCGCGTCTTTTATCCTCCTAACTAATTCCTCATCGTTCGATAAAACCGCCCCGCCTTCTCCTGAAGTTATATTCTTTATTCCGTCAAAACTGAAACAGATAATATCTCCCTTGGTGCCAATGTAGTCACCATCCCTCCTGCACCCAAAGGATGTGCGGCGTCTTCTATAACCCTCAGACCGTGTCTCTTAGCAAAAGCATATACCTCATCCATGTACTGCGAATCACTCGCATAATGAACCGGCATTATTGCCTTTGTATTTTTTGTGACGCGCCTTTTTGCATCCTCAATATCTATAAACAATGTATCTTCACGCACGTCACACACTAAAGGATGCGCGCCGGCGGCAGAAATGGCATAGAAAGACGCTATATAGGTTATTGACGGAACCAAGACCTCATCTCCTGCCTTCAAATCCAGGCAGAGCAATGATAAATGGAGAGCAGCAGTTCCGGTATTTACACAGATCACCTCTTTATCCGTCCTCATAAATCTCCTTATTTCATCTTCAAATAATTTAACCTCTTCGCCCATCCCGAGGTATTCTTTATCCAATACCTTTAATACGGCCGCCTTTTCTTCTTCTCCAACGGTTGATTTGGACAGTCTGATATTTCTCATTTTGTTATAATTCCCAGTTATACTTGATGTCATTGATTCCTATGGATTCGCCCTCGAGAGGGTCATGTTCTATATTGGCTATATTTAAAAGGATGTTTAAATATCGATCAATTCCCTGGAATGCCATCCATATGCCAGGCTCAACTGTAAGTCTTTTATAATTCTTAGGTGAAAGCCTTACTTCGTAAAAATTAGTTCTCGTTTTACTCTCCAACCTGTCATCATACATGACAAATTTAATTTCACCTGCAGGCACTATTAGATTTAATGTCATCCTCGCATGTTTTTTCCATCCTTTTATTTCACCATAATTCACTATCGAAAAATATGCCTCTCCAAAACCCTTGTATCCTGCATCGTTTTGCTTCATTGCATGCAAAATTCCGCCCTTAGGGTTGGGAATAATTTTAAGCGGCGTCAGAGTTACCCCATCAATCTTTATTGCGTCCATCCCAAACCCTTTCCCTTGGCTTTTTTTTCATAATCGCCTATCTGGCTCAGGGTAAATCCATACATATCCTCATCTTTGCGATAATACTTGTAGTACCAGACACTGACATATTCAATCATTTCTGAATATCCAAGAGTAGGCAGCCATTCTAAATGATAGAGCGCCTTGTCGCAATTCAGTTTCAACAGCCCTGCCTCTAAAAAACTGCTTTCTTTTGCCATGATGTAAGATTTTGATTTGTCCTCAAAACCCCAGAATTTACTCATATCCTCTATAATCTGCCTGACGGTAAAATTGTTTTCAGCCTGCGGACCAAAATTAAAACTCTCGCCATCAAGCTTTTTATCTCCCATCAGCTTATGAGCAAGTTTCAAATATCCGCTAAGCGGCTCCAATACATGCTGCCATGGTCGTGTAGCATATGGGCTCCTGATTTCAACTGCCTTTCCATTGCTCCACGCCCTCATGCAATCGGGGACAATCCTGTCAACAGCCCAGTCGCCTCCGCCTATTACATTGCCGGCCCTTACCGATGCCAATCTTATATTTGAATCCCTAAAAAAAGACTGATAATATGACCTGATAACCAATTCCGCGGCTGCCTTGGAACCGCTATATATATCCTTTCCGCCAAGCCTGTCGGTTTCTCTGTACCCCCACACCCATTCTACGTTGTCGTAACATTTGTCGCTGGTAATTATTATTGCAACACAATTATGGTTTGACAGTCTTAGACCCTCCAAGATGTTTGCGGTTCCTATAATATTTGATGATATGGTTTCTATCGGGTTCTTATATGATATGGAAACTATCGGCTGTGCTGCAAGATGAAATATAAAATCAGGTTTTATGTCCCCTATGATTTCTATTACTTTTTCCACATCCCTGATATCTTGTTCAAAATACTCTATCTTCTCGCCTAAATGCAGTTCTTTAAACATAGAGGGTTCAGTGGGAATATCCTTTGATAAGCCATAGACATGTGCCCCTAACTTCAAAAGCCATATGGTGAGCCAACTACCCTTAAAACCGGTGTTACCAGTCACAAGAACCTTCTTCCCAGCAAAAATATCAGCAAACATTACTTTCTACTCTCTCCACACCTTCCATGGTGCGTTATTTTTCCACAACTCTTCAAGATAGTTTTTGTCCCGTATAGTATCCATGCACTGCCAGAACCCTTCATGCCGATAAGCCATCAATTGGCCATCATTGGCAAGATGTTCCAGTGGGTCAGCCTCAAGCACAGTCGCATCGTCTGTAAGATAGTCGAATATAGTCGGCTCGAACACAAAGAAACCGCCATTGACCCACCCTTCGCCAGATTGGGGTTTCTCCTTGAAATCAAACACTGTGTTCCCTTCAAAACGAATGCCGCCAAAGCGGGCAGTCGGCCGAACAGCGGTCACCGTAGCAATCTTCCCGTGGGATTTGTGGAATTCAACCAGTTTTTCAATGCTTAGATTGCTGACGCCGTCACCGTAGGTAAGCAAGAATGTCTCTTTTTTCAACTTATCTCTAAGACGGTAAAGCCTTCCTCCAGTCATACTATTTGCGCCGGTATCCACAAGGTGAATGACCCAGTCTCTGTAACAGTTCTTTGAGACTACAACTTCCCCTGTCTTAAGAGATATCGTGAGGTCGCTTTGAAGATTGTAGTAGTTTAGGAAATATTCTTTTAAGGCTTCTCCTTTATAACCGAGGGCTAAAATGAATTCCTTATAGCCGTAGTAGCCATAGATGTTCATAATGTGCCAGAGTATCGGTTTGTCTCCAATCTCCACCATCGGCTTTGGTTTGTATTCAGTCTCCTCTCTCAACCGTGCCCCTATTCCACCACATAATATAACGGTTTTCATATGCTCTCCTTTGAATTTACAAGAGCTTTCATCATGAAAGGTATATAGATTCGATGATTATAAAAAACCGAATTTTTTTTCAACGGCAAAAATACTCTCATCCAAAATTGACAAACCGATACCCAGAATTTCTTTATCGAACATCAACTGCGGCGCAAGCCTCAGCAGATGAATAGCTGGAACACCCGGAATCAGTTTCCTTTTCATACACTCTTTATAAACTTCCGATGAAGCCTCAAGAAAAGGTTCTTTTGTCTCTCGGTTTTTCACAAATTCAATCCCAAGAAGACATCCTTTCCCTCTAACATCGCCAATTGACGGATGAGTATTCTGCAATGTTTTAAGCCCTTCGAGCAAATATTGACCCGTTTCTTCCGCCTGCTTCATAATACCATCTTCTTCAATCACTTCCAAAGTGGCCAAGCCTGCGGCACATGCCATTGGGTTTCCGCCAAATGTTGTCGAAGGAGCAATCTTGTCCATGGCCCAGGCGTATTCGTTTTTTACCAATAAAGCACTCATCGGAAAACCGTTGCCAAGCCCCTTTCCTAAGACCGTTATATCTGGCCTAATGTTCCAAAGATCCGTACATAGCCATTTTCCTGTCCTGCCGCTTCCCGTGAGGATTTCATCCGTCATCAGCAGAATACCTTTAGATTTGCAAAGGATTGACAACTTCTCAAAAAAATCATCTGGGGGAACTATCGTTCCACCCCATCCCTGTATTGGCTCAAGAATAAAAGCGGCAATTTGTCCGGTTGTCCCCTCCTTAATAAACAAATCATAGAATTTTATGTATGCATCTGTATCAATAGTACCGTCGCTCTTTTTCCATAGAGGGCGGTATGGATCCGGCCTCGGTACCATGTAAAAGCCGGGTAGCCTTGTAGGACCGTTAATGTAAGAAACTCGACCTAATGCTGATGCCCCCATAGTCTTGCCATGATGATCTGAATAGCAAGAGATAATCTCATGCTTACCTGTTATGGTCCTGGCAGCACGTATTCCAAACTCTACGGCTGTTGTCCCATTGTCGTAAAGATGAATAGAATTTAAATCATTACCAACAACTTCAGAAAGTCGCTCTACGAATGCTGCTTTGACTGGAGTCATATAATCATGGCAGTTCATTAGAGATTTAGCATGCCGCGCTACCGCTTCTGAAATTTTAGGATGAGCGTGTCCTAAATTTGTTACATATATTCCGGATCCCATATCGAGAAAGAGATTTTCGTCGACGTCTTTGAGAATACTTCCGGATCCTGACTCAAATACAACAGGGGCTATCTTTACGCGTCCATGGCACGTGGTATGTTTATAGCCTTGTTCACGTATTACTGCTGATACCCGTTCTTTTAAGGGTATCTCTCGCTCTTTCAGGAACGAAGCATGCATCTCTTTGTACCAATCTTTTTTGTACCGTATATCTTTGAAATTGTACACGGCTGAACCTCACCTGATTTTCTAAAATGGTTGAATCTTTGGCTGCGGAAGCCCGTTGTCCATAGCTTCAAGTACCTGGTCAAGGATATACTTTCTCGTCTTGTCTATGGGCTTGTTTATTTCACTTATTTCGCCAAAAATATAGGAGACTCTCCTGTCGGCATGAATCTTTTTCATTTGGTCCTCGGTCAGAGCAGAGTTCAACTCGATAAAAAGCTCATTGGTAAGTTCCGATACGGTCTCATAAAATAAGTTATCATCAGGTGTAAAATAAGGACGAAATTTTGAAGCGGCCCTCCCCATATACCGAAAATGAAAGTTAGCGAGATCTTCCAGGTCCCATTGAATTTTAGCTCCCGATAACTTCTTCGCAAATTTAAAAATCGGTGTCTCAGGAATAGGGCTTAAAATGTACGTATTCGCTCTCATGTAAGGGTTCACCTGCTTCAATTTCTTGAGCAAATCGACATTAAGTTTGGTTTCCTCATCAGTTTCGGTAGGGATTCCAAATAGTATGTTATGAACCGTATTTATGCCGGCCTTGCGTAACTGCGTATTTACTTCAATTATCCTTTCCTGGGGAATAAGTTTATTCAGAATTCTTTGGAGCCTCGGGGATGCGGTCTCTATCGAATAACATACGGTCTGGCAGAGCCCTTCCAGCAAACTTATTGCTTCCGGTTTTAAATTGTATACATTCGTCCATATATGTTCTATAAAGATATTGTTCTTTCTCAAATACTGCAATACGGGAAGTATTTCATCAACAGTTGAGAGAAAATCGTCATCGCCGAAAGTAACAACATTGATGCCGAATGCCTTATGCAAGTACTCAATCTCACTAATGATATTTTCAGCGGATCGTCTCCTTAAGCGTATCTTACTCTTGTATTGTTTAATATCTTTTAAATAGCAAAAGGAACAATTAAACTTACATCCGCGGCTGGTATAGAGGTTGATAAAATATGGAACTTGGCGATAATTTATATGTTGCTTGACAATATCCCATCCAAAGTCTTTTGATATATAAATTGAGTCTAACCTCTCAATCTGATGGCTATCAGGATTGATTATTTTCGCCCCTTTTTCTCTAAAGCCTATGCCAGGGATACCACGAAAATCCTTTTCATCTCTCAAGCAGTTTAATAAATTCAGAAAAGGCATCTCCCCGTCCCCTATCACGAGATAATCTACGCATGGAAAATCCAAAATAATATCCTGTGCCAAATGAGCAAGTTTCCCCCCCCACACAACAGGAATGTCCCTATCAATATCTTTAATCATTTTGGTGAGCGTCATGGCATTCTTAGTAAACTTACCGAGGATTACTGAAAACCCGATTACAAGGGGTCTTGCCTTTATCAACTCTCTTAGACGGTTATTATAATCTTTCTCAACGTGAGTATCCAGTATGACAACATCATAGCCATGGTCACGAATAAAGCCGCCAAGATTGATAATAGATATGGGGGGGTCGTTTCTCTGTATTTTTCTGGATCGAGCACCGTATGATATCGCTACTTTGGGATCCACCTCATCATCATGTCCCGGATTGATAAGAACAACCAATTTATTACTCATTCACTATCTCCCCCAGTTCTTTTGCAACTTTTTCTGAACCATTTCATAGGAACTTATCCATCCTCTCACTTGTAATTGGCAAAAAATATTGATGTAAATATTCCTGATTATAAAGTGGATTAAAGTTTGTTTTTATTTTACCTGAATAATAATCAGAGATAAAGCTCTTTAAATCTTCCAGTGAGTTCACAGTAAGTTTGTCCCCATTATATTTAAACATCCTGTCGCAATTGTAAATTAATCCAGATAAACCAGAGTAAACAACATCAACACCGTATTTTAATGCTTCAATGCCTATTGAATTATCGTCGTATAAGAGTAAATCAATTTGCTCAAATAATTCATTCCACTGCATATGCTTTGCAGGGACAATATTATGTGGCGGTGGCATTTTTATGACTGCTTTTGTTGATACTATCGGGTGTATTTTCAAAAAAACAGTATATTCAGTGTCTTGAAACGCCTTTATCAATATGTTGATAATTCTCGAATATGTTTTAGTATCGGACGAGAAAGCATATGCAATTTTTCTCGATAAGCCATCGCCCCCTCCCATTTTTATTTCTTTAAAAAGATATTCATGCCGCAAGGCACATCCTGACTCAACAAGACCATTTTTGTAGGAGCCGAATTCGTTCATAACATCCCTCAATATATCTCCTACTGTTAATATTTTGTCAGGATAAATTGATAAAATTTTTTCATGCTTACCTGGAAAATATTGCAGTATTTTAAGCGAAAAGCTTGAGTGTTGAAATCCTATAAGCTCTGTTTTGTTTTTAGTATTATTTCTTGCTGACACCAAAAGTTTCTCCCACGGGTGATTTTCATAGGGATATATTATTCGCCCGATTTTAAAATCTGCAAATATACTTTTAGCAAAGTAGTACTGTTTCCAAGCATATTTCCAATCACATCTAAAATAGTCCTCCAGTAACGAAAAATTTATAATATTAGAAATTTCACATCCTCTATAAATAATATTTTCTTTTAATTGGATAAAACCGGTAATACCTTTCAGATAAGCCTTCAATAAACTACCAATTGTCATAAATCTATTATGTATTTTAACTTCGCATTTTTTCTCGATATGTTTAATATCCTTTAGCATTTTCTTTATATTACTTATATATTTATAGAAGTGCCAGGGACTATCTTCAAAAATCAGCGTACTAAAAATCATAACATCGTTTTCTTTGTTTAATAGATATTCAACGAGCGGATGAAAATAAGCATCACGATAAACTCCGTTATGATTACATCTGTTGTCATAGAAACTCAGGAAGGCGTAGTCATAATCTCTTTTCCTCGGCATAGAATAAAGCAGTTTGCTGACAATAATTAATATAATATCCAATAGAATTGATAATGCCACTTTAAAGAAGAACTTAACGAGACTCTCACTGGTAAATAAAAAACTCTTTAATTGGCTTGCTTTAAAATCAATTTTATTAGACTTTAAAAACTTAACTAAAGCCTTATATAGAGTCCAATCCATATTTTTTATCGTAATATTTTGATTGTTATTCTCAATGAGGCTGATAATCTCAATATATTTTGTCAGTTTATCTAAAAGATAAGTCCTGTCCTCTATTCTTGTGAGTGTATCTGAAATCATATATTTTAAACTGCTACGGTGCTCATAGGTAATCTTTGAAAAAAGATCAATATATTCGATTAATTCTTTTGATTTGCCGCCAAATGGATTTGTGCAGTATATTTTCTCACAATCTACCTCGATAGCAGCTTTATTTTTTTGATTTAGAAATATATGTATATGAAAAACCTCTTTCAATTATCCTCACTATTCGAGCTACATTTGATGGTTTCTTTAAATTCTAACAACAGTGCCATTCATCCAGATTATTATAGAGGAATTCTCGACAAATCAAATTTTTCTTGAATATTATTATAATAAATTTTTCTAATAAAACTGTTAAAGTAATGTTTTTTTAAAAAATGCTTTAGAAAAAAAGGAAAGGAACCCTTCATGATATTATTCTTGGCAGGAATATTATTAATATATGATATTGTGTCAGCGTAATTTGACTTTGGGGGCTCTATATACTCACCTTTCTCTTTTTGGGAAAGTTTAAAGATAGCCCTTATAAACTCATCTCCGTGTATCATTTCATAGCCGCTTAACTCAAAAATGTATTTTAATGAAGCTAAATTAAAATTATATATATGCGCATGCACAGTATAATCAATAAAATTGTTGCCATACCAGTTTGTTAATATTTCTTTGTTCATAAAGCCCGGGACCTCTACGTAAATAAAACCGTTAGAATTTAAAATTTCTTTAAGTTGCTTTAAACATAAACTTAAATCAATTAAATGTTCAAATACATGACTTAGTATAATAATATCAATTTTTATTCCGCTTTTTACAATTGCACCAAGGCCACCTGTTATAATATTAATACCTTTTTGCATTGCTGCCCTTGCATTCTCCTCTTCATATTCCGAGCCGAACAACTCAAAATGGAAACCATTTTCTCCTGCCTTTTTCGCAAAACTGGTAAGATTGGAACCGGTTGCACATCCTATTTCCAAAATCTTAAGGCTTTCCTTACCTCCGCTTGACAAAAAGGGCTCACACCAATAATATATTTGCTCTCCTTGATGCACAGAAACTAAATGCTCAGCAACTTCACCTTTCTCCAAGCCAACGATCAGCGGGTGATAAACTTCCCTGTAATATCTTTCCAATGAACTCTCAGCAATCCGAGGATTTGTGATAAGTAATCCGCATTGACAACAGAGCATATTGCGAAAAGGCAGGCCAAAGCGATCTTTATTCGATATATTCACAAATTTGTTATGGCCACAGGGACACACCTTAACGTCTTCTATCTTTATTTGACCTGAGTTAATCATTTTAATAAAAATATCCCTATATTTTCGGCGTATCTTATTAAGTCTAAAGACCGGCAATCCATCGTACTCAAAATCCTCAGCCAGTACAGTTGGCATTTTTTGATGGCCTCCTTTAAATATCATAAATCTGTATACATAAAAGATATCGATTAGCCATTTGAATTTTAGTGGATTTGAGCGATCATTTTAGCTACGATATTGCCGAATTTCCATTTTGTATCCAGAGTTGCACACAATCTTTGTATTTCCACAATATGCTTTTGATCTAAAGCAGCGATAATATTCCCCCATGCATTTTGATCCATCAATTCACATGGATAACTCTTCAATCTGCGCCACCAGTGTGGCCCGCCGCGTTTCACAGCAGGGTACCACTCGGAAACTAATACGTAATAGCCATGTTCGATTAAATATTTTGCAAGATCATGAAGATTGTAGCCAAGAGGAATTGTTTTTTTATCCTCAAATTCGCACATAATAATTTCGGGTTTTATATTATCTAATGTAATACCTTGGAGAACAAAGAAATCATACCCTTCGGCGTCGACTTTCAGATATCCAATTTTTTCAATTTGATGCTCCTTGCAAAACACATCAAGTGTAATGGTTTCAACAGTTCCAGATCCTTTGTGGCTTGAATCAAATCGTGAAAGTCCGCTTATGCCAGCAGATACATCACTACGATAAAACGTAACATTTGTTTCTATCTTATTGGAAACAGCTCTTGGATCAATAAAAACCGTATCTAATTTTGCATACAACTGCTCACAGACTTTCCGATTTTCCATATCAGGCTCAAAAGCGTAAACTTTCCATCCATTTCTTGCGAAACCGGCAAACGTACTACCGTGCCCAGCCCCTACGTCAATCATTACCCGAAAATTGACTGGATGAATCTTAAATAATTGGTATATTAATTCTGTTTCATCCGGGATTAACGATAAAATTATTTTTTTAACCTTGCCAGGCACAATAAAGCGTAAAAAATTTCTGAACATTTGCCTCCCTCAGCATTTTCCTATCTATTTAATTAAGATACTTTGCTATATGGATAGTATACATTCTGAACTTATCAATATATTATTTCAAGAAATGTCTATGCAGCAATAAGATTAAAAAAGTCCCTGAAAGAGAAAGGGGCTTATTCCTCAACAAAATGATATTTTCTATCACCTTCGGCTGTCTTTCCCTTAAATAATTTATACTTTTCCCTGGTTTCAGGTCTTCTTCTTTGAGCAGCTTCGTTCAACTCACGATTCAAGTTGTCCACAACTTGATAAAGTTCCTCGGGAGTAATATCATGAGGGATGATATTAACATACACATAAACCATTCTATTAACCCTAAAAGATTTCATGAAAAGCCCATTTTCTTCAACAACATTCCACATGCGTGTTCCCGGAAGCGGGGAGGCGAGAGATATAGAGAAACTGTCTGCGTCAAGTTTTTTTGCAAATTCTATGGTACGCTGCCTATTTGCTGCATTTTCGAAGGGAAATCCCATCATAAAATTTGCATGAACCAGTATTCCTTCTTTATGTGCGAGATCACATGTTGCAATTACCTCTTGCAAATCCAGCCTTTTTTCTATGACCTTGTTTAAAAATTCCTGATCACCATGTTCCACAGATACGCCAATTTGCTCAACTCCTGCTTCTCTCATAGATTTAAACATATTCCGCCTTTTTTCATGATTCTTGGGCATATCGGCCCTGATAGCATTTGGCAGCGAGATCCGTAATTTTAAATGTTTTATACCTTCGCAAATATCTATAACCCTTTTATGATTAGTGGTAAAAGTATCATCCATGATCTGCAATTCTTCTATTGCAAACTTATCAACTAGGTAATTGATCATTTCAATTACTCTTTTACTCGACATCGCCCTAAAAACATGGCCAAAATGATCCGAGCTTGAGCAAAAATAACAACGCTGTGGACAACCTCTCGAAGTGATGATACATCCAACCCTTCCTGATTTAACGAATGGATTGTGGGGCATGCTGATAGCAAAATATTTTTCCATATCATATAAGTGCCAGGCAGGAAACGGCAGCTTATCTAAATCCTTTATAAATGCAGGCAAAGGGTTTCTGCGTATTTGCGAACCATCATGCCAAATCAAACCAGGAGTTCGATAGTAATCGTCTCTACCGAAGAACCTTTCTACAAATTCGGGAAATGTATAATCAGCTTCACCTGCTAATATAAAATCTATGCAACCATCTTTAAATATCACATCTTTATACATGAAAGAAGCATGGTTACCTCCTAAAACAATTGGAACCTCAGGAAAGGATTTTTTTATTGCTTTTGCTAAAGAAAAAGCACATTCTATTTGGGACGAAAATAGCGATGAGATTCCCACTATATCAGGATTGAATTTTTTCATTTGATCGATAATTTTTTCATCAGACAATCCAAATTTAATGAATAATGGATCATCTTCGAGAGGGATTACATTATTATAATCTTCAACTACAGCATCAATAAGAAGAATTTCATCATAGCCCCTCTCTTGTAATACGGCAGCCAAATATGCTATGCCGAGAGGCGGTTGAGCTTTCCTTACTTGATTTTTGGCACCAATTACCTGTGGAGATATTAATACTATTCTCGGCTTTGTTATTTTACTCATAAAATATGTTTTCCTTTTTAAAATAATTTACGTTAGCTTCACCGGCATCTTTCCATGAGAATATTAATTGCAGTTGCCCTTTGTCTTCCTTGTCTGATACGCAGTGCGGTTCAATCAGTTTTTAATTTCTATATGGGGCTTATGATTATACATCATTTTAAACATATTTCGTATTTCAACTTTACTTATCCCTGCCAGCATTGGATACATCCAACATACTCCTCCAACTATCATAGTATAGACTGTACCGGTTATGCCTATCTGCAGTAATTGTCCCCATATGTTATCTAAAAAGACAGACTTGAACTGCCCTACAACGATCACGCCAAGGTAACATATCACCCCCAACGTGAGCAGTACGATAATCTGATGTAATAGTTCCCGAATAATCGAAACGCTAAAATAATCCCTGATACTATACACTATGGCGCCGACAGCGATGACCTGAATGAGTACCATTTTAAACGCCAACCCGACTGCCCCTAACTCTAATCCTGGTATTAAGTAACTCTTTGGAAATAACAAAAGAAATGTTAAAGGTAATCCGAATAGCGCTGCTCCTATTGAAACATTTCTATACACTCGAGTAAGCCCCAATGCTAAGAGCGCATCTCCCAGTAATATTCCATAAGTCTGATGAATAGGATAAAACATCATGAACCTCATGGAACTGACAGCATCCTTATATTCTGCACCTGCCGACCACTGAATAATGGACTCTGCATGAAATACAAGGAACAATGACATAAATGCAGCGATAAAATAAAACATCCTTGCCCTCAACAATAATGCCCTAATCCTGTCTATATTTTTAACATTGTGAGCCTGAGAAATCCCCTGTGTCAAAAGAGGGCTGAAGGCAGTAGCAAAAAAGACAGGGAGCAAACTCAATTTCATCCCCAAACCATAATAGGCCTGCTCAGTTGATCCATAAGCTATTTGCAAAAGCCAACGGTCAAGATATCCTATGAAGAAGCCAATTATCATCGTTGTCACTAGGGGATAGGAATAATTATAGAAATAATGTGATATTTCCCGAATGGCATCTCTGTCAAGATTCACCGAGCGTATATTAGTGATTACCCTGCTTTGAAGGAAGCGACCAACAGCAACTATCAACAAAAGTGTTATAAGGATACTATAGATAAAATAAACTTCCAGGTTAAGGTTTTTAGTTGTGTACAATAAAACAAGGACCATGATTGCCAAGAGCGTGACCCAGCGTCGTATTTTTTCGCATCCAACTGTCGCAGCTTTTCCATCAGCTACCTGAATGACATTGAATGAATAAAATATTAAAATACCAGATACTGCAGCAAGGACTACAAGGTAGATTCTTTGATTTGGCCATAAATAATTGCCAATACCCAAATAGTACGATAGAGGAATAAGCACTAATACCAAAAAACCAACAATTAAGCATAACCATATGTAAAACTTTGTATATTTAGGGTCTGCGTTATCCTTTGAAATATATACAAAATGTGCCATCTGCGTGTTCAAGGTGGCAAATGAAACTATTTTATTAAAGCTGTCTGACAGAAAACTGAAATTACCATAGTGTACAGGGCCAAGTGCCCGTGGAAGCAGGGTTACATTCAATATGCCTAAAATCATCACCAGTAAGTTACTCACGATTTTACTGCTATATCTTTCCAATAAACTATGCTTCAACATTCCCTCAATGAAAGTAAGAACTCTATGACTCTATCAGCAGACTTTCCATCATCAAGATGCACTCCGTACGCTTTTACAAATTCACGATTATGGACATCTGCCGTATATTGACCTGTCGCAAGATACTTCTTAATACTTCCAATAAGCACCTCAGGTGTATCGGCAATAACTGCTCTCTTTGCCAAAAGCTGTTTCACTTCAGGATAATATTCAACCCGATTCGTCAGTATAAATAATGGCTTTATCGTTATTGCCGCCTCTATGGAAGTCGTTCCCACACCATCAAGAATAATCATTGAGGCATCTGCCAGCAACTCTGTAAAAGGCTTAAATTGGTCAGTTGTAATTATTTTTCTCATTTCCAATGGAACATCCCCATGTATTGGAGTGTTATTTGGCTTGAAAACTATCCGTTTAACATTCAATTCAGACACTCCACTTTCAAAATAATTAAATATCTTCCTTTGAAAATCGAACAATCTATTGTCGGCACCAAAACCATTATAAAAAGGTGTTGCGTTCAGTACGTATTTAGCGGTAGCATAAAGGATATAATTCCCCACCTTTTTTGCATTCTGAGGATTACCTGATATTTTATCCATAGATGCAGATCCAACTGTGATCACATCTCTCAAGCCCTGGCATTTGTAGTGTAAATATTGAGAGTTCACGTTTATGCCATAGGTAAGATAAAAATCTGAATATAATAATTCTGTTGCCTCTGAAAATAACGAATCTTTAGATAAATTCTTCTCACCATGCTGGTAGCAGACTGTTTTCTTCCCCAGAGTGCGCGCAAGGTGGGTTATGTAGTTTTGCTTGGGAAACAGCAATACTGAAAAAACAACGAAATCGTAATTCTGAATTTTTTTTAAGAAGTATTTGTGGTTTTGCAGGATATCATCAAAAAAGTTATTAATATTGTTAAGCTGATGCCTGATTAATTCCAAGATATTAAAATTAATAAATTGACCATCCCACTGTATTTCCTGATCAATATTGAAACTTTTATCTGCCTGAAAACCCGGTAGTTCTATTCCAAGGACAGCATCTACACAAAATAATGTTTTTGCTTTCGGTTGCGAGAAAATATATTTCCAATTGTACAACGTTCCAACCATCAATATTTTTCTCATATTTTTGGTACACAAGATACGAAACATACCCGGCATTATATTATGCATAAGCAAATTGATATTATCATATAAGAAACGCAGCAAAGGCACTGCCAAGACTAAGGGTTTCAGCTTATTTTTCAGTGCAGATTTTATGCTTGGTTTAGTAGCTCCAGCCCGTCCAGAATAAATGTAGTCCAGAATTATCAATATGGGTTTATAGGGGGAATGAAGCAGTAGGCCAGAATACATATTGCCTGCTAACGGATTAGGTCTGAACCCAAGAAAGTAATCTTCATTAGTCCTAAAGGCAATGATTTTATCTGGTCTTACTTTGACAATTAGCCTGTCCAACAAAAAAGCCCTGAAATGGTAGGTGCCTACAACGACATATAGTTGTGTGTAATAATAATTTCCCAACTCCATAGGAAAACCTATCCTCTTGCTCTTTTGGATTCCGTATTTATTGAGGCGGTTGACCAGATCCTTTATCAAATATTCTGACGTCTCTTTAGACCTGTAATACTCCTCCTGTAAGTAACAGTCTTCAGGCAGGATATACTCAAGCTTATTACGCTCGCAAATATCTACAGCATGTGGTGTCAAGGCGCATATTACATGCTCATAATCAGAAAGAGACTCCATTTCCTTCTGATAGCGGCAATACTGGTCTTTATTCTCTAAGAGTATAAGAAGTTTTTTCTTCATGAGGATGCTTGAGGATTGGTAATCAGGAACATTTTTTCGGCCATTTTAAAATCGCTTTCATCGTCTATATCAAAGCACTCTATTTTCGGGACTTCAAATAGATAAGGCTTCTTGCCAATTCGAGAGGATGTCTGCAAAAAAACATCTCTTGAAAAAATATAAAAATTAGAATTTTCCTCATATACAGGAGATAAATCCTGCGTTCTGATAAGACTTGCGGGATCATGATTAATAGGATTTCCTTTAGAATCATAGAACCTTGACTGAAAGCGATTTACTGAAAAAAGTGAATCATAGGCATCATTAATTACAGAGAAATATTTATTGATTGCCTGATCAATAGTTGCTACCTTTAAAAGGGGATTTGTTGAATGCGTTTGTAGAAAATGATCGCCCTTAATGACAGACAGATCATACTCAATGATTTGGTTCATCGAGATATAATCACCGCAAATTGATTCGGGTCTATCTATTATTTTTACCGAGTCTCCTAAATATTGATGAATTATGTCCTTAATTTCCGCATTATCCGTATCAACAAAGATATCTTTTACGGCACTGTAATCCTGCAGCATACTCAAGATCCAGTAAAGCAGCGGTTTCCCCGCGAAATTCCTGATATTTTTAAATGGGACCCTTTCGCTGTGACCTTTTATCGGCACCAAGGCAATTATTCTCTGCGTGTCAATGCTCATGAGTTTTTAGTCCTTCACGACAGGCGTTATCCAGCATGCGAATATCCAGGCTGTAAGCAAGGAAGTTGTAGCCCTCTTCAATGCATTGACGCAAACGTATCTTGTCCGGCTCAATAATATGCAAACCACCGGATTTATTAAGCGATTTACTGACTGCATGGATCTCTTTCATCACCACAGTCATGTCAGGATGGTCAAACTGCCCAGGCCTGCCCATTGAGGCAGACAGGTCATACGGCCCCACGATAAAGCCATCCACACCCTCAACTGAAAGAATTGCTTTCAAATTATCCACAGATTCTATATGCTCCACCTGAACAATCACTACCGCTTCGTCATTCAACCATGCTCGATATCCCTCAAAATCCGAGCCATATCCCTGCGCTCGCGCCAGGCCCACACCCCGTTGCCCTTTGGGAGGGTAGTAAACGGCTGAAACCGCTTTCTCTGCATCTTCCTTAGAATTGACCATCGGAACGATAATACCGTGAGCCCCTGCATCCATGACCCGCTTGATCTGATCCTGATGATTACTGGTCAACCGCACCAACGGAGCCACTCCGCAAAGGTTAATGACTCTTATCAATTCCTCCGCTTCGCGGATAGTAATAACGCTGTGCTCAAGATCGACCGCCAGCCATTCAAATCCTGCCTTAGCCATGATCTCAGCAATGGCGGGATGGGCTAAAGTAATCCAGCTCCCCACAGTCAGCCTAAGTTCCGTTAGTGTATCCTTTAATGACATGTTGTTATCCTCCCCCGTTATTAATCTGAGTCTCTTGCATTGTAATTAGAGTCCACTGAAAAATGCATTTTGTTTTATTACTGTCCAAATTAGGTTGTAAAGGGCTATTTTAGATGGATACCTAAAATGACATTCTCTTCATGCTATTGCACTGTCACATTGAACTGGACAGCAATATTGAAGGCTTACCGGGTCGAATAATTGCTATCTTACCAGCTCTGAGGCAAGATTAAATCCCTTTTCATTCTCCATTAACTTTTCTAATAAAGGCATTTTTGCTCTATATCTCTCGAATAGACGTTTTGATTCACTGTTCTTTCGAATCCAATCAACGCAAATCCTTAAATCAGCCGTAGCATCATCCATGCGCTTTAATTTCGAATAGGCTATAGCCCTGCAATAACGACCCACAGTATGAAATGGATAATTATTCAGAATTATTTCATTCCAGCATTGAATAGCAAGTTCGTAGCGCCCATTACGCATATTGCAGTTATTGAAGAAGTTAATTTCAATATTTGTATCATACGCAATATTTTCTAACTCTTCGGTTGTTATCTCAATTGTGTCGAATAGCCTTCGTCCCACACGCATATTATCCCAATCAACCGAATCCATGTCTGCAACTTTTTCAAATTCTTTAAATAGTTCAGTTCCCGGGATTGGTGCGCAATTAAAAACGTATATCCAGTTCACATCAAGGCTTTTCATATATTCAATGCTTTCCTTTCTCATGGCATCGGTTTCTCCGGGGAATCCAAAAATAAAATTTACCTCCGCTACAAATCCTACTTTTCTCATGTAATCCAAAAGTTTTTTTGCTTTATCAAGATTGACGTTTTTCTTGATGATATGTTTTTGAATGTAGGGCGACCCAGATTCAATCGCAAGTTGCGCTCCTTTTACACCCATGCGCATCATCGCATCAATTCTTTCTTCATCCATAACAGCAACTGAAAGCCCTTGAGATAACTCAAACAGGCAGTTACCCCTTATTTTTGCTATTTCATCAGCAAGTTCCATGAATTTTTTTTTTCTTATGGCCCAGATATCGTCTTCCGGCTTAATATGTTTAAAACCATAATCCAATAAATATTTAACCTCACTTAGGCATTTCTTATTACTTTTATGCCTTACTCTCCGCCCATGAACAAGACTACTTCCGCAAAACGTACACTTAAATGGGCATCCCCTGGAAAACATAACACTTCCACGGCCATAAAAAGGCGTATTGCAATAAAAATCCAAATCCAATAGATCAAAAGCAGGCATCGGCAGTTCATCAAGGTCCTCGATCATTGGACTAATCTCTTCCACCCCACGACTAGCTTTCACTTTGTCATACACTCCTTGCACGTTGATATTCTTAATGCTATCATTCAGAGAATTAATGAATTCCGTCAGCGACAGTTCACCCTCACCCCTAACAACATAATCAACACATTCTTCATCTAAAAGTTTCTTATACATCCCTGTTGCGGTATTTCCCCCTAAAATTGTAGTGCAATTTTTCCACTTTTCTTTCGCTATCTCAGCTGTTTCTAAAGAAGATTTTCGTGCACAAGCAAACATTAAAGAAATTCCAACTACATCGGGGGTAAATTCAACTTTATCAAGAAGGGATCGTAAAAAATGTTGATAGGAACGCGACGATAACTTTTCTTTATTAATGTAGAAACTCCCCATTTCCTTTCCACAATCAAGTATTTGAATATTTGAGATGCAACTTTTTTCCCGAACATATGCACCCATTTCCATTAATCCAATCGGCATTGCAACAGTTGGAATTCTTAAAATTGATTTTTCCTCTAATATCGCCTCAACCTCGTTGTATGGCATGGCAATTGAGCTAATTAATAATAGATTCATATCATCTCCTTCTGTTTATCGCCGTGATGGCTTAAGATATGACTTAACAAGCGAATCGCTTTTCATAATTCCTTCAACATATTCGAGGTCTTCAGGAGTATCTACGCTATAGGTATCGTATTTTGAATAAACCATCCTTACCTTATACCCATGTTCTATATAGCGCAACATGTCTACCGACTCTATCTGCTCCAAAGGTGTTGGGGTTAATTTATTGAATAAAGCCAGGGATTCTTTTGTAAACGGAATAATGCAAATCTGTTTGTAGGTATTAAATCTGGACGACGCTTTTTTTACTGATGGTATCGGTTCTCGTGAAAAATAGACTGCATCGTTGTTCTTGTCTATCACAACTTTGACCTCGTTCGGGTCATTTCGTTCCTCTTCAGTCTTTATCTTTGCCATAAGATTCACGACACCTACGGACGAATCGTTCAGTATAGGCTCAACTGCAACATCAACCATTTCTGGATAAAGCATGGGTTCATCCCCCTGAATCATAACCACGATATCAACTTTTGTACCTGTTTCATTTTCCACTTTCAGCATAGCCTCTGCAGTTCTATCACTTGCACGTTCATGGGTAGTAAGCGTCATAATTGTCTTACCACTGATTGATTCTACATACTCTTTAATTTCAATATCGCAGGTCGCAACATAAACATCATTGAGCGTTTTCGACATCTTACTTCTTAAATAAACATGGCCAATCATCGGCATCCCTAAAATAGGGGATAACGGTTTGCCAGGAAATCTTGAAGATGCCATCCTTGCCGGAATAATACCAATTATTTTCTTCATATTTTATTCACCTTATAACCTTTCAACTTTTTTCTCGCAATCATCATCCCTTGCGGAGTGGATTTGTCAATATGTTCCACCTTCCATTTTGGATCGGCCATAACAGATGCACATATCATAAAATTTTTGAAAGATTTTGGGAAATAAATATCATGAAAAATAGCCACTCCTCCGGGGCGGATGGCATCATGCAATTTCTCCCATTCAGGGAAACCGGAGAATTCACCGCAATCGAAAAATATGGCATCAAAATAATTTACGTCTTTCAGCAGGGGATCTATTACTCCCCGGACTGCCGATGTATTACTGTCGCCGTACATATCGAATTCGTCCCCTTTTTGTCTATAAATGCCCTTTATTTCCTGTGGAAAGGTAATCCCTTCATCCGTGATGAACATATTTATTAATTCTTCAACATTAGGCATATGGCCTAAAACTCCTGCAAGCTTGTCCCATTTCCTCATATCTATCAGTTTAACTATAAAATTATTGAGATATAATTTTAACTCCCTGAACCCCACATTGCCTATTTTCTGCCTGAACCTCTCTGCAAAATAGCTATTAAATTCTTCTGCTGATACCGTAGCACCTTGCAAAAAATGTATGTTTCGTTTCACGAAGGGCTCAAAAATTGTCCCGGTTACGGCCCTGTTGACCGTATCGAAACTTACATCAACCGTATTTACTTCACATCCCCCCTTTTCTGCAAACAAGGCAAGCAAGACTGTTGAATAGCCGGAACCCATTTCAAGAACCCGCCCCAGCGTATCCATCCCATCAAGATACTCGACAAACCTCTTATATTGTAAAAACACTTCATATTGCCTCTGGTCTGGTATGCCGAGGATTTTCCTTAAGTCCGAATCAAAAAAAGGTATAGCGTTCTTCATTCCTGCTCCCTTTCAGAGTTACTGTTATACCACCCTGCGAGAAATTTTTGTTCGTAATCGCTACATAGTTTTTTCATAAGCCTTACGGAACTTTCCGTTAAATTCTCCCTCATCGCCAGTTTTTCAAACTCTACTTTTTTTGTCTCAAATTCGCCCTTATCAAGTTTGCGTGGAAGATCCATCTTTTCCATGATTTCATTGGTTTTAAAGGTAGTTTTCGTGCATAGCGAGGCCATTATCCTGTTAAGGAATGGCCAAGGGTCCGTCGCAACAAGTTCGAATGGAATAAACATAACTTTAGACTTATCCTCATCACTCAGTTTTTCATATTGGTCATAAAAACCATCAAGAAGGGCAGATAGAACCTTTATCGTTTTGGCAAGCGGAGGAAGTTGCATATACTCATCCGCATACTTTACTGCAAACCAGGGAACCACTTTTCCTTCAACATCACAGCAAATCTGAAACTCTCGCTCGTCCCGGCCTATTCTATCATGCCAGGCCGCATTATACCAGTTCTCGACCAGCCACAGAGGATGCCTGACCATGATGATATAAAGTTTCAATTTTTTCCCGAAAGCTGAAAAAAGTATTTCGGAGTTACCAAAAAGATAATGTACCATTATCGTATGTATAGGCTTATCTCGGAGTATTTTGTCCTTTGCCTCCTCTCCGTCCTTTGCAGAAAGCCTGTCATGATATCGGTCGAATAGCATGTTCTTTTGAGCACTGCTGTCATCTGTCGACCGGAAGTTCGTATCGCGGGAAATCATAAGATTGTATATATCCACATCAGCCATCATGTTCAGCAAAGTAGATGCAACATCTCTATCCATTCTGTCCAGCGCGTTTATGGTAGGAATATAATCATTAAGATAATTTACCCGCCACAATTCGCTGCGCTCAAAGGAGCTGATAATCGGCGCAATCATGGATTTTCCAGCAGTTGACATCCCATCAACAACAACAAGGTTTTCAAGAAGATTCTGATGCCTGACGATTTTGATGCTATTAGTCATTATTTTTCTCAAATATCCATGTTAGATGCCTCTTTTTTCATCCATAAGGGCCAGAAATCCCTTATGCTTCCATCGCGATAAAGTATCTGCAATGACAGGTCAAAATCTTTATTCATATTAATAACATCATTCAGTCTTTCTTTTGTTTCAGATGAAAAACTTATAAAATAGCGGCACAGGCCACTAAAATCCTCAAGCTTCATTGCATCATCGGATTTTTTCAGCCACTTCGGAATGTCATAGGTAAATTGAACATTTTTCCCCATATCAACTCCTCCATTCTTTAAAATCGGCCGCATATTCCTGGTTGAAAGGAAAAGAGCCATGTCATCGAGCAATGCATCAGTTTTTTTTGGTTCAATATATCCACGCAAAAGTTTTCTGGCTTCTGAAATTGCTAACTCCAAATATGGTTCATAGCTTTCATAAAGTATTTTACATTTATATTTGCGCAGCAGGTTATCACCAAAGCGACCGGAACAAAGGGCTTCAAAATTATCAGGTTTTTCAAAAAAATCCAGTAGTCCTTCCCGGCTTTCAAACAACTCATCTTCTGTTTCTTTTAAAAAAGCTTTATAGTTCGTGTAGAGTTCCTGAAATTCAGATAAGCGACTATGTATGTTAAAAATCCATGTGGCAATATCACCCGTGTATTCCAGAAGGAGCCTTTTTAAAGGAATAAGCTCAGTGGACCCGAAAAAAGAATTAATTGTAAAGCTAATCCCCCTGAGTTCAATATAATCCTCATAAGGCATCAGATCGGTTCCGACTATCACTTCTTCAGTATCCAGAACTTTTTTGCCGTTAATCATGCTGAACTGTCTGGGTACCACCCTGTGGCGAATTGTATATCCATATAATTTGATATTCTCATCCGAGGAAAGAGGAGTGCCTTTAAGGTTCATTAAGGTATATACAACAATATGTTGGACCCCGGAGTTCATGACAGTTCTCAGTGTTTCCATAAAAGATGCCTTGGTTTCTCCAGGCAGGCACAAGATAAGTTCTGTTACAGAGGTTTCTCCTGTTTCAAGCATAGCTTCATGCTGAAAGGATACAAAATCCTTAAAGGGTATATTTTTCCGGCGGACGTTACTTAAAACCGTGGGGGTAAGGGTCTGTAAAGCAATTCCCGGGTTAAATTTAATAATTGAAAGCATCTCTAGGAGCTTTTTAGGATCTTTTCCTGAGTTGACATTAATAAGTCTCGGCCAGTCATATTTTTCCTGGGTTTCACGGATAACATGGGCAATAGGGAAATCCTGTTTAAACTGGCTCATATTAGTATTTGCAATATATAACGTTACATTATGCATCCCGGCGAACCGCTTGCCCAGATATTCCATATCCAGTTTAAAAATTTCCGGTGATTGAAAAAGCATTCTTGAATAATATGAATCGCTGGTATGACAGAAGGCGCATGTAAAGGGGCATCCGCGATGTGTTTGTACAAAAGGATGAAAGCCGTCATCAAGGAATTCATCAAAAATTCCATCAGTGTACACAGCCCCATAACAATCCAGTGTATTAAGGCGAGGTGGAGGCACAGGAGATTCAATTAGCTTATCTGAAGGCGTATCGATTGAATATGTTCCCGCAACCGGATTTTTTTTAATTTGCTCAATGGATATGCCTGATATAAATTGTTTGACAACTTCAGAAAATGGAATCTCTCCATCATATGAAACACAAATATCGACGTAGGTATGCTTTTTTAAAAAAGCTGCCTTGCGGGACTTAGAAAGCTCCAGGTTGGGCCCGCCTGCAATAATCAAACTATCAGGTTTGAGTTCTTTTACTAATTTTGTGATATGCAGGTTTAACTCACTATTCCATGTATATTGCACTATACCAAGAATATCCGGCAACCATGCCTTAAAAACCTTCAGGCATTTTTCAGCATCCTTAAAGATTTTTATATCAAACGGGTAATCAACTGTCTTTTTCAGGTAGACAGAAATCAGACCAAGCCCCAGCGGTACTGTATTGGTGTGAATACCTCGCGTAAAATGATTTAAATCCAATAATGCAATCTTCATTTTTCTATGTCCTAATGCGTGAAATATTTGTTTTCATAAAAACAGGGCACGCTTTTTCTTTATTTATCATCTACTCCTCCGCCCCATACCGTATGTCTTAATTTCCATTCCCCGTTTACTCGACTCCAGACATGCGGCGACATGGAACGATACATGTCAGCTACTTTCCAGAATTCATGCTCTGTAATACTTAAATACTCCAGAAATTCCTTAAAATACTTTTTGGGAAATTCTCCATCATAGCGATGCACTAAAGCAACCCCCTCCTCCCTCGTCAGATGGCCATCTCTGATTTCATGCGCAGCGTCAGAGGTTGCCCGGCAAATACCAAATTTCATAAACCCCATATAATAATGGAAACCATCTGTCTTATCGTCAAGGCTTGCATATTTCGAATAAGTCCCTTCAGAGTGGCCCTCAGGATTTGCCTTAAAGCCTGTATTTTCAACCGCATAGTAATAATTTTCCTGAGGAACCCACTTTTTATAATATGAAAACCAATGCATCTCGGAACCGACCTTTTTAATCTCCTCAATAGGAGGATTCCAATATATTTCAAAAGATGCTTGTTTGGCCTCGCTTTTTTTAAAAATCTCCTTTTCAACCCCTGCCGCTAACAGTTCGTCAAGACTTGACCCCTGGTAATAAAGTTCGCTCCAGTCTTCAACGTCTTCATAGGGCTTATTCTTATTCTTGATTGAGCCGCCATATTCTATTTCACCATTTTCACCATAAAAAATTAAAGGTATCCCATATTTAACTGAAATATGGAAGGCAGCCGCTTTCTGACCAAGCCCAAATATCTTAAAATGGTCGCCCCATAATTCAAAAGCAATTCTCGAAAGTTTTCTCTGTAAAATTCCGTTAGGAAAAATCAGTATATTATCGAATCCTGCATCTTTGGCTGCGATATAATTCTGCCAGCCGATATCTGTATAAATATGCGGGGCAAAAGTCACCGTAAGGGGATTCATGCCATATTTATACTTTAATTGATGCGCAGTGTATACGCTGTCTTTGCCGCCACTACCCGGCACAATGCAATCATAACGGCCATTTTCAGAACGGTGTTTGTTAAGTAGTTCTATTAGCATTTTTTCGCGTTCGTTCCAGTCTATTACATGGTGTTTCTCATAAGCGTAATTGCAGGCACTGCAAACACCATTCTCATCAAACGTGATCCGTGGCCTTTGGTTGGATACGACGCATTTGGTGCAAAATTTTACTTCCGTTGGCCTTATATTCAGCTGCCTGTCAAGTGTTTTTTTAAATAGCATATTTTTTCTCCTTAGGATTTTCTTAAGTTAAGCACAATCAAGATTAGCTGTTAAAAAGGAAATTTTTGTAAATCTGCAAACCAGCTCTTCCACTTTTTTCAGGATGGAATTGACACCCATTTATATTGCTTTTATTAGATATGATTGAACAAAACCTGTCTGCCCCATACGTAGATTCTGCCAGGACATATTCCTGATTATCCGGTTGACAAATATAAGAATGAACAAAATAAAAGTAACTTCCGGAACTAATTCCTTTTAGAATTGTGTTATCGCGGTTAAAGCTTCCCTTAAATGCGGCATTGTCAGGTTCTTCAGGGAATTCTATGGTATTCCATCCTATGTGTGGGACCTTAAGCCTCTTTTCATCAATGGTACGGCCTTTTAATTGAACAACTTTACCACTTACTATATCCAGCCCTTTGTTTGGGCCAAATTCAGCGCTTTCTGTCATAAGGAGCTGCATACCAAGACATATCCCTAACAAGGGTCGTTCCTTTCTGATAAAATCATATATAGCGTCACAAATTCCTCTTTCATTTAATTCAACCATTGCTTTGCCAAATGCACCGACACCCGGTAAAATAAGTCTTTCGGCAGAAGCAATCATTGAGGCTGAACTGGAAACCTCCGCTTCGCCTCCTAAATATTTGATAGCCCGCTCTATATTTAAAAGATTACCCATTCCGTAATCAATTATCAAAGCTTTCGGATTATTCATGCTCCCCACTGATTTAAACTCTGCATTTAACCCCAGCTTTTATCAGGCTGTTTTTGATATCCTTAATTCCAGTTGGACTAATTTTCTCTTTCATAAAGTTGAACTCACCTCGGTTTAGTTTCAAGAAGTCAATATTCCCTTCATCCTTGAACTGATTAGTATCCACTTTACTCCCCAAGGAATGATAATGAAAAATTGAAGCAGCACATACCGCATCCGCGTTACCCTTAACAATAGCGTCTAACATATGTTCATATCTGCCACATCCGCCGCAAGCCACAACCGGAACTGAGACCAGACCCGCAATTTGCCGGATTAGTTCGATGTCGTAACCAAGCCCTGTGCCTTCATTATCAATTGAAGTTAATAGAATCTCTCCCGCACCTAAATCTACTACCTGTCTTGCCCATTCAGTTACTTCTTTTCCAGTTAGTTCTCTACCATTATCTGTGAATGCTTCGTACCTGTTATTTATAAGTTTTGCCTGTATGGAGGCTACTATGCATTGAGAGCCGAATACTTTAGCGCTTTCATAAATTAAGTCAGGGTTATGGACTGCTGCTGTGTTAATGGCAACCTTATCTGCCCCCGCTCTTAACAGTCTTCCAATATCATCCAGAGACCTGACTCCTCCACCTACAGTAAATGGAATAAATATATTTTGAGAAGTTTTTTCAACTATTTCTGCAAGGTTGTTCCTGCCATAAAGGCTTGCAACAGCATCTATATATATTAACTCATCAGCTCCGCCTTTATAATATTTAAGTGCAAAGTCCCAAGGCTTACCCAAAACCCTAAGCCCCTCCAAATGGATGCCTTTAACTAAATTGGGGCCTTTAATGTCAAGTCTTGGTATAATTCTAATATACTTTGCCATTATCGGATATTCTCTTTTAACAACATTTCAGCAATCTTAAAATCTAAATCGTCATCTATATCTATTGAACGTTCCTTAGGCATTACATATACCTTTGTCCTCTTTAAAAAAATTTTCTTTTCCACTTTCAGAATGTTTTTCCACCAGGAATAAATAGAGGCATTCATATCATAGACTTTCGGGACAGATTGTCTTGTTGAAAAACACCCTTCTTTCACAAGCTTTACAAAACCATTGGTATCCTCTTCAACCATATTAAAATAAGGGTTTCTGTGTGATTCAGCCACGGAAAAGATATTATCAGCTTTTTCATCCACAAGAAGAGCAATGCAGTTGTCAATATCAGCTACGCTTCTCAGGGGGGTTGTAACATGGAGTAACACGATGATGTCGAAGGTGTATTGTCCAATATTTTCAAGCCAATTGATCGCATGCAATAGGACATCAATGGTGGCTACCTCATCGCCTGCAAGCTCCACCGGCCTGATAAATGGAACTTCAGCGCCATAATCCAAAGATGTGCAGGCTATCGTATCATCTTCCGTTGAGACAATAACACGGTCAATGTATTTTGATTGTTTCGCCTGTTCAATGGTGTGGGCAATCAGAGGCTTCCCACAGAAATCCTTAATATTCTTACCAGGAAGGCCTTTAGACCCCCCTCTCGCCGGTATAATACAAACAATTTGGTTGTTTTTATACACATCCGTCCTCTAACATTTTTAAGACTGAAATACTATCATTTAAAGAAATTAGAGGGAAAGTATTCTTTTTTATGACATCTATAAAATGAAGGAGTTCATCTATATATGTACGACCAGTATCAAAAAGGTCTTCATCAGTCAGATATTGCCTTTCTTTACCATTAACTATCTCCATATGTTTACCAGTTATATCCAGTGTAATAGTTCCTTCACTTCCAACAATCGTCAATGTCCTTTTTTTTATTCTTTGCAAATAATCCATATGAACATTACAGATAAAGTCATTGTCAAATTGGTATATCCCCTCAAAAAGATCATCCGAGTTGATTTCAAGAGCGCTTATTTTTGTTTTAAAGGTTTTCCATGATATAGGCATTCCGAATAGATAACACATATAATCCAGCTCATGCGAAAGATCAAGACCAACTCCACCGCCTCTTATGCTATCTGCGCTGTATGATTTTCTGTAATCAGCATTTGGCCTCCAATCAGGAAGATATTGCCCGACTTCAATTTTAGCAAAATAAGGCTGTCCGATAGCTCCCTTATCCAATTCCCGTTTTATTTTTTGAATTGCTCCTAAAAATCTAAGATTATAAGCAATAAAGATCTTCAGCTTTTTCGCATCTGTTATCTCTTTTAATGTCTCAACTCTGTCAAGATTATGAGAAAGAGGCTTCTCTATGAAAAGATGTATTCCTTTTTCTGCAAGTTTAATAGCAGTATCAACATGGTTATATGTCTCATTGGCTATAATAGCGAAATCAAATCTTTCATATTCTGAAATATCATAAAGGGAATAAAACGAGGAATCAATCAATTGAATCTTTCCACCAAGAGGAATACTCTCTTTTATACCTGTGAATACGAATATTTTATCGATATCGTTTAACTTCAGCAGATTTCCTACATGCCGCTTGCTAATTGACCCATAGCCAACTACCAAAACATTCATAGACGTTCAACACCCTTTACCATGCTGTCCATCCGCCGTCTATGATGAGATTATGTCCGGTAATATAGGATGACGCATCTGAGGCAAGAAATACCACTGCCCCGGCAACATCAAAAGGAGTGCCCATGCGTCCGAGTGGAGTCCTCTCGGAGTATTTTTTCACAAATGACTCTTCCTGACTATCAAATATCCCACCAGGTGATATAACATTCGCTCTTACATTATATTTTGAATAATATGTTGCGATATATTTTGTGAGAGCAATAATCCCACCTTTTATGGCTGAATACGCAGCCGGCATAGTCATTTCTGTCCCTTCGTAAATGGAAAAATCAGGGGCCACTACCCCGTAGATGGAAGCAAGATTAATGATTGCCCCTCCGCCCTGCCGTTTCATCTGCTCTGCCGCCTTTCGGCAACAAATGAAATATCCGCCCAGATGGCTATCTACATTTTGTTTCCATGAGCTGAATTTCACACGCTCAATCTTTTCTCCCCAATCCTTTGTGCGTGGGTATGCGCTGTTCACCAGACAGTCAATCCTGCCGTGCTCGCTGACAACTTGCTCAAAAGCCTTATGGATGGAATCCTCAGAGGCAATATCCATAGGAACATATCGAATCCCGGTCCCCTCTGAAATCTTCATCATCTTGTTTTCGTCAATATCCGCTATATACACCGTTGCTCCAAACTCATGCAATGCCTTTACCATTTCACTGCCGAGGAGGCCTGCCCCCCCCGTGACAACCGCTACCTTATTTTCACAGGAAAAGAGGCTCTTATATCTCATCTGCCTTCTCCTGTATATATTCAAGACTCCTCCGGTACTCGTCCCATTGTCCTATATCAAACCAGCCGCCCCAATGCGGGTATACACCGACTTTATCCCGGTACTTCTCCCTTATCTTCCCTATAAGCTTATCCATATCAAGGTGCTCATTTTCGGCTATGGAATCGACTATTTCTGGCTCAAAAACATAGGTTCCTGTATTGACAAAGAGGTCTATCTTCGGCTTTTCATCTATGCCATTCAGCGAACTGTCATTCATGCTGAGTACTCCGTAGGGGACTGTAATCTCCTTATGGGAACCCACGATCGTCATCACATTCTTCATCTTCTGGTGCCAATTGAAAAAATCCGCATAATCTCCTTCGAGGATGGTATCGCAATTTGTCACGATGAAGGCCTCGTTGAATCTGTTTTTCAGCAATGACAGCCCGCCCGCGGTTCCGAGGTAATCACCCTCTTCAACAAAACTGATATCATAAGGAAGGCTGTTTTCACTGAAATACATCTTAATCATATCTTTTTTATAATTAAGTATGACGATAAATCTATTAAATCCGTTCCTGTGGAAACGCTCCATGATGTGTTCAATAATCGGCTTGTTGCGTAGTGGTATCAGCGGCTTCGGGAGTATCTTGGTAAAAGGGTCGAGCCGTGTACCCTTGCCGCCAGCCATGATGATGACCGGAGTATGGAGGGGACCTCGAATTTCAACCTGATGAGAATCTTCTGAATCCAAACAATCTGTCCATGAAATGACGTCTGTAACAACCCCCTTATTGTCCACAACGGGAATATGCTCTATGAGATATTTGTGCATGAATTCACTGGCCTGTTGAAGAACATTTGGATTGTCTGCGCTGATAGAGATAAACTTCCTGCTCATGATTTCCTGCGCGGCTGAAGAGAGTGCAACCCCTCTAATAATCCCCCGGCGGATATCTCCATCCGTAACTGTTCCTAAAAGCAAACTCTTTTCATCAGTCACAAACAGTATCTTTGTGGCGGTATCATTCAGCTTTTGCATCGCCTGTTTGATGGTTGTATCGGGAGGAATTAAGAGGGATTGGAGTTTATTCTTATCCATACTACCAGATTTCCTTCAAAAGCATAAACGCTTCAGCGTACTTAACTCCTGACGTGGCACCTCTAAAGGTAGCCAATGCTCTCAAATTTTCTGGGTTTCTCGGAAACGGATGCTCTCCGGTCTCTCCTTTATACAGCCTCATAATAGATATTTTTTTATCCAGAAAACCGGATATATCCGAGAAACTATTAGGAATAAATACATTTGATTGCAAAAAAGAAGCAAACTCTGTCTCAGAGACAACTTCGTACATTAACATCTTCTTTATGGATGAACATCTAAATGTTTTTGCAGAACTTATTGAAGCATCAAAGGTAATTTTGTGATCGGAATGCACATCATTGCGGTTAGGAATATAAATAATATCTGGTTTAACTTTATTTATTACACTGCTTACTGCCTCTATTAACCGCCCTACAGGAATCGTATCGAGTTTAGTGCTATGGAAATCTAATTTATAGACATCCTCAAATCCATATTCACTTGCAACCTTTTTAATTTCCTGCTGCCGCTCTTTGACCTTTATTGCTTTATATCCCTCTTTTGCTGAAATGTTAGTCATAATCAGCCAATAGATTTCATGTCCTGCTGCTCTATGTTTCAGAATAGTCCCACCACAACCAAGCGTTTCATCATCTGGGTGAGGAGCAATAAATAAAACCTTTTTCATAAATATTCACCGACTGTAGGCATGGGATCAAATTCATGCTCAATAATTTTAATCAACCCATCACCTGTTTTCACTGTTAAAGATAGATCGTCTGCGGCAATGACCTTGCCTGGTTCAAGATTATCAAGACCTTTATTGTTGTTCAAAACCTCTGTCTTCCATATCTTAATTTCTCTGTCTCTATAGAAGCAATGGACACCCACATACGGTCTTGTCAGGGCCCGGACAAGGTCAAATATCCTCTTGCTGGACATCCTCCAATCAATCTCGCCATCTCGCTTGGTCCTTATTCGCCAATAAGTTGCTTTAGAATGGTCCTGCACAATCCTTTTTACTATCCCTGCTTCTAACTCTGAAATGCCTTCGTTGAGCATTTTAGCCGTTAATTCTTTTATCTTTCTATAAACCGTAGCGGCATCATCCTCATCTGAAATCTCAAAACTTTCCTGCTTCCAAATATCGCCGGAGTCAATCCCTTCATCCAGCCAAAACAGCGTAATTCCACTTTCTTTCATCCCATTTGCTATTGCCCATACAATGGGATGTCTCCCCCTGTTTTTGGGCAAAAGCGCGGGATGGCTTCCTATGCAACCCATTGAAGGGATATTCAATATCTCTTTAGGAATTATCTGAGACAATCCCAGAACAAAGATGATGTCAGGTCTTTTATTCATGATATACGCAGCCTCATCCTGTATCCTTTTGAAATAGAAAACGTCTTTTCCAAATTCTTTAACCACTTCCCCAAGATCATAATAATCACTATTAAATTTTGATGCTTCTCTGTAGGGGCACATGATACTGACGATGTTTATTCCCATCGTCAGTAAAGTTTTAAGACAGTATACGCTATATTCAACGGAACCTATAAAAATATATTGCTTCATGATGAAAGCTCATAAAATCTTTTCTTGATCAGCGTCTCGCTCAGGGTGATTGTTTTCAGCTTTGTGACTATCTTTTCACTCGCATCCCCTTTTCCGTAAGGATTTTGCATCGCTTTTAAGCTATTTCTGAATTCAACAGACAAGGCTTTCTCAATTACCTGCCTCACAAAACCATCCTTGCATTCAGGCACATCAATTACATTTTGCGCACGGGCCCTTCCTGATTGTCTGTCTCCGATATTCACCACAGGCAATTCAAACGACGGAGCTTCTGTTAATCCGCTGGAAGAATTTCCCACCATTACTGCAACCTGTTTTAAGAGGGAGAGATATTTAATCTGTCCGAGGGAGGTATAAGCTCTTCCCCTGTCAGGGTTATTTTCCACAAAGTCATTTATCATGTTGATAATAATGCGTCCACCTGTATCTGCATTGGGCAATGTAAATATCCAGAAAATGTCCTGAATCCCCTGCAATGCCTTTAATAACTCTGTCATCTGTAACACAGCCGTGTTTTTCTCAAGTGTAACAGGGTGATAAGTCACTAATCCTGTTTTTTTTCCTGTTGCTATTCCTAACTCTTTGTACAATTCAGCTCTTTCGAGGAGTGGCAATTTGGTAATATTGTCCAGACCTGGTGCCCCAAAACAAAATACATTTTCCGGATTTTCTCCCATCTGTATGACACGATTTCTATACCTTTCAGTAGACGTAAAATGTATGTGACTCATCTTCGTTATAGCATGACGAATTTGTTCATCAATAAGCCCTTCTGTTGCCTCTCCTCCATGAATATGCGCAACAGGTATCCTGAATGGGACTGATGCAGCAACGGCAGCCAAGATCTCGAACCGATCCCCTAAAACAAGCAGAATATCGGGCATCAGACGTTCATAGGCATTTGCAAAACCTATCATACCAAGTCCCATGGAGGTTGCAACAGCAACTTCCGTATCAGAAGAAAGCAGCATTTCTACCCGCTCTGCAATAGGGATTCCATCTTTCTCTATCTCTTTCACAGTCAATCCAAACTCAGGAGATAAGTGCATGCCAGTTACAATCAATTGCAGTTCAAGATCAGAGTCTTCCTGGATGCCTTTTATAACCCAGTAGAGCAATCCATATTCAGCCCGGGTGCCTGTAACTACCGCGATCTTTCTCATGTTTCAAAATCATCCCATTTTAATACGGAATCCTTTTTAAGACCAGTCTTTGCCACCTTATTAATAACCTGTTCTATCAGCTCAGGTGAAATGCCATTTCCCGGCCTCTTGACAACGATACTTTGTCTATCAATAAGTTCTCCCTTTTTTATATCCCTCGCCGCCACCAAACTCCTCCTGATGAGACCTCTTGTTTCTCCCTCTTTTGGAGAAGGTCTTTTTATGCCGTCGCCTATCGCCCTTTCAACATTTCGTATTGTGGTCACCATCGCCTTTAACTCATCTGGTTCAAGAGACGCCTTATGATCAGGGCCATCCATGTTTTTATTTAAGGTAAAATGTTTTTCTATCACATACGCACCCATGGCAACCGCCGCAATGGGAATTTCAATGCCGACCGTATGGTCTGAATATCCGACGGGCAAACCAAAGGCAACTCCCATTGTCTTCATCGCTGAAAGATTTACATCTTCAACAGAGGCAGGATAATTTGAAACACAATGTAAAAGAGTTAAACTTTGTTTCTTATCCAACTTCTCCCAGGTCTCATAAATCCATCCTACTGCCTTTTCTATCTCGCCGAGATAAGACATTCCTGTAGAAAGAATGATGGGTTTATTTTTTGCGGCAATATACTGAATCAGAGGCTTATTTGTTATTTCCCCAGATGGGATTTTAAAAATCCTCATCCCTAACTCATCTAACATATCTGCGCTCTCTTCATCAAAAGGTGTGGACATGAATATAATGTTTCTTTCTTTGCAATAAGACATAAGCTCTTTGTGAATATCCGGTGAGAGTTCAAGCCGTTTCAGCATGTTAAGTTGAGGTTCATTTGTTCCTGTATTCTCTACCTGATATCTTGCCTTAGCTACTGTCCCGGTAACCAATCTCTCTGCCTTAAAAGTCTGAAACTTCACTGCGTCAACCCTGACATCTACTGCCACATCTATCAGCTTTTTTGCCGTTTCCAACGAGCCGTTATGATTAACGCCGGCCTCTGCAATAATGAAGGCCTTCATCTCGCTGGGACCCCCTTCACTTTTTGACCAGCAAGGACATCATTTAACACAACTGACCCGGACCCAATGAACGCACCCTCTCCTATCTTTATTCCCTGTATAACCGTAGCCCCTGCACCTACAAATGCATTATCGCCAATAGAAACACCTCCTGACACAATGACACCGGGGCAGATATGGACATCCCTGCCTATGATACAATCGTGATCCACTGTGGCAGATGTATTGACAATCGTGTTTTCCCCTACAAGTGTATTGGGTTGAATAACTACACCAGCCATGATCTGAGCCCCTTCACCAAGTTTTGTCTCTTTAGAGATCCAAGCATGAAGATGAGAAAGAGATGGAATAAGAAAACCGATTTGCTTAGCTTTTTCATACAGCCTCTTCCGGATGCTGTTATCCTTGACGCTGCCTACACCAATGCATGCCATTTTTACATCCGTCTTAAACAGTTCAATAAGAAGTTCATCTCCTCCTAATACAGGAACACCTAAAACCTTACTACTTTTTCCAAGGCCGGAATCTAATACTCCAACCACTTCATAATTACCTTGGGTACGGATAAGATCGATCAAGACCTTCGCATGTCCCCCCCCGCCTAATATGACAATTTTATTTGGCTCCATAAAATTCCCTGATCGTCTTGACAACAAAATCTATTTCCTCTTCTTTAAGACTGATACTGCTCGGTACGTTAATACAGGTCTCATAGGCATCCATAGCATTCTCAATACTATAAGTCTGGCAGGTGTTGTACATGGACAAGGTGTGTATCAATTTCCAGATAGGACGCACCTGAATACCTTTCGCCATAAGAAAATCCATCAACGGCCTTTTATTCTCTTTTGAGACCTTGATGGCATAAATCCAGAAGTTACTTTTTACTCCTTCTGCTTCCCATAGCATCTCAACTTCTTTAATATTAGAGAGTAGGCGCATGTATATGGCAGCGTTTTTTCTTTTCATATCTATAAACTCCGGCAATCTCTCCATCTGGGCAACACCCATTGCAGCCTGCACGTTAGTAAGTCGGTAGTTATAGCCGATCTCATCATGGTCATATTCAAAAGGGTCTTTTTTTGCCTGTGTGCTTAAGTGTCTTATCTTGTATGCTAAATCCTTATCATCTGTAACTATCATTCCACCACCACCCGTGGTAATGATTTTGTTGCCGTTAAATGAAAAACATCCCACCTTTCCAATTGAACCTGTTTGTTTGCCTTTATACTCTGAACCAAGACTTTCTGTAGCATCTTCTATTATGTCTATATTATTCCTCTCACAAATTTCGAGGAGTGGGTCCATATCTACGGGATGTCCAAATATATGCACAGGGACAATTGCCTTTATTCTTCTATTAGTCTTTTTATTGTAAGTATATCCATACTTGCGTTGCTCACATTCATTTTTTATAAAATCAACTGCCTTCTGAACATCCATACATAGAGTATCTGCATCACAATCTATGAATATAGGATAAGCACTACAATATCTAATTATATTCACAGGGGCAATAAAGGTAAGGGTGGGAACAATAACCTCATCATTGGGTTGAACACCACAGGCTATAAGGCTTACATGCAAAGCTGATGTGCCATTGACTGTAGCAACTGCATATCTAGTTCCGACATAATTGGCAACCATTTCTTCAAACCGATTAACATAGCTTCCTACAGAAGAAACCCAACCTGTATCAAGACATTCTTTGATATACTTCCATTCGTTGCCTGAGATTTCAGGTTCTGAAAGAGGAATTGTATTTCTGATCGTAGTCTCAGACATTATAGGTATTACATTTATATCTACCAATATTCTCTTTATTTCTGAACCACTCTATCGTTTTTATCAGTCCTTCCTCCAATGGGACTTCAGGCTTCCAGCCGGACAGTTTTTGAATTAACCGATTGTCACAGAGCAATCTTTTCACTTCACTCTTCTCAGGACGTTTTCTCACATCCTCAGAAACAATTTCCGCATCCCGATTGATCATGGAAATAATGAGTTTCGCAAGATCTCCAATTGAAATCTCTTCACCGGAACCGATATTGACTTCCCTGCCTATCGCTTCATCACATTCAGCAAGAGCGATAAACCCTTTGCACACGTCCGTTACAAAATTTAAATCCCTTGTCGGATAAAGGGAGCCGAGACGAACCTCTCTGGAACCGTTTAATAACTGAGTGATGATGGTAGGAATTACGGCCCGGGCGGATTGCCGGGGACCATAGGTATTAAAGGGCCTTGCTATTACAACAGGAGTTCCAAAAGAACGATAAAAAGACTCTGCAATTTTATCCGCTCCTATTTTAGATGCTGAATAAGGGGATTGCCCCTGAAGGGGATGTTTTTCGTCTATTGGAACATATTGCGCTGTCCCGTATACCTCTGAAGTCGAAGTAACGACGACCCGTTCAATTCCCGAGTTCATTGCAGCCTGAAGAATATTCAAAGTTCCTTTGATATTGGTGTCAATATAAGAATCGGGGGAATGATAGGAGAAGGGAATCCCGATTAATGCAGCTAAATGGAAAACGATATCCACATCCTTTACAGCCATTTTGACACCATTGGGATCTCTAACATCTCCTGTGAATATCTCCACATTCTTTATTTTTTCTTCAGGAAAAGTATCAAGCCACCCCCAGGAATTAAAGGAGTTATAATACACGAAGGCTTTAACTTCACAATTCTCCTCAAGTAATTTTTCAACGAGATGACTTCCTATGAAACCATCTGTACCAGTTACTAAAATTTTTTTACCTTTTAATTTCATTGGGCTCACAAACAACTGCTACAACATTATCAATATTATCAAGTTGATTTCTTATTGTTCAAATTCCCCTACTACCGTACATGGAGAACTATCCAGTCTGTCAATTCGCAAAGGCAATATCCAAACACTTGACAGCCCTGATAAATCACCTGACAAATCCATATCTTCAATTATAAGAATAGGTGTGTTTACCACGTTTGGGTCAAGAAAGGCATAATGAGCTTTTCGCCCTTCTTCTCTATTCTGATAAGAGGACAATGAAATAAAATCAAATCCTATCGCTCTGACAGAGGGATAAGTGGCTCTTAACCATTTGCCAGTTTCCTCAGCAAACCCAGGATTATAATTGCTGTATTTTTTAGAACCACGAAAGCGATAAAAACCACTTTTAATTAAAAGCAAATCTATCCCAACTGGAATATTATTACTTAAATCTTCAGGCATCACTAATTGATTCTCCCTCAGTTCAAGGTGCAAAACAAAGGGAGATTGAAAAAACCATGTTTCTGCCGGATAGTCACTGACCCTCAACCCCTTTTTAAAAAAATGTGCAGGACAGTCCACATGAGTTCCAAAATGATTTTCTATGTTTACCTTAAATACATTGCATGAATCACCCTTATCTAATGATTTAACTGGAATAATCTCCATATCAACATTTGCTTTTCCGTAGACGGGCATTCTTTTTTTAATCGGGTAAGAAAGAAAACGCATTACCATAATTAATGCCAAAAGATCTTGGAATTTTTGGGTTATAGTCAAGACTTTAAAGATTTGTATATAATTTTTACCAGTTCTTTTGCCAAATTCAATACATCTAAAGCATTTTCTTTTGTAAATAGCACATCAGGCTTATAACGGGCTTCATTCCTTAATTTTAAGGCAATATTTAATCTCCTGCCAGTTTCTTTATTTATCACATTTGTTTTTATGTATAATTTACCAAACATACTTACTACACCTCCATGACTCCCTGGCAAATCATCCTGCTTTAAAAGAATTAATCCCTTTGCCGCAAGTTCAGCCGCATTATAGGCGGCATCTATAGCAAGCCGTATACGGCTTGTTTTTAAAACCTCTTCTGCCGATTCAAGGTATTCTTCAGAAAGGTTCTTTAAATCTTCTAATAATTTCTTTTTCAGTTTTTCTTTTTCCATTGAATATACCTCCAGCCCATTATGGGTTGCATTATATATAAAATAATCAGGGACAACTAATAGCTCATAAATATTTGAGATTACCACTTCAAGAGGAATACCCTTCTCTATCATAAAATCATATACCCTATCCATAATCTGTTTTTCTGTATTTTTGCCATCTGTGGTAAAAATCAGAATATCTATATCTGATTCAGGTGTTGCATACCCTTTGACATGGCTTCCAAAAAGGAATATCTTGGCAATCTTTTCTTTGAGATTAGTGTTTACAATGTATTCCTTAAAGCTATCAACAATTTCGTTTATCTTTATTTGATTTATCTGCCTCATTTTCTAACTCAATTTTACCCCGTTACACCCAGAAATACAACCCCCTCAATCCCCCTTTGGTAAGGGGGACTTAAGGGGTTGTTATTACCCCTTTGGTAAGGGGGAGTATGCTGGCAAGCCTGCAAGCCAACAGGCTGGCCAGGCTATCATGCCCTTGATAGATAACTCTCTATCTCTTTTACATACTCAGGATACAACTCTTCAGCCATTTTGACTGCGTTGAGAACAAGAGAGTGCTCAAGCAGGTCATATTCATGCACCAGTCTATTTCTGAGTCCTGCCGATGGTGCAAGTTTTTCCGCTAAGCCAGCCCCGAGCACCTTTAGCTCACCCAACTTTATAAAGCTTTCATAATAGTCATCTGGAGCCGGATTGCCGATTTGAACTATGATATGCGTATTTATATCAATAGCCGCCTCGATTAACTCCTGCAGCAGCCTTTCCGCAGCCTTTCTCTTATATATGTCCTCAATATAATCAGCCATTGACATCCCTTTTATCGGTTCAAGTGCTTTTAAGTTATCAATTATAACGGCGAGTTTTTTTCTAACGATATCTTTTTCCACAGGGCTCATAACAGTCCTCGCTCCTTTAAGTATTGAGCAATCCCAATTCTCTGAGCATCTCGCAGCTTCTTTGTATCTAAATACCTCCTGAATGCCAATGAGTAAAAGCCGTTAAACATGCCTTCTCCCCTTTCGTAGAGCAATCTGCCATTCTTTGCCACCGAGTATCTCAACAGAGGGGATGCGTGCCGCAGGTCCACCACATCAACACTATCCATATGTAACAGCCTTATAACCCTATTGGTAAGAGACAGGATATTCACCGGCTTTTTGTAAAGAAAAGCGAGGTCAATATCGCTCCTTTTGTGCATTCTGCCGGACGCGGCAGAGCCAAACAGAAGGACAATCTCTAAACCCTCTTCCTCTAATATAGGGACCAATTTATTTTTAATTTCCTCAATTAATGTTGTCTCTTTCATAGCGATAATAAGCGAGCAAGCTATCAAGCCAACAAGCTGGCAAGCTTGGGGGTTGTGCATTCGCAATCCTTATGACATTTTAACTAATCATCAAAAGCTTTGAATTTTTATCGTGAATCTTTTGAAAAGGCGCATCTTTTAATGTCAGATATGCCTTCAAAGCCTTTTCAGCGGCCTGCTGGCAGTGATATACCGCCGTATCAAGAAATGGTTCATCACCCCCCTGAAATAAGCCGTTTGGCGGAGCCAAGGTCATGCCCAGCCTTTGTAAGCCATTGACGGATCTCTTTGCCCTTTGCTTCATCCATAAAGTAATTTGCCTTTTTCTAGGACATTCCTGGCCAGTGATGTAGCTACACCCTTAGACCGTTCTACCTCATCGTGTGTCTGAACAATGACATCTATCGGGACACCCACACCCCGAAGAGACTGGTAAATGGCCCTTGCACGACGATATGAAGGCTCCTCTGAATGCGGCACCACTATAAAGAGGTCTATGTCACTTGCTTTTTCCGGCACCCCCCATGCATAAGAACCAAAAAGGATGATCTTTTCTGGATGCATCCTTTCTACGATTCGTCTCGTAATTTCGTTCAATAATTCAACTGTTACCTGTTTCATCGCTCCCTCAGTGTTTTAAAAACCAGTGGACATCCCAATTTATACCTTTTGCTACAGTCTACATGAGACCTTTGAATTTTTCATAAGTTAGCGGGTAAGCTGGCAAGCGGTCAAGGTGTGGGGGTTTACCGATCATTGGAAAGTTTTTCAGCACACCATTTCCACACAGGCATTATTTTTATCCTGACTCCGTCTTTGGTCAGCTCCTTTTCCTCATCGTATGTAAGTATCGTGCCTTCATCCGTGCCAAGGCATCTGCACGCATCTGTCAGACCGCCGATTTCTCTCTCTTCATTTGCTTCATTTAACTCAAAAGCTGCCTGTATGGACGATAGTTCTCTGCCTTCCGTTTTTACTATAAAATCGCACTCCCTTTTATCTTCAAAGTAAAAAATCTCATAACCTCTTCTTTTTAACTCCAGAGCAATTATGTTTTCCAGCAACCTGCCAGCATCGGCAGAGGTTATTCTCCTGCACAGTCCTGTATCTATAATATAAACCTTTGCAGGGTTCCTCATTCTTTTATAGGTGGATTCCGCAAACTTTCTCACTTCAAAGACAAGCATGCTCTGAAGAAAATGCTTATAGTATCTGAAGAGCAGATCCTTTGAGAAAGGGAACTTGTCCTTATATTGTTTATAAAATGATGTCAGGGAAAATTTTGTGGAGAAAGACGAGAAGATTTTGTCTGTAAGACTCTCCAGGAGATGTATATTTGTTATGTTATACCTCTCAACAAGATCCCTGAAATACATTGCGCTCATATATTCTTTTATCAGCTTCGTCTTTTCAAAATCTGTATTGAGGAACACTGCTTCCGGGAATCCTCCCCATTTCATATATTCGGAGAAATGCTTCTTTAAAAGTGTTTTCCCCGTACCATACATAATATTTTTATCTTTTATATCAACGTTTCCGGCAAGAAGATATTCTTTAAATGAAAAAGGCAGTATCTCCATGCTCCACGATCTCCCCCTAAGTTCCGTATGTATCTCGGAGGGCATCATTTTAGATGAAGATCCGCTTACAAAAACGTTTATGTTTTCGCGCTCTACCCCCCTCCTGCAGAACCTTTCCCATCCCTCAATATTCTGAACTTCATCTAATAAAAATACTATCTCTTTGCCTGAAAGATGCGGATTTAGTTCCAGAAAAGACTCTCTTAATTTTTCAAAGTCCTTAAGCTGAAATCCTGTTAACCGCTCATCCTTAAAGTCTATGTACAGAGAACGGTCTCTGCATTTTTTAAAGATGTCAAACAGGATAAATGTCTTGCCGCTCCTCCTGACACCATAGAAGACTACCGTCTTTTTCAGTGCTGTCGGGAAACTAATCCCCTCTCTGTCCACAGTCTTCCCTACCTGTTTCATGATGAATTCCTGATTGGATACAATTATCTCTTTTAAAGTTTGTTTACCTGGCATTG
>Ga0209343_10000461_pt1 | contig 57162 bp, 58 predicted proteins | sample RifCSPlowO2_02_FD_184026 | JGI IMG/M metagenome (GOLD analysis project Ga0209343, IMG submission 184026) | Groundwater microbial communities from Rifle, Colorado - Rifle CSP2_plank lowO2_0.2 (SPAdes) (version 2) | ecosystem: Environmental > Aquatic > Deep subsurface > Groundwater | place...
TCTCCCTCATCTATAGTCATTAAGAAGAAGTTTCACGAAAACGAAGGGTGAAAAGAAGAATATTCCTGCGCAGTTAGTGGGCCAATTTTTATGGGCGAAAATGGATCATTTTTAGTGGGCGTTGAGGCTCTTCTCTATAAACATCCCCTAAAAGGGCTAAAAGCCACGCTTTTCTTACTTGATTTTCAGGAAGAAGTTTTTGCTGAATTAGAAGACTTTTCTCAAGCAAACTTCGAGCTTTTTCATAATCTCCTAGGTTTTTAAAAACGTTTGCTAGATGAGCAAAAGCCCAACCTATACTAAAGTGATTCTCAGATAAAAGGCGTGTTTGAAGAGCAATGCCCTGTTCAATAATGCTTTTGGCTTTATCATAATTTCCGAGCTTATTATGAACTCCTCCTAAGAGAACTAAAATCCAAGTGGTTTCTAGAGTTCCTTTACTAAAATGTTTATTACAAAGAATAAGGCTATCTTCAAGAAGTTGTTTTGCTTTTTCATAGTCTCCTAAGCTTTTATAAATATGTCCTAAATGAGCTGAAACCAAAGCTATTCTCTCTGGATTATCAGAATATTTTTTATAAATAGTAAAACTTTTTTCAAGGAGTTCTTTTGCTTTTTGATGATTTCCTAAACTCCCATAAACATTTCCAAGGAATACCATACTCCAAGCCGCATCAATACTTCTTTCAGAAGACTCTTTCTTATTTATAGCTAAGCTTTTTTCAATAAGAGCTTTGGCTTCCTTAAGATTTCCCAAGCATCGTTGTACATTTCCTAAATGTCCTAATGCCCAAGCGATATCAGGATGGTCATCAGGATAATAGTCTTTATAAATACGAAGACTTTTTTCGAAAGCTTCTTTTGCTTTTTTAAGATCTCCTAGCCTGGATTCCCACAGCTCCCTTTTACTCTCTATAAGTTAAGGCTTCATTTTTCTAAGTCTTTAAAAACAAACCATTTATTGTCTCGTATATTATATCATATACCTACCTTAATTTTTATTATCCACATTGTTAAATAAACATCTACAGAAAAGACTGCTCTGGCTATTAATCTATATAATTCAAGTTTTTCAGGAGAATTTGGATTTATGCGCGATTTTTATCTTTACATTCACGTTTAAATCTGACATTGTGGATATATGTTAAACAGTAAATCAAATGACTTAACGATCGAACAGCGAGCCTTTCTCGATCCCCAAAACGTTGTCCATCGACAATATGAAGCTTTACGAGCTTACTTCGTTGATAAAGTCCCCTCAAATGAGGTGGCAAAGAAATTTGCCTATTCTCCTGGCAGTTTTAGAGTGCTTTGTTGTGAATTTCGAAAAAATCCCAACCGTTCTTTTTTTCTGGAACCCAAAAGAGGACCTCAGGTGGCTCCAAAAAAAGATGACGTTCGGGACCAGGTTATCAAAATGAGAAAACAGAACTTCTCCATTTATGATATAGAAGAAGCCCTTAAAGAAATTGGTAAGCCTCTGAGTAGACCCTCAATCTCTGAGATTCTTAAAGAAGAGGGATTCGCTCGTCTGCCGCGTAGAAACGATGAAGACAGATTACCCGGAATCAAACCCGACAAAGCTCCCGTTGCGGACGTGCGAAATTTTCAACTTGAAAACCATCAATTTCGAACCAAATTTGGAGGGTTGTTTTTATTCCTTCCCTTCTTGGCCCAAATTCCTTTCGACAATATTTTTAGTCACTTCCCCATGAGTGAGATGATACCTGCAGGTCATGCCATGCGCGCACTTTTAGCCCTTAAACTTTTTGGAAATGCCAGACATAGTCACGTCATGAGCTACGTATTTGACGAGGGGCTTGCTTTATTCGCTGGACTCAACGTCATTCCAAAGAGATCTTTCCTCACAGAATATAGTTGTCGAATTAATCCCCCACTCTATGCAGAGGTTATGAAAAATTGGTTTGATGAACTTTCTAAAATTGGGTTAGAACAAGGGGCTTCATTTGATCTTGATTTCCATACGATTCCTTTCCACGGCGAAGAGGCTCTCCTTCAAAAACACTACGTGTCAAAACGAAGTCGCAAACAAAAAGGGCTTCTGGCTTTTCTGACATGGGATGCTGAGAAGAAATATTTTTGCTATGTTAATGGAAGAGTGAGAAAGGAAGATCAGAATGACGAAGTCCTACGTTTCGTTGAGTATTGGAAGGAACGAACTGGCAGCTACCCAGAAGAAATAGTCTTTGATTCAAAACTTACAACCTACACTAATTTGAACAAACTCAATGAAATGGGAATTCGATTTATTACCTTGAGAAGGCGCTCTGAGGTTTTGCTTCAAAAAATTTATGCCAACCCTCTTTCTGCATGGAGAAGAATTCAACTTGAAAATATTTCCCGAGAATACCGCACTCCCAAGATCATCGATGAAAAAATTATGCTGAAAGATTACCAAGGACAACTTAGACAAATTGCTTTGCAAGATCTTGGCCATGAAAAACCAACTCTGCTGATAACCAATCAGTTAAACCGATCAGCAAGAAAGCTCGTTGGCCGTTATGCCCAAAGAATGATTATTGAAAACGGCATTGCGGATAGTATTGACTTTTTTCATATGGATGCTCTTTCTTCTTCAGTTGCCATGAAAGTTGATTGTGATCTGCAGCTGACGCTCATGGCTTCAAGTCTCTATCGACTCCTCGGGTCACAAATAGGGAAGGGTTATGAAACCGCCAAATCCAGACATATTTTTCGGGATTTTATCGATGCAGTGGCTACTGTCTCCATCTCAGAGGAGATCGTCACGGTCAAATTCCAAAAAAAAGCACACAACCCCTACCTGATCAACACGGGCTTTCACGAGAGAGAATGGCTCATCCCTTGGTGGAATGGGCGTCGCCTTAAATTCCAATTTGGGTAGAAAAACACCATCGTGTTAGCTCAATTATTTAACGTGGGAATCCAGGCTAGCTGACTAATTGCTAATACTATTTAACTCAGCCAACCATGCATTGTTCCCGCGCATGATTGTCAAGGCGCAAGACGGACACATAAAAAAGTCGACTTTCCTTTAAAAGCTCCCGCAAGCGTGGGGGAATATCTTTGTTTTCTTCAGACTCTGCATCGAGGCATTCCTCTCCCTGAAGAATTTTGCAAGTTTCTGAAAGGATCTCCTCGCGTGAAACTTCTTCCTCAAGTACAGCCTTTTGGAGCATTAACCATGCAATGATTTGCGTTAAACGAACCGTCACGCGCATGGACTCAGAACTGAGCAAAAAGGTGAGGGGAGGCTCCATATTATTCATGTCCTTAGGCGCTTGCCATTTGATGTAATCATGGGTTGCGCCAAGAAGGCGCTGGGCCTTATCAATTTTTGAATCAATAAAGGCGAGAGACTCAAGCATAAAAATGACCTCCAAAAGTATTGTTGTATACTTTTAGAATAATGCATATAGATTAATAAATTATTGATCTCGTCTTTATTTGAAAGATAAAAAGCTTTATCATATGACTTACAAAAGCAAATCAACTACGAAGAAAAAATTCATCTCCCATCATGACGTGATAGGAGATGAATTAGAAATTCTTGAACCTATTTGCCGGTATACTTGCCGCCGCATCCTGTAGCGCAGCTCCATACACTACTATCATTATTATCGCTACTAGCATCTTTAGGTTGCTCTTGCCAAACACACACGGCTTGATCAAATCCTTGTCCGTTGCATAGATAGTACTGACCCGGAGATGGTTTTTGTTTTGCACATTCAGCAGCAGTAGTTGCTTTTGGGCAATCTGCACTAGCCTCCCATGCGCTCCCTAAAAGGCTGATGACGATTACAGTGGCTTGAAGAATTTGTTTTGACATGGTGTGCCTCTTTCCTGTTTAACTTGGTTCCTAAACAGTATATTTGATATTTATTAAAAAACCGTAAAGACTTTCCGGTAAGACTTTTACGGGACGGAAGTTATGCTGAAGCCTTTTCCTCCTGGGGGAGGGGAGCGTGAATTTTCCGCCAGACTTTTTCAAAGACGCGACAAAGGGCCCCATTCGCAATCACATTGGTGCTGGTGATAAGAGGATCCAAAAAGACATTCAAGGCTAAGATAATAGCAATCATTTCTGGGGTAAAGTTAAGGTAGGATTCATAAATAGGCAGCATGATAAAGATAGCGCCTCCTAAAACGGCTGCTGTGGCAAAGCGCGCAAGTACGAACACAATGCTAAAGCTGCCCCATGTTATGAGATCTGGATTCACGCCATAGAAATGGCGGTAAATGAGAAAACATAAAAATGTATTGGCGATACAATCCCCAATTTGTTGAATATTGGTTGTTGCAGGAATAATACCTTGGGCCAAATTTGGATTTTCAAGGTTTTTAGCAGCACCTTGAATGGTCCACGGCATGGTAGATAAACTGCACCCCGAGGTGAGCGCAATCCCTCCAGCAGGCAAAAGATTCTTTATATTCGCGAGAACTTTTGTAAAGGAAGGCCCTGCACCTAAGGTAAAAAGGAAAAGGAGATATATAAAGAGAAAGGCCATGAGCCAAAGTACTAAAACGGAATAGTGAGCAAAAACATGGGTGAGAAGATTTGTTTGGTACATTTGTGCTGCAAAGCCGAGAATAAAAAGAGGAATTAAACGCGCAAAAACCCGCGTGAGGATCCATTCTAGAATTCCCCGCCCTTGGGTGATCAGCTGAGTCAGCTTAGCTGTAGGCTTCAGCGCATTAAAACACCCCAAAACTAGCCCGAGAATTGCACCCTTTTCAGCCGACCACCAGCTGGGTTTAACAACAGGGAAGCGCCAAAGAGCTGTAAACTCGCTGGAGAGGTTTGATACACCAAAGGAAGGCAGAATTTCGGAGGCGAAGGTCGCACATCCATAGGCATACCAAACACTCATAAAGTTCGAGCAAGCTTCAAAGAGAAGGAGGATTAAAATAAAAAGAGGCGCCTTTTTCTCAAAGGATTGAACAGCATAAGCAATAAAAAAACCCACCGTGATGGGCATGACCCATATCAACATATCCTTGATGAATAAGCTCAAGGTGTAAAAAAATTGATGCATGACCTGTGGGAGGGCTTGAGCGAAAATAAGGTAGGTAGAGAGCACCAGAAAAACCTGGAAGCTGCGATGCTTAAGAAGAGCTGGGATAAGACTTGAGGCTGATTTCATTGTTTTTCCATTTTTATTCGAAATTCCTACATGCTCACCTTCATATCAGATTTAAAAGCTAAAGGGAATGAAAAAAACACTTCTTTAAAAACTCATGAGATTACCAAACAAATATAAACTTATATGTGAGTTAGCTTTGTTGCCTTTACCTCTCCTGGGCTTAAGTCATTGAGCTTATAGGGTCCATAGTGGGTTCGGATAAGACGGGTTACTGGCCAGCCGAGATGTTCAAAAACCCGTCGAATTTCACGGTTTTTGCCTTCTTTAAGACTAACCGTAAGCCATGCATTGTCGCCTTGTTGGCGATCGAGGGCTGCGGTGATTGATCCATAATGAATACGATCAATGGTGATTCCTTTCTCAAGGGTTTTAAGCTTATGCGGATCTACCTTGCCATGAACACGGACGCGATAGCGCCTGATCCATCCTGTTGAGGGAAGCTCTAAATGGCGGGCCAATTCGCCATCATTGGTCAGTAAAAGCAATCCCTCACTGTTGAGATCAAGGCGCCCCACAGAAATCACCCGCGGGAGATCCTTAGGAAGAGCCTCAAAAATAATAGGGCGCCCCAGCTCGTCCTTATGGGTTGTCACAAGGCCTTTGGGCTTATAATAAAGCCACAGCCGTGGGGGTTCTTTTTGAGGGAGGGGCTTCCCATCCACAACGATATGGTTTTTAGGGGTTACACAAAAGGCGGGGGAGTCTAAAACCTTGCCATCCACAGAGACGCGTCCATCACGAATCCATGTTTCTGCTTCACGCCTTGAACAGAGACCTGCTCGCGCCATGACCTTTGCGATGCGCGTTTCCTTATTCACGACAGGCTTGGATAAAGGCTTTAAAAATCTCATTTTCTTGAGGGGTGATGAGAAATTCGGGGTGCCATTGAAGGCCGAGACAAAAACGATAGTGGGGCGCTTCAAAGCCTTCAATAATGCCATCAGATGTGCTTGCGTTAAGAATAACTCCAGGAGCAAGATCTTTTACAGCCTGATGATGGACGCTATTCACATCAAGCTCTTCTGTATTTATAATCTTATGTAAGAGTGTTCCTGGGAATACTTTTACCTTATGGTTTGGATGATGACGTTCTTTTTCTTGGTAATGGTTAAGGGATCCAGGCGCCTCATCAGGAATATGTTGGATAAGGGTTCCTCCTAAAACCACATTTAAAAGTTGTTGCCCCCCACAAATTCCAAAGACAGGCATATTTTTTTCAAGAGCTCTTTTGGTGATTTCTATTTCAAAGTGCATGCGCTTTGGTTTAAGGGTGACAGAGGGGTGAACCGTTTTCATTCCATAGAAAGCAGGGTCAACGTCGTGTCCTCCTCCTGTTATGATAAGTCCTTGAATAAGAGAAAGGAACTCCTCCACAAGATCTATCTCATGGGTAAGAGGTAAGGGGATGCCTCCTGCCTTTTGAACGCTTGTGCAATAGTTCTCCCTCAGTGCATACCATGGATAATTGGAATATCCTCCGGGATCACGAGAATCCAACGTAATACCAATGAGGGGTTTTTGGGTCATAATTAGCCTTAAAAAAACGTGGTCTTACTATAAACCCTTTATTTATCATTTAAAATGGGTAAAGTGGGAAAAAATTTCGCGGATTAAAGTTAAAATGGAAGATATTCGTTCATTAGCCCAAACATCTCTAGCGTGGCCTTTTGAAGAAGCTCGCAAGATTCTTCATCGTCTTCAAGGGAAAAAGCCGGACAAGGGATTCGTTTTATTTGAAACAGGGTATGGTCCCTCGGGACTTCCACATATTGGGACCTTTGGTGAAGTGGTGCGCACCACCATGGTGCGTCAAGCATTCTCCTTGCTTTCTGACATTCCCACAAAGCTTTATGCTGTTTCTGATGACATGGATGGCTTGCGTAAAGTTCCCGATAATATTCCAAATGTAGAGATGATGAGGGAACACTTGGGGAAACCTTTAACGCGAATTCCTGATCCTTTTGGCACCCACGAGAGCTTTGGTCATCATAATAATGCTCGTCTTCGGGCTTTCCTGGATACTTTTGGTTTTGAATATGAGTTTTTAAGCTCATCAGAATGTTATAATTCAGGACGCTTTGATCCCATGCTCCTTTCTGTTTTAGCCCACTATGACGAAGTTATAAGTGTGATCTTGCCTACCTTAGGAGAAAAGCGGCGGGCTACTTATAGTCCTTTCCTTCCTATTTGTGCGGAAACAGGGCGTGTCCTTCAAGTGCCTGTGGTTGAGCGTGATGAGAAAGCCGGCACCATTGTCTATAAGCGCGATGATGGAAAGCTTATAGAAACAAAGGTAACGGGGGGACTTTGTAAGCTTCAGTGGAAGGCGGATTGGGGCATGCGTTGGGCTGCTTTTGATGTTAATTACGAAATGTCCGGCAAAGACCTCATCGATTCCGTCAAGCTCTCAAGTCAGATTTGCCGCATTCTGGGACATCAATCGCCAGAAGGTTTTAACTATGAGCTTTTTCTAGATGCGGATGGGACAAAGATTTCAAAGTCCAAAGGGAATGGGCTTACCATTGAAGAGTGGCTTCAGTATGCTCCTGAAGAAAGCCTTGCCTATTTCATGTATCAATCACCACGTAAGGCCAAGCGCCTTTATTTTGATGTGATTCCCCGCGCGGTGGATGAATACTTGAATTCTCTTGAAAAATTTCCTGATCAACCTCTCGACCAAAAACTCGGCAATCCCGTTTGGCATGTGCACAATGGAACGCCGCCTCGAGAAGAGCTCCCCTTAAGTTTTGGCATCCTCTTAAACTTGGTAAGCGTAACGAACACAGAGAACAAAAAAGTTCTGTGGGGCTTTCTAAGTCGTTATTCTCCTGGTGCTAGCCCAGAAACTATGCCCATGGTTGATCGCTTGGTAGGCTACGCACTTGCTTATTATCGTGATTTTGTGAAACCAGAGAAACATTATCGGGCTCCCACGGATAAGGAGCGTGAAGCTCTTCAAGACCTTGTGCGTTCTTTGAAGAAAGTTGAGAATACACCGGAAGCCATTCAGAAAGAGGTTTTTGAAGTGGGAAAGCAGCACAACTACACAAATTTGCGCGAGTGGTTTAAGGCTCTCTATCAAATCCTTCTGGGCCAAGATGAAGGGCCCCGCATGGGCTCATTCATCGCCCTTTATGGTATTGACGAAACGATTCACCTTATTAATGATGCCTTGAAGAAGTGACTACTAATCGATATAACCCATTTTCTAGTCAAAACAATGAAAAGAAGGGTATTGTTAAAATATTTTTACTCTCTATATATAATATATGTTATATGTTTATAGTTTGATACTAAGAGAAAGATATGAAGCGTTTTATTGTAAATCTTGTTTGTTTTTCAATTCTTTTTTCAAATCAATCATTTGCACAGCCTCCAACAGACGATGAGGTAACGGATTGGTATATTAGACAAACGAAAAGGTTTCATGGAATTGACTCTGATTCCTATACAAGAGACCTTTTCCAAATCGAGGACAAAACTTGTACAATCGAAACAATCCCTTCCCGATCCGAAGAACATGAAGTAACGAGCGTTTTATTTAAACCCAAAGCTGAGGGGCGTCATCCCTTGTTTGTGCACTTACATGGCGGAGATGAGAAAAAAGATGCTTTCAATAAAAGAAAGTTTTCCCTCCTTATTTTGGAAATGCTAACAAGGGGTTTTGCCGTTCTTTGCCCAAACTTCACAAAGGAAACACCGGCTTCTGATATTAAAAGTGTTTTGGATAAAATCAAAACCAGAGATGATCTAGACCCTAATAGTATGTATTTACATGGCTTTAGCAATGGCGCAACCGTTGGGTTTCGAGTCCTCCCTCAATTAGCCAGCTATTTTTCTGGTGTTCACCTACAAGTTGGTTTTTTCTCTGAACTTCATGATTATGACCTTGACTCCATTCCTAAGGAGTTGCCACTCTTTTTTTCTGTTGCTGGTAGGGATGAAGAAGCCTCTCCTGAAAGAGCTCTGACCCTTATTGAGGCACTTCATAAAAAGGGGAACAATGTTGATTTCCATATGATGAAAAATGGTGGCCACCATATGGTTGATACGTCTTTTATAAAGAAAGAAGGAAGCACGTATCATGTTTCAAATGAGCCAAACCAAGGAACTCCTTACTATGATTCCCTAAAAGAGTTTGTGGCCTATAAAACCAAGGTTTTTGGTGATTTTAAAAAGAAACCCACCCGCTTTGATGCGAAAAAAACAGGAGAAAAACTAACGGCGGCTCTACAATTTTTAGGAAAGGAGGAATCATTTGTTCCTTTATCATATTCTTTATTCCCTATAAATAAAGAAGAGAAAGGTTGCTCTTGGTGGACGAAGTACGTATCTTTTGGTAAATTATTAAAACCTAGCGTTCCCCCAGAAAAGCCTGCAGTTCCCTTGGTTATTGTATGTGACACCGAAACTTCATGGCAGACGTTAATCGGTCACGATGGCCTTAAAGAATACTTAGATAAGGGATATGCTCTTTTTTTCGCAGAACCCAGTAGAGCTTTTAGTGTTGGTAATATTCTTGAGGATTTAAGACTCATTAAAGAAAAACTTGCGAACTCTAATGAAATTAATTTTGCTAAGATACACCTTTATGGATTTAGGAAGGGAGTTCCTGCTGTCCTCAGAATGCTTTCAGATCTGACGAGGGGTCTTTCTAAGGAAGAAAAAGAGCTATCTGAGTCAATCCGGGCAGCATATTTTCAAAACCCCATTTTTGGTGTTGCATGTGATCTTGATCCAAAGGAAGGGATTGCTTTTTCAGCTCTTCCCACGCACCTTCCTTTTATCTTTTCAGTTGAAGACAATTTCCCTTTTACTTATCAAACCCTCTATGCCATCAAGCGCCTCTGTTCCTTTTGGAAAACGGTCGATTTAGAGACCTCAACTCAAGTCCCTGATATGGGGGAGGGTGCGGGAGATCCTGCAGCAGGAGCTCGCAGGGCGGAATTCGATATTGCAAGTCAAGCTTCTACCTCTCTTGAAAAGGCCGAACTCTCTTCTGTAGAATCTATCGAAGCATTTTTTGGTTTACTTGATGAGGCCTGTTCTACTCGGGAGGAACCTTCTGCAGTCTTTCTTAAAGCAGCCAGAACCTTGCCTCCCCCAAGTAAGACTTATTTAGAACATTATACTGGCAGACGCCTACTAAAGTCGGCAGATCTAGACCCTGCAATTAGAACCCTTTTACCTATGCTCAAAAGAGAAAAAACATATTCGGTTGCCGAAAAAGCTTGTACAGTGGAAGAGCGACTTTTATCTCAATTCGGAGATAATGTAACGGTACTCTATCATAGTGCTCCAGCAGATGTGGCTTGCTTTTATCTTATTATCTCTGCATTTGAGAGAATCTTAACAATGAGCGGGATAGATTCACCTTTTACTCGACTCCGTGCAACAGACCTTTTATTTGGCACTCCTTTAAGTCAAGTCCTACAAAACTTTGACGTGAAATTTCAAGGGCTTGCAAAAAAAACAGGTGATAAGGTTGTTTATAATAATATGCCAGACTATCCTGAACTTATCACCTCTTGGTCCCCGTGGCTTTTTGCTGGGCATATGGAACCTATTACCTACGAGAAAGAAGGTATCGGACGTGGTCTAACGTTGGGGCTCTTTGATGATGAGATTTCTAATACGGAGTTTTATCTCTACGAAAAGTTAAAAGAGTTTTTTTCTCTCTTAGGAATAAATGATTCTGCCCGAGCCCAGAAATACAGCCACCTTTCCGATGGGAACCTCTCTCTTCTCCTTCAACTCTTTATTCCTTTAGATGTACTCGATAAATGTGGCTACATGTGTGAAATGTGGGGAGAGCGTGTTGCGATTCGTTTTAATACGGGAGAAAGTCCAACCTATCAACCTTCTCGTTTTATTCGAGAGCTTTGTCAAGATCCAAAGAAGCTTGAAGGCATCCTATGCAGCCAAAAAAGTACTTTCAAAAACCCAAAACAAAGAGAGAATTTCGGATATGTAGGATACATAGAAGCTCTTCAAACACGCCTTTATATGGATATGAAGAGTATGGGTGATAGAACCCTTATCATTCCTTACGTTGATAACAAGGAAAAATTTCTTCAAATGTCAAGAATAATTGAAAGTTATGTAAGAAGTGACGTAGCAGATCTTCTTTTAAGAAATGCGTCTTTACCACCAGGAATTTATCATAAACCCCTTTCTTTGGTTGAAAGGTATAGAAAGGGAGATAAAATTTAAAAAGAATCAAGAGTACCTCTCGCATTCATCCGCGGGCGGACATTCCTCTTCAATACTCCACTCGTCTAAATTTGGATTAGGATAAGGGCGGGGGTAGGTGATGGGGGTGCCTTCACTTGGTTTTGGGGGGAGTTTTCGACCACATCCTGCTAAAAATCCGCAAAGTGAAAAGAAACAAAGTGTGATTTTAAATGCGTTCATGTTGAATCCAAAGCAAGTTTAACGTATAATTATAGAATTAAATTCTTATTTTTGGAGAAATAGCATGCCCTTTTGGAAAAAGAAAGACAATCTGATTATCACTGCTTTTGTTATTGTGTTCTTTGCAGGGCTCGCAGTCTGGCTTGACCTTTGCTGTGTTAAGGCGGCCTTTTTCTCCCAAAGCTCAGTAAACCCTTCTGACGTGACATTTATTGATAAGGATCAACAATCACATACCCTAAAGGATTTTAAGGGGAAGCCTTTAGTAGTTAATATCTGGGCCACATGGTGTCCCGTATGTGTCAAGAAGATGGGGGGATTTCACAGCTTTGCGGAAAAGTTTGAAGCAGCCGGTGGGCAGGTTTTAAATATATCCCAAGATAATAGTATGGGAGCAGTGCGCGCCTTTTATGCCCGTCAAGGATACAACTTTCCCATTTACTTAGATAACACGGGACAATTATTGGATGCTTTTAATGGCACAGGGCTTCCTACTTCCATCTTTATTAATGCCCAAGGCCAAGAAGTTGGCCGTATTCGCGGTGGCTTTGACTGGGATAGTTCTGAAGCAGCTAGCCGTGTACAAGAATATTTCGGGTTGAAGATTGCAAATTAAGTAAATCACCCATGTCAAAGGAAGAATGGGCTAAGAAAGTCAAGGCTGAACTCAAGGATCGGGATCTGCAACAGCTCATCTGGCATACGCCTGAGGGGCTTGATATTAAGCCCCTTTATACCCCTGAAGATTTAGACAAAATTGCTGATATACGCTCATATCCTGGCTGTTTCCCCTATCTCCGGGGGCCACGAGCCACCATGTATGCTAACCGTCCCTGGACTTTACGACAATATGCAGGCTTTTCCACAGCTGAAGAGAGCAACGCCTTTTACCGCGAGAATCTTAAAGCGGGCCAACACGGTCTTTCCGTTGCTTTTGACCTGCCCACCCACCGGGGTTACGATTCCGATCATCCCCGCGTTTTAGGAGATGTAGGTAAAGCAGGCGTTGCTGTTGATACGGTCGAGGATATGAAGCTCCTCTTTAAGGACATCCCTTTGGACCAGGTCAGTGTGTCCATGACCATGAATGGAGCTGTGATCCCTATTATGGCAGCATTTATTGTGGTTGCAGAAGAGCAGGGGGTCAAACCTGCCCAGCTCAAGGGCACCATGCAAAATGATATCCTCAAAGAATTTATGGTGCGCAACACCTATATTTATCCCCCAGAGCCCAGCATGCGCCTGGTGGCCGACATTATGGAATACACAAGTCAGTACATGCCCAAATTTAATTCCATCTCCGTCTCGGGCTATCATATGCATGAAGCGGGGGCAACGGCCGTGGAGGAGCTAGCTTTTACCTTGGCCGATGGTCTCGAGTACGTGCGTACAGCCCTCAAACGGGACTTGCCCATTGATGCCTTTGCGCCGCGCCTTTCATTTTTCTTTGGGATTGGCATGAACTTTTTTATGGAGATCGCAAAGCTTCGCGCCGCACGTGTTTTGTGGGCAGAGTTAATGGAACCATTCAAGCCCCAAAACCCGCAGAGCCTTATGCTGCGAACCCATTGTCAAACCTCAGGCGTGAGCCTTACAGCCCAAGATCCTTTGAACAACATCATTCGGACTACACTCGAGGCCTTATCAGCTGTTTTAGGCGGAACGCAATCCCTTCATACGGACTCTTATGATGAGGCCGTGGGGCTGCCTACTCCTAAATCCGCGCGAGTGGCCCGCAACACCCAGCTCATTTTGGCGGAGGAAACGGGAATAACACATGTGGTAGACCCTTTGGGTGGGAGCTATTATGTGGAAACATTAACCCATAGCCTCAAAACTCATGCTAAAGCCTTGATCGATGAGGTAGAGGCGCTGGGTGGTATGACCAAGGCTATCCTTGAGGGCATGCCTAAGCTGCGCATTGAAGAGTCGGCTGCCAAACGTCAGGCGCGCATCGATCTGGGGCAAGAAACCATTGTAGGTGTGAATAAATATACCATTGAAGAACCTCCCCTTGAGATTTTGGAAATTGACGCCTCTAAGGTCCGAAAAGGCCAAATTAAGTGCTTGAAAGAGATTAAGAAATCCCGCAATGGGAGGTTGGTAGAGCAGCTCCTGAACCAGCTCATAAAAGCGGCTAAAGAAGGTGAAAATGTGATGCCTCTTGCCATTGAAGCCATGCGCGCGCGAGCAACGGTGGGGGAAGTTTCATCTGCCCTTGAAGAGGTTTTCACCCGCTATGAAGCGTCTACGCGTACAATTCATGGGGTTTATGGCTCCCTTTATGGGGAGAAAAAGCCTCAAGAACTTGATGATTTTCGTAAACGCGTGGCCTTTTTTGAAAAGGAGACGGGGAAAAGACCTCATCTTATGGTGGCGAAGCTGGGACAAGACGGCCACGATCGGGGGGCTAAGATCATTGCAAGTGCCTTTGAGGATTTAGGCTTTCAGGTGGATGTGGGGCCCCTTTTCCAAACCCCAGAAGAAGCAGCCCGCGAGGCTGTTCAAAAACACGTTCATGTCTTAGGATTATCGAGTCTTGCTGCTGGGCACCACATTCTGGTACCTCAAGTGCTGCAAGCTCTCAAAGAGGCGGGAGGACAAGACATTCTTGTGGTGTGCGGGGGCGTGATTCCGCTTCAAGATTATGAGGAGCTCTATGCTCAAGGAGTAGCCGCCATCTTTGGCCCCGGAACGCCTTTATTAAGTGCGGCAGAGACGGTTTTAAATTTATTAAAGAAAAACGTTTCAGCCTTAAACGGAAAATGAACTTCCACACCCACAAGAGGAGCTGGCCTTAGGGTTTTTGACTTGGAAGGAAGATCCAATCAACTCCTCAACAAAATCAACTTCGGCGTCTTCAATAAAGGGAAGAGAAACCTCATCGATCACAATCTTAACGCCTTTGTCTTCAAGGACTTGGTCATCTTCTTTTATGACGTGATCCATGGAAAAAGCGTATTGAAAGCCTGCACACCCCCCGCCTGCCACCATAACACGGAAAAAGGCCGTTTCAGGGTTGGGCTCCATTTCAATTAGGGCCACAATCTTTTTGGCTGCACTCTCAGTTAGCTTTAATGACATCTCAAATCCTTGCCTATATCGTATTCATTATAATTCAACCCTTTTCTTAAAGATAGCCCATTGGAGGAAATTGCCACGTATGATACAAGCATTTAGAACAGCATTTATATGGTGAATGAGATGAATTTTTTCCATACTTTTCGGGAGGAGGTTTTAAAAGCTATTGAAAAGCTTGTCCAGCAACGCATCTTGCCCGAAGGCCTTGAGTTGGACAAAATTACAACAGAACCGCCGCGGGATCCAAGTCATGGAGATATCGCCACTAATGCGGCCATGATTTTATCGAAAGCCGCAACCAAAAAACCGCGGGAAGTGGGTGAACTCATCGCTAAAGAACTTAAAGCCTTACCCTTTGTTACAGATGTCTTCGTTGCGGGGCCAGGATTTATTAATTTTCGCCTTACACCTGACTTTTGGTTCAGAGAGCTTGAGACCATCTTAAAAGAAAAGGAAGATTATGGCGCCTCTTCAATTGGCCTGGGAGAGAAAATTAACTTGGAATATGTATCGACAAATCCAACGGGTCCTATGCATGCAGGCCATGGGCGCGTTACTGTTATGGCGGATGTTCTTGCAAATCTCCTTGAAAAGGTCGGCTATCGCGTTTTACGGGAATTTTATGTCAATGACGCAGGAGGGCAAGCCGAAAAACTCGCTCAATCAACTTACCTCCGCTATAAGGAAGCTCTTGGCCATAAGATTGGAGAAATTCCAGAAGGGTATTATCCAGGGGATTATCTCAAAGAAGTGGGAAAAGCTTTAGCCGAGCGTGACGGGGACAAATGGCTTTCAGTGCCTGAAGGAGAATGGCTTGAGCCTTTTCGGGAATTTAGCATTAATGCTATGATGACCATGATTCGGAAGGATCTCGCCCTGATGGGGATTACCCATGAGGTTTTTACCTCCGAAACGGAACTACGCCGTATGGGCGCTATTGATGCCGCTATTAAAACCCTTCAAGAGAGAGGACTTATATATGAGGGCGTTTTAGAACCTCCAAGGGGAAAAGTCATTGAAAATTGGAAGCCGCGGAAACAACTTCTCTTCCGTTCATCCGACTTTGGGGATGATGCGGATCGCCCTCTTCAAAAGGCAGATGGATCTTGGGCCTATTTTGCAGGAGATATTGCCTATCATTACGATAAATTTCGTAGAGGTTATCCCAACATGATTAATGTATGGGGAGCAGATCATGTAGGAACTGTCAAACGCCTCACTTCGGCTGTTAAAGCTATTACAGAAGGCAAAGGACACTTGGATGTGATCCTTTGCCAAATTGTAAACTTTATGGAGGGAGGCAAACCCCTTAAAATGTCCAAGCGTGCAGGGACTTTCATTGAGATTAAAGAAGTTATTGATAAAGTTGGAAGAGATGCTTTTCGCTTTATGATGATTAGCCGCAAGAATGATACTCATCTGGACTTTGATTTTAAAAAGGTTTTAGAACAAACACGAGATAATCCCGTTTTTTATGTTCAGTATGCTCATGCGCGATGCCATTCCGTCATGAAGATGGCCGAAGCCATATTTCCTAAATGGGAGGAAACGCCTTCTGGCCCTCTTGAGCTTCTTAGTGATTCAGATGAAATGCGCCTTCTTAAACTTCTCGCTAGCTGGCCTCGTCAGGTTGAAATTGCAGCGCTTGCGCGGGAGCCTCACCGTTTGTGTTATTTCCTCTATGAAATTGCACAACAATTTCATATGCTTTGGAATAAGGGAAAGGAGAATGCAGTGTTACGTTTTATTGTGGCTGGGAACAATGACCTGACCCGTGCACGCCTCGCGATGGTTCAAGGCGTTGCAACAATTATTGCTTCTGGTTTTCAGATCATTGGGATTACACCCCTTAAGGAGATGAGAGAATGACCCTTTCCCCCAACAATAATGATCGCTTTTGGAAGGAAGAGAAAGTAAGGGGCTGGTTTCGTTTTTCCTCTCCCCTTCGCTATCTTGTTTTTCTCCTCATTCTTGTGGCTCTTGTCGCTGGAATTTGGTATTTCTTCACCCCCGCTCGTCAAAGTTATAACGTCAAAAACCTAGCACTAATAAGAGCTGATGACGCTCCTTATAAGGTTAAGGCAGAAGACCAATCCATTCCTGGGATCAAGCATCAAGACAAGCTTGTCTATAGCCGCATTCGGAGTGATGAAAATTCTCCGCCCGTTGAGCATATCCTCCCTGACCCTGAGCCCATTCCTATGGATGGGCCATGGGGCTCTTCTCCTCTAAAAATGGAAAAACCATATATACCTGAAGAAGATCAATCGGAAAAGGTTGTAGAAGAATCAGATGAAGACGCTTCCTCATCCATTGCCTCGATTGAAGAGTTAATCGAAGAGACCCCCGAAGAAAAGCCTGCTCCCCCCTCCAGATCAAAACAACAAAATATTTTAATCCAGTTGGGCTCGCTGAAAAGCCACGACCTTGCTCAGGAAGAGTGGAAACGCCTTTCTCACAAGAATAAGGACCTTTTAGGAGAATTAGAGCCTACAATTCAAAAGGTGGATCTTGGGGCGGAAAAAGGTATTTTTTATCGTTTAAGGACAGGCGTTGAGGACCAAAAACAAGCTAAACAAATTTGCTCCACACTTAAAGAAAGAAAGGTAGATTGTCTTGTTGTTCATTAATTCAGCGTCTCCTGTAGTTTTTGGATGCTCTAGCTTTACCTTAACGTCTGATGAACGCAATTTTTTTGAAAAAAACCAACCCCTTGGTTTTATCCTTTTTCAAAGGAACGTTAAAAACAAAACTCAAGTGAAAGCCTTAATTGAAGAATTAAAATCAACTGTCAAACACCCCAATCCTCCCATCCTCGTTGACCAAGAAGGAGGTCGTGTTGTCCGCTTAAAAGCCCCTGAGTGGTTTAATCCCCCCTCAAGTGCCGAGCTTGCCAAAGGCGACATAGAGACGGCCAAAAAAAAGGTTTACGAGGTCTATAGCCGCATTGCAGCCGACTTAAGTGAGGTTGGCATTACAGTAAATTGCGCACCTGTCTTGGACCTCTATGTTAGAGATGCAGATCCCATTATGGGAGACCGTACCTTTAGCTCTAATCCAGAAGTTGTTGGGGAATTGGGGCAAGCTGCCATTCAAGCCATGGAGGAGGGGGGGATAACCCCCGTCATGAAACATATTCCGGGTCATGGAGCAGCAATGTGTGATAGCCATGAGAAGTTACCGGTGATATCCCTTTCCCTTAAAGAACTCCGTTCCCATTTTGATCCTTTTAAAATGAATCACCTTTGTCCTGCTGCTATGACAGCGCATATTATTTATTCGACCATTGACCCTTTAAATCCAGTCACTCAATCTCAAGTCTTCATTGAAGAGATTATTCGTTGTGAAATCGGCTTCCAAGGTTTTCTCATGAGCGATGATTTAGGAATGAAGGCTTTGACAGGGTCTTTTGCCACAAGAGCACATGCAGCTCTCAAGGCGGGCTGTGATGCAGTTTTGCATTGCTCGGGTAAGATGGATGAAATGATTGATGTTATGAAGGGGGTTGCTCCTTTTTCTCTCTTCTTAAAGGAAAAGGTTGAGTAATGAAAGTTTTGATAAACATTCTTGTTATTGGGCTTCCCATTCTTTTCGCTATTACCCTTCATGAAGCTGCTCATGGATATGCGGCGCTTCGCTATGGAGATGATACGGCTAAACGTATGGGACGTCTTTCCCTAAACCCGCTCCGCCACATTGATCCCCTCGGAACGGTATTGATACCAGGGCTTTTACTTTTAACTGGCTCACCCATACTTTTTGGCTATGCCAAGCCCGTCCCTGTTAACTTTAGCCGTCTCAATAATCCTCGGAGAGACAGCGTTATCGTTGCGGCCGCAGGTCCTGCAACAAACATCCTTCTCGCTTATTTATCGGCGCTCCTCTTTCATTTCCTTGTTTTCTTTCCTATAGGGGCTCAAACTCTACTCCAAGAAATGCTTAGTACTTCTGTTCTGATCAATGTAATGCTTGCCGTTTTCAATATGATCCCCATTCCTCCCCTCGATGGGGGGCGGGTTGCTGTAGGTCTTTTACCCGATGTCGTGGCCGTTCCCCTAGCGCGAGTTGAACCTTTTGGATTCTTTATCATTCTCGGACTTCTCTTTATCCCCTATATGTTGGGCTTTAGTTTCATTGCTTGGCTTGTTTTATATCCTGTGAGAATCATTATTGATTTTATATCACTTTTAGCTGGACTATCTTAAAATATTGAATATATATATTAATGAAACTTATTAAAGGAGCCAATGATGGGATTAAGTTTAAGCCATGTTCTTCTTGTTCTTGTTGCCGTTTTACTTGTCTTTGGCGCAAAACGTCTGCCTTCTATTATGCAAGACTTGGCAAACGGCCTTAAAGCTTTTAAAAACGGTCTTAAGGATGGAGAAGAAAAATAATGAACCTTGCCGGTTGGACAGAGTTTCTGTTCATTGCTTTACTTGCGTTTATTATTATTGGACCTAGGGATTTACCAAAGATCCTCTACGCCTGTGGTCGCTTTTTTCAAAGCCTCCGTCGTTTATCGGATGAATTCATGGCTGAATTTGAAGCCATCAACCATCTCAAGGAGCTTGAGGATTTAAAATCACCTAAACGAAAGGATAACAAACGATGATTAAAAAACTTTTCTTCGGTTTCCTTTCTAAACTCCATTAAAGGCATGCCGTGACTCAAAAACCTCTCCTTGAGCATTTATTAGAACTACGGCAACGCCTTATCTATAGCCTTCTTGTTCTAGGACTAGCTGTCGGGGTAAGTTATCCTTTTGCGCCCATGCTCTTTCAGTTTTTAACGGAACCTCTCTGGCATGCCATGGGAGAAGAAGCGGGGCGACGCCTCATTTATACAGGGCTTACGGAAGCTTTCCTTACCTATTTGAAGCTTTCCTTTTTTGCTGGCTTTATGCTGGCCTTTCCTTATCTTCTCTGGCAAGCCTGGATGTTTGTAGGCCCTGGTCTTTACGATCATGAGAAACGCGCCATCTGGCCCACACTTATCGCAAGTCCCCTTTTGTTCTTAGTAGGAGCTGCGCTTGCCTATTATGTGGTCTGCCCTTGGGCGTGGCAATTTTTCTTAAGCTTTGAAATCCAACCGTCTTCTCAAGGTCTTTCCCTTCAATTAGAAGCCCGCATGAGTGAATATCTCTCCCTCATGATCAAACTCGTCACAGCTTTTGGGGTGTGCTTTCAATTGCCTCTTATCCTTTTAGGTCTTGCAAAGCTTGGCGTTCTAAGTCTTGAAAGTCTCAAACGTCAGCGTAAATACGCATTCCTGATTATTATAATTGTTGCCGCTCTCATCACCCCTCCCGATCTTATTAGTCCTTTAAGTTTGATTTTTCCCCTTTATACCCTCTATGAAATTTCTATAATTTTGGTAAAAGTATCCTTGAAACAGAAAGGATTAAATCGTGTTGGACACCAAATGGATTCGGGAAAATCCGGAAGCTTTTGATACGGCCCTCAAAAATCGAGGCCTAAAGCCACTTTCTCAAGACATTATTGCCCTTGATGAAGAGCGCCGTTCAGCTATTCAATCTGTCCAAGAAATGCAAAACCGCCGTAATGTGCTGGCTAAAGAAATAGGGACTCTCAAAGCTAAGGGCGAAAACGCAGATGAACTTCTAAAGGAAGCTGGGCACCTGCGCGATAAACTCCCCCAAGAAGAAGAAAAGGTTCGCCATTTAGAAGAAAAACTCAAAGCCCTTCTCGATGTCCTCCCCAATGTCCCATCCAAGGATGTTCCCATTGGAACGAGTGAAAAAGACAATCAAGAAGTTCGCCTCTGGGGAGAAAAACCCTCTTTTTCCTTCACCCCAAGGCAACACGATGAGATTGGTGAAGGTTTAGGATTGATGGATTTTGAGGCCTCTGCCAAAATGTCAGGGTCTCGTTTTGTGGTGCTTAAAGCTGATCTTGCCCGCCTTGAAAGGGCCCTAGGAGCCTTTATGCTGGAGGTCCATACTCAAGAATATGGTTATGAGGAAGTCTCTCTCCCTTATATTGTGCGCCCTCATGCTATGTATGGAGCAGGTCAACTGCCTAAATTTACAGAAGAGGCTTTTGTCACAACCAATGATTTCTGGCTTATCCCAACGGGCGAAGTTCCTCTTACTAATTTGGTTGCTGGTGAGATTCTTGATCTTGAAAGTCTCCCTCTTCGCTTTGTGGCCAATACGCCTTGTTTTCGTTCTGAAGCTGGTGCTGCAGGTAAGGATACCCGCGGCATGTTCCGTACCCATCAATTCCATAAGGTGGAGTTGGTCAGCATTACAACGCCTGAGGCCTCAGAAAAAGAACATCAACGCATGCTAAAAGCCGCTGAGTCTATTCCTGAACGTCTCAAAATCCATTACCGCACCGTGATTTTATGCACAGGCGATGTAGGGACGTGCTCTCAAAAAACCTACGACATTGAAGCGTGGCTCCCTGGCCAAAATATGTACCGAGAGATTTCAAGCTGCTCAAACTTTGGGGAATATCAAGCCCGTCGCATGAACACACGTTTCCGTGATGCCGCTAAGAAAACCCGGTTTGTTAATACACTCAATGGCTCTGGGCTTGCTATTGGACGGACTCTTATCGCTATTTTGGAAAACTATCAACAAGAGGATGGATCTGTTATCATTCCTGATGTATTAAGATCCTATATGAGAGGTGAGGCTCTCATCAAAGCGGAAAAGGTGAAGAAATGAAGTTTAAAAGTTTAATTGGTGTTGTTGGGTGTTTCTTTCTGTTGAACTCCGTGGGATTTGCGGAGCCTGCTCAAAAAACAGTTGTTGTTGGCCCCGATGATACCGTGTACGGAGTTGCTTATAATAATGGTATTCCGACGCGTTCACTTATTTCTGCAAACAATTTAAAACCGCCTTATACTCTTAAAGTGGGGCAAACTCTTATCATTCCTATGCCAAGCCAACACATTGTAGGGAAAGGTGAAACGTCTCAAAGCATCGCTGAAACATATGGGGTTAATGTGGACGTATTGGCCCAAGAAAATAATATCACCAATCCTTCCTATATTGCACCGGGTACAGCGCTCATTATTCCTTCCCGAGACACAACAACGATGACAAAAGCGCTAAAACCTCAAGTTGAGGAAGAAATTTCAACCTCTTCTCTCACCCCCCTTCCTCTTGTAAAGACAGAACTCACACCCTTGCGAGAAGAAACTTTCCCAGTAGCCTCAGCCAGCAATGCTGGATTACCCGACGATTTAGCCAAAGAACTCGCAGCAGAAAAAACTGAAATCACAGCTCCTCCGCTGATGGAAAATCTTGCTGAAAAGAAAGATAAAAAGCCTGTTGCTAAAGCTGAAAAAAAGAAAGAAAAAAAGGTCACAAAAAAATCGGAAACAGAGAAAAAAACCTCTAAAGAAGTTGCATTTGACTGGCCTGTCAAAGGTGAAGTCATCAGCAGCTTTAGCCCTGGCGACAAGAATGATGGTATCAACATCAAGGTGCCTGAAGGCACCCCTGTCAAAGCCGCAGCAGATGGAACAGTTATGTATGCCGGAAATGAGCTCAAGGGCTTTGGCAACCTTCTTTTGATCAAGCATCGGGATGGGTGGGTGACAGCTTACGCTCACAATTCGGATCTTCTTGTCAAAAAGGGAGATAAAGTCGTACAAGGCCAGGCAATTGCTAAATCAGGTACACCAGATGCCATAAAGAAAGGTGATGTACCAGAACCACAGTTGCACTTTGAGATTAGAAAAGTTAAACAACCAGTTGATCCCTTGACCAAACTTAAGTCATAAAGGGATCACTCATTCTTAAACGATAACAAAAGGAAAAAAAATGACCCTATTTGATTACCTTATCTCTCCTGCACAGGCCCAAGCCGCAGCAAGCCCCTTTGGCTTTGACTTTATGTCACTCCTTCCACTCCTCCTTATCTTTGTTGTTTTCTATTTTCTTTTGATTCGCCCGCAACAAAAGAAAGCCCAAGAGCATAAGGCCGTTCTTTCTTCCTTAAGGCGCGGTGATCGCGTTGTCACAAGCGGAGGCATTATTGGAACCATTACAAAAGTCATCGATGAGCAAGAAGTACAAGTTGAAATTGCGGAAGATGTTAAAGTTCGCGTGGCTCGCCCCATGATTTCAAGCGTGCTCGCAAGGGGCGTGACTGTATCCGAATCTGAACCTCGCAAGGAAAAATCCACTCTTAGCAAGCTGTCTTCAAGAAAAACTTTAACTTCTCAGAAAAAAGTACGTAAATAAGAAGCTGGATTGGGCTGAGCTATGCTACACATTCCTTTATGGAAGACAATTCTGATTGTAGGAACGTGCCTTCTTGGCATCATTTTTGCCAGTCCAAACTTCTTTTCCACTGAGCAACTTGCTCGTTTCCCAAGTTGGTTTCCAAAGGATAAAGTTACCTTGGGGCTTGACCTCCAGGGGGGAGCACATCTTCTCTTAGAAGTTGACTTTGATGCCGTTATCCAAGAGCAAATGACAAGCCTTGCGGATATGACACGTGTGACATTGCGTAAAGACCGTGTCGGTTATGTCGGCCTTACTGCAAAAAAGGATTTTGTCACTTTAACCTTACGCAATGCGGCGGACATTGAAAAAGCAACTGCTCTCATTCACAATGCAGATAAGGAAGTGGAAATCACCTCAACACCCGAGGGGGAATTGACCCTTCGCTTTGATGCGGCATCTCTTCGTGTCCGTAACAAAGCGGCGCTTGCTCAATCCATTGAGATTGTTCGTCGCCGTGTGGATGAAATGGGAACGGCAGAGCCCTTTATTCAACAGCAAGGAGATGACCGAATTCTGGTCCAGCTTCCGGGTGTTCAGGATCCCACACGCATTAAGGAACTTTTAGGAAAAACGGCCAAACTTCAATTTCGGATGGTGGATCTTTCTATTGACGCCCAACCAGGCAAGCCTATTCCCGGCGTGGATATACTTCCTGAAGAACGTGAAGGGCAAACAACATATTTAGCCATCAAAAAACTCACCATTGTTGGCGGAGAAAATTTAGTTGATGCCCAGCCAGGATTTGACGAATATAACCGACCCGTTGTGAACTTAAAGTTTGACTCTCTTGGAGCTAAGAAGTTTGGGGATGCCACAAAGAACAATGTAGGAAAACCCTTTGCTATTGTTCTCGATGATAAGGTGTTGAGTGCTCCCCGTATCAATGTGCCCATTTTGGGAGGAAACGCACAAATTTCGGGTTCTTTTACCGTACAACAAGCGCAAGATCTGGCCCTTTTGATGCGTGCAGGGGCGCTTCCAGCGCCTCTCAAAGTTCTTGAAGAGCGGACGGTGGGCCCTGGGCTTGGAGCCGATTCCATTGCTTCTGGTGAATTTGCCACCATTATTGCGATTTTAATGGTTGCCACCTTTATGTTTATTGCCTACTCATTTTTTGGAGCCATTGCCAATATTGCAGTTATTTTTAACCTTATCCTTCTTTTTGCTGCCCTTTCTGTGACCCACGCTACGCTAACTTTGCCTGGAATTGCGGGCATAGCGCTCACAATCGGAATGGCGGTAGATGCAAACGTTCTGATTAATGAGCGCGTTAAAGAAGAACTGCGCAATGGACGGAAGATGTTAAGTGCCATTGACGCGGGCTATAATCGTGCCATGACGACTATTATCGATTCTAACCTTACAACCCTTATTGGTGTTGGGTTATTATATTATTTTGGAGCGGGCCCTACCCGCGGATTTGCTGTAACAACTTCTTTGGGTATTATTATTTCTATGTTTACAGCCATCTCATTAACGAAACAAATTTTGGCGTGGTGGATTCAGTGGAGACGTCCTACCCACCTGCCAATTTAAGGAGATAAACTCATGGGATTACACCTTATTCCATATGGTACAAACATAGATTTCGTCTCCAAAAAGAACATCGTTTTTGCGATTCTTATCGCCATTGCTCTCCTTTGTACGGGATCAATGGTTATGAGAGGATTTAATTATGGCATTGATTTTAAGGGAGGGCTTCTCCTTGAACTCCGCACTCAAGGGCCGGCAGATATAGGAAATCTTCGTTCTAAAATCAACGGCATTGTTCAAGGAGAAATAACGCTGCAAGAATTTGGCGCTCCTAATGATGTGCTTATTCGTGTTGAACAACAGCCCGGCGGAGATGAGGGGCAACTCAAAACTCTCAATAAAATCAAAGAAACACTTGGCACCAGCGTTGAATATAGGCGCGTTGAAACGGTAGGCCCCAAGGTAAGCGCGGATCTCATTCGCAACGGTGTTTATGCTATTCTTTGGGCGCTGGTGGCCATGTTAATTTATATCTGGTTCCGTTTTGAATGGCAGTTTGGGGTGTGCTCCCTCATTACTCTTGCCCATGATGCCATGATTGTTTTGGGCCTCTTTTCCATTTTTGGTCTGGAGTTCAATGAATCGGCTATTATTGCAGTTCTCATCACGATCACCTATTCTATTAACGACACAGTTGTGATTTATGACCGCATTCGGGAAAATCTGCGCAAGTTTAAAAAAATGCCCCTTGGAGACCTCATTAACCGCAGCATTAATGAAACCCTTTCTCGGACCATTTTAACCTCTACCACAACACTCCTATCTCTCCTTGGGCTTTATTTCTTCGGTGGCCCCGTTATTGCGGCCTTCAGTTTGCCCATTATCATAGGCATTCTTGCAGGGACCGTTTCCTCCATCACGGTCTCAGCTCCTCTCCTTCTCCATATGCGTTTGCGTGAAGGTGTGGTTTTGGATGTGGAAGCTAACAAGAGTTAAGCTTGAAAAAGTTGATTTCGTTAATCAAATTTTAATAAATATTCGTTAACCTGTAAAAATGAAAAGAAAGACGGATAAAAAATTTCTCAAAATAGTGACTTTTGTCATGATTTTTATGATTGGCGGAATTCTAAATGAAAAAGGTCACTGTAGTAAATGCAGTTGTAAACGGTACTTATTAGAAAGTCATCAAGCGATGTGGATCATATATGACTCAGAAAAAAAACAGTTTATTAAGTCCCCTAAGAATGAGTTTATCGGATATCTCACTCAAAATCTGTGCTCAAATGCTTTGAAACGAAAGGATATCTATCCTTCGTGTTATAAATAAATTCTTTAATCAACTCTCACTTTAATAAGGGGTGTCTATCTCATCTATTTCTTCTTGCTCATCCAAGATTTTGGCGCGGTTATTCCAGGTGAGAGAAAAGAAGAAGGAGCCGATAAGAGCGGTTAAGATAAAGAGCATAAAACCTCCCTCCCAACCAAATTTTTCAACGATATGCCCAATTCCAACCCCGGCAATTGCAGATCCCAGATAGGCAAAAGCGCCTGTGACACCAGTTGCGACTCCTACGGCACGTTTTGAGGCAAAGTCAGCTGTTGCGATACCATTAAGGACTTGGGGACCATTTAAGAAAAAGCCCGCAATCATCAGGAATAGAGTGTCAAAAAAAGCATAGCCCGGTGGAATTTTCCAGACAATAAGAAGTGAAAGAGCAAGACCAACAAGAAACACAGTCCCCACAGGGCCCCGTCGGCCCCGAAAGAATCTATCAGAAATCCATCCCGCCGCAATACCGCCTATGAGACTCGCAATCTCGAAGCCTACAAGCTGCAGACCTGCAATGATGAGGGTAACTCCTTTGAATTCCTTTAAAAAGGTAGGCGCCCAAAAGAAAATTCCCATGCGAGGGATATAAAGACACATATTAGCAATAGCCATAAACCATACAAGTTTATTAGCAAAAACAGTTGTGATGACTTCTTTAATCGTAATACGTTCATCGTAATAGTGTGAAACGTGGAGGACATCTCCCTTATATTCTTCGACTGGGGGCAGTCCAACTTGTTTAGGGGTATCGCGAAGGCGGTTAAAGAGAAAAAAGGCGAGTCCCATGGAAATAAAAGCAGGAACAATGAAAGCGGATCGCCATCCGTATTGTGCAATTAGAAAACCCCCAATGGCAAAAATGGCTACGGATCCAATTTGATGGGAGGATGCCCAAAGAGACCATTTTGAACCAAGCTCTGTGGGGCTAAACCAATGGGTAATAAGTCGTGCACAAGGCGGCCATCCCATGGATTGGAAACATCCATTTAATCCCCAAAAAACAGCAAAGAAAAAGAAGCCAGACCCTAATCCCATAAAAAAGCTAACAATCGCGGATAGAAAGAGACCCGTGGCCATAAAATAGCGGGCATCAGAACGATCACTGAGGTAACCATTCACAAATTTTCCAACTCCATAAACAATTGAAAAAATTGTAGCAATCCAGCCGAGTTCAACTTTTGAATACCCAAATTCATCCATAATGCCAGGAATGCACATGGAAAAGTTCTGACGAACCAGGTAAAAAGCGGCATAACCTACGATAGTTGCATATAAGGTTCGGGTACGCCAATAGGTGTAACTTCCCTTCTCAGCGGAAAGAATTTTTCCAAACGTTTCTTGTATGTTTTGGGTAATTTCTTTAGTAAGAGTTGCCATTAAACCATCCATAAACTTTTAAAGAGTGCTCAAGTGTAAGCAGGAATTAGAGAGAAGTTCAAACACAATTTATCCTTTAATATCAACAAATTACAAAAATAATCTAGATTCTTCGGGCAGTACGTCTATTTGAACTTCAAGATCAGCGCCACAAAGAAACCCTCCCAAAGCGGATATCTCGGGGAGGGTTTGCATTGAGATTTAAAAAACCTAGGCTACTTTAAGTTCGTGCTCCTTTTCAGCAACCTTTTGGTTATACATCTTGCTCAGTCCGCCGACGGCAAACATCCAGGCAAAAATCACAACAAGCAGGAGCCCACACGTATATGGAGCGATAGTAAGCTGAGTTGCTGTTGCAGAGATGACCAAAAGGAATTGTTGCACAATTGCCCCTCCTGATTTTCCTAAACGGCCGCCAATAACGTCAGCTGCTGCCTTACCTTTGACTTTTAATTCCTGATCAAGAGGGATATAAGACATTTCCTTGGTTGGATCAAAGAGGGAATACTTTGTTCCCTTACTTAAAATATTCTGGGTTGCTCCGATCATGACAGCCATAAAGAGGGGGGTTGTTCCCATTAAGAGGGTCATCCATGAGAGGCTATCACTAAAGATAACGAATGTGAAAAAGAGAACCCCTGTGATTGAGAGGATAAGAGGCGTTAAAATAGCACCCGTGAACCAACCAAAACGGCGGATAATTCCTTTACCCAGCAGAATTAAAGCTATCGTAGCAATTCCTGTAAAAGTTGAGAAGTTCCCCATGAAGGCAGCAAACGCGTTTTCATTTGCATATTGCATTTTTAATTCGCTTTTCCATGTGACTTCAACTAAATTAATGGACATACCATATCCCATAATAATAAGGACAATGAAGCCTAAGTATTTAGAGGTAAAAAGGTATTTTAAACTTTCAATCATGGAAAGTTTTGGCTTTTCCTTTTTCTCTTTTTTAGGCATGGCGGCTGCGTCATAATAAAAAGGATCCGTTAGAACGTTTCGATTCATCCACCAGTAAATCGCGACGGTTGTAAGTCCGGCAACAACAACTGCACTCATCATGTAATTCAAACTAATTCCCCAAGCATCAACTTCAGGGGGATACAATTTACGAATGTCTGATAAATAACGTACTGTTTGTCCTGAAAAGATGAGGCCAATATTTCCTAAGAGAGGGAAGAGGGGATAAAATCGCTTTGCTTCATTGGTGCGTGTAATTTCATTAGCAAACTGCCAAAACAAGAGGGAGACAATCACGCTTCCCCAAAGCTCAGCCATGATATAAAAAATGGAATAAGACCAAGATCCCCACAACGCAAAGAAATACCTTAAGGCAGGGATGGCCTGTTTCATTGCCGTAACTGTATCTGGATTAGGGTGTAGAAAGGCTTTGTTGGGATAAATAAAAAGAGCAAACGCACCAAAAAATAAAATGAAGGGGATGATACATGTGTAAAAGAGGTTCTCTCGTGAGAGGATATTAGATAACTTTGCATATAAAATCACAAAAAGAATTGATGCAGGGGTCACTCCCCAAAACTTGACGAAGCTGATTGCTTCTGCACCAGAAGCTCCGACGACAAGCGTGTCTTTTGTATCCCTTAGAATGGTATAAATAAATAAGATGAAGAACATCATAAGCCCCATCGGCAGGAATTTCTTCATTTCGGTATTCTGAATTGGCCAAATTGCAGCACGAAGCTTTGAAAATTGAGGCTCCTTCTGCGAAAGAGATTTTACTGACATGATTTTTATCCTTTTGTATTACCAAACATGACTGATGTTGCCATAGTTAAATTCACTATCACTTATTTAAGAGGTGCTCCTAAAACAAAAAATCAGTTATCACTTTTTTCAGGATTCGTCAATTGGAGATTTGTTTAAATTTCAGGAAATCTTTGAAGACCTTTCAGTTTGTTGAAGACGATTGAGTAATACGGAGTATTTCCTATCCATTTTCCTTGTTGCATAGATCCAAAGCCAAAACAAAAAGAAAAGAAAAACGATTAAATAAGGAGCAATGGTAAGGTCCGTTCCTTCAGACAAGATAAGTAATCCTTCTTGGATCAACCCGGCTAGAGCTAGCCCTCCTATGTTGCCGAGGATATCTGCTGCAGCTTTCCCTTCAGTTTTTACGTTTCTGGGGAGAGGAATATAGGTCATTTCCTTTGTAGGAAAATAAAAACAACTCATTGAAGAATGCATGAGGGCATTTTGACCGGCTCCAAAAATTGCAAGGAGCTCATGAGAATCTAATCCAAATAAACTGGAGGTTTGTGTCTCTTGAAAGAAAAAAAACAAAATTAAAAAAGGTAAGCCCACAAATAAACTGAGCAAAGGGGTTATATAGACAGTTTTATGCCAGCCAAGCCGGTTAATTAAATTACGGGAAAGAATAGCAAAGAAAAAGAGGCCAACACTATCCAAAAAAACATAGTTTGTTAAAAAATAGTTATAATCCGCAGTATGAGGGTCATAGGCCAGGAGCTCTGCTTTCCAAAGTAAGTTAACGATAGAATAAATATTTTCGGAGGCCAAAAGTGTCAAAAGAATAAAGATAAGATAAGGAGATCTTAAGAGGTAATGAAATCCATTAATAGCGGAGGGATGTACCTCTTTTTGCCTACTTTCAAGGGTTACTTCTTCTGCTGGAGGTGGAATCTTATATTGAAGGCGAAAGAGAAAATAAATGATGAGACTTAAGAATAACGTTGCCACAGAAATGGTCTGAAAGAGGAGATTAAATTCTTGTTGAGTAGATGATGCGTGATACGTATCCACATGATGAATAATCTCTTTTAAAATTGGGATGGCAACAATTCCAGCAGACCCAGCTGAAATAATAAAAAGTGGATAGATGCGTCTAGCTTCCTTTGTTATTGTAAAATGATTAGCTGTTTGCCAAAAAAACTGAGAAAAAGAAACACCCGCCCATATCTCTGTCAATACAAAAAGGATGCTCATCGTCCAATTTCCGTAAACAGGAAATACCCATTTAATCAAAGGATAAGTTTCCATTAGGCTTGCGATAGTATCTGGATTTACGATTAAGGTATTATTGTTGGAGAGGATATAAAAACCAAAAAGTAAATAAATAGATATAAATCCTATATAGTTAATCAAGACAACAGTTGGTTTTGAAAAATGGAGGGAAAGCCAATTGTAGCCAAGTATATACAAAATTCCCAAGGGCAGTTCTCCAAAGATACGTAAATACCCTATAACTTCAGTACCTGAATTAGGAGCCGTAACAAGAAGACTCGTATGAAAAGGTAAAAGAAAGGCGTTAGTGCCAACAATAAGGAAGAAAATAATACACAAAAGAGCAACAGTCTTTGTTTCTTGAGGGTAAACAGGCCAAAAAAAGGTACGAAATGGAGAGAGCTCCTGTTCAGATGAAGGGGATGATGTTGGCATGTGCCTCTTTAATGTTCTTTTTATTAGAGATGCTTAACAAAAATCATTCACTTTGCCAAGAAAATAGAGAAAAACGAGCGCAAATTCCTTAACACTTCCTTCAATTTTTTATAAGATAGTTAATAATATGTCTAACAACAGGTTTTGAGGAGAGGTTTGTGAAGAAAGAGCTTTTGACAGTCGAGAAGATGAAAAGCACTGAAGAAAAAGCGATTGTTGCTGGTGTGTCCGAAAAGGAGCTTATCGAGCGCGCGGGCGGGGCTGTTGTTGATGTTATTTTAGAAAACTTCTCTCCAGGGCCAACGCTTGTTTTTTGTGGTACTGGAAAAAATGGAGAGGATGGGCAGGTGGTAGCACGCTTGCTACAAGAAAACGGCTGGCCAGTTCAAATCATAAAAACAAAACACCTTCCAAAGTTTTCACAGATAGAGGCTGCTCTAAAACAAGCGAGACTTGTGATTGATGGTATCTTTGGCGCCGGGCTTTCTCGGCCTCTTCAGGGGGATATTTTAAAACTCGTTAACCTTATAAACCTTTCTGGAAAAGCAGTCGTTGCCATTGATATTCCTACTGGGATCGAGACCAATTCCGGGCAGTGCTTGGGAGAGGCAATTCGAGCAACGCTAACCGTTACATTCTTTAGGGCAAGACCCGGCCACTATCTTTTGCCTGGTGCCATGTTTCGTGGAAAGCTTTTTGTAAAGGATATTGGGATTTCAGAAAGCCTACTGCCTAAAACCAGATATTTTATCAATGTTCCGTCGCTTTGGATTGATCACCTCAAAGAACCTCAACCCTCTGATCATAAATATTCGCGTGGGGCCTGTTTGGTTATCGGAACGGGAAGTATGCCCGGTGCTATAAGATTGGCTTCCCTCGCAGCGCGACGGGCCGGAGCGGGTCTCGTGCGCTTAATGTGCAAGCAAGAGGATTATCCTATTTTTGCTACCATAGCTTGGGGGGATATTGTAACACCTTTAGGATCAGCTCAGGAGTTCCTGAACTGGATACTAGATGCACATTTCCGTGCGCTTTTATGGGGAACGGGAGCTTTGCCGCATGAGTCAACGCGAGAGCAAGCAGTTCTCTTGCTTAAATCGAAAAAACCCTGTGTTTTGGATGGAGGGGCTTTGTCCAGTTTTGAAGGTCGAACTTCTGAACTAACGCGTCATCTGCATGAGAATGTCATTTTAACACCCCACGAAGGAGAATTTCATCGCCTCTTTCCACACCTTGCGTTTTTGAAAAACAAAGCAGAAAAAGCCCACAAAGCTGCTGTAGAGACTGGAGCCATCATTGTTTTAAAAGGATATGATAGCATTATTGCCTCACCGGAAGGAAAAGTCATTATCAATGCCAATGCGCCGGCTACCCTGGCAACAGCGGGGACGGGCGATGTTTTGGCGGGCCTTATGGTGGGATTTTTGGCTCAGGATATGGATCCCTTCCTTGCTGCAGCCGCTGCTGTTTGGATTCATGGAGAAGCTGGAAGTCGAATTGGCTTAGGTCTCATTGCTGAGGACTTGCTCAACCAAATTCCCCCTATCTTGCATTTTCTGAGTGCGCTTCGTAGTAAAAAACAAGGGTTTATGGGGCAATTATACAGCGATATGGCCAAAAGAAGAATCGAATGAATCTTGACAATTATGAGGGACTTTGCCTAGCATAAGCCGCTAGTTTTTATCATAGATAATATGAAAAAACATTGTTCATAAACCTAAGGGAGGAAAGTTTATGGTCAAGGCAAAGATAAAACCTCGTTGGGAAACGTGGGAAAGCCTTTGTGTCGAAAAATCAATCGAAGAAAAAATACAACTCAAAATTATAGCTTTAGCATTAGGAAAAACGCTAAATGCCGTCAGTAAAAAAATTTCACACTTGGGCCTAAGAGAGCTCTCTTCAAGGCCTGGGCGTGTCAAAGGAAGAGGTCTCTCTCTTAAGGTGAGATCGACTGCCTTTTCAGAAATCAACCGTATGAAGAAAATTCTTTCTTTGTATGCTCCAGAGGGAGCCTTAAAAGAAAGGAATCTCGCCTTAGAAAAGGGAGCTTGGGTTCAAGCGCCACCAGAGTATCACTTGATCCAAGAAAAAAATTTTAGAAAGTCACTGACACAAAGAGATGTAGGGGGATTGCAATACATGACAGCCGAACACATTAAAAAGTGGGCAACATCAGAAGGCTTTCGTCCTTTAAGAGGAAATTTGATCCAGCAAGGCGTTTTTTATTGGAAAGATGGCCGCTATTTTTCTAAAGCTCAGCTTCTCATTTATCTTAATGGACTTCGTTTAGAAAAAAGACTGAGGCCCTTTGCTCTTTATGAAGATGAGGTTGAGTTATGTGTTAAGTACCCTTAAGGCAAGAAGTTGTCCAAACCCTAAAATTATCCACCGCCAAAGGGGGTGAAAAGGGCGGGTAAAACTATCAAGGCCCATAAAAACAGGAATGTAAAGTAGCAGGACGGAAAGGATAATCCAAGATTTGCTGATTGTGAACAAAAGAAGGGATAAAAAGATAAAAAGTGACGAAAGAATAAAAGCAGTTGACAGATGAAGGTGCCCTTTTGCGAACAAAGAGGGGCGGTGATCCGTTTTCCTTTCATAGGGGAGTATTAGCAGATCTCCAGCGATCAAAAGCCCAGAAGTTAAAAGACCCCAAGCTATAAAGAGAGGCCAAGAAAAGGCAACAAGGTTGACCCCCCAAAAAAGGGGACGTAGTGTTTGAATCAGGGCCCAAGGTCGTTTGACTTCTCGAGGGAACACATGGATTTCAGAAGGGGGTTTGAGAGCGGCTACACACCTCAAAACAGCAGGTTTGGGATGAACAACTAAAGCTTTAGAACAAACTTTCCAGATATGTGCATCATTAAGAGAATCGCCTGCATAATCGAAGCCTTGTGGTCCAAATTTAGCAAGGAGAGCATTGCATTTTCGCTGACCTGTCATGTTGGTTTTTTCATCACTTCCAATAACTTCTTGAAAAAGACCAAGGTGATCAGCAATGACGAGAGCGATTTTTTGAGGGCTACCCGTCGCAAGGATAAGCGGGCGTCCTTTTTGAGCTTCTTCTCTCAAAAAGTTTAAAAGGGTGTTGTTATAGGAAAGTATGGAAGGGTTAAGGGTAATTTGTTCCGTAAGGTGAACTTTGGCAAAAGCCCTGCCTTTCCACAGCCAAAAGGGGAGAAAAAGCAAAATCCACGGTCTTTGTCGAAGGGCTTGAGCCATCATTTCATGAAAGGTATCTGTCCGTAACACTGTACCATCTAAATCGAGGACAAGAGGAAGAGAAGGGGGAGGGGTTAACAACACCCGTACCTTTCGTGCTTAAGGTTTTTTTTGTTCCAGAGAATGCCGCTCATAAAGAGAGCAAGACACGCATAGAGAAGGTATTCGTATCCTAAGTAAGCAGAACTTGCCATGCCGATAGCCGCCGTAGTTGCGAGAGCAAGTGGATACCATTGCCCATGATGAATGTGGATTTTATAGGCCATAAATCCAATAGTAATAAGGGAAAAGAGCATCATTATGGGAAAAAAGAATTCGTGAATTTCCGTAAGCTCAATGCCGATAAGGCTTAAAATGCCGGCATAAATCGGAAGGCAAAACGGACAGGCTGCACAAGAGAGAAGGGATGTAATAACTGTTCCTGTGCCGCTAAGAAGGTCACCCCAATTTTTCATGATACCGACTCCATTAATTTACCATAACGTACTTTCTAAATTTAGGGAATCTCGTGGTTTATTTCAAGGGGATCTCTTCAAGTTTTAAGGCGCCCTTTAAAAGTTATTGAAGCTCAAGGAGAGGAGAGTTACATTAATATCCATCGTGACTTATGTTATGGGTTTTGGGAAGACCCCCCACCAGGAAGATTTATATAAGGTATGTTAGAGCTTTCATCAATTCTCCCTGAATATACAGTTTCAGAGCTCTCTCAAACGCTTAAAAAAGTGGTTGAAACAGGATTCCCATTTGTGCGCGTGCGGGGTGAGATTTCAGGATTGAAGCGCCATACGTCGGGTCATGTCTATTTTTCTTTAAAGGACGATGACTCGGTATTGGATGCCGTATGTTGGCGGGGAAGCTTTCAAAGCCTTTCTCTCACTCCTCAAGATGGAATGGAAGTCATTGCCGTGGGACGGATTACAACTTATCCTGGGCGTTCAAAATATCAAATTGTTGTTCAAGCCATGGAGCTTGCAGGTGAGGGGGCTCTTCACAAACTTTTGGAAGAGCGAAAGAAAAAACTTGCTGCAGAAGGCCTTTTTGACGAGGATCGGAAAAAACAACTTCCCTTTCTGCCAGAAAGTATCGGAATTATTACCTCTGCGACAGGCGCTGTTATTCAAGACATTCTCCATCGTCTCGCAGATCGCTTTCCAGTTGCAGTGATCTTATGGCCCGTTGCGGTTCAAGGAGAAGGTGCTGCCTCTCAAATTGTAGCTGCTATAACGGGCTTTAATACCCTTGAAGTAAAGCCTGATGTTCTTATTCTTGCGCGAGGTGGTGGGAGTTTAGAGGATTTATGGGCCTTTAATGAGGAAAACGTTGTAAGAGCTGTGGCGACAAGTCAGATCCCAGTTATCTCAGCTGTGGGCCACGAAACAGATGTGACCCTTGTGGATTTTGCCGCAGATAAACGGGCCCCCACCCCAACAGCGGCAGCAGAGTTTGTCGTGCCTGTGAAATCCCAGTTGGCTCAAACACTTTTACACTATGACGTTCAATTAACCACGCGCTTTAATCACCTTCTTTCCCTTTATGAGAGTCGACTCGAGGCCTTGCGTCGTGGCCTTCCTCCTTTAGGAGCATGGCTTGAGGAACAGACTCAAAAATTGGATGATTTTTTTGAACGCTTGTTTAAGGGAGAAATAAGGCTCATCCAAGAACAAACCCTTGCCCTTGAGAATTTAAAAAATCGTGTGAGCCCAGCGCTTGGTCATCTTTTACACAAAGCTGAACAACGTTTTGACATCTTAGCTCAGCTTTTAGAAAGCTATAGCTATTCACGTGTTTTGGAGAGAGGCTTTGCTTTTGTGACGACACAGAATCAAGATCTTATTTCTTCAAAAACCATGACAAAACCACACCAAAAAGTACAACTCCACTTTCATGATGGTACGGCCAATGCGGAAATCTATTAGATATTAACCACTTATTTTGAAATTGTTAGATTTCCCGGTATATGCTGAAATAATGATGTAAATCATCTCAAATTTTTGCTAGTATGTTTAGGTTAAATAAAGAAGAGAGGAAAGCTTTATGAAAACGACGACTCTTACGCGTGCGGATATCTCGGATACTCTCGTCAGAGAAGTCGATATGCCTCGTCAGCGGGCCAGTGAATTTTTAGAAGCGGTTCTTAATAATGTGATAGAGTCCCTTGTGGCGAAGGGAACCGTTAAGGTTTCATCCTTTGGATCCTTTAATGTGCGTCAAAAAGCGCGGCGAGTCGGGCGTAATCCGAAGACCGGTAAGGAAGCTATAATTTCTCCCCGTCGCGTGATTACTTTCAAGCCTTCTCAATATATGAAGGAAAAGGTTCAAAGAAGAAAAGAATAAATATTTTAAGGCTGATTTGCGGTCTTGGAGGTAAAATGGAACGCCAAGGCACCGGTTTTAAGTAGTTTAAGTTGAGTTCAAGAGCCGATTACCCTAAAAAGAGAAAAATCATTGGACAGTGCCCCTAATCTTCTACTAGGTTGTCCATAAATTGAATCAATAGGTAATTGGTGAACGCATGGTGTTTCCCCTTTTATTTTTAAAAGGCGCCCTAATTGGCTTCTTGATTGCAGCCCCGGTAGGACCTATTGGGATTTTATGTATTCGGCAAACGCTTTCAGGACGGTATTTGCTAGGCCTAGTAACCGGCCTAGGAGCTGGCGTTGCTGACACTTTTTATGGCGCGGTTGCGGGGTTTAGCCTCGCAACCATTGCAGACTTTATCACTGAATATAATGTTTATCTACGTTTGTTTGGGGGGATTTTCCTTGCATGGCTTGGCTTTCATATCTACAAAGTGCCCCCGCCTCATAAGAACCTTGAAAATGCCTCACGTGAAACCCTCATACATGGCTTTATTTCCGCCTTTTTTTTAACTGTTTCTAATCCAATCACGCTGCTTGTTTTTGCAGCTGCCTTTGCTGCAGTAGATGTCTCTACCGTTAATGACTCATTTGTACAAGCCATAACGCTTGTCACTGGGGTTTTTATAGGCGCAACGGCATGGTGGTTTTCATTAAGTACGACCGTTCAATTAATGCACCATAAACTCTCAGATATCCAACTTTTATGGATTAATCGTTCCAGTGGTGTTTTGCTTGTTGGCTTTTCAATTTTTATGCTTTTAAGCCTTATTTAGGTTGTCAATTGGTTGATTTCTGGATAACCATGACAGAATAAATTAGGAAGAGGGATATTTTGCCAAAATTACTTTCTGAGAAAGAAGCCTTGAAAGCTTACCGTGACATGCTTTTGATCAGGCGTTTTGAAGAGCGCTCTTCTCAACTTTACGGCATGGGCCTTATTGCAGGGTTTTGTCACCTTTATAATGGTCAAGAAGCTATAGTTGTAGGAATTCAAGCTGTTTTAAACCCCGTAGATACGGTGATTACAGCTTACCGCGACCACGGGCATATGCTTGCATGCGGAATGGATCCAAAGGGCGTTATGGCAGAACTGACCGGGCGGATTGATGGATATTCCAAAGGAAAAGGTGGATCCATGCACATGTTTAGTCGCGAGAAGAATTTTTTTGGCGGTCATGGTATTGTAGGTGCCCAAGTTCCTATCGGCACCGGCCTTGCTTTTGCCCATAAGTATAAGGAAGATAGGGGGGTTAGTGTCACCTTTATGGGGGAAGGAGCAACAAATCAAGGGCAGGTCTATGAATCATATAATATGGACTCTCTTTGGAAGCTTCCCATTGTGTATATTATTGAAAACAATCATTATGGTATGGGAACTTCCCAAGAAAGATCCTCTGCAGGGCCTAACTATTATGGGCGTGGGCAAGGGTGGAACATTCCAGGAGAACAAGCTGATGGTATGGTTTTGCAAGATGTTATGGAAGCCGCAAAAAAAGCATTAGACCATGCAAGATCTGGAAAGGGGCCTTATATTCTGGAATTTGATACCTATCGTTATCGAGGCCATTCTATGTCTGACCCTGCGAAATACCGCTCAAAAGAAGAGGTGGAAGAGGTTAGACGTCATCGTGATCCCATTGATCAGTTTAAGGCTTATATATTAAAGACTCTGAAAGTTAAGGAAGATCAAATCAAAACTATTGAAGAAGGGGTTAAAGCGATTATCCTTGAGGCCGTTGAGTTTGCTAAAAACTCCCCTGAGCCAGATCCTTCAGAGCTTTATACAGATGTACTCAAAGAGGTGACCTCTCATGTTTAAGTCTCTGACTGTTAGAGAAGCCCTTCGTGATGCCATGGCTGAAGAAATGGTACGTGATGAAACCGTCTTTTTGTTGGGTGAAGAAGTCGGAGAATACAACGGCGCTTATAAGGTAAGCCAAGGGTTGTTGGATACTTTTGGAGCAAGGCGAGTCGTGGACACACCAATTACAGAACATGGATTTGCTGGGCTTGGCGTGGGGGCTGCCTTTGGGGGCTTACGTCCCATCGTGGAATTCATGACCTTTAACTTTTCCATGCAAGCCATGGATCAAATCATTAATTCAGCGGCGAAAACTTTATATATGTCCGGTGGTCAAATGGGATGTCCGATTGTCTTCCGGGGACCCAATGGTGCTGCATCTCGAGTGGGAGCTCAGCATTCTCAATGTTATGCCAGCTGGTATGCTCACTGTCCTGGTCTTAAAGTCATCAGCCCTTATAGTGCGGGAGATGCGAAAGCTTTACTGAAAGCTGCGATTCGGGACATGAATCCCGTTATCTTTTTAGAAAATGAACTCCTTTATGGCCAAACCTTTAATGATGTCTCTCAAGATCCAGACTATGTCCTTCCCATTGGAAAAGCTTTGGTCAGGCGAGAAGGGAAGGATGTCACTTTAACGGCTTTCTCACTTATGGTTGGCAAGGCTTTAGAAGCTGCAGATCGTCTGGCAGAGGAGGGAATTGAGGCAGAAGTCATTGACCTGCGGACCCTTCGTCCTTTTGACGTTGAAACGATTGTAGTTTCTGTTATGAAGACCAATCGCGTTGTATCAATTGAAGAAAGCTGGCCTTTTGCCGGCATTGGCTCTGAAATAGCGGCTCTTTTGATGGAGCATGCTTTTGATTACTTAGATGCGCCAGTAATGCGGGTAACGGGGGCAGATGTTCCTATGCCCTATGCGGCTAATTTAGAGCACTTAGCACTTCCCCAAGTTGAATCTATAGTAGAAGCTGCTAAAGCTGTGTGTTATCATTCTTAATAAAAAAAGGATTTGGGATGCCCATCGAGATTTTAATGCCGGCTCTTTCTCCTACAATGACTGAGGGAAACCTTGTCAAATGGCATAAGCATGAAGGTGACCAAGTGAAGGCAGGGGAAGTTCTTGCTGAAATTGAAACGGATAAAGCTACCATGGAAGTGGAGGCGGTAGACGAAGGAAAAATTGGAAAAATCTTTGTCCCGGAAGGAACGGAACATGTAAAAGTGAATGAAGTTATTGCTCTTCTTCTCGAAGAAGGAGAAGCTGCTTCAGCTCTTGATAAGTTTAAAATAACGAGAGCACCTGCTCCTAACACTGCGCCGACGACTCCTGAAAAGAAGCCTGAACTTAAGGTTGTTTCTCCTCAAACGCCTCCACCCCCAACAACTGGTGGTGATCGTGTTTTTGCAACACCTCTTGCAAAGCGCATTGCTGAGGAAAGGGGCTTAAATTTGGCCTCCATTCCTGGCTCTGGCCCGCGGGGGCGGATTATTCGTGTTGACGTTGAGTCTGCAGGGCCAGCACCTCTTATAACTTCCAGCGACGTTCTTACAGGGTTTGAGCCAGAGTATAAAATCGTCATTCCTTCAAATGTGCGGAAAGTCATTGCAAAGCGTCTTGTGGAAGCCAAATCAACCATTCCTCATTTTTATCTTTCTGTGGATTGTCATATTGATGTTCTTTTGAGAGCACGAGAACAAATTAATATTCGAGCAGATGGAGCCTATAAGCTTTCTATCAATGACTTTATTATCAAAGCCTGTGGATTGGCCTTACAACAAGTGCCAGAGGCTAATTCTTCTTGGATTAATGATAAAGTCTATCAATATGCCTCAGCAGATGTTGCTGTAGCCGTAGCTATCGAAGGAGGCTTGATTACGCCTGTGGTTCGCCATGCAGAGACAAAAAGACTTCTTGAAATTTCAAATGAAATGAAGGACTTAGCAATGCGTGCCCGCGAAGGGAAATTGAAACCTGAGGAATTCCAAGGCGGAACCTTTACTCTTTCCAATATGGGCATGTATGGTATTAAAGACCTTTCAGCCATAATCAATCCTCCTCAGAGCTGTATTTTAGCTGTAGGGGCAGGAGAAAAACGTCCCGTTGTTCAGAAGGACGGGGCTCTCGCAGCAGCAACGGTTATGACGTGTACGCTTTCCGTAGATCACCGGGTTGTAGACGGGGCCCTTGGCGCTCACTTCCTTAATGTTTTTAAGGAGTTGATTGAAAATCCTGTTATGATGGTCTTGTAAGGGATATCACAACTCCAAATAAACAAGTTCTAACCCATAAAAAAAGTTGCAATTCTGAATTAATGATACTAAATCTAGAATATCATTTAAAAATGTTATGAAGAGTAAAGTCAATTGTTTGGTTTTAAAATTAAAGAAGCATCAGCCGTGCTCACAGGGGGGTTTGCCATTTTTGCCATGTTTTTTGGGGCAGGCAACCTTATCTTCCCGCTTCTTTCAGGAAAGCTTAACACCAGTGCCTTTCTCCCCGCTTTTTCAGGGCTTGCACTGACTGGTATCTTTGTCCCCCTTTTGGGATTGATTGCAACCCTTCTTTATAATGGAAATTACAAGGATTTCTTTGATCGTTTTGGCAAAGTCCCTGCCTTTGTGTTGATCTTTTTTCTTCTTCTTTTGATGGGACCCTTTGGAGCCTTACCCCGCTGTTTGACTGTTGCTTTTGGAAGCTTTTCCGTCTTGATCCCTAATGCTTCCTTGATGCTTTTCAGCATGGTCATGACAGGTATTATCTTTCTTTTATGTCTGAATAAAAACCAAGTGGTACCTCTCATAGGAAGCATCCTTGGTCCAGCAAAAATCATCTCGGTTGGATTGATTCTTCTTTTTGGGCTTCTTTTTGCGACAACGCCAGAGATAAGTACAGTCTCGTCGCTTGTTGCCTTTGAAGATGGTTTTTCGAAGGGCTATCAAATGATGGACCTCCTGGCCTCTTTCTTCTTTGCAACGGTTATCGTACGCCATTTTCAGGTGAATTTTTCTAAGGAAGGGAAAACCTCTGCTTTCTGGCTTTCGCTTTATGCCATTCTCATTGGATCCGGGCTTTTATTCCTCATATATTTCGCCTTAATTTATTTGGGGGCTACCTTTGCAAATGCCCTGGGCCAAAACGCTCCTGAACAATTTTTAAGTATCATTGCCTACCTCACCTTAGGAAATTTTGGTGGTCGAGTTGTGTCGGTTGCTATTATTCTTTCCTGTTTGACTACCATTGTTGCCCTTACAACTGTTTTCACAGATTACATTTATGAGCATATTGTAAAAGGACGCCTACAACGTCTCTATTGTCTTGGGTTGACCTGTGTTGTAACTTTTTCCATGTCTAACCTTGGGTTCAGTGGGATTGTAAGCTTCCTTGATCCTATCCTTACTTACCTTTATCCTTTGCTAATTGCCTTGACTCTTATCAACATTGGCACTTGGATATGGCGGAATTCTCGTACACTAAAAACTTCAAAGTCAAAAAATGAGGTTTATTTAGGATAGGTTTTCGCTTATTCTGTCCAACTTGCGTTAGACAGGAGTTATGATTGTGCAATCCCATTCCCCGCCCATCTCTTTAAGAACGTGGATAGTTATTCTCGCCGTTGGGGTGCTGATCTTTATTCTCAATATTGACTACACGGCTGTAAACCTAACTCTTGTACCAATCTCTGAAGAAATCCATGTAGACCTCAACAATTTGCAATGGCTTTTAAGCGCTTATGTTTTGGTCTGGGCTGCCTTTGTCGTCCCCGCAGGACGTCTTGCAGACCTTTATGGAAAACGAAATGCGCTTATCGGAGGGCTTCTTATATTTATGGTAGGATCTTGTCTTGCTGGAATAGGTCAGTCCATAGAAATTCTTATTTTGGGTCGTGTTCTTCAAGGGATTGGAGCTGCCGTATTCTCAGCTCCAGCTTGGGCTTTTATTTTCACAAGCGCCTCGCCTGAACGACAAGGTTTTGTGATGGGTGTTCTTTTATCCTTTGGGGGCTTTGGTCTTGCCACAGGTCCAACGCTCGCAGGATTTATCATCGAAGCGGTAAGTTGGCGCTGGATTTTTTACATCAATATCCCTTTAGGGGTTTTAGTTATTGCCACTCTCTTAGTTTTTTCCGATAAAGATGTTTTCGCCCAAGTAAAACAAAAGATTGATGTGTTAGGGATTCTCCTTTTAAGCAGTGGTCTTTGTATTTGTGTATATGCCCTAAACCAAATGGAAGTTTGGGGTGCTACAAGTCCCAAGCTTCTTGGAACAGCTGCTTTTGGCGTTTGTCTTTTAGGGGCCTATTACTTTTGGGATCGCCTTCAAGAATTCCGTATGGTTCCCCCGCAGCTTTTCCGTAATAAAGCCTATATGGCAGCTACCTTTGGTGAATTTTTCATGGCCATTAATTTCTCTATGGTCCTTGTATTGATGGGGCTTTATCTTCAGAATACGCTTCACTACTCCACTTATGAAGCAGGGCTAATCTTTATTTCTATGACTATTAGCATGGGGTTTTTGTCACCAATTGGTGGAAAGCTAATTGACGCCTTTGGCGTTCGAAGGCCAATGATTTTTGGAGCTCTTTTGACCGCTTGCGGTCTTGGTATGATGACTTTTCTTAACACAGACCCAACCTTAGGCTATGTCATAAGCTCCCTCTTCCTTGTAGGCACAGGTTTGGGAACTTATTTTACAGCAACAAGCACCGCTATGATGCGCTCTGTTCCTCAGGAAGACTTAAATGTGGCCTCCGGCGTTTTCATGATGGTCATGATGGTGGGAAATACTCTCAGCATCATTCTTTCAACAAGCTTTGTGGTGATTTTTGGGCGCAATTTTCTCTTAAAAGTCACACAAGAAAACGGGTTTCATCTCTCCTCCTGGCAGCAAAAGCAACTCACGGATGTTATCGCAAAGGTTGAGCATTCAGCTGCTCAACTCACTACCTTTTCCTCCGAACAAGTTCCTTTCCTTTTGCAATGGATTGATCAAGCGTTTGTTTATGGATTCTCTTTGAATATGATGTTTGGAGTCCTGTGCGCCCTTATCGCAGTAGGCCTTACCATTTGGGGGGTTAGAAACAAAGACAAAACCCAACCAAAGATTGCCGTTCCCAACTGTCATTGATTTTTTTATGCTTTCCTTTGTTTTCAACTTATTATATCATTCTAATTGAATGAGAACTAAAACATTTTAACAACAAAAAAGAGGGTTTATTCAATGACATACAAAACATTCACAGCCGTTGCTTTTGCACTCACTACGTTTACACTTAATGCAAATGCCGCCTGTCCTTGCGCAAAATGGTTTCCGCCCACTGATTGCAGCAGCGAATATTCTAAAGTCAGTCCATCTTATTATGCTTGTCTAGCAGTTAATCAAGGAGTTAGTATTGTTTGCCAAGGGGTAATGATGTGCACAAGTCCTGGGGCCCTCTCAACAACAGCAGAACCAAACTGTATAGGTAAAAACGCTAATGAGGCTAATTGTGAACGCGACTTGGAAAAAGACGTAAATGAAGCTGTAGGCAGAGCATATGGTGTGCCTATAGACGCGGCACAACTTAAAGGGTTAGCAGATAATGAGGCAAAACTCTGTATTGACCAGCCAGATAAATGTGGTAAACAGTAAGACACGTTTTCTTTGGGACTCTAGATCAGGTAAGCGTCTCCTTTATTTTAATTGAACTTATCCACAGGGTGTGTTAACTCTTTTGCGAGTTTATGAAGAGTGGGGTGGGAATGCTGCAAAAAACATATGACTGGATTTTAGCCTTTGCCAACCACCCATATGCCATTTATATGCTTGCTGCCGTTTCTTTTGCAGAAAGCTCCTTCTTTCCAATCCCTCCCGACCCTCTCTATATTGCGATGCTTCTCGCACGCCGGGAGCGTAGTTGGGAGTTGGCACTCATTTGTACCCTCTCGTCAGTTATTGGGGGATGGCTTGGGTACGCTATTGGATATGGTCTTTATGAAACTCTCGGGGAATTCATCATAGAAACCTATGGCCTTCAGGCAGCTTTTGATCGTTTCCAAGAAAGCTTTAATGAATGGGGCTTCTGGATTGTGGCCTTAAAAGGCCTTACCCCCATCCCTTATAAAGTTGTCACCATTGCTTGTGGTGTGACGGGGCTTAACTTTACCTCTTTTACCATAGCCTCACTTATGGCGCGTGGCTTCCGCTTTTTCTTGCTGGCTGCTCTATTTTGGTACTTTGGGCCTCCCATAAAAGACTATATTGACAAAAACCTGACTTTTGTCACTCTAACTTCACTAGCCCTACTTGTCGGCGGCTTTGGAATAATTTATGCTTTAAGTTAAATCATATAGGGAGAAGCTTATGTGCATAAAATATATCCGTTGGATCTCACCACGAATGTTGCTGGGGTTTTTGGGAGTTGTTTGCGTTTCAGTTCTCATTGCTTCTTATGTCCTTGAACACTTTTTCCAAATTTATCCCTGTCAAATGTGCCTTTATGAGCAAGACGTTTTTATAGCTGCAGGTGCTTTTTCTTTTCTCTCTTTTCTCTTTGTTCCAGCACATTTTCAACACTACGCCGTTTTAGTTGTCAGCGGTATTTTCTTATTTGGCGTAGCGCTTGCTGGCTATCATGTGGCCATCCAGTATCATCTTGTAGAATTGCCAGCCTTTTGCGCCTCAAATGATCTTAGTGCTTTTGACTCTATAGAAGCCCTAAGAGAACAAATTTTAAAAACGCCTTTTGTGCGCTGTGATCAAGTCACGTGGAGCCTTTTTGGCCTTTCCTTGGCGGCGTATAATGCCTTAATGTCCCTTTCCCTTTCTATTTGCTGTTGGATTTGGTACCGCTGCCGTTGAAGAATTCCGTTTTTCAAACTAGGATCTTTTCAACTTAAGTTGTTCATGAGCCACTTTGTGGCATCTTTTTCAGGCAGAGCGGGGCTAATTAAATAGCCCTGGGCTATGTCACATCCCCATTGAGCTAAAAGGTCAAATTGGTTCCGCGTTTCAATGCCTTCAGCTGTGACCTCAAGATTCAACTGGTGGGCCAGAGAAATTCCATTTTTGACAATGACTTCAGCAGCTTTGTTATGAGAAACAGATTGTACAAACATCTTATCAAGCTTTATTCCGTTGATGGGAAGCTCAAAAAGATATTGTTGTGAAGCTTGTCCCGTTCCAAAATCATCAATAAGGACTCTCATGCCAAGTTCCCGCAGTCTTTTTATGGGTTCTATGATCGAAGCTACACTCGAAGCAACTGCAGTTTCAGTTACCTCGATTTCGAGAAAGTGGGGAGAAAATTTATATTTGACAAGTTGGTCTTCTAAAAGTTTGAAAAGAGCGGGGTTTGAAAAATTTCTGATGGAAAAGTTAATGCTGACAGGAACCAACAGGCCGTTCTTATGCCAAACACCCATTTGGCTAAAACATGTCTCGACAACCCATTTTGTAAAAGGATTGATAAGAAGGGTGCCTTCAATAAGGGGAATAAATTCTTCTGGGGAAACAGAACCTAAGATGGGGTCATTCCAACGAACAAGGGCCTCGAAGCCCATGACTTTTTCAGTTTTAAGAAAAACCTTTGGTTGATACTCGAGAATGAAAGAATTGTTTGTTATGGCTTCTTTTGCTTGATGTAGGATCATTAAGTTTCGTTCAGTAGCCAGGGAAATGTTCTCGTTAAAATAACTCACATGTTCTGCTTCCTTTGCCGCCAAACTAATAGCGATCAGGGCCTTTCGGATGAGATGGTCTAAGCTTTTATCATTTTTAGGAAAGTTGGAAACGCCAAAATGCGGCTCGATAAAAAGAGGAATAGAATTGACTTGATAAGAGATATCAGCAAGAGCCGCACATTTTTTTAAGTTGTCAAGGCAGTGACTTTCTTGAGAGACAAGAATAGCAAATCGATTGTTTTGGATATAACCAAGGACGGCGTGTGTCCCAATAATTTCTTTTAAGTGCGCGGCTATTTGTTTGATAAGGGCATTACCCCCTTCTAATCCAATAGTTATGTTGATTTCTTTCATATGAAAAATTTCAACGACAATAACTGTAAGTTCTTGGGACGAGGACGTTAATTCCGAAAAAATCTTCGTGAGTCCATAGAGATTTGGGAGTCCCGTTAGAGGATCTGTAGTGTGTTTGTTCTCTAATTCCTTAATATAAGATTTAAAGAGAGAAGTCCCAGAGCCCGCAAGCCACCCCACGATGCAGAACATGATAAGACGGAAAATCCATGAAGAACTGGGATCATATAGATCACGCATAATACTTGTAGTTGATAAAGGCCCCATCAAAATACCTGCTATGAGTCCTGTAAGGATGCCTCCCCAGATGGAGAAAGTAACGCCAGCAAGGATAATAGGAATAAAAAAAAGATGAAGGTAAATGGCATAATTTATACCGCCGGTCCATTCAATGAATATAAGTCCTATAATAAGAAAAGCTATAATGACGAACACCGTTATAATTTTCGTCGGAGTGGATGGAAAAATAAGTTTCTTAAAGGTCTTTGAAAAAGCCATTTGATGAGCCCAAATTATTTTTTATTTCATTTTACACTTATTTGCCTCCACTCAAAAACACTTTTTTTCTTTGTATATAAGACTGATTAGCCTTAAGCTAAAGACGTAAGTAAAAAAGGAGAATTGAGCGATGAGCGTACTCGTTGGAAAAGAAGCCCCCAACTTCAAAGCGAAATGTGTGGTCAAGGGCCAATGCAAAGACATACAACTTAAGGATTATAAGGGAAAATACGTTGTTTTGTTCTTCTATCCCCTTGACTTTACTTTCGTTTGCCCCACAGAGCTGCACGCCTTTCAAAGCTGTCTTAAGGAGTTCAGCGATAATAATTGTGTTGTTTTAGGCTGCAGCGTTGATAGCCATTTTTCTCACATGGCCTGGCTCAACACCCCAAAGGAGAAGGGAGGAATTGCAGGGGTTACCTATGGTCTCCTCTCCGATTTAAGCGGGAATATTGCCCGAGATTACGATGTGCTGAGTCCAGAGGGAGTGGCTTATCGAGGCCTCTTCCTTATTGATTGTGATGGAATTGTGCGTCACCAAGTGGTCAATGATTTGCCTTTGGGGCGCAGCGTGGATGAGGCCTTGCGCATGCTTCTTGCTTTACAACATACGGAAAAGTATGGGGAAGTCTGTCCAGCCAACTGGAAAAAAGGCGGTAACGCCATTAAGACAACCACAGAAAGCGTGGCCGATTACCTTATCAAGATTGCAAGCTAAATTATTTTGCAACTCTACTCAAAACATAAAAAAGCCCGCCTTTAAGAAAGGGCGGGCTTTAATGTGATCAGATAAATTTATTGACCATCAGCAGGACAGTATCCTTTAGGGCAAACATTCACACAAAAATCTACTACTTCAGGATACTTTTTACAATAATCTTTCACACATAGCGCAGGACAAATGTCGCTATCGAGTATTTGCTTGCCAGCTGCTTTAAAGCCAGCAAAACAAGCTTGTATATCGTCGGGATTATTACAGTCCGTACATGCAGCTATAGGTTTCCCCAGGCCGTTATTAATTGTTACTAAGATTTTACAGAGCTGTGTAGGATCAAATGATACAGAGCTATCATTCCTTTGCGCATCTGCATTTCCTCCCAACACAAACAGGCCAAGAGCAAGCATTAAACTTATGATTTTCATTTTTATCTCCTTCTATTGTTATATTGTTCACCTACTCGTTAGGTTCAGAAGATTACCAAATTTTTAAGTGAATGAGAAGACCGTTTTGTAAATCTTGCATCGAAAAAGTAGGTCGACATAAAAATTGATATCAAGAAATAACCCGGCCAATATTTGACATTTTTTGCTTTAAGTGTTAGTATTAATAGTAATAACACGCTTTTGTGTTATATAACATTATACAAGGGAGTATAAACTATGAAATATTTACATGTATTAATTCTTGCCCTGCCGATCCTGTTCATTGGGCAAATGGTATCTGCGCAAATAGGGGGGATAGATCCGGATCCTAGAACTCAACAGCTTATGACGCCTGGGGGAACTGTACTCGTTCCACAGGCTGTTCCTTTTAACGCTGTTCCACCTGGTTCTGATCTTGACCCTAGTGGGGATTTTTAAAAAATAGGTTTGATAAAACACGATAGGACGAGGAGTGAACTTCAAAAACTCACTCCTCGTTCTGCGTAAAACTAACGTAATAGATTCAAAGCCCTCTCCTGTTAGCTCCAGTTTGTCTAGTATAACGTTTCGTAAAAACCTATACATTTTTGGTAGTTATTTCTGGATTGCTGCGGAGCTTTTAGCTCCTCGCAAAGACGCTGTTTTTTTGTCATTGCGGAGCGAAGCAATCCATTTTTTAGTATAAATTAATGTAAATGTTTTTACGAAACGTTATACTAGGCTTCCTTTATCATCGCACCAAATTGCACCATATTATCTATGTTTACCTGGTGCGATTTGGTGCAATATGGTATCATAATAATATTCATAGGAATTTAAGGGGTATGATATGCTGTCTTTTTCTCCGTCAGCTAAATTGGAAAAGGCTCTTAAGAAACTTCAAGTTGACATAGTCCTTCTCGCGCAAGAACTTTCAACAATGGATCAAGCTGAAAAGGCCTGGCTTCATAAGTCCGTCCTGATCAGTACAATTGGGGCATCCACTCGTATAGAAAATGCAGCGCTAACGGATGCTGAAATTGAATGGGTTGACACAACCTTAACGGAAGAGGGAAAGACAACGGCTTACGAGTCGAAAAAAGCAGTTATTCTTAATAAACTATCGAAGGATCGTGAACGAAGCATAGAGGAGGTTGTTGGCTGTCGAGAGGTTCTGACTCTTCTTTATATTCAAATTGAGGACTTCTTCCCCCTTACAGAAAGTGCTATTCGCGGTATGCATAAAATACTCCTTGACTACTACCCCGAGGCCTCAGCCTATGCAGGGAGATATAAGCTAAATCCTAATCTTGTTATTTCTGTGAACCATGAATCCGGAGAGCGGCGGACCGTTCTTGAACCTTCACCTCCAGGTCCTCTCACAGAAGTTGCCATGAAAGATCTTATTGATTGGTATAACAATAGTATACAAAATTATCCGTGGACACTTTTAGTTGCAACGGAATTTGTCTTCCGTTTTCTTGCCATTCATCCCTTCCAAGATGGGAATGGTCGTCTTGGCCGCGCTCTCTTTCTACTTGCCTTGATGCAAGGAGACGATCCCGCTTTAAAAGAAGTTGTTCGCTTTATATCAATAGATCGACAGATTGAGCGCAATCGTCCCCTTTATTATGCCGCTTTGAGAGCAGTGTCAGAGGGACGTTATCAAGCAAATCCAGAAAACTATAAACTCGAACCTTTGGCTTGGTTCTTCCTTAAAATGACCAAAGATGCGATTAACGAAGTTACTTTGCTTCGTCAACGTTATGCAGCAATGACAAGACTATCTGAGACAGCTCATATGGTGCTGACTTGTTTTAAATCTTCTCCAGAAAAGCGTCTTGGCCTTTCAGAGCTTATAAAGGAAACGGGCCTTGTTCGTCGGACTGTTCAGAACGCCCTTGTGAGCTTGGTAAAAGCAGGTTTTTTGCAACGTCTCGGCCTAGGTCCTTCCAGCCGATATCAATTAATTTTTTAAAGAGGGGTCACTTCATAGACGCAAGCATTCAGACGCTGAGCAGGTGAGCAATGGGAGGCGTTACAATTGCTTTTGCAAGAATTGATGCAGCCTCTGCGACAGTTTTTATTGAGCTTGCAACGGTCTTGGCAAGCCCAGAGAGTATCCATCATTTTGCTAAAGACTCGAACAGAACATTCAGCATTTAGAGTCGTTGAATTCGACAAGCCGTATAGCGCTATACTGATTATGATGAGGTGAGTTGCTGCTTTCATTTTTTTTGCCTTCCTTATGAGATATGAACATTGTTGACCACGTGAGTTAAATTTTCGTAAATGACCAATATATTTTCTTTTGTATTCCTTAAAGTTCTATAGAATGGGGCGAAAGGATGAAAAAGTGGGATGAAGCTCAACACACGGAATCAAGCCGAACTTGACCATTTTAAAGGCCACAGTGCGACATGGTGGGATGAAAGAGGGCCATTTTTTGTGCTCCATGCTCTCCTGCCTTTGCGGTTGGCCTTTATCAAAGAGAAAGTGGGCGTTCATTTTCAAGCTCCTGATAAATCCTCTCTCTCCCTTAAGGGCTTGCGGATTTTAGATGTGGGGTGTGGAGGAGGGCTCCTCTGCGAACCGCTGGCGCGCTTGGGCGCAGATGTGACGGGAATTGATCCTGTGAAAGAAAACATCCTGATTGCTAAGAGGCATGCTAAAGATAGAGGCCTTAAGATCTCCTATTTACCTTGTGCGGTTGAGGACTTGCCCGCCAATACGAGCGCTTTTGATGTGATTGTGGCTTCAGAAATTATCGAGCATGTGGATCATCCCGAGGAATTTCTTAACACTTGTGTAAAGCATCTTGCTCCTCACGGGGGAATATTTATGACTACCTTAAATAAAACTCTAAAATCATACATTTTGGGAATAGTAGCCGCCGAATACATTTTAAGGTGGGTACCTCGCGGGACTCATAGTTGGGAGAAGTTTATTAAGCCTGAGGATTTAGTGAAGATGCTAAAGAAGCTGGGGTTTGGGATTCAGGAGATGGCGGGGGTTACTTTTTCACTCTCTACATGGCGCTGGGAGTTTACGCCATCGTTGGATGTAAACTACTTCTTGTGGGGCGCGCGGCACTAAGCTTGTATTTAGCCTCATTTTTTGCTTTAATAAAATAAGAAAAAGGGGGCTCAATGTGTAAATATTTTCTCATTATACTTAGTATTTTATTGCCGCTACTCGTAGGATGTAACAAGATAAGTCCTGATAAGGAGGGAGAGGTTTGTGATCCAAAAAAGGCAACAAAGATTCCTCGAACAGTTACTTGAATTTTATAAGAGGGCCATATGCCTATTATAGATGAAAGTAACCTTCTGTCGGCCGAAGAAAAAGAGACCTATGGCAAGCTCTTGAAAATCCATGGCCACAAACATGAGCATTTCCTTTTGGAAATTTATGAAGATCAGGGGTCCATGGACATGAACGATCTAAGCTATGTGGTTATTATCAATACAAAAGCTACCCACATCAAGCATCAGAAAACAAAAACCTATCGCAGTCGGGCCGGCTCTGGTTCTTGGCTTGCTGAATTTGAGAAAGACCTGAAAAATGGTTTTTTTAATAGGACTTAAAAACTGGATATCAGGTCCGTTCAACAGCGCAACGATACCTTACCTTTGCAGGTCATTTACAAGGGTTTTCTGGGGTTGGCCTTCGAGGGCGCGGTATGGGGCAATGTTTTCTAGTACGCGCATGACGTAATTGCGGGTTTGACCATAGGGAATAAGCTCAACCCAATCCACAACGTCACCTTGGCATGGATCTCCAAATTGTTCCACCCAACGATGAACAGGTGTTTCTCCAGCATTATAAGCAGCTGCTGTTAAAAGATATGAGTTATTGAATGCTGATAATAAATGGGACAGGTGAGAGGCGCCTAAGATAAGGCTGTATTGGGGATCGGCGAGCTTTTTGTCTGAATGTTTGATCCCTAAGCGTTTAGCCTCTTGTGAAGCCGTTGAGGACATAAATTGCATCAAACCCATGGCGCCGGAAGAGCTCACTGCGGTGGGATTAAAACGACTTTCTTGATAAATGACCGCCATAACTAAGGCCTTTTCAGGAATCATTTGCCCGCGTTGAGGAATTTTGCATGTAGGATAGGCTTTCGCCAGAGTAACGGGCTCCTTAAATCCCGCTTTTTTTGCGGCCCAAACAACGTCGTAAGGCGATAAAGAATCGGCCAAAAACACAGATAATTCACCTTCGCCTTTTGTTTCAGCCTGTTCTGCAATGTGGAGAAGAAACTTGCTCAACTCACTCGCTGCAGGTTTCCCCAATCCCTTTAAAATATAGGCAGCTTGGACAAGATCCTTTTGTTCAAAACGCCGCTTCTCTTTTGGCGTTGCAGAAGTGGCTTTCGCAAGAGAAGGATAGGACTTGTCGCGTATTTTTGCTGAAGCCAATTGGCCATAGTAGGTTGTTTTATATTTTGCAGCTTTAGTGTACCAGGTGGCCGCCTGCTTGTTTATTTTCTGGGCTTCATAAACGCGCCCCATCCAATAGGCCCCGCGGGCTTTACTGATAGCGCCTTTGGCATCGGTTAAAGTTTCAAAATGCCGTTTTGCTTGATCAGGGAGCTTTAAAAAGCGGAGAGACAACCATCCCATAAGCCACTCCGCATTGACAAAGTCTTCTGTTCCCGGTTTAAGCCGATGGTTTTGAAGAATCTTGTAGGCTGTTTGATAGTCTTTGGTTGCGATAAGTTCTCGCGCAAAGTAATTGCGTTCCTTCCACCACTGTGAGGCATGATCGGAGCTCATAGAAGCTTTGAGGAGGATTTGAGTTGCGGGCTCTACCTCATCTTTTTGTCGATGGATTTTGATCTTCTCATATAAAAGACCTTCATTCTGGCGAAGTTGCAGAGGCAGAGATTGCATCTTTTTGAGAGCCTCAGTTGTTTTTCCCTCCAGAAACGCGAGACGAATCTCTGCAACCTTCCGAACAGAAACGGGAATATGGGGGAGAAGGCGCTTTGCTGTTGAAAGCTCTCCTGACCACAAGAGGGTATTAAGGCGAGCTAGTTTTTCTTTTTCTTGGAGGAGGTGGCCAAAGGAGGTAATAAATTTGCTTTCCTCATCCTTTGTCATATCCATGGTCTTCCAGGCATTTACAATGACCTTTGCTGCTTTTGTCTTTTCCTTAAGACGCATCAGGGTTTTTGCGTAAGCCAAGGCACCAAGCGGTGTTTGAGGCGGATGCTTTTCAAACCAAAGGAATATTTCTTCTGGAGATTCTTTCTTTGTAATCGTTTCTTCCGCTAATCGGCAGAGTTTCTCATGTTGGGGCCAATGGCTGTTTGCATTGAGAAAAGTTGCTAATTCCTTAGGGGTAAACTGATCTGCATCCCTTAAAATGCCGAGCCATGTTATCAGCTTTTCTGCGAGAGGGCAGCCCGTGACCTTTATACGCTTATGTTCATTTAATTGAGAAAGAAGAGCCGTCTTACAGTTTTGCAGCTCCACTTGCGGAGAGAGGGATAAAAGAGGTGTTGAAAGGCATAAAATGAGGGAGAATGGCTTGTAGAGTTTTTGAAGGAGGAGTAATGTTAAACAAGTAATTCTCTTCATTTACGAGGTGCTCCATGTTCCAAGGGATCTATACAGCCATCATTACACCATTCCAAAATGGGAAGGTAGATGAAAAAAAGTTAGAAGAGCTCGTTTCTTGTCAAATCAAGGCGGGAGTAAGCGGCGTTGTGCCTTGCGGGACAACGGGAGAGTTTTTGTTCCTCACTCCTTCAGAGCAAACGCGTATTATTGAAATTTGTTCCAGTGTGTGCAAGGGAAAAGCTGAGGTTATTGCCGGTACGGGAGCTGTTTCAACTGAGGAGACTATCTCGCAAACCAATCTGGCTCAAAAGGCTGGAGCGACAGCAGCCCTTGTCATTAATCCTTGGTATGTGAAGCCCTCTCAGGAGGGCCTCTATCAGCACTATAAAAAGGTGAGTGAAAACACCGATTTGCCCATTGTTATTTACAATAACCCTTCTCGGACAGGCGTTGCGATGACCGCTGATACGCTGGTTCGTTTGATGGATTGCCCAGCCATTCAGGGGTATAAGGATTCATCCTCAAACTTTGTGATGGTTTCTGACCTGAAGAAACAATTAGGGAATCGTCTGAGTTTGCTTGCGGGCAATGATGAACCTTTGGCGGCCTTTTTAGCCATGGGGGGCGATGGGGGGATTTTAGTTGTATCAAACGTAGCGCCTTCTCATTTTGTTGAGTTAATGGATTTTTGGAGGTCAGGCGATCTTCCCCAATTCAAGGCGCAGTGGATGAAGGTTTTTCCACTCCTCATGGCATTGGGTCGGGAGAGCAACCCAGCTCCTATTAAATACGCCATGACTCTGGTGCATGACGTGTCTCCTGAAAATCGTTTGCCTTTCGCATCCCTTCAAGCGTCGACCAAGGCAGCGATTGAAGTAGCCTTAAGGGATTTGAGGCTCTGGGAACCTTTGACTGTTGTGAGAAAGCATGAGTTCTGAGAAAAAGGAGAAAAAGGTTGTTGCTCTCAATAAACGGGCGCGCTTTGATTATTATATTGGAGAAACGATTGAAGCAGGTCTTGTTCTTCAGGGGAGTGAGGTGAAATCCCTGCGTCAAGGGCAAGGAAGTATTACAGAATCCTATGCCACCGAAGAAGAGGGAGAGCTTTTCCTTATTAATTCATTTATTCCTGAATATAATGAGGCTAGCCGCTTTAATCATAACCCAAAGCGTCGTCGGAAGCTTTTGGTGAAACGTCGCGAATTAAACCGTATTTTAGGAGCGATACGACGCAAAGGAATTACACTTGTGCCTCTCAAGCTTTACTTCAACCCTCGGGGAATTGCTAAAATTGAGCTGGGCTTTGCCACAGGTAAAAAGCAAGCAGATAAGCGTTCCACAGAAAAAGAACGGGATTGGCAACGTCAAAAAGGCCGCTTGTTACGGGCTAAAGGGTAGTTTATTAGGCAGCGTGAACATTCGTAATAAATGGAGAGTCCAGGCCTACCTTGGGAGCCTATTTACAAAATATTAATAAATCTCATGTAATCTGTCGATCATATGTTGAAGTTAAGTGCAGAGAAAAGAATAACGTCACTAACTTAAGAGACGAAAGTTAACAAGAGGAAAGGAACAACACATGTCAAAAAGAGTGATCCACATCTTAATATTCGCTGCTTGTGTCAGCGTGATCGAGACCGACGTTAAAGCTGCGTCGCGAAATGGGACTTACAAAACAACGTGTTTTGCTTGCGTTGAGTATAAAAACCCTTTTGTGACACCCAAACATCAGATGCTAGGATGTATTTGTAGGGCGCTGAATAATATTGAGATGAGAACAGAATTAGATTTGTCCGAGTGCCCAACAACGTCTGATGTGGCGAATTGTAATGGGAAGCTGACTTGCGGTTCCTGTCAATAAATTGCGAAGGGCCGCGACAATCCATCTTTCCTTGGTTTTCTGGATCGCCACGCCCCCTACGGGGGCTCGCGATGACGGTTTTTGGTGATAGGTATACTTTTCTTAACCTTACCCTAGCAAGTATGGGAGTCAACTGCCTAGCCCCGAAATTATTTCGCCACCTGTAATGCATTATGTGCATCACAGGTGTCTTGAAAATAACCACTCTAAACCAACAAAACAAATCCATCATTTGCATTCTGGGAGTAGGTTAACTTTAAAATGACCTTTTCTGTTACGGTACCCGTAAATTTTACGGGGCAAAGCAAGATAAGAAAAATTTATCTCAAACTTGACTTGTTCTACTAAACTAGGTTTTTATAAGAAAGGAGCGAGGCAAAAATGTTGACACGCGCTAGGCACAATCTAGAGTTTATAAAATCTATTTGTGAAAAAATTAAGCCTTTAACAGAGCCACTTGGTCAGATTTACAAAATTAATACCTTTGGCTATCGCAAGTTTTTTCCTGATGGAACCGGATTTAACATATCTACTAACTTTGCTTGGACAAAAATTAATCGTGAAAAATTTTCACATATGATTATTCCTAATTATGAAGAGGAAGTTAGGTCTACCCTAATGAGAGGGGAAACTCATTTTTTTCGATTTGGCAAACCAGATCGTAATAATCCATTTTTAAATGCTATTTACAACTTTGACATATGGAATACTTTATCTATTTATAGAAAGACTGGCGAATGTGTTGAAGCATTTTATTTTACTTCAACCCGAGAAAACACTAACTTTATTAAAGAGTATAACCGTAATATGATTTTGTTTGAAAGATTTTCTTTTTATTTTAAAGACAAATTCTCTGACATTATTTCTCCAGAAATCATTAAAAAAGAAAGTTCGCCCATCGTCTCTCCCCACATTTTTAAACTAAACGAGTCTATGACTTCGCCGAATGATCGATCTATTCAAAATTTTATATCAGATACTCCTATTCACAAATTTTTTTTAAATATTGATGGGAAAGAGATAAGACTATCTCTTCAAGCTTTTAAGTGTTTGGCTTTGTTAAGTCGAGGAAAAACAGCTAAAGAGATCGGGCGTTTTCTCTCTATTTCTCCAAGGACTGTTGAAGGTTATATTGAAAATATAAAACACGAATCTAAGGTTGGATCTCGGAGTCATCTTATTGATTTGTTTTTATTAAATTATACAAATGATTTGGATTTATTAAAAAATCTTGAAAACAAAACCAAGAAAATGTAAGGATAAAATAATTTATGCGCTTCAATTTTTATTTGGCGGTCTTCATGGCTCAATTTTTATCTTCTTCTCTCTCTGCTTTTGATTTTCCAAAAGATGAAGATACTCCCTTTGGTGTCTCTGCAACGCGCGTAGATTTGCCTATTGATAAAAATCTCCACATTCCAGAACCAGAAAAAGATGGAAGATTCCAGACGTTAAATCAAACAGGTTTTATGATCCAGGATCAAAATCCTTATACTGAAAAATTTATTGAATTCGCAGCCGAAACAAACCATCCTGTTCTGGAAATTGGGGCGGCTTATGGCATTACAGCGCTAGCTGCTTTACGAAAGGGTGCCAAGGTTATTGCAAATGACTTAGAGGCAAAACACCTTCTTTTGCTCAATGAGCAGGCCCCACAAGAGTTACGATCAAAGCTTATTTTAAACAATCGAAGATTCCCCAATGACACAAACTTTCCAGATAATTCTTTAGGAGCTATCTTGGCGTGTCGAATCATTCATTTCCTAAGAGGAGATGAAATAGCACAAGCGATAGAAAAAATGATGAGGTGGCTTGTTCCTGGTGGACGTATCTTCATTATTGCAGTAAGTCCCTACTACCATTCTTTTAGTAACTTTCTTCCAATTTATTTAAAAAATGTTGACGTTAAGCTTCCTTGGCCAGGAGAAATTGAGAATGCACATGAATATGCTCCTCATCGGGCACAACAAATTCCAAAATTTTTACATTTAATGGAAACGCGCTCACTCGGAAAATTTTGTAAAGAAAAAGGATTAAACGTTGTATACCATTCTCCAATGAAGAAGCCTTATTAAAGGCACGGAATTCGTAAAAAAAGATAAGGAATCTGTGATATAATCGTTGTAATTTAATAAAATTTTATGTATAAATAGGGCATGAGAATTGAACTTACGATTAAAGAAAAAGAAGAGCTGGAATCACAGCATAGTAAA